>Ga0307516_10010604_pt1 | contig 10111 bp, 13 predicted proteins | sample 19_EM_MG_FD_203310 | JGI IMG/M metagenome (GOLD analysis project Ga0307516, IMG submission 203310) | Populus trichocarpa ectomycorrhiza microbial communities from riparian zone in the Pacific Northwest, United States - 19_EM | ecosystem: Host-associated > Plants > Roots > Unclassified | place...
AGAGGGAGCTATCGGGAAAGGCCAGAGGTTGGATGAAGATGTCAGAATGATACCAAAGCCACTGAAAAAACTGGTAGGCCCATTGAACCCCGAGGCCAAGTGACTCAAGTCCATCAATTTTGACCTCAGGAAAAGACTCCCTCTGTGTTACAACCCCAGGCACACACACATTCACAATGTTCAAGTTTCAACCGAGGTGCATCATCACATGTCAGATTTAAACTCCATATGAGGATCTGGATGATTGATAAGGTAGTTTCCGCTATAACCCAAATAAGCAATAACCATCTCCAGAGGGGGAACCTCTGTCTCTAAGGGTCATATTCATGAGTAGGCCTCGATTTTGATGACCTGTCCTCAGAAAGTGTTAAATAGCTCTCATCCACAGATAATATTTGTTATTCTCCATTGTATCAAGATCTGTAGAGATATGACCATGAGGAAGCTGCCAAGAATGCATGTGATCAGAAAGATTAGTCAGAGGTGGCAGGGAACATGATTGACATCAGCAAATCTTGTGTACTTCAGGCAACTTCAGTAGCTGCACAAGTCTGCACAGGTCTGCACAGACATGGACTTGTTCTTCAGTCAACTTCAGTCAGCTTCACAGACCTGCACAGCATCTGAAGTTGCTGAAGACAAAAAAACAAAGTTTGCTGATGGAGCTTGATATAGGCCATCAAGTTCATGACACAAGAGACAACGGTGGCTAACACCATCTTGGCATTCCACAAGCCAAAATCCCAGCTGAAGGGTATGTGAACATCCCCATTATTTTCAAAGTGTAGAGCCTTCAGCCGTTCACAAAATCCCGTCTCGATGAGGTAGCAATCCCGGTTAGCGGGGTCCATCATGATGAGTTCCAAGTCCTTGCCCGATGGCTTGAATCCTAGGAAACCCCATCTAGGAATGACGTTGCTCGCAAAGACTGCTTTAAAGCCAGCCCTGGCAAGACCAAAGGGTTCCAAAGAGGGATGGCAGAAGCGAAGAGGAAACCATCGCTGAGAGCTGAACCAGCATGGTCGTCACATTGTTCAGTCCCAAGGAGGGGTAGAAGCGCGGATATATCTTGGATCCCAGTGGTGAGCGTGCCCCCGTAAGATCCCGTCGACATTGGTTTATGAGTACTACTTGTAAAAAAATATTGAACCGTTTAGCTAAAAGCTGTCATGGTAAGAATGGGACGACGTAACTTCACGATGACAGTGGAGTGGAAGAACGAAAGTCAGTAAGTGATTTTTTTCATACGAACATCCTACATATGAGAGTTACTTAGTGCTCCATTATTAATCAACGCTGAACGCCGCCGCAGCTGGAGACCCTTGTATGATGTACAAGAACCAGAGAAATGTCAGATGTGTACCTAGAACGGAACAAAGGAAGAACGCACTATGCGGGCAGTGCATCAGCAATCCCGAAATCCAACAATGCTTAGGTCTGGAGTCCTAGGAGTTGGTCCTCGGGAAAGAATTTAATCAGAGTCCTTGACAGTGGTTACTTTTCTGTACTTGAGATAATTAGTGTAATGTAGAGGGGGCCATGGGTGAAAATGGGTGTTCATAGGTTGAAAACGACGCGGTAGAGTGTCGATCCGGCACAGCTGTGGAACGTCGCCCGCATAGGCGAGACGCAATGGCGAAGGTTAACAGTTAGATGACATGTCGCATGGGATGATTGTGATCGGCAGTCACCGCGTAATGACCTGCATGCCACTGATTATAGAATAGCATGACAGGAAGAGAGGAAGCGAATCGGAAGTGCAAGTTCAGGGCAGGTTTGTTTGGGTAATGTGCCAGCCAACTCGGACGGGTCGTAGATGGAGGCCATGTCCGTAGGTTGTACCAAAGGAGAAGAAAGGAAGGGTCTGCGATGGGTAGACCGTTGCCGTGTTGAATTGCTTCGACGGCATGAGACTAGGCCTTGCATTCCAATGTCCAACTCGATCTCTGATACTTCTTACATCTGTACAAGCACCAGGATACGCGATACTGGCATCACACACCCACCTCCCCTTTCCCCTTCTCTTCCACAGCCAACCACGCATCCATAGCCTCCCAAACCGCCCTCTGCTCCTCAGTCCACTCCTCCCTCTTGTCCCTCACACACCCCTCACACACCCCTTCTTGCTCCCACGCCACCTGCTTCATGCGCTCAAGCGTCTCCAGCGGCTTGTAAACGCCGCCATCTTCCAACGCGGGTGCGATCACGCGCGCCATCCATGTTTCGGCGAGCGCATCTGTGCATGCCATGTGCGACGTCGCGGGCGGGGTGAAGAGGGTTGGGGTAAAATGGGAGATGAGGGAGGTCATGAGGTGCGTGCAGAGTTTGGAGTCGGCGGGGGAGAGTGGGGGTGGGGGTGGAATGGCGGGTGTGGAATCCTGGGTAGTAGCGATCGGAGAAGTAGCAGTGTCTGCCGGTCCATCAGGGAAGTCTGATCGGGTGGCGTCCGGGGAAGAAGGCTCCTCCAGGTCCTCTTCTGTTTCGAACTCGGAGTCGGGCGATGTGACGAGGTTGTAGTAAAGGAACTTTCTTATCTACAGAATAGGGTGAATTCAGTCCAAGTGAAAATCTGTCGGACGAGACACCTACAGATGTCCTATGGATATCAGAATTTTCACGATGATCGGGGTGGGCGAGGATGGCAGACAGCCTCTCCACGGCGAGAGCGTGGATCAAAGGGAAATCGAGTTGAGGAGGACTCGAGACACGAAGGACGGCTGCGATGCGCGTGTACCGCATTTCCGAAAACAAGGGGCTTCAAAAATATGAAAAACAGCCCCGCACACCCTGGAAGCGCTACACTCACACATCATGGTAAAAATGCTCAAGTAGCACCTCAAAGTCCTTCGCCGCCACCCGCAGGCTAGGATCGATCACGAGGTGAGCACCATCATCACCCCTCGAAATCGTCTTCAATTCCAAAGCTTGAATATGTTCAGAGAAAAAGGTGGAATGACGCGAGAGCAGCTTCGCGTGGACCTTGAAAGCGTTGTCTTGGACTCTTAAGACGACGGAGCCGTCATCGAACCAGAAGACGGGATGCTGGATGAATGTGGCGACTTCTCCAGTGTTGAGTGGATCTGGCCTGGGGTTTTACATTAGAGGCAATGTCGTGAGCCGTGTTTAACGTACCCATCGGAAGAAGAGCAAGGGAGTCGTCGGAATCCGGCGGGGAGATCCGGATGTTGTTTGGTCCGCACAGTCGTGACAAATAGACCATCACCTGGTCACGTTACCGTCTTGATCAACGCCATCATGGCGATACGACGCGTCCTGGACGTCCCAGAATTGCTCGACACCGTTTTCAGGTTCTTGGAAGTCTCTTCAAACGCCTCCAACGCCCGGGTCTGTAGGAAGTGGTCGGACGTCGCCCTGGACATTCTATGGAGACATGTCGACGACCTCTACACTCTGTTCAGCATCTTGGCCCCGCTACGTACCACAGACAACGAATACGTGCGCAATCTTCCAGCTTCTCGCCCCGAATCTCTAAGCAACAGTCCTACAGGAGTTTGAAAGGCTTCCAGACCCCAGAGACTGGTCGCGCTTTGATCGCTACCGCCGTCGCGTTCGGCGCTTGAGATACAAAGCATTCGATGTTTCCCGAACCATCCACCACAGTGTGTTCGACGACATCGCCCGAACCCGCACCCATCTCGACATCCTCCCAAGTATGCACACCCTCGAATGGAACGCCCCCCTCCCGCTCTGCATTATGTTCATGCACAGCAACATCAAGTACTTCCACATCCACCTCCCCGACTTCCTCATGGACACCTCCCCTCACCCATTCTTCCTCGATATAACCACCCGCATGCCCAACCTCGCCCATCTCGATATTAGGACCGACGTACCAATGCGGTACATCGAAGACCAGACCATCGCCCTCCTCTCAAGCCTCCACAGCCTCCGCAAACTCGTCCTCCCGCGGTACACCCTCACAGAAAAAATAATCGAAGCCCTCTCCCTTCACAGCCATCTCGAGACCATCGAGTTCCAATACCACGACTACCAAGGCTGTGGAGTGCAAGAGGACCTGTCCGTCTTCGACCCTACTCTTCCCGAAGGCGCGTTCCCCGCTCTATGGGACTTCTCAACGACCCTCACATGTGACGCCGCCGCGCCTTTCTTTGACCTGCCACATGCACCCGCACATCTCACCACGATCTTCCTCGACTCGCATTTGATCGAGGCACCAGCAGACGTCCTCCACCTATTCACCGTCCTCGCTGATAATTGCCCGCTCCTACACACGTTTGGGTTGGCGACGCACATTGACGCGACGGGCCCTTTGCCGCTGCCGCATGAAGTCATAGATAAGGACGTATGCATCACGATCGAGACGATGACACCGCTCTTCCAGTGCACGAAGATCGTCTCCTTCGATATAGACCACCACCGCCCACTTTGCCTACGCCAACCCGACCTCGAGACGCTCGCATCAAAATGGCCCTCACTCGAGGTGTTGCAACTGAATTGTGAGCCAGCGTATGTGGACCACCCCACGTTGACGCTGGAGGCGCTGTTCCCATTTGCGCGACACTGCCCGCGGCTGCGCCATCTGAGTTTGTTTGTCGACGCGTCGAGTGGGGCTGTTCCGGGTGCGCCGTCCTTGCCAGAGCAGTATCCGGTGTTTGGGAGTTTGAAGAAGTTGTTTCTTGGGGTGTCAGTGATCGAGGAGGGAGGGGAGGGTGTGGTTGCTCTGTTTTTGTCGCAGGTGTGTCCGGTGGGGTGTGCGCTTGATTCGGGTGTAACGTGGGAGGAGGCGGGGGAGGTGACGGGGGAGAAGGTAAGGATGAGGTGTAAGAGGTGGGACAAGGTTGCGGAGTTGTTGCCGCTGTTGACGAGGTTGAGGGTTGAGGAGCGCGAGAGGGCGAGGTTGTTGAAGGAGGAGGTGGAGGATTTGAGGGTGAGGACGGGGTTGTTAAGGGATAGGACGGAGATGAAGAGGGTTGAGGATAGTTGTATTATTTCGTGATGTTGTCGCAACAAGATGGGCACATGTGGTAGTCCGGTTTTTTGGTTCCACCGGACGCACGCGAGCAATTGAACTTATGATTAGATCCCCTGGCTTCTTTTATGGCTAAGCCTATAATACAATGTAGAGTCTACATTTCAATAGGTGTCTGATCAATGCGATCTGTTACTACACCTGACCGTTTTCGATTAGTCCGAGCAACAAAAAAGGGATGAGACCATACAGGGGATTATTTATGATCTTCGGAGGGTTGAAGTACCACGTCTGAGACTGATCGTCCGGGCGGATTGGGCGAAGGGCAAGCTACGCAGTTTCGAATACCGACTCAGCAAAAAAGGCCCCCAATTTTCTCACCAAACTATACGTACCATCGGAGGTGAAAGAGAAAATTCCACGACCAAGTCTTGCTCTTCCGAGTTGTCCTCACCTCGCGATACGACGATGCTGAGAGAAAGTAAAACCTGAATTGACATCGGATGGCAGAGATCTAGACTAGGAAAGCTCACAAAAACATATTCGGTTGCGCGCGATACGGACGGAGGGACCACTGTCGCGGCGTGTCCTCGGCCAAAAGCAACTTGTTCGCCCCAGGCTTTCCCTCGAAGGAGAGGTACCTCTCCAGGTATCGATGGTTTCGCAGAAGGACCTTGTTATTTGGCAGTTTCTCGACGTGCCACTGCCCATGCGAGGAGATGTTATCATGAATCAAAAAACCACGTCTTGCTGCGTCGCCGCACCTGCTCTTCAAACCGCCGACCCGTCGTGAGCTCGGCTGAAATAGGGGCTTTTGCGCTAGTGCTCTCGAGGGCGAGGTGTAGCCTGAGGTTGTTAGTACGGGATATGGTGTGGATGCCTGGGGTGATGGATTCCATTGGTGAGAGCAGAGCTATAGGGAGACTAGGGGTACGAAACAGGATAGGCGCCGCGGTCTCAGCCCTTTTGATCAAATAGAGACATGCCACAAAGGCTTAACATAGCCGCACCGCGAGTTCCCGAGTCGTTACCAAAGTGGCTTGGCTCAATTCAATCATCGGGCATCGGGGGAAGGGTCAACTCGATCAACCCTGATCATGAGGTTGACCATTTGTCCCGGTTCCGTGTTGTGCGTCGAGAGGCGTCGAGCCCGGGAATCGGCAAGTGAAGTGGATTGCCCTGGAAATTGGGACAGTCAATAATATGATGGAAAATTCGGAGCAATAGATGTAAGACCGATCTGTCCAGTTTTTTCCTTTCCCACTCGAAATATCATCTTACCCGGGACGACGTTGAAAATTCAAGACATATGGGGAAAATGCGGGTCTGACGGGAGGAATTGCGGTGATTGAGAAAAAATCCCCTGCACAAAGGTTTCCTGTCACGACTGAATTCTGTTACTTCAAAGTGAATCAGAAATCGGGCAACTGCAAACCCAATATCGTGATGCAGCTACTTAGCCTATGGATCAAGAGAACATGGGGAAATCGCCTCAAGCATCTAGATCTTTTGAGAGGAATCTCTTCTCCACCGAAGTCTGAAGATACTTGTCCACTGGCCATGGCGCACCAGGGTACCCACGGGCCACAATCGTCGTCGTCGTCGTCGCTTGTGTTCTTTCCCTCAGATTTGTTTTCTTTCGAACCTCCCGGTCATTTTTGGGCCTTCTCTACATGAGGTCATCCCTGCGTCCTATTCGCCACAACGATCGTCTCGGCTTTGCACCCGTTCAGCGTTCGATGACAATTTTGGCTTCTTGAAGTGTGGTTCCGCCTGACTCTTTGCGAGTTATCTCGAGCTAGAAATACGACTTAATTAATTGATTGCTGGGTATTTTTGTCGATGGGGAAAATCTACTTACCTCGATTGGAACTGGTCGATGGTATCTGTTCCGAACTGTTCCCAATTCAAAGTCAAACATGATTGCTTCGTGAATACAATAACTATTATACCACAATATCGACGCGACGAGTCTCTTCACTTTGATTGTGAAACGGACCACTGGCATTCTCACCCACCTTCTATCACACTGCCGTAGTTTCCTCGATGACCCATACCGTCAACAGAACAGTCACATGACCTAGAGTGTCAGTGCCACGCCCAGGGCCCCAGGTCACCTATCTCTCCATAGTCCTTGGCCACACCTTCCCGCACTTTTCATACTAACACGAGCATCATTCATTCGTCGCCGGGCTGCGCGAGGTGTGCTACAATGTTCCATCATCTTGGGCGCGTACTGGAGTCTGATGTGAAGGCCTCTTTCCTAATGAGGAACAGATAACTGCTGTACCATTCCAACCAAGTACCCTCGACGTTAGTACGCGCTGCCCAATGCACGGTCGGGTCTCATTTGTAATATCCGACATCACATCCATTTTGTTATCCACCATCTTGAGCCAACGATCCTGCCTGTAAAAGCCTAAAACGTTCTTGTCCATTCTTCGCTGTCTGACCGTACGGATTTCAGTCATCTTGATGCTCAGTTAGAGAAAAATCGCATGGTTGTGGATTGGATCGAGGCGGCCTACGAGCACATTTGGCTTGAAAGGCAGTCGCCTACAGAAGAGATTCACAACGCTACTTGCTTGGCCCATGGCCTCTTTTGGACGACAGTACTCATTCGGGCAAACTATGGAAATACGCAGAAGAACAGAGAGAGTCGCGGTATTCGAATCATAGTGGATTAGTGGTTATGGGCCAATCAAGGATCGGTGAGCACAGCCAATTAAACGACGAGGTTGCTAATACTTCGATCTTCCAGGTAAATCTCTCTTCTTGCTGTACGCATTTGCGATGGCGCTATCGAAGAATATTCCTGTTGTTTTCTGCAACTCACATAGCACTTGCTGGCTATGTGACAAGAAGGGCTGCCGTGTTATCCGATTCACGTCCTCAACATCCGACGGGATCCCAGCGAATACCCTTGTCTTGGTTGATTCCACTCCTGGGATGGAATCTCCTCCAGGCTGCTTCTCGACGGCCAGATTTAAAGGATATGTTGTGCAAGCAGCGTGCCCGGACAGGAAACGCTGATACTCGTAGGCAAAGGAGCGGTCTGTTATGAGCTGGATTAGGACGAGGTGTCTCAACTGCAGTAAGTGAACTCGTGGCATATGCACCTGCTTCAAGTTATTTGACGACAACACTGGGCAACTTAGTGAGAAAATCGAACCAGCGGGGTGTCTGTGGAAGGAGAAGAACAGGTACATCATACTGGAAATTTTTGACATCCTCGGTCCCTCAGCGAGGACGTGCTTCAGTCCCATCTCCTTGCGCATCAAATCGGGCAAGGGTCCTGCAGCCGATTTCAGTCAATTTAATCCATCGGAGCTACTTTATGATTCCCGCATCGTACAAGCACCGGCGGGTGGTTGTATCCTGACGCTCCTGCAGTATTCGGTGTTCGATAGTTTCTTTTTCGGTTCCAATTCCCAAACTTCGAATCCCGTCTACTCTCCTAATCTGTTGCACGAGGTCCCAACTCTCTTCCTCCGTTGCTGCCTCGTGGCACACTTCCGTCGCCTCCCAAGCGAAAATCAGGGAGAGTTGGCCATATCCCTAGCTTCATATCCTCATATAGCCTGGGTGTTTCTCGGGCAGATGGCTGTCGACAGTCTAGGGTCCTTGGGCTATCAAGATTGCTATCTTTGCGACAAGCCGGTGTACCAACTTGGCTCAGAGCTGCTCAGCCCTCCCACCGTTTTCGACGTGAATAAAGCCCCCACTCTCGAGGACCACCAGATTTATATCCTTCCAAAAGGGCCCGATGCCTTGGTCATCAGCGAGAATAAGCAACTGGTCACATTTCTCCACATGACGACGGTACGGAAGCATGATCCCATGGACAGTCAAGCCTATATCCCTGAAAGGGTTGCCGTTTCCACCTCTTGAAGCCACCAGCGTTCAGCTGCAGAAGATTGTCAAGTTGTTCCCCAAGGATACGAGGGATTCGATCAAGTGGTCTTTCCTGGTCGTAGCACCAGACCATCGCGCACAGCTTATAGCACGCGACCACGCCACTGCCTTTAAGGTTTACGGTCGAAGGGGATAAGATAGACGCGGAGATTGGCTGGATGATGATGGAGAGTGCTGATGAGTCTACTAACGTTGTGTTGGTGAGTTTTGTCCCTGCATCTCCGCCGAAAGATCGACCATCAATGGTGACAGTCGCCTACGCCAGGACAAACTTTTATGGGACCACTTTCCGGTGCCGTCAGTCTCAGCGAAACGCCGTAGGGTGGAGTGAATGAAAGAGAGGACAAGACATTATGTGTTTAAACTGGGGTCGGATGCACGATATGAAATTTAGGCATTCCTCGTCGATTTTTGGCACGGCTCAGATTCCGCCTGTGCTCGTGGTTGATTTCAAAATAACAAATCTTTTTGGGGTGTCTCCATCGACGAAGGAAAGTCATGTCCTCACTTCGTTCCGCCGGTTGTGGACAGAACCTTCTACTCAGGCTAACACATACCCCAACCTTGATCACGAGCCTGATGCCGAGGACCTTGCGGTGCCACCTCACCATACCGTAGTAGCACAATTAGCATCAAGTAAAATAAGAAAATGATATTCAAATACGCTTTCCTTACCGAAAATAACTGACAGTATAATTATGCGTCCCGTCTTCAGAACCTCTCATATGTCCCTCGTGTCAGTGATACAACACCGGCAATTTTACTCTCAAAATCAAAGAGTGTACCTCCCCGATACGCAACCAGATCCTGCCTGCCAGCGAACACACTCCCAAGTGCCTTGTCCAGGTTGGAAGTTGCCAACGCAATCGCCTGTGTGCGACTCAGGGTTCCATTTGAGTCAAGTACAGCCTAGTGTTAACTCAGTGTCAGGAATCAAGGGACAATCTAGGCTAGCCCCACCCGTGCAATCTCAAACCGCGTATTACGGGCACTGAACTCATCAGCCATACCGATGGCCACCGTGACGTTGTTGGTAAGGAGGACCGACAATGCATTATGCTGCGAAAGAGGCGGCCCCGGGAGACTGCGCAGCGAACAAGGTCAATATCCCAAATTACGCGAAAGGTGTTCAAAAGCCGACTCACATCCTTCGTTTTTCCCAAGATCCAGGGAATGGCCGGGGCGACGTCAATATCACGCTCACACCTGCTTCCCCAATCTCCTTGGCCAAGAGATGAGCCTCTG
>Ga0307516_10010606_pt1 | contig 10110 bp, 9 predicted proteins | sample 19_EM_MG_FD_203310 | JGI IMG/M metagenome (GOLD analysis project Ga0307516, IMG submission 203310) | Populus trichocarpa ectomycorrhiza microbial communities from riparian zone in the Pacific Northwest, United States - 19_EM | ecosystem: Host-associated > Plants > Roots > Unclassified | place...
GTCATGCGATCACTTTATCCCGAGAGCGCTGTCGGTGGAACGCTTGATGCTGTTCCTTCTCCCGCTTTGCGGGAGAAGGTGCCGAAGGCGGATGAGGGTGGGACGCGGAAGCGCCTGGTGGATCCATTTCAACGATCGGCCTGCACTTGAACGGCATTGCGAATGACCGCGCCTCATGCCTCAATCCTGCGGCGTCCACCCTCATCCGCCCTTCGGGCACCTTCTCCCGCGAAGCGGGCGAAGGACAATTACCGTCGCCACCGCAACCATCAGCTCACCGCTACAACGACTGCGTCCTTCCCCCATCCACCGGCAGGTTCACGCCGTTGATGTACCCAGCCGCCGGCGACGCCAGAAAGGCAATCGCCGCGGCGATCTCGTCGGCTTCGGCAAAGCGCCCCGCCGGCACGCTGGCCAGCATGCCCTTGCTGATCAGCTCTTCAGAGTGGCCGGTGGCGCTCATGCGTTCGCGGATGATCTGGTCGAGGCGCTGCGTGCGCGTGAAGCCGGGCAGCACGTTGTTGACCGTGATACCGAGATGCCCGAGTTCGCCGGCCAGCGTCTTGGCCCAGGAAGCCACCGCGCCGCGGATCGTGTTGGAGACGCCGAGGTTACGCAGCGGTTCCTTCACCGAGGTCGAGATCACATTGACGATGCGTCCGAAGCCGGCCTCGCGCATGCCGGGCAATACCGCCTGCACCAGCAACTGGTTGGCGATCAGGTGCCGCTGGAAGGTGTCGAGGAACTGCTCGGCCGTGGCCGATGCGATCGGGCCCGGCGCGGGGCCGGCGGTGTTGTTGATCAGGATCTGGAACGAGCGCGCATTCGCGGCAGCCGATACCTGGGCGATCAGGGCCGCATGCTCGCCGATGTCGGCGGCGATCCAGCCATGCGCCTGCGTGGCCAAGGGCTTCGGCAGAGCCGCGCAGGTATCGGCAAGCGCGTCGCGGTTGCGCGCGAGGATCGTGACATCGGCACCGCGCGTCGCCAGCGCCATCGCGGCGGCGCGGCCGATGCCTTGCGAGGCGCCGCAGACGAGCGCGTGCCGGCCGTGCAGATCATGGTTCATGGTGACTCCCTGGTGGCGCGGCGGTCGAAGCGATCCTGCATCAGAGCCGCCGTGGCAATGGCGTTCTCATCGCCCTGCGCGCGCAGCCCGGCGATCGCGCCGCGCACATTCGCCTCGGGGTGATGCTGGTTGAGTTTGAACTTGAGCTCGGCGTGCTGCACATCGAAGCGGAAGCCCACGATACCGCGCAGCGCAGCGATTTCGCCCGGTGCAGAATCCGGAAAACGCCAATCGCTGCCGATGCCGGTTTCGTAATGCGCCGCCAGCGTGGCGACGATGTCCTGCAGTGCGGTGCCCTCGACCAGGTGGATCTCGCCGTAGAGATGGGCCACGGCGTAGTTCCAGGTCGGCACCTGTTCGCTCGGATTGGCGTACCAAGTCGGCGAGATATACGCATGCGGTCCATGCACGATCATCAGCACCGTTTGCCCGGCGATCGTCTGCCATTGCGGATTGGCCCTGGCCCAATGGCCGCGCACGTCGATGCGCTCGCCATCGCGCTGATAGAGCACCGGCAGATGGCTGGCATAGGGCGCGCCGTCCACGGTGGACACCAGGGTCGCGAAGGCGTCGCGCGCGAACAGCGCATCGAGCGCAGTCAGGTCGGTCTCGGCAAAATGTCGGGGCGTGTACATCGGCGCGCCTTCAGTGGAGGGCTCGGCCGCCGCGAGGGCGGCCGTCAGGCATCAGAGGCTGAACGTGCCCGGATTGCGGTTGGCATTGATGCGTTCGATCAGCATCGGCACGAGCTCCTCGTCCGTGCCGCTGTCGGCGCGCGGCGGCTCGAGTTCTTCGAGCAGCTTGCCGAAGGGCAGGGCATCGTCCTCGTCCATGCCATCGAGCAACTGGTAACCCGCGTCCATCAGGGCCGCGCGCGCCTCCATCTCATCGGCATAGCGGATCAGCACGCCATCGGACGACAGCACGTCGGCAGTGTCCTCGTCGAGCAGGCGCATGCGCGCCCACACCATCACATTGCCCAGGCTCGCCAGCCACCAGTCGGTGCGCAGCACCACCGGCCCGCTGTCGAAGTCTTCGTCTTCATGCTCGTCCACACCCATCTCCTTCATCCCCCGTAGGAGCGGCCCCGGCCGCGATGCTTGTCTTTTTCAAAACAACACACCGCCCCAAACCACTCCATTTCGATCAGAACTCCGCACTGCCCGGCACCCGCGGATACGGAATCGCATCGCGGATATTGCCCAGGCCGCACACATAGACCACCAGCCGCTCGAAGCCCAGGCCGAAGCCCGCATGCGGCACCGAGCCATAGCGGCGCAGGTCGCGGTACCACTGGTAGCTCTCCGGCACGATATGGAACTGCTTCATGCGCCGATCCAGGTAATCCAGGCGCTCCTCGCGCTGCGAACCGCCGATGATCTCGCCGATGCCGGGCGCCAGCACATCCATCGCGGCGACTGTCTTGCCGTCATCGTTGAGGCGCATGTAGAACGCCTTGATCTGCTCGGGATAGTTCATCACCACCACCGGCCGGCCGACGTGTTCCTCGGTGAGATAGCGCTCGTGCTCGGTCTGCAGGTCGCTGCCCCATTCGACCGCGTAGTCGAACTTCTTCGGCGCCTTCTTCAGGATCTCGATCGCCTCGCCATATTCGATGCGCTCGAACGGCGCATTGATGAAGGATTCCATGCGCGTGACCGCGTGCTTCTCGACGCGCTCGACGATGAAGCGCATATCGTCCATGCGCTCGTCGAGCACGGCCTTGAACACGTACTTCAGGAAATCCTCGGCGAGGTTGGCATCATCGTTGAGGTCGGCGAAGGCGATCTCCGGCTCGATCATCCAGAACTCGGCCAGGTGCCGCGTGGTGTTGGAATTCTCCGCGCGGAAGGTCGGCCCGAAGGTGTACACCTTGCTCAGCGCCAGGCAGTAGGCCTCGACATTGAGCTGGCCCGACACGGTGAGATACGCCTCCTTGCCGAAAAAATCCTCATGCCAGTCGATCTGGCCCTTGTCGTTGCGCGGCAGGTTGGCCAGGTCCAGCGTCGACACGCGGAACATCTGCCCGGCGCCTTCGCAGTCGCTGGCGGTGATGATCGGCGTGTTCACCCAGAAGAATCCACGCTCGTGAAAATAACGATGGATCGCCTGCGCGATGCAATGGCGAATGCGCGCCACCGCGCCGAAGGTGTTGGTGCGCGGGCGCAGATGCGCCACCTCGCGCAGAAACTCCATCGAGTGCGGCTTGGGCTGCACCGGATAAGTCTCCGGATCGTCGACAAAACCCAGCACCTGGACCTCATCGGCCTGAATCTCGAAGCTCTGCCCCTTGCCCTGCGATGCCACCAGGGTGCCGGTGCAGCGCACCGAACAGCCCGCGGTGAGGCGGATCACTTCGCTCTCGTAATTGCCGAGCGAGCTCGGCGCCACCACCTGGATGGAGTCCTGGCCCGAGCCATCATTGATCGCCACGAACGACAGCCCCGCCTTGGAATCGCGGCGCGTGCGCACCCAGCCCTGCACGGTCACCGTTGTGCCGACGGTCAGGCGACCGCTCAGCGCATCCACTACGCTTGCTACACTCATTGCACGAACTCCGCTGCTGTGGCTTGGCCGCCCCGGGTCATGCGGGGCGCCGGCATTGAAAGAAGGTTCCGGCCACCCCATGAAAGGGGCAGGGCGGAAGGGTCGCGATCATAGCTGATGCGTCGATCGCTCCTGCAGCAGCAAGGCAATACCCGTCACCGCGTCAACGCCACATCTCAGAGGTCCGCACCGATGTCCATCCAGTTGTCCGAAGCCGCCGCCGAACGCATCGGTGGTTACCTGCGCGACAAACCCGGTGCCATCGGCCTGCGCTTCGGTGTGCGCCGCACCGGATGCTCGGGCTGGGCCTATGTGGTGGACATCACCGATCACGTCGACCCCATCGACACGGTGTTCGAGACGCGCGGCATCAAGGTGCTGGTCAACCCCGACAGCCTGCCCCTCGTCAGCGGCACCGAAATCGACTTCGTGAAGCAGGGCTTGAACCAGAGCTTTGCGTTCAGAAACCCGAATGTCACCCATGAATGTGGCTGCGGCGAGAGTTTCACTACCGCCTGAGACGTCGGCCGCGAACCGGCATTTACTGTCGCATCATCGACTTAGCGCTGCCCTCGGCAAACGCGCCATTTTGGTGCATCGTCCGCGCAGCCTGTGGATAGGGTCGGTAAGTTGCTGATTCGCCTTGGATTATGCATCCATGCCTATGATTTAAATGGAATTTTCCGTTGCGGTTCGGGCCCCCGAACGCTAAGATTCACCCCGTCGTATCGGCTGATCGATCGACACCTTGCCTCACTGCTTCGTCAGGAGGCCCAATGTCCAAGAGGAGTTTTCATGCGTCACTACGAAATCGTGTTCCTCGTCCACCCGGACCAGAGCGAACAGGTTCCCGCGATGATCGAGCGTTACAAGACGCTCGTCGCCGGGGATAACGGCAAGATTCACCGTCTCGAAGATTGGGGACGCCGCGCATTGGCGTATCCGATCCAGAACCTCGCAAAGGCACACTACGTGCTGATGAACATCGAGTGCAGCCAGACCGTACTCACCGAATTGCAGTCCTCGTTCCGTTTCAACGATGCCGTGTTGCGTCACCTGATCACCGTCCGCGAGGACGCAGTCAGCGATATCTCGATCATCGCCAAGATGAAGGATGAGAAGCCCGAGCGCCGTCGCCGCGACGACGAAACCGGATTCTCGGACTCCGAGTTCGAAGAAGCAGCCGCCTGAGCAGGATGAGGAATAGAAATGTCTAAGTTTTTTCGCCGCAAGAAGTTCTGCCGATTCACCGCCGAGGGCGTGACCGAGATCGACTACAAGGATCTCAACACGCTGCGCCAGTACCTCACGGAAACCGGCAAGATCGTGCCTTCCCGCATCACCGGTACCAAGTCGCGCTATCAGCGCCAGCTCACGACCGCCATCAAGCGCGCGCGTTTCCTGGCCCTGCTGCCGTACTGCGACAACCACCAGGGACGTTGAGGAACACGACATGGAACTGATCCTGATCCAAAAAGTCAAAAACCTCGGCGCCCTCGGCGACAAGGTCAATGTAAAGCCCGGCTACGGCCGGAACTATCTGGTCCCCCATGGCAAAGCGGTATCTGCCACGGCGGCCAACGTTGCGGATTTCGAGAAGCGCCGCGCAGAGTTCGAAGCCAAGGCCTCTGGCCTTCAATCGGATGCAAGCGCACGCAAGGAAAAGCTCGAGTCCGCATCGGTCACCATTCGCGCCAATGCCAGCACGGAAGGCAAACTCTACGGCTCGGTCGGTCCGCGTGACATCGCAGAAGCCTTCGCAGCAGCGGGATATCCGCTGGCGAAGTCCGAAGTGGTTCTCTCGGATGGTCCGCTCCGTCGCACCGGCGAACACGAAGTCCAAGTCACCCTGCATGCCGATGTGCATTGCACGGTGAAGGTCATCGTGGTCCCAGAGAGTTAACGGCGGAATAAAACCAGCCGAATTTCTTGGTTCGGTTGTGCTGCTTCAGGGAAATTCATAGGGCACCGTTGACCCCGGTGCCCTTTTTTTTGCCTGTGATTTGGAATGCGCGGCCCTGCTTCGAAGGCGTTGCGTACATCACGACCGCAATGGTTGCCGCATCGACGGCAGGTCCGCAAAGGATTTTGTTCACCGCTGAATAAGAAAAGGGAAACGGCCCATTCGCCGAGTTTTCTCTGCGAAAAATCGCATTTGTCAGGAACGCCATTGCCAAGGTATCGGCGAAGCGATATTTTGACCTCGCGAGCAACCGGGGGCGGCGTTCGCAAACGCGTTAGGGGCCTATGTGATCCACAGAACCGATCGCTCTGCGTTCGTAGTGTTGGCTTTTTCACTGCTCGGCATGCTCGCCTCATTCTCGCCAGTTCCAACGGATGCTGCCGAGTCGATGCGCCGTTTCGAGCTCGTCGCGCTGGACCGACGCGCCGGAACTGCCGCCTTGCTGACGGCGTCGGGCGGAGTTCGCGTGTTTCGCCTGGACGTGGAAAGCGACGATGGACTCCGTCTCCTGTCTGTGGGCGATGATGCCGCGATTTTCGAAGTGCGTTTTCGAAAAGCCGCCGATCAGGTGATTTATCGCCTCAAGCTGGGTGAACGGCTTGTGCTGCGCGCGCCGATGGCGCACCGTCGCGGGGGCATCCGCGTCATCGAAGCAATCCGTCCGCCCGTCCAATCGGGTTCGCACGATTCGGCAGAAAAGTAGGCCCCGGCATGTCGATCCGCGGTTTCTTTGCTGCGAGCGCCCTGGCTGTGCTGTGTTCCGTTACCGCGGCGGGCGAACACACACTCAAGCCATTTTTTGCCGCGCCGGATGTCGACGTCATGCAGCCGTCGCGGTTGAAGGACTTGTCGTCTTCGAAGTCGGTGGTGGCGCTCTACGATATCGAGGGCATTGCGGTCGCAGAGTTGTCCGGCGATTACGATCGCGGCAATAGCGCAGCCCGCGCGGAAGTTGCGCGGCGCTATTTCGAGCGCTACGGAGACGATCAGGACGCGCTGCTGGTCTTTTCCAACTTCGAGTTTGGCACCGGCGACGCCTCGGCATTTGCCAATCTGATCAAGAACGAAGTTCAGGGGCTGGGCCTGCCGTTGTTCGACTCCAGTGCCGCCTTTGGGAGCGCCAGCGGCAACCTGCACAGCTACATCGACATGGGGGCCTTGAGCCGCTGGAGTTTCAATCCCTCGTCACCGGCCTACGGCACGACACTCGATGTGGCCATTCACGAACTCATGCATCGCTGGGTTGCCCATCCGAGGTTCATGCGTGGCGGAGTACCCAGCGAAGACTTGCTGGGCAGAGACCAGGCACACTGGAGTTTTTACCTCGATACCGAAGCGTCCATCATGTATGGCGCGGATTGGCAGCAAAACGGTGGTCAGTTCGAGACCATCGATATCCGCCATCGGTTGTCTCCTCTCGATCTGTATCTTTCCGGACTCTATGCGTCTTCTGAAGTGCCACCGATGACCTTGATCGTCGGTGGCTCGGGCAACACGGCGGATGGACTACCCGAATTGGGATTTCGGACCTCCGGGACCGCCGAGCAGATCGACATTGCACAGATCATCGCCGCTACCGGGGCGCGACAACCTGGCGTCGCGACGTCGCAGAAGCGGTTCTCGTCTGGCCTGCTTCTGATATTGCGCCCGGGTCAATCGTTGAACGAACGCGTCATTTTCGACCTGCAGCGCTTTGCGAAAGAGCTTGAAGTACGGTTCGCTGCCATGACCCGCGGCCGCGGGGGGCTGGCAGTACGCAACCGTCTGTCTGCAGCAGCAACGACCGGCCGTCCTGGTGTGATCACCGGGAGCCCTGGCTGCACCAATTGTATGCTCGACCTGGGCCAGGCAAAAACCTGGCTACTGGCTCAGCAGCGTTCCGTTGATGGCGCGTTTTCCGACAAGGATTTCGGCGCGCTGCCCGCAAGTGCTGCGGTACTTCGGTCTATGCGCGGTGCGGGCTTCGAATCGGAGGTCGTTTCGACCCGACTGGTGCAGTGGTTGCGGGCGTTCGAAGCCCGGCAATTCGACGATGTGTACTGGAAGGAAGCCGAAGCGCTGGTCGCGACCTCGGGGCCGGAGCACGATCTCGCCGCCGCACACGCGCAGCTGCTCGCCAGCGCTCTTCCAGGATTGAATCTGGGCTGGTCGGCCAGCGCATGGGATGCTGCCTCCGCATTGACGGCGCCGAGTTTCGGTCAGTTGTCGACGGAGGAGCGGGCCAATTTCTACGAAGGGCTGCGCGGGCTGCAGAATTCCGATGGCGGGTTTGGCGTCAGCCCTGGCGGTGCTGCTCATGCCGGCGTCACCGCCTGGGTGCTCAATGCGGTCGCCGCGCAAACAGACGTGGCCGCCATCGCGATCGCCGACGGTGCGGCGTCCTGGTTGATTGCGCATCGAAGTCCCGACGGCAGCTACGGTGGCGCCGCTGACGACGTGTTACCGACCGCCTGGGCCGTGGCGGGTCTCGTGCGCCGTGGCACGGGAGCAGATGTCACTGCATCCATCGCCTTCCTGCGCAGCCGGCAAGGAGCACTCGGTGACTGGAATGGCAGCGTGTTCACTACGGCCGAAGTGATCCGTGTACTCGAGCAGATCAACAAGCCGAATCTTTCGTTCGACACGCCGATCGCGGCGCTCCCGGCGAACCCGATCGCCGGCGATGTCGTGCGGCTGTCGGTGCGCGTTCGCAACGATGGCGCCCGCGCCCCGCAAGTTCGACTCTCCTGGTTTCTGGGCGATCCCGACCATGGCGGCACACCGATCTCGGCTGCAGTATCGCTGGGCGCGATGGGCTCCGGGCAGGCAATCGAAACCTCCATCGAATGGGATACCAGGGGCCAGTCCGGTACGCAGCAGCTTTGGGCCGAGCTGGATCGTGATCAGCAGATCGCCGAGCTCAACGAAAACGACAATCGCCAATCACTGTCGCTCGCCGTGCTCGCGTTACCGTCGGTGCCCGATGCCGTTCTGGTGCGCGAGCACATCACGCTCAGCCCCGGTGCGATCACCAGCTATCCGGCCCCGATGCAGGTGAGCGGACAAGTCGACAACATAGGCGGGGCCGCACTCTCGGCATTGCCCGTAGTCCTGTACGCGCTGCGAGACGGTGTCCGCAGCGAACTGGTTCGTCAATCGCTTGATATCGCACCTCAATCTTCAGCGCCTCTGCAACTGGCCTTTACGCTGCAACGTGGCGAGCCAATGTCGTTCGAGCTGGTCGCTGATCCCGACAACCAGATCGCCGAGATACGCGAGATCAACAACACGCTGCGGCTCGATCTGTCGAGCGCGACCGGCATCGATCTGGCCGTGGTGGAAGCGGACCTGGTCCAACTGACTCAGCCGGCGGTGGCCGGACAGCCACTGCGCTTCCGTATCACCGCGCGAAACAATGGCGCCACCGCTTCTCCAGGCTTTGCGCTTTCCGCACGGATCCGCACCAGCGCGCAGGACTTCAGCCTCGGCGAAATAAACCTGCAGCTCGATGCCGGCGCGAGCAGCGAGCGCGAAATAGCATGGCCGTCAGCGCTTGTTGGTGCAGCGACGCTGGAGGTCATCCTCGACCCGCAGGCCTTGGTTGCCGATGTCGACCGTACGAACAACACGGCAACACTGCCGTTCCGGGTGATCGATCCAAGTGCCGCCAATCTGTCCGTCGTGACGGGCTCCATTCAGATGATGCCCCAACCACTCGACCAGGCTCAGCCGGCGAATCTGCGCGCGCGGGTGTTGAATTCCGGCGCGGCGCTGGCAGGTGAATGCGTCGTTGCGATCAGCACCGGCGGCGAATCGGGCCCACGTACTGAACTTGCCCGCACGACGATCGCTGGCCTCGGTGCCGGCGCAGTAGCCGATCTGGATATTTCATTGGCCCCGCTGCCGAGCGCCGGTGTGCGGTATTTCTTTGTCGTGGTTGACCCGGACAATCTGGTTGCCGAGCTCAACGACAGCGACAACACAGACTTCATCCGCGCCGCGGTCCGCAGCATTCCCGACGCTGCCATCAGCGTAGCGAGCCTGACCCTCACGCCGAGCATGCCCGTGCCTGGCGAGTCAATACGTGCCGATCTGCTCATACGCAATCTTGGCGAACAGCCGCTGACTGGACTGCGCGTGCGACTGATCGATGGCGAGGTTCAGAGCGGCAGTGCCATAGGCACGGATGTCATTGCCGCAGATGTTTCCGGCGGCGGGACGACGTCGGTGAGCTGGGCCTGGACGTATATGGCTGCAACGGGTGACCGAACGCTCAGTGCCCAGCTTGATCCGTTCGGCGCGATCGACGAGATCCGCGAGGACAACAACCTGGCTGTACTCAACTTGCGCGCTCTGGATGGCGCGTTTGCCACCGAGCCATACATTTCACCGAATGGGGACGGGATCAAGGAATCGACGCAGGTCATATTCCGCCAGCTTTCGTCACAGCCGGCGCTGGTGGACATCGTCGATGCGGCCGATCGCGTCGTACGAACCTACCCGCTTGAGCAGCTCACCCCAGGCAATGGCACTTCGGTGCTGTGGGAAGGTC
>Ga0307516_10010608_pt1 | contig 10107 bp, 8 predicted proteins | sample 19_EM_MG_FD_203310 | JGI IMG/M metagenome (GOLD analysis project Ga0307516, IMG submission 203310) | Populus trichocarpa ectomycorrhiza microbial communities from riparian zone in the Pacific Northwest, United States - 19_EM | ecosystem: Host-associated > Plants > Roots > Unclassified | place...
GCTATCTCTTATCTCTTATCTCTTATCTCCTTATCTTCTTATCTCTGGCTCATATCCTATTGGAGGATATCTGGACCATATCCTATTGGTTGATAAGTCTTGGCTAGTATAGTATATATAGAGTAGCCCAAAACCTGTAACTCTAGTTGTATTCTCTTAAGAACTCCACTATAACCTAGTGTGAGGACTTCTGGTCAATATAAACTTCCCCCTTCACATTTCTGTTGTTTGATTCTTGTAAGCCCGCGAAAGCCTAGTAATAGGTTTAGTGTGTCTTAACAGTTTCTATTGAGCCAGTGCACCTATGAGGTATAGGCTTGGCAGCAATAGCTGCCAGAAGTCCTTTTGGGACAAAGGTGGGGGCGGGGATAACCCTCCCGTTACTGTTAATGGTTGTTACAACCGGAAGGGGAGTCAGAGCAGGAAGTGGAGCCTTTAGAGAGGCTATAGGGGCAGGAGGGTCGACTGTCATCGCCATTTCAGCCATATGGCTATGTTGGTGTTCTTTGGCAGCTTCTCAAGGTTTCTTTACCTTCTTTCCTGCACAAGATCATCCTTTCTTCTCCTTGCTACAATCACCAGAGCCAGAGCCAGAAGGGGCAGGCTGTTCATCCTTGGATTTTTCTTTCCAAGAAGGCAGGTGATCAGGCTTGCACTTGATAGTGGAGATTTTGTTCACCAATTGCAAGGGTCGTGAGACCCTGCGAGGCGTTGATGCTCTCTGATTGTAACGGCTTTGCTATCCCCTAGTCATGTTCCTGTTCTGTCTTCATAGGCGTGTGAACTGGTTGCCTAAATCTACAAGAGCCCCACTATATGGATGGTCACTTGTTCTGCTAGAGCCCCGCTATATGGACGGTCACTAGTTCTGTCAGAGTCCCTCTGGTTAAGGTGATCACTGATATCAGTTTGGCTGAGCTAAGTCTCTCGCAAGAGCACTTAGTTTGAGAGTAGATCAGATGAACAGAGAATAGGTTATTAGCCTAGGTTAAAGCTAAAGAATACAGTTTGTACAATAGGGTTTATATACTAATGGGTCTGGCGCACAGACCAAGTCGATCAGTAAGCAGTGTAAGCAGAAATGAGTAAGTCCGCAGTAAAGCTGAGTAATCGTGGGAGAAATAGTCCAAAAGGGGAAACTCCACAGTCAATACTGACTGAGAGCGCAGTAAGTGTGTCATATAAGATGAGTCGAGAGCGATCGGGTCGGAGTAATGAGTAAAAAGAGAACAGTCATGGTTCGGAGTAAGTAAAATTGTAACACCGATGATCATATTAGCCACTACACTGTATTCGAGTTTATCGAGAGAGTAGTAGGATAGGAGCCATGTTGAGATCATGTCCCATTTCTGGGGAATCACAATGATCAAGATAGAGGCTTGGACAAAATCAGAGACCATAAAGCCACATTGCTCAAGATGAGCAAACATGGCAGCAAGCTTCTGAATCTCATTAGTGGGGTCGCCACCAGAGAGTCAGAAGCTGAACACTTTGTGGATCTTCTGTAATATGGACGCAGTGGATGCTTTGTCATACTTCTTCTTAAGGTCCTCCCAGACCTTTTTGGAAGTGTCAGGAGTTGTGGGGATATCCATGACGATCGCTTCTTGATACTTCATTTTAATGCACCTGATCGCAGATCCATCATCATTGATCCAGTCGGCAATTTCCTTGCTATTGGTGACTGGTCCAAGTGTGGTAGCGGCAGGACAGGAAGAGGATGAGCCCAAAGGCTGAGGGGAGGCAGCTGGAGCAGAGATCATCTCCCTGATAGGAGCCGGCTTGGTGTAGGTCCCAATTACATAGGACCACACTTTATTAGCCATCAGGAATTGAGACATCCTGGCAGACCAGGAGAGCCAGTTGGAACCATCAAAGATGGGGATGTCAGCAAATCTGTTCTTGAAAGACATTCTGATAGAGCGGCTAGAAAGAAGCATAATCAGCGATGATTGCTATATGAAAATGCAAGGAGAAATCAAAGAAAATGCCAGAGGGCCTTCAAATCAGAAGTGATTCATTACATATCACTTAATCATGGACACTGTCTGTGGCGATAGCCAATGAAGGCTAGTGGTTCTAACTGGAGAGGAGCCAGTTATCGATCACTATAGTGTTCATTGTCTATACAGGCAATGAGCAGCGACAATGGCACCACTATGTACAACCAGGCAAGGCCTGCCAACACCACCGGTATTTGCACTGAAGTGCATAAGCCAGTGTGGGCGGGGCCCATAACCTATTGAAGGTACACTATGGAAGGGTGCGACTATCTCACCTGATTGTAGAGGGTACTTAGAAGTAGACTACAGAAGTAACTTACAGGGAAGCAAGTTAGATTGCAGAGGTAAACTGAGCACCCTTGTATATGCCCAAGGTGTCTAGATATAGTAATGATAGTAATCTTATCTATATACAGTGTCATTGGTATGTAAGACAATACTGGAATTATATAATGCATCATGTGATGACATCACATGTGTGTCTCGGACATTTGTCTTTCAACAGTCATTTGGCACATTCACCCACTGCATGGAGATCTCCTTTGAGACCTGGTGGAGATGTAATGTGGCCATACACTTCAAGGAATGTGGAAAGAAGATGGAACAACTCACCAAGCTGATGAAGATTGCAGTGAAGACAATGATGAATGCTGAATACGACATTCTTTGTGATTGTTGGCTAAATCAACTTATTAACACTGTCACTGCTGATGGAGCATGGGTTCAGCCACAATCAGGCATAGTTGGCATACTGAAATGCAAAATACAAGTGAATGAGGAACTGTCAATGAGGGCAGGTGTCCATCCTGCAAAACATGCCAAAGTGTCAACTTCAATCATTGAAATTGATTCAGATTCAGATTCTCACTCACTCTCTGACCCTGATGTGCCATTGAGCAGATGAGCCTTGATAAAGACATGCATGCTGGGCCAATTTAAGCAGACAAAGTTGTTGGTGTTATGGCAGCCATGCTTTTCAGAGGAACTCAGGAATCAGATGGCAAAGTCACGAAAAACAGAGGAGGTGGAGAGGCAAAAGGTGCTGGAGAGGGAGAAGAAGGTTAAAGCAAAAAAGAAAACACAGGAATGCATGCTGGCATGAAATTGCCAAAGGGAACATTGTGAGAGGAAGAAGGCAGAGCTGGAGGATGACAGAGATGATGTAAACAAGGTGTTGATGGCTGCAGCAGAGAATGCGGAGGAGGCCAGCACATTGGATCACAATGTTGCGGCAATCTTGTGGTCAGGCCATGAGGACTGGAAGAAGTTGCGAAACAGTAGACAAGATGGAACAAAACAGGAGAAAGCTACCTACATCAATTGGTATTATCCATTTCTATGGAAACAGATCCACAAAGCAATGTGTTGAGTGCAATAGAGCCCAGGCGATGCAGTGAAAATCTTGCAGCGAGAACAGCCAGCTCTTTTTGCATGCATCCATTGTGGCACTATTTGGAAATGGATATCCCCCAAATCACCTCATGAATGGTCAGCACAAACACTCCTGAAGATTCAGAATTGACACACACTTGCTGGGTCTAGAAAGATGGGAGTTTTGGCCAAGCATCCAACAATAGTCACGAAGATCAAGACAACATTCCAGGACCTCCAAAAAGCTGGCATTCCAATCAACATCACACTCACATGTTCCTTGATGCTGGCAATCATCAACAAAGATGATGCCTCAATTCTGAACAACAAATTTCATTGTTCTGAGAGGTTTGTTCAGGCTTTCATGCAGAGTATTATGATTACACACCATGAAAAGCCACCCATGCTGCAGTGCACATCCCCAACAATGCCCCCAATCAATATGAATGAGCCTTCTTCTGCCTTGTTTATGCAATGAAGTGGGAGGATATTCCAGCCAAACTGGTTGTGAATGTTGATCAGACTGGTGTTTATGTGCTACCAAATGGTTCTCATACCTTTCATAATCACAGGTCAAGTCAGGTGGATATTGCAGAAAAGGATGAGAAGTGAGCATACACATTGCTCATTGCAAGCACAGCCATGGGGGATTTCCTCTCTTTTCAACAGGTTTGGAGTGGTAAAATGGGGCAATCACTCCCATCGAAGAATGCACCAGGAATGCAAGAAGCGCTCGAGAGAGGAATGCACTTCGCATTTGCTGCAAGCAAGAAGAATCCACAGAGTCACTTCAGTACACTGAAAACAATGAAGGAGTGGGTGGAGAAGATTCTCATTTCTTATCATCAGTCAGTAATTGAAGCAGACCCAACATTGTACCACAACCAAAAGTGCATCCTTTTCATTGATATATATCCTGTCCATGTGGGCACTCCATTCACAACCTACATTTTCAAGGAACACCTGAACATCATCCTCATTTTTGTTCCATGCAATTGCACAGGTGTCTTCCAACCTGCTGATGTTGGCTTACAGCGACCTATCCAACAACACGAGACCATCCTCAAATCCACTGTGAATTGACCCCTAACCAAGGATATTGAATTTTCCAGTCCAAATGACAACATGCCATGTAAGTGCCCAACAGGCCCTTGGCCATGGTGTTCTCAACATCTGAATGCACAGGCTTCACAAATAGCCAGATTTAGACCCCTTTTCCCAAGATCAGAAAGAGGAGATTTGGAAGAAGCTCAATGTAAGTACCATAATGCCTAAGGGGCTATTGATTTTGCAGAACCCCTTATTGCAAACGTCTCTGTAGCTTTCAATAGCAAAATTATGCAATTGCCAGTCAATTTGCTCATCACAATATGAAATTACAGAGAATCATTTTTGTCAGCACAGCTGCCAACACGTCATATCAAGCAGCAGGAATGTGAGAGTTGTGGAGAGGGGAGGCACTGAGATTTTAAATATAGAATGCCGGAGAGATGTAAAGAGACAGTGGAGGAATGTGTTTGCATCATCCAGTGTGTGTGGGGCCGGTGGGTGGAATAAGTTGGTTTGGCAGATATAGTCTGGGAATTGAAAATCTAAAGCTGAAATAAATGGTCAGTTAGCTATGCTTCCCATTTACTAGTAAAGAAACAAAGACATTACAAATTCAAAAAGAAAGTAGAATTATTATGGAAAAATGAAAACAAGTTTGTTGGATGGATACTAGTAAGGGATGTAGGGTGGGTATGCGAAAAACACAGCTGGGGGTGCGGTATTATAGCAAGAAATCAGTGTCAGTAAACAAGTTAAATAGCAAGATGATGCACAAACAGGAGCAGCATGCGAGAGATCAACCCCAGCAGGAAGTCTCCAGATTACCAAAGATTTATGTAGAGTCCAGTATATTGCGATGATGATAATCATTGAAAATCTTTCTGACTCAAATTCTTGCACTATACTATATGAGCAGCTATTTGTATTAAGCTCCATAGGTTGCCATAGATCCAATCTTTCGAAATCTATCCCGCTCGAATATGATCGATGAAAATAACCTTGCTCAGGTTCCTATTTTTCTCATTTTGAATCGATACAAATATGCATCAAATTAATTGATTGATTTCTATCGATTACATTGTAAATATCTAGCCAACCTAGTCTTCAAGATGCCTGGTTAAATAGTGAATGCACAGTTGACATGATGAGCTGGTGGAAGAATGTGTTTGCATAGCCCCAGGTGCGGGGCTGGCAGGGAGACTAAGGTGACTGGGGAGTTATATCCAGGGCTAATGAGATTCAAAACCGAAATACGTTATCCTTTACCAATGTTTCCAACAAAGTAGGTTCTGCCCAATTATGATGAGACCACTCATAATTTACCGACCCATCTACAAAGGTTAACCCTTCTTGACACCAGAGAGTAAATGCTGTAAAACAGTAACTAGGAAGGCAGGGGGCTGAGCTTGTGGTTAACCAATCCATCTACATTGGTTCCCCCTTCCAACGTAGTCATCAAGATGCCTGGTTCAATAGAGAATGCCGAAGTGTTCTGAAGAGCTGGGGGTGGTATGTGTCTCCAGAAACCAATGGCTGCACAGCTGGTGGGGAGACAAAATGATGAATTCCGCAAAGCTCAAATCCGCAATCCGTCCCAGTGTTATATATGTTTGTCCATACTGTAATCTATGCCCGTTTACGACTCTGGAGGACTCTGAAATAGTCATCTTCATCTGCAAGCTCCTTTCTCACCCCCCGTGTTGCTGGCTGGGGTATCACCAATTTCTTCATTGCTGATGCCCGAGACCTCACTCCCTTGCTCTTTGTTGTTGTCTCATCTTCAGTCTTTGCTATCTTGATTTTCTTCTGGGTGTTCCTTGGAGCGGTGGAGTGGTCAGCTTCCTTGACCTTCTGTTTTGGTGCTCGGTTGGGGCTATTGTGGTGAAAGTGTTTAAGGAATGCTTGGTGAGAGGAATATTTCTAGACTCATATATTCTTGTTATTTATATCTGCTTCCTGCTCATAAGTAGCCTTGGCCGCTCGCTGGATTGTTTTACAATGAGTCTGGGGCGGTGTCATCTGGTCAGGTCATGTCCTTGGTCTGGGCTCCATTGTCAACTGCTCTTCAGGCATGGACAGCGCATGGGCACTGGTATCCATGTTTGGAACTCTAGATTCTTGATTTGTGATGTTCCTCTGAGTTTCCTGCAGTGTTAATCATTTCTCAATGAATAACAACATGGTCACTAAGATTTCCATTGTGAAAGGTCCTCCAGAAGGGAGCCCAGCGTTTGAGGTACCAGGCATGCTCTGAGTTGTTGGGAGGAACAGAATCATTGAATATAGCACAGTGTGAAAGCCCTGTGGGACATCATCATTTGGGCCTTGAGTGGGGAAGCTACTGAGAGTGGGATCAATAGGAATTGATAAGTCTGGGGGAGGGATGGCAGTTAGGGGTGAGGTAACATTTTTAGCAGTCTGAAATATGAAGTTAAGCGAATTACAATCTTCATCGTAACAGAAATATTCGTACCCCAGTTTGTTCATGCTCAGATGAAATGTTGTCTCAAACTGAGTCATCTCGATACGTTTCCTGTGATATTAATCCTGTCACTACTGGGTTCCTAGCCTTCTCCGGTGGGGATTCACCCAGGTCATCACCATGCCCCTCTCTGATACTCAGGGAATAGTCTACCATCTTTTTATGTTTCTTCTTCTGTTCTTTCTTTGCTATAGATGCGTTTCCATTCATTCTGTGCTTCTCTCATTTGTCCCGCTTGGATCTTCCATCTTGAGCCACAGACCGGTTCTTTTGCTTTCTGGTCTTGCCGAGCGGTTTTTCTTTTCCGCATTGTTTCCTACTTTGTCCTTCCCCCCTGTCCTCCGAGTTTTCCGAAAGATCCCCATCGTTGTCTGCATCGCTGTCAAACGGCTCAGGTTTGTGCGCTGCTATAAATTCCTTCTGCCCTTCATTCCACCAATGGTGGAATTGAAAGGAGGTCATGTTCTCCATCTGACAATCTTGCCATAGTCGGAGACATGCATTCAGTTCGTGGTTTTTCATTCTGCTGGGATCTTGCAGAATGACCTTCTTCTGGCTGTTGTCATAGTCAACTTTGGGAAGATCCTCATGTGCAAAGAATCAGTTGGGGGATTCGGCCAGCTTTGCCCAGGGTGGAGTACATCGGGATCCAGGATATGACGCACCCTTTGCAAGTCCTTGAAAATCTCAATGTCCAGGCAATCACTCCGTGAACATGAGTTGACTCACCATATTGTGACTTGAGGAAACACTGGAAGACATGTTTCTTGTCTTCGAGCTTCAGATCCAGGCAATCCTGGGGCAACAACGCTTCTCATTTAGAGTTCCGGGTAAATGTCAGGTCTGACTTTGTGTTTGATAACTTTGGCCAGGCTTTCGCTTTAGGATCATCTTTCACATTGTCGGCTTCATTTTCACTCAGGTGGCTTTCCATATATTCGGTAAATTTATGGACAAATGACTGGGCCTCCATCTCATGTTTGTCAACAAAGCTCTGGCCATTCTGACCCAGGAATTTGTTCCAATCAAACCTATAGAGAAAGGGTGGGTAATGGGCTGGTTATATTGTGGTTGGAACTCAAATTACTTACTGCCCGACACATACTGTGTCTTTAGTGTTTCAATACCCAATCGTGACAACAATTCTGGCCTCTGTCTCCCAGTATATGTCATAGACAAAGTTTTTAACCATTTCTATTGCCTTCTTCTCCACGGCCCTGGGTGCAGGATTAATAACAAAGGAAGTCAGGAGGAGACACAGCTTACCATTTTCGTTTATCAGGTGGAGGCCCCTTTTTGGTCCACCAAGTTCTTCTATCCTCCATCTTCTTCAATTCCTTTTTGTTTGCTGGATTTGTTTTGAGATCGTTTACCATTGCCGTTAACTCTGTTTTCCATAGACCAATAAACCACATTTTATCTCCAGGAATGACTCCGTGCTTCTTTTTTACACATTTCGTGAGTTCAAAATCCTTGTACCAAGACATGACTGTGTGCAGTGACAGAGCCTTGCCTGGACCAAATATCTTTCACTTTTTAAGCTTTCTCCTGAGCCAGGTCTTAATCTTTTTTTGTAATGGCCTGGGATCCTGCTTGCGAAGGGCGAGGAGTTCCTTGACAGCCTGCTTGGCGATGTCCCCCTGCTCAGTGAGACTGGATTCCACCCATTCATCCTTAAAGGGATACAAGATTTCAAGCTCCTCAAGAGACCATACTGCTTGATCTTGAGTAATGAATACGACTTCTTCTCGTTCTTCCTCTGAGTCATTGTCTGCCTCCACACCCAACTCTTCCTCGATTGGAGACTTTGGCCAGTCATCATCGTCACTGCTATGGGACTCAGAGTCACTTGCATGAACAGTGGACCTTGGCATTCTGCCTGTGAAACTCAATAAAATGAGGATTGAACATGACTCATTGATTTACGACTGTCCCTTGTATTGTGACCCTGAAACATCACTGATGTCGGTTAATAATTTCGCTATAAGATTAAACACTCCTGGCAATGTAAAATATATCATTCAGGGCAAATGAGAAAAAACCAGTTCAACGTTCGCAAGCCAAATGTGCAACATATTGTGGCTGTGCCTGGATTCTCACAAGGGAAATGAGGTCATCCCAAGGTCTCAATATCTGTATGATCCAACCCCACCACTCCTGTTCGTGCCAAGTTTAAGCCCTGAGCTGAATTGATCACCGGATCCTCAAAACCACAGGAAGGAAAGTTGTTCAAATCAAATGGTAAAGTCACGGAATTGTTGACATAGGATACCTTTGAACAGGAGCCATCTGTGATTATCCACGATGTGGACTTTGAGCCAGCTCTGGGGGTGAAACATAGGACCAAGATATGGAACTAGGTGTTGATTGGGGCACTCATTGATCTATGGATTCTAGGATCAACACGACTTTATGGATGAATGGATAGAAATGCGGTGGGAATGATATGTTCGAGCAATTATTGGCTGAGACTCTCCACATAGAGTTGATCAATGTGGTTTATGCTTAAAAACTCCTGCTCTCTGGAGATGCACTGACTGTCTTGGAAACCATGCTCTTTGTCGGGATTGTTGCCGGAAGGGTCACAAAGACCTGCCTTTTCACCGGATTGAGTTCTGGACAGGTACCCACTACGAGCGAGATTGGCTCTCCAATCTGGGGGTTGTTATCCATCTTGGTCACCATGGGAGCCCTTGTCCACTTCAGGAACCTGTAACACTCATTGGGGAACTGCAGCCCCATGTCAAAGATTGGAACATTTATGACTCTTCTTCAGGACTGGCTGATACACCTTGGGACTGTACCCTTGGAAACATTGCTCACAACAATGGAATCCACAAGGTCTGGATTTGGAAGTGTTCGCGCATGGATGGGTGTGAAGAATATCAATACTTGGAGCTCGGACTGTATCCCATGAGCTATACTCGGATCAAAACTCTGTTTAGCTTTGATCTCCTTCAAAATTGTCATCTGGACAATCTGGAGTGCAAGGCATCTGTGTATCACTTATGGTCAAAATTGAGGAGGCTGACATGCCCATTTTTCCCCAATCACTGCAGGCACAGCATGGTGTAACCCCAGAAAACACCAAAAAAAATATATGTTTTGTTTTTCTTTACCAGTGTTTCTATAGAAAATAAGAAAAGTATATCTTTTGATATACTAGAAGATACACTCAAAGTGTATCTTTCTGTGGCTTTC
>Ga0307516_10010609_pt1 | contig 10107 bp, 13 predicted proteins | sample 19_EM_MG_FD_203310 | JGI IMG/M metagenome (GOLD analysis project Ga0307516, IMG submission 203310) | Populus trichocarpa ectomycorrhiza microbial communities from riparian zone in the Pacific Northwest, United States - 19_EM | ecosystem: Host-associated > Plants > Roots > Unclassified | place...
ACTGGAGTGAACAACATGCCTTTAGGTCGACTGGGACCATGATACGCAATGATCATAAAACTTGGAAGGACTCTCTGGGTTTCAGACATCCACTGGCTGATGATCCCAGCTGGACAAACAATCCTATGAACACACAGTCAACAAATCCCTAGAGGTGCTGTGAATGGGACTGACAGCATTGGCCCGCACACTTTCTCATCCTTGCAATCAGCAACACGGACCAGTATCTGTAGCATCTTTCCCAACCTCGAAATGACTGTCAGAGGCTTGGAACCACACACATAAAACCAAACACGTACCCGATATCATCAGCGAGAATCCCACTGAATTTGTCTCCTGTCTCGCGATCATGCATCCAAGCCCTAGATGATACCTGATGTGGCAACAAGCGGATGCCATCAGCAAATCCCAGGATGACACTGCCTTGATCAATGGGAACATCAGCTTCGTGAGTGGGCAAGACAAGGTTGACCAGAGCCTTTTGCGCCCCTTCTTCTGTGACCCTTGGTTCATCGTCTTGCACTTTATTTCCAGAGATGCTAGCTGCACGGCCAGCTTTCGTTTCGGTAGACTTCGAGATTGCTGATGTGGAACCTAGCGGCTGTCGTGACGAAATACCTTTCCTCGAGGCTGGCACGACACAGGACACAGATGTTGGCACAGTTGAGAGCCGGAATTCTGGAGCTGAGATTCCTTTACTGGACAAAAACAGATCAGTATTAGCATCGAAAGTCGATGAAACAGTAGGAGCGCCAGCTGAGGAGCGTAGTTTTGAGGGCCTGAACATGTTCAGAATAGGGAGATGTTTGGAAAACGAGGATGAGCCACCTTGCCTCAGGACCATCTATATATTCTTTGGGACAAAGCAACCTTCGAGACAAAGACAGGGATCTAGACAACTTGCACACGGCTGGCCTTGCCACGCTGAGTCATGCAGGGTAGGGTACCATGTTTTCGGAGCAGGATGTATAATTTGTTCCAGCACCAACCGTAAGTGCTGACTGCTCGACAAGGGGGGGCAGCAATCTAGAGAAGTGCCAATCAGTAATGCGCCCAATGAGGAGAGAATGGTACCTCATGACGGCAGTCAACTTCCAGGAGGTCAGCTCGCCTAAAAGTAGAGTCAACCTGAGGAGGAACGGCTCGAATGCTAATGATGACACTGCACTCAGCTGCACTCTGTACGTGACCCAGTCACCTGTGTAGGCATCAGCCGATCTGATCACCTAAGTGTCGACTGAATTGACCTACATATTATACACTTTGACGAACCTCAGGTCATTCTGGGACAGATACAGCGCAAGAGCAGGTCTGATGAGTCAAGTTCCCCTGCAAATGTGGAGTCAGTTGACGTTCAATTGACGTTATGTAATATGTAAATGCTAAACGACGGAGTCACGTGTTGCAAGGTGGCAGTGTGACGACAAACGACATATGCGTGTCCCCAAAGCAAACAAGGATGCTGTCGCGCTGTGTTGTTGCTGTACTAGTGTCACACATCGGTTGATAAAGCTAGTCGACCGTCCAGACACAAATGCGTTATGGTAAGTCCTGTCAGCCTGTCCTTCTAGATCTTCCATCTGTTCGCCCCACGTTCTACATATCAAGCCTTGCGGCTGTCGTTATGTGTTCAATGTTCTGTGCTGGCATTAATCAAGATCATACATTTTGATTGCTTCGGTGCACAAATCAATCCAAGTGATCTGTTTCAAGTAAGTCTTACCTGCCTTCTTCAGCATAGCTTGAAGCTCACGTGCCGGATCAGCGTTTCCGCCTCTACCAGCAGACTGACTGTAGATGCGAGATGAGGCGATGAAGGTTTTGTGTTGTCTAGGCAAGGACGTTTTCGATTGTCAATGAGTTCGGCTAGCAGACGCGCTGGATCATCAACTTGAACCTCGCCTCGACCGATCCCAGGACCATTACCAAAACGACCTTGACTAACACGCCACCGCCTATCCATAGTTTGTTAGCGAGAGAGGTTTGCACACAGGCTCCTTCATGATACCAGCTGGCTCCAAAAGTAAGCCTCCGCATAACAGCATGGGTTGGGTGTTTGACATTGGGGAATCAGGCGACAGCTTTTTGGGCACAAGACTGAGCGGCATCACCGGAAACAACGCTGCACTCACAAGCACAGACGACCTGCAATCCTTTGCACTTGTATGCGTTGCATGTTTTTGACAATGCGATGGCCTCGCCGACCATATGCGAAACTTGCTTTGTCCATGTCCCAAGCATTTGTTGTATGAGAAGGTTTGAATGATATTTGAACTTGCATCAATCTTGTGTTCAGCTCACCAACGTTTGAGTCATGCTGGTCAGATGCGAGTGAGGATGTGCAAGCATCATCTATTTTTCTGTGGGGATCTAATCCGCCTGCACCATTGGGAGAGCTAGGAGGCATCCTGCACACCGGGTACGGGGAATGTTTAACGCCCAAGTATACATTGGTCGAACCATTCCATCTGCATGTGCAGATTCTGCGTCATCATTTGCGATTTTCTGTGTCAGCCATACTTATTTTGTCTGACTTTCCAACAGTTCGTAATTATCAACACAGTCCGCAAACGCGTGTCTACATGAAGAAAGGAAATTGGTTGCAGACACATGGCAGACATCTTCCAAATTCTGTGCCTCGTGGCTGAGGAAAGAGACAAAGGATTCAGGGGTCTGTTCACCTGAGCCCAAACAGTGCGCTTTCCTTACCTTTCTCCTGCCCTGCCATTACACACAAACGTCTTGACCACCATTGTAATGCCCCGCACTCGCAGACAGACACAATTAGAGGTCGCCAAGGTGAGCGAAAGGTTGGATTTCTCATACACTATCTAACGATTGTGTAGGTAGTGACGCGACAATGTCGAAAGGTGGGATAATTATTACTGTGCTTGGGAGGTACCTTTGACAGCATAGCAGTCTGTAGTGATACTGCGATCTGAGCAAGACATCAAAGCCTTCCTGAAGATGCTCCGACATGGCCAAGAAGTTGCAGACGCCACCATCTCCTTCCATGTAGTGTTGGACAAGCCAATAATGCAGGTTGCCACACTCAGGACCTGCCTCCGGCAACTTCGAAACCTGGAGGATCTCCAGCTGTCTCTCCATCACCTAAAGCATTCCGGGTGGCGGCGTCTTTTACGCAGTATCTTCTTCGACAGACTCAATTTGTTTTACAGCAATGCTCCACATGATGTGATCTCTCAGTTCCTCTGGTCCCATCCAAGGATCGCATTTCTACGTATAGAGGAATGTGTCAAGGCTGGAAGGAGATCTTGCCCTCTGGATGGTGGGCAGCTACCCGAACTTTGTGATGTCTCTGCTCCTATAGGCTGTGTCATGTCCCTTGTGAAGAATAACCCAGTTAGCCGTGTCACTGCCCAACAGGGTGCCCCGTTAATCATCCCTGCGCTCATGTCCTCTCTCGCTTCGACAACCATTAATCTTATGGTCCTTGAGCTGGATGTGAATCCTTCTGACTTTGATGTCCTTGGCTGTATTGTATGGGCGGCTCCTGCTCTCACAGCCCTCAAGCTCTTGGAGACCCCGTTCAAAAGTGTGAGCGACTTCGTGGTTTCCTATATCCTTCCCTTCAGCTAATGAGCATGATAGAGACGTAGCCATCAGAGGAGGGCATGGAAAGACGGAAGATCTTGGGGGAAGACTCTCCGCGGTCTTGCCCATTTGCAACACTTTGCATTATGGACCTCGTTGTGTACACAGGCCATCTTCTTCGACATCAGCTCTGGGGCTCATCTTATTGAGCAATGGGGTGGAGGTAAGGTCAGACCACATCCAGCTTTGCAGTGCATCTTGCTGTGGCACTCTTTCGGAACCATCCACAGCTGCATCTCTGTTTGGGAACTACTTCAGTTGACTTGGAGAAGTAATGACCTCCATGACGCAGAGCCTTCATTATTTGTATAACATCTTTTGACCTTCTGCTCTGAAACATAATATATGTGTTTATGACATGTGTCTTTTACAATGAGAACACTTTCCCTTCACTACATGTGTAGGGTCTAGGTCGTTTAACGCATTGGACAGGCCTCTGTGCTATTAGTCACCCCCCAGCTGAAGTCTTACACGCGAGATCTTGAACTCGCAAGGGTGGTTGATGGAGTTAATCAGGGTGACGAGACAGCGTGCGAAGGCCAAACACAATTACACGGCGGCAAAGGTCATCAGCACGATGAAACCGCAAATGGAAATGTACCTGACGCACATGGAGTGCTGCTCGAGGGGGAGGAGGCAGGTTATGCGACCAGCAGTATGAAGGATTCAAGTGGACGCGTGAAGGGTTCGGATGCAGTGTTGAATGTCAAACACATTTTCCCAGCGTGCAGATGATCCAAGTGAGCTAAGAACTCAAACTTCAAGAACCAGCGGAGGAGTCAAAGAGCCGTGGGAATAGGGGAATACAGAGTGCCGTTTTCGAGGCCGTTTTTGAGGTTGTTTTCGAACTCGTTTTTGTTTCCTTAACTCAACAATTTGTTTCAAAACGATCAGCCACCGTTTTCGATGTTTTTGTGTTGTCTCTGTACATGATGTAGCTGAGTTTTAATTATGCTTGTCTCTGCTGCATCCCCCCAACTCCATGGCTTGGCGGACGAAACCACAGCAAGTTGTACAGTCACCGTCTAAGCAATCGAACACTGTCAATAAAGAAAGCGGTCCCCCATGGCCCACTGCAGACAACGGCAACGACTCCACCACCACCACCACCATCCCAACGCCAACCGACAGCCACCACCACCACCGCAACCAACGGCAATGACAACCACTACCTGACGGCGACAACTGTCACCACTGCCACCACCAGTATTGACAACGGTGGCCACCACCCACCATCATCGCCAGCGTCGATGGTGGCAGTGGTAGCGACCACCATCACCAGCATCGGCCACCACCTGACAGTGATGACGGTCACCACCGCCACCACCGTGTGTCGACCCCCACCATTGCGAACAACAGCAACAACATTTGGTACTTAGTCTATTTAGTATGACTTGTACAACTCGCTAGAATGAAACCTATTCCTATTTGTTTTATTGCTGGGTGTGATGTCTTCTTTTTTTATTCATGTGTTGCTACTCTACTGAATTTATTGTACTCTACTAGATTTATTTGAGTGCCTGAATGTTGTTACTGTGTAAGTATCAAGTGCGGTGAGATCAGCACAGTGGATGGTGAGCGCAGCAAGATCGGTGCAGCAGTGCGGTGAGTGCTATTGCACCATAGATAATCTCTCGGAAGCTGATTGATAATTTCAAACTCGGTGGGTATTTCTACACCCGAAAATGCATTGAAAACAACTCGAAAACGGGGGATATCACAGTCCATGGCCGTTCAAGTTTGGCCTTCACCTACTCCCAAAACGAATTCCAAAACGACGTCGAAAACGGCACTCTGTATTCCCCTAATGGTACAGGCCTACGTGTATGTATGATCCAGGGGTATAAATTTATCTGGTGGACAGAGAATTTGGCACGTTGCTTAGCTCTATTTGATGAAATTCTATTGATTCTGTCAATGTCAATGAATTGCATCGAGTTGTGCTGTTTGTTCTATTGGGCGATCCCTTTAGCGCAGTTGTGTGTGTCCCAAGTTGTTCATGCTCACACATCTTCACATCCCTCAGGATAGTGGAATACATCGCATCTTGCTTGAGCAACTGCTCTGTACCGGTTGCTCCGGAGTCTCACTGTGGTAAGTAATCAAGAATGAAGATTGGCCATTGTAACCTTGACGCTTGGTAGATCCTTGTTACTCATCATCTTGATCTCGTTCTTCCCCAAGCGGGCTATCTACTTCACATGCTCGACGGTGAGATTGTTGAAAAACATCGCAATGGCGTATCGCGTTTTCCACCACGTGCCAACTCGGCGGGAGAAGGACAAAAGAAGAGTAATAGGAGTCGACGGAACACACAATATCCCACATCCAGGATGAATCCATGGAAAGGGGTGGAATCAGGCTTTCCACATATATGACCTATCTCGCAGCGTTGTGCGCCATACCTGTCATCTTTGTAAACGAGGGCACTAACATTAACATAGGGCCTTCTGGATGTGGTGTTTTATCTTGTTGTTGATCATGTCCTCACAGGGCATGGGAGTGGTTGAAAGCTTTGGATTCGAGTTAGTAGTTCCATATTTAATCTGCTCGACACTGACACCCAATGTTAAGGAATGGAGCTCCCACCGACTATTGGCTCAACCTGGTGACCCATTACTAATCCCCATTACTCCCCTTACCAATCACTTACCAATCACTTACCAATCATCCTTCAAATCATGCTTATCATGCTGCTTATCAATTCATGACTCATTCCCCTATGATTCATATGCATTATGTCATCGCATATGCTCATCTAGCTTCAATCTACTCATCCCATGCCTTCCCTCCCTCTCTTTTGGGCCCCATGCGATGATTTTTCCATATTCTTGATTATGCACCCCTTTTTACCTATGTTTTTGCTCATTCCCTTGGCTCAGCAGCTTGTTCAGGCTCTCCCCATCCTTACAGGGCCACAGCCCCTCCTGTATATAAACCAGCAGCCAAAGGCTGCAAGGAAGTGTCTGCTTCCCCCTCAATCAAGCAACCACATTCACTCTCCCTCACTGTCTATAAGCTCCATCTCTGTCTTTGGACTTGTAGGTCACTCTGTGCTGGCCTAAAGCTCCTATATTGCTATTTATCAGATATATCTTGTATCTGATCATTTCTCTAGGCTGAAGCACAGTCTAGCATCTCTATCCACTCTATCCCATCACTGTCCAGCGCATTCTTGAAGCAGGAACCATCCCCTTGCTTTCCTGTTGCTCTGTCACTGCTGATGCACCCCTATTGTCAATCCATCACTGCTGCTAAGCATGTAAGAGACACCAGGTTCAAAACAACACCAGTGCCAGGAGTTCTATGATGGTGACCACCATTGGCAGCCGACAGCCAAAAGTTCTCAACCTACAAACATACAAATTACATGCTCTGGGGGACTACCCCAGCCAAATATGATTGTATGGGACAACAGATTCATTTACAAGTCAAACTGTGAGTAGTCATATGCTCGTGATCATGGGTCATGATATGGTGCTGAAACTGAGGGACCAAGGTGAGGCAGAACATTGGACCAGCAAACAATGATTTCCTTGAACAAATAAAAGGAACTTCACACCTCAGCTTGCATCTATTGAGCATTGTCAAACTTGTATTCATTGAATCAGAGCAGCACTCAAAACTCAGAAGAAATTAGTTCCAGTTCCAGACATCCCAGACCAGCACCACATCATTGGTAAAACTCAGAACTTCCCAGTGGATATTGTACCTTTTGTGCAGACACATTCAAATGACCCAGCAGCAGTGGTAGGTTTTAGTGACATACTTATTTCAATCAGCTATTCATCAATTTCACAGGACTTCATGCACAAATTGAAATTACATTTACTGCTGTGCATTCAGGTGATGCATGGATATTCTGGAGGCTTGAATCAGGGCCTTGATGTGAGTTGGTTTACATGTGACTGTGCTGTTGCTCACTCAGCAGGACAACCAGGATAGCAACATCATTTTCAATGGAGACTGCATTTACAAGCACATGATCATGCGCCTCAACTTCACTTTGTATGATCTGTGCTGCAAAACAGAGGCTCTGAATCCATGCTCATCCAATCATAATATCATGATGTTGGTCAGTGAAGATACTCCTTTGAATCATCTGTACTGCTCTGCACATGTGTTAGGGATCTTTCATGCCAATGTCATATACACCAGGCCTGGAAGCATAGATTACCTGCCATGATGTGTCAAGTTCCTCTGGGTGTGGTGGTTCAACCTGCAGCATCCAGCACTAAGCTGGGAGGATCCTACCTTAGACAAAGGGAGATTTTCACCAATGCATCAACCCCACACATTTGGATTTGTTGACCCCAATGATGTCCTAAGATGTTGCCGTCTCATTCCTTCATTTGTGGATGGAAGAGTGCATTCTGATGGAATTGCTTTGTCTTGTGAAGTCACTGATGGAGATGTTTGGAGAAGTTATTATGTCAATCGGTAAGTGTTGAAATTGTATCCATTCTGACCTGTTTTTCAATACACCCCTCCAAGTCATAGGTTTGTTGACCATGATATGATGATGAGATATCATCTTGGGCTTGGTGTGGGTCATGTATATGGGTACAAGTACATGCCAGGGACACCCACTGGAACCTCTCAGCCTGACAGCGAAGGGGCAGCAATGACAGTGAATGACAGCATGTGTGTTGACTCAGATGTAGATGTGAGGGAGGGAGACCAAGTGGCAGCTCACAAATCAGACTTAGAGGAATATGCAAAGGACTTGGTTTCATCACGGAGCTCAAACTCAGGCTCTGCATCTGATTTAGATGTTGATTCAAATGAGTCAGTGACATCAGATGAGGGTAGCATGAACTTTGAAGCAGTAATGTACTACAACTCAGCTGAGGACTCAAAGGATGATTCAGAAAGTATGTATGAGTTCTAGCAAATCTTCAAATAGTACTTTCCAGTTGAAATATTACTTAGTTAGTCACCTTCCATGTTTAATGAGATCACTCCCACTCAGAAAAACCCGTCACCCACCCATTGTAGCAGACACACCAGAGCTCAGCTGGCACACTCCCACACTCCTACAAAGTTTTCAATCTTCCTCAGTGGCATACTAAGCTACCCATTTTGTCAGAAGAACCAACTTCTGAAGTGCCAACTACTAAGTTGGCCATTTGTTTTTTACCCGATTGCCATCCTGGCACACACCCCCAACATGTGTTCTTTCCGCAAGTCGTCCCTGTGTTTTTCCCTAGAGGCTCCAATAGACTTCCTCATAGTGTTGCTAATCTCACTCAATGGATCCAATAGTAGACTGGTGGGGAATTGTGACAAAACCACATGCCCCATTTTGAGAAATAGGCTTCCTCTGGTGTGACAGTGCATGATAACTACTGATCAATAAGGCAGCATCATGATATTGAGAGAATCAGTAAGGATCAGCATAAAACAGACTTATCTATATAGACAATGTAATGACCAATTGCTGACAGCCATATTGGTAAAGATCTTACATTGCCTAACTCCAGGCAGGATGAGGCATTAATGACAAGTCCTGATAACTACTGATCAATGAGGAAGCATTATGAGATTGAGAGGACAAGTAAGAAGCAACATAAAACAAACTTACATATAAAGATAATGTGATGATCAATTGCTGACAACCACAGCAGTAAAGATCTCACATTATCTAACTCTAGGCAGGATGTGGCATTGATGACAAGTCCATACTCATGTTGCTAATGTAAGGATAAGGACTGAGAAGGGAAGGCCATGAATAAACAATTCTGACATATTTCTTGCCATCTTCAGCTACACTCATCACCTCATGCTGGACTCAGCATCAGAATGCTATAGCTGATAGGTGATTATTATCCTAGCCAAGTCTATATATGTGGCAATATACCTGACACATGCTTACCAACAGTGTCTGGGAATATCAGCACCTTAACAAATTACTGATGGATGCTGAATGGGTTGCTTGTATCAAGTAATAGCTTTGGAAACACTTGGAAATTAGCTTTTGATCAAATCAACTCCCCATTGAAGGCTCTGAGGTCTGAACAGGTAGACATAATGTGCACCTAGCTTTCCAGAACAACAATTATGGCTTTGCAGTTAACAAAAACAAATGTTCCAAATACATTGAAGGGTGGATACTACAAGGGGAGAAAACAACAATGGATTACTATTGCACCGTATTATCAGGACTCAAAACATTCTTGCCACTTTGTCCCATGTGCCATTTTACTGAGGTCCAACTCCACACATCCTTGTGGGATAACCAGCCTAGTGCACATGCTATAGAATGGCTCTGTCATAGTACTTGGAACCCAGAGAAGCAACTGGCCATGTTGGCCCCTAATCCATCCATCTGAATGAAGTCTAACACACTGGTGGAAGTCCTGATCATCATGGGAACAAAGCCTTTTCTCACTATCATGCAAAGCATGGGATAAAACAGAGGAGAATCTGATAGAAGGATATACAATTTGGGGTTCAACACCATTGATTGGCATCATGGCAGCAGAGGAACAA
>Ga0307516_10010610_pt1 | contig 10106 bp, 14 predicted proteins | sample 19_EM_MG_FD_203310 | JGI IMG/M metagenome (GOLD analysis project Ga0307516, IMG submission 203310) | Populus trichocarpa ectomycorrhiza microbial communities from riparian zone in the Pacific Northwest, United States - 19_EM | ecosystem: Host-associated > Plants > Roots > Unclassified | place...
TCGTCCTCCCATCCTTCACCCTCGAATGCGGAGAGACCCTGAGGGACGTGCCCGTTGCGTACAAGACGTGGGGGAAGCTGAATGACCGGAGGGACAATGTGATGGTCATCTGCCATGCGTTCACAGGGAGCTCGGACGTGGAAGACTGGTGCGTTTGGCCGTATCCTCGCCTTCCTTCATCCTCTCATTTCATCTCCTGCATGTGTCGCGTCTGAAACTGCCGGTTTTCTTCTCGTCATGACGGATGTGTTTCGACCGACAGGTGGGGTCCACTGATGGGAGCCGGCAAAGCGTTCGACTCGAATCGATTCTTCATCCTCTGCGCAAACGTCGCTGGCTCACCATACGGGACCATCTCACCCGTATCGATCAATCCTGACACCGGCGAACCCTACGGACCCTCCTTCCCTCCAACCTCCATCCGCGATGACATCCTGTGGGTCCAATCTTATCTGTTCGTCCACATATGTAACCGCCCAGAACTGACTATTGTCTCCGCGCGATGTCGTTGAAAGTCTCCACAAGTTTGTGTTGGACCACCTGGGTGTTGCCTCCGTTGCGGTTGTGATAGGAGGCTCGATGGGTGGGATGACGGTCCTCGAATGGCCACTCTGCACACCTCCGGGATTCATCCGTCACATCATTCCTATCGCAACCTCTGCGCAACACTCGGCATGGTGTATCTCGTGGGGTGAGACCCAACGACAGTGCATATACAGCGACCCGGGGTACGAAGACGGGTATTACAAAGTTCAGCCTGCCTCGGGTCTTGCAGCAGCTAGGATGGTTGCACTCCTGACGTATCGTTCGAGGGATTCATTCGAGAGTCGGTTTGGAAGGAAGGAGCAGGTAGAGAGGAAGGCGGTCGGCGGGAAAGGGCGTGAGACCGCCCATAGCTCGGCTACAACCACGACGAACGGGAATACTACCGCGGGCGTTCTCGAAAACCCACCCGGGTCGCCGACTTTAGGGAAGGGAGACCCCTTGGCACATCACAATGACGGGAACAGGACCGTCGGCAATCGACCCTCTTGTTCGTGCTCGTCAGGACTCCAGCCCCAAACCAACAGCTCCCCCACATCCTCCGACTCGATTACGAAGGCCACATCCGAAAAACCGCCGATATTTTCGGCCCAGTCTTACCTCCGCTACCAGGGCGACAAGTTTGTGGCACGGTTCGACGCGAATTGCTACATCCACATCACCCGAAAACTGGACACGCACGACATCGCGCGAGGCCGACGACTAACTGGCGCAGATCCTTCACAGACTAAGGACGGGGGTGGGGACCAGACTCAAAAGACGGAAGAAGCGTTAGCAGATGTCCTACGAACCCTTCCGCCGCGAGCGCTGGTGATAGGAATCGAGACGGATGGACTGTTTACCCCCTCAGAGCAGAAGCTGATTGCAAGTCATGTTCCCGACGCGGAGCTGGTCATGATACCTTCCTCTGAGGGGCACGACGGGTTCCTGTTGGAGTTTGAGCTGATCAACCGCCACATCTTGAGGTTCCTGAAGAGGGAGTTTCCGGAATTCTACGCGTTTAGGGAAGGCTTGGACGAAGAGGCGGCACCGACGGATGGGTTTGATATCAAGAAGACGAGCATGTTTGGAGAGGCAGAGGTCGACATCACACATTGGTGATTGACTCTGCCACCTGTCGTTCACGGTTCGTGCCCGATTCTGTTCTCCATTGTCCGTGTTTGGATGCTCTGGCGGTGGTTTTTTGACAGAGACTTTACTCTTTTCGTTCAGGCCACCGTTCTCATCTCCTTGGCTTGTAGGCCCGTTGCGTTACATTCCGTGCAAAAACACCGGGGTGTGTAACAAACCGGTTAGACTCGTGCCGGTTTCTGGGGCGTTGATGAACAGGGTCCATGACGCCCGGCTTCTTATGTATTGGGTTGACTATCAGCGGATGATGCGTGCTGTCTGTCATGTATCGGAAAGGGCATGGGAATGAAAAGATCAAGCTGTACGTACGAACTCTAAGAAAAAAGCTCCCCGTTTCCAATGTCCGGTTAATGCCGCCCTGGGGCGGGAACGGGCCCGACATTGTTCTCCCAAACGGTAACAAAGCTTTGATGAAACAGCACAAGGTACGCTGCCCAGCCGTCGGTTGTTGGTGTCAGTTTGTACGGGAAGATATCGATGCTTCTAAGTGGATGCTGCAGTGGGGGCGATGGTTGGTCCAAGTTGGCACACTTCCCCGCCAACTTCCCCTACGGCGCTGGGTAGACAAAGGGGAGTGGAGGCGGGGGATTTTCTTCCCGCCTTTATCTCGCGTAGATCAGGTCACCATACTTCATTTTGCAGCGGAACCTTTGTGTTCATAATCGGCAGGACGTTTGCACCTTCCTTTTTCGTCACAAACTCACCTTCTAAACCGGAGCGATCGAGTCCACAGACACCCGCATTACATCAGGGAGAGGCTACAGTATTCGGACGAACAAAGGCGTTGAACCGTCTAGACGTCAGTTTCCTTTACCGCGCCTTTCCCGGTTTGAGAAGAATCAATGTCCCTCTCTGGTCGTGGACCGGTTGCGAAGGGTGCAGCAACAATGTTTCCGCACCTAAGCATAGTCCCCGTCGCTCTCGCACCCAGTGGTTTGTATGTAATGGAACTAGCGCGGTAGTGATCCCGAAGCTGGTATATCAAGGGAGGAAGCCCACACACACTCCGCCTTTCACCCCCGTACCACCTCCAGGTCCATTTCACTCCCTCCTTCCCCTCCGCCTCGCGGTCTCCATCTCTGCCCCACCGTCCCCATTCGCTAATAAACCGCGTTCCCTCCCCCTTCTTGATCTACCATCGAGAAACTTCAGCAGCATGGATATGGACGTGAACATGATCTTGGGTCCCATCGTGTTGGCGGTGGTCGTGAACGTGAGTCCCTTCCCCCTATGCCTTCAATGTTCCTCGGTGCTGAACGGTTCGTGTAGGCCGTGCTGTACGGGACGTGTGTGGTTCAATGGTACACGTACTGGACCTCCGGTTTCAAGGATCCATGGCACACCAGGTTAGTCTCCCTCACTCTGAACATATGAGCTTCGTGCTCCGTCTCGGCATCGGACTCATTACGCCTCTTCCCACCGTTCTTCCGAATTTAGGGGCCTCATCTACTGTGCGTATTCTCCCGTACGCGTATATGCACATGCGGTCTATTATTCTCAGCGCTCGGCTCCCTGACCTTTATTCGGCTTCGCAGGGGTGATGTTCTTGGATACATTCCACACCATGGCGACAGTGTGGATGTTGTGGAACTTTACCGTTGACAACTTTGGGAACTTGGGTGTCTTTGGCCACCTCCCATGGGTCTACCCAACCACGCCGATCTTCATCGTACGTCTCATCTCATACCCTCTTCTTTCTTGGCACCCAGGTCTCATCTATTCGCTTTAGGCGCTGTGAGTTCGGTTCCTTTGCTTCCGGTTGACCGGATCGTGTCGTTTTGATGGACTGATAAACTAACGAACTGTTTGTATCAGGGCGTCAATGCCGGTTCAATGGTTTTTGGCCTACCGGATAAGAATCCTATCCCATTCGTGGATCGTCTTCGGAGGCATTTGCATCCTCTCGCTCGCTCAGGGTGGTTGTGGAATCGCTGGTGGTGTTTTGGCTACCATTCTCTCCAAGTGCGTGGAGTACTGGATTGTGAATCCCCGCCCGCCAGAAGCTCATACCCCCCCCCTTCAGCGCCGCCGATTTCAAGGTCTTACTTCCGGTCGCAACTTCGTGGTTGAGTATTGCCGTGTTTACCGATGGTTAGCAACTCCAAAACTCTCCTTTCGTCCGTGTGGCTGACTTTTTCTGTTATCCTACAGTCCTCATTACGTTCGTAAACTCACCACCATCAGAAAGGGGCCACCAGTTCTGATCCCACCATCACCTCTTTTAGCGCGACCTTGTTCTTCTTTTTGCGCCGAAGCAAAACTGGGTTCAGCAGTACGCGGTTCCCTTGCGTTGTAACATACTGAGGGTTGCTGACGCTGGGCGACCCGCTTCTCCAGAGACCGACACCATCATCGAGAGGCTGATCAGGACTGCCATCGAGACCGCCGCTGTCGGTGCCATCTTCTGTGTAGGCGTTTAGCTTTTGCAACACTTCAGTTCCACTCACGGGTCGCTGGGGAACAGGTCCTTGATGTGATCGTGTTCACAACCAAGGGAGATACGAACCTTCATTTCTTCTTCGCTTTGGTATGTGGTTTCCATTATCGTGTGCGCCTTCGGTAGCGCTGACCCGTCTTATAGCCTCAGGGAAGGATTTACACGTGAGGACCTTCTATTCCATTCCGCAATAGTATCCTCTGACAGTTCTGCGTGTTGCTTCTCGCGCTCAGTAATACTCTGATGCTTGTGAGTCTATTCCGTGATCGACCGAGATGCATTCGGTGGGGTCTGACAACGTCGTTTCCGCACTACAGACTTTGAACTCCCGTTCTGGCCTTCGGGAGCACCTGCACTCGAACAACCCTCAAAGCATCAGTCTCTCTGTACGTCGCACGACCGCACAACAAGCGTCGTGCTGAACTAGTCCCTAATTCTCTTCCCTTCGCCCTAGGAAACCAACAGGTTCGCAGCCGCGGGAGGAGTGAGGACAGAGATCAGCATCGCCGTTCAACAAGACGTCCAGACTGACCGTGGCCGTGTTATCTCGTCCATTTCGGACTTTGGAGAGGAGACGAAAGTGGATCGTGATTTGACCCCGGTTTAAATCGCGAAGCGTGGTCCACATTTTCGCCCTGTCTCTCGTCCGCCCCTCACCTACCCCCTCCTTTTTACCCCGGGATTTGGAAACCTTTTTCATACACTCCGCCCCATCCGCAATCCATTTGACCCGCCCCATCCAATCCCAACCCCACTGCTGACTCCTCTCTCGAGGGTTCAGCGGCCAAGCCCACCCGGATATATAACAACATAGGCCCCTTCCGCCAAAGACATACAGATATTTCGTTCCCACCATACCTCCACAACTTCTACCACCCCCAGATACCACGCTTTCTTGGGAAGAAGATTATAGAGTAGAGCAAGGGAACCATGCATACTAAATCCACAAGTATCCATCCATTCGGATACACTTCATAATCATCGTTCCCCTCCTTTTTCCTTTCGTTCCTCGACGTCCTACCCACCCCTCTCTTGGCTATGCTGTTTTATTGGTTGACACCATCACCATTTGTAGCAATGTTGTCTCGAACGTTTAAGAATCCAACTTTGTTTCGCCTTCGCACAAGCACCTTAAAATCCGCCCCTAGCCGATCACCTCGCCGGCGGGGTGGGGGCGGATTTAGGTTAGGCCCCAACGTTCAAATTGTTCAAAGGACTTCCAGGACCAGGAATTGCTATAAGTTATAGGGAGGTTGGAAATGCGTATGAGGGAGACAGAGCTGCTGGGGCCCAGGAACTGCGCGATGCCCAGGAGAAAGTGGCAGACGCCGAGTACCCGGAGTGACCACCCATCGGTCCGGTTAGGTGAGGCTCCGAGGCCGGTTGTGAATACAGCCGTGCAGTTCTTTGCCCATCTAGTTGTGGGCGTGTGGAAGCTAAGGTTGTAGCGATGCACAAAACTGTACTGGCACGACCAAAACTCGTCGACCTCAAACCTAACACTACCACGGTCCTTGTGAAACCTGCTGACATCAAGGATGCAAGCATTCTTACTTCTGCTCAGGGGTGTGTTATGCTGACTTCTGGAACGGAACGATGGTGACGAGTTCCGGATCGCTGACTGGAAGATTTCTTCGGACATGAAGCTCCTCCTCTTGAAAGCAGACCACCTCCAGCAATGGAGACACTCGAGTTTCGGAAACTACTGGATTCACGATATTGAGGCGAAGAAGACGTGGACAATGACCACACCACAGTCACCAGCGAGGTTGCCGCCACGTCAATCGGATGTTTTAGCAGAGTTTTTGATCCCGGGCTGGTCGCGTTGGTACGGTAGAGGATCGGACAGAAAGAGAGCACAACGTTATGGGAATTCGGGAAAGCAAAAGCTGGTCTAACTATGGTGCTTGCCCTAGCTATTTATCTAATCTGAACCTGGTTGATATCCGAATGTTTTGCTGACATGCCTTGTGTTCGAGATTGGTGCGTGGTCGTGAAGTCGACCGTGAAGTTGACGCATTGTATTCATCGTGATTGCAGCGTGATCGGGAATGGGAAACGGCACAAGTGAGGGGGATGGAGTCGAGGCATCGGGAATCGGAGATCGGTCGCGGAGATCGGAATTTGGAGGTGGGAGGAGAAGAGAATTCTATTGGGGGATTGTCGAGCTGAGGTCTTATCGAAGTCGGGAAACCAGGGATTGAACTTCAAGGAACACGTAGTTGGCTCGAGCCGGGCTGGTTGACGGTCTGTGCGAGGCTCGAATTGTTAATGAACGCTGGCAAAAAAGAGGTGGGACAGCGGACACACCACAAGCGCTTCGCGAGATATCTCAAACGTATCCCACGCTTCATTGCCAACACAACAAACTCCCGAATTTCATCCTTCCACCTCCACCCCTTAAAATCGTCACAAAGATCGATCCACTTGAGCTTGGGGAAGGAATCGAGGACAAACTCCAGGTGTGGTAGAAGCGCGTTCCACCTCTCTGCTTCAGCCTCACAACCAAAGCCCAAGGTCTTGAGGACCAACCCCTCGACCCACGCGAACTGATCCCTGAGAAGTGTGGGACGGTAGAGAAAGCTGGAATATACCAGAGTACCAGAACCACACTCGGGAAGATTGGAGAGCTGAAATGTAAATTGTCCTGCCTCGAAATTGGCAGGGTTTTTGGGGACTGGCGGCCGTAGATAGACCTTAGTCACATGTTGGGCAAGGTGATGAAACGCGCGTCCTCCATCTGTGGCAACAAGGTACTTGAGTGACGAACCGTACAAAACTTTCCAATGGGAAATCCATTCGTCGAGGTGGCGTTGACTAGGGAGGAAGAGTGCGATAGTTGTGATGGAGCGCGGGATAGCGAAAGATGGCAGTGGCTCCCCATCCCTGACAACCCCCATGATGGTGAGATATTCAAGGACCGGTGTGTGCAGCAATAACAGTACGAATCCCTCTGCTATGTCGTGAGTGAAAACAAAATCCAGCCTGACAAGGTTTTTGAGCTGGGGGAGTCGAGAGGGGGATGTTAGGGGCCGCTGACAGTCCCAGTGGATGTGGGTAAGATGTTTACAAGCCTCCAGAATTCTGCCGAGGGATTCGAAGTGGGCTTGTTGTATGTCGAGACTGGGGTTACTAGGGGGCTGTGCGTACAACCGCTTGACATGGCTGCCACGATCACCAACCAACCACTGCTCCGCCGCCGTGATGTTCCTACAGACGAAGGTGTCGCGCAATATGAGGTACTCGGCCCACAACTTCCAACTCTTGGACACTCCTCGACAGGGGTATAGAACCTTGGCTGGTTCTTCGTGTTGTGGGAGGGGGGCGTAGCAACAGACCTCGCCACCCGTTGGGGTAAGGGGATCTTTGAGGTACCCAACAATGATGTTGAGGAGTTCCCATACCTCGAACGGGCTGCGTGTACGTTCATTCATGAGTGAATGACAGGATCGAGGTGATGGATTGTTGTGAGGTAAAGGGGGAAGGTTGTGACAACAGTAGATCCGGGTCCAGGATGATCTGCGGTTTTGGAGTAATGAACCACATCCCGGGCAAACGGAGCGATCGAAGGTTCAGGGGCTACATGTTATACAGTACGATAAATCTTCGCCGTCAGGGCCATGAGCCTTGACACACGTCAACCTCCCTTGGGCTGGCTGTGGAGTGTTTCCCTCTTGCAGTCGGCTGATGTAGTCAAAGTTGGTTATCCAGCCCCAGGGGAGGTACACGTACGCCAGATGTTTCCGTTTCTTCCCGAGCTCGCAACGGTCAGGAAGGTCTGGAAAATCTAGCAAAGTCCCTTGCGCCACAGTTGTAGCACTCCGGTTCGCGGCAGGTTTCGAGAGCCGGCATAGATAAGCTGTGTAGTTTGTGTCTAGCGTTGAAGGACAGTAAGGTTGCGATAGGGAATCGCCCTGGGGCCAAATACACGCAGTCATTGAGTACTAGTTACAAGAATTTAATCCGATAGCCATGCCGTTGGTTAGAGGATCCGAGACTGTAGTTGGCAGAGATTTCCACAGTGCATAGGCCCCAAGCTGTGGTTGATCGGGGATTCTCCCGCGCCTCCCCAATGTCAAACCTTCTCAACCACCACCGAACGGGAGGAACGAGCAACGTTCAGTTGAGCAGGCGAGCAAGGACGAGGGCGTTGTCGAGGGTGATGCGTTGGTTGTGGAATCCGCTGTGAGGAAGGTAGCTCGATTTTTTTCGTCGGGTGTAACTTGGGCATACAGTTGATCCATTTGACTGAGACCAGGTTGTGAGGAGGAAGTGAGGTTACGAGTGGGGGCCTGGAGGAATGTGCATTACGAGGTTGATCAGCGACGAACCCGAACGCGGAGCCCATTCTCGAGGAAACCGAAACTCACCTCGACGTGGTAAACAGATAATACGCAGTCCCAAAACAGCAGAGAGCCGCAAAGACCAAAAACACGACGAGGAGAATGAGACGCTTCCCTTGCGATATCATGCTAGCCGATCTGGCTTGCCATTCGGGAGCGTCTCCGTCTTGGATGCGTGGGCAGCGTTTGCTGGACGGAGAGGTGAAGATTCCTGGGTTCCGTAAGGGAGGATCCCTGCGGGTTCGATACGTGACCCTGTCCATAGCGATAGAGGGCAAATTTTGGGCACCTCTCACAGGACGGGAACCACGTGCAATCGGTAGGTCACTCGCATCTGGGTCGAAAGACAGCGAAAAACTTGATCCTCAATCAACAAAAGATTCGAGGATCAGCTCAAAGTCCACATGATTCCCCAACGCCTCCTGAAGCTTCGCCTTGTGAGACAGAATTTCCCCATTCCCAAAGTCCCGAATTTTGAGGATGAGATTGGTCTGAACTCTTGTCTTCAATCTGGGGTGGCGACTGGAATATCTCGGGCTATCTTTCGGATCGAAGCGCCCAGAACCGAGGACTCCGCGAGTTTGTATTTATCCACGGCGGACAACCGTTTGAATTCTTTGAGGGACCCATAACCCCACAGGAAGGGGTAGTTGAAGTGTACGAGGGAAACAGAACCGCTGGGGATCGAGTCCAGGAACTGCACGACATGGTTACATGGAGCACCTGGAGCGTGTGACAGGCCTCCAGCGATGTTGACGATGCAAAGTTCGTGCCACGTGAAACGTTCGATGAGAGCGGAGTGTCCCTCGTCAGCCGAGGATCGAACTATTAGGGCTCCACCGCCGTAGATCGGGGAACCTGTTAGGTCAACACATGTGAGATTTGGCAAAAGGTCGGCGAGTGTTCTGATGTTTTCCCGGGGTTTGCGCATGTCGGCGTAACAGTGGGCTGATTGAAGCGCCTTGAGCGTGCCGGCGGACGAAGAGAGGATTTGAAGGAAAACGCTGAGGCGTATGGCCGAAGGGTGGGCAGCCTTGTATGAACTCCTGGAAATTTTTAAACGAAGTAAAGTGAGGAAGTGCCGCCCCGATCCCGGAGACCAATAGTGGTGGGGTGGGAGTGATGGGACAGTCTCGGCAGCCGATGATGAGGACGCGAACATGCCTCGAAACCCCGTAAGGGTCGGGTTTGAATATGGAGCACCACCTCTTGACCTTCTGGCCACTATCGAATTCGAGGGTGGAGAAGAGGTGGTGTTGGCTACGATTGACCCAGGCAGTGGATACCAGCGAAGCGGCTTGGAGATGACCGGGATCCCCTCCCTCGCGGTTCGTCGGCAGAGATAGCTGGTCAATGATGGGGTCAACGACGTCGTGGGGAATGTGCATGTGTTGTGTTCGAATCGTGGGGGCCTGGCCAGAGATAAAGAGGGGTCGGATAAAGGCGATTCACCCGCTGATCCGTGGCAGAGAAGGGTTCGATGGACTTGTGACCGGAGTTATAGATGGCGAGCTCATTGGACTCAACGCCAAGGTCGTTTTGAGTGTAGGACTCCAGCCCGGAGTAGCGCCCAACGGTGAAGCCGGTGGTGTTACCATCCTTTCCGACGGTGAGGCGACACCTGCCCTCAGAGTCGAACTCGGCAGGGATGG
>Ga0307516_10010611_pt1 | contig 10106 bp, 7 predicted proteins | sample 19_EM_MG_FD_203310 | JGI IMG/M metagenome (GOLD analysis project Ga0307516, IMG submission 203310) | Populus trichocarpa ectomycorrhiza microbial communities from riparian zone in the Pacific Northwest, United States - 19_EM | ecosystem: Host-associated > Plants > Roots > Unclassified | place...
GGCGGTCAAGCCTTCGATCTCGGAGAGGGGGTATGTCATGATACTCGATGCAAAAGAATGTGCGCGGCCGAAGGGGAGGCTTTTCAAGCGAACTGGCTGAGCCCCGGCGTCCCCGAGATGATCTCGCCCATTTTATCCGCTCCGATTTTGTCGCTGCCGAACCGGAAAAGTTCACGCGCCACGCTCTGAATCTCGTTCATGCCCAGACCAAGCGCCATCAGCTTGGTACCGAGCGCCATCAGACCGTCGCCCATCAACCTGGAGAGGCCGCTGTTGCTGCTGGAGGCCGCGATCGCTGTCTCCGCACCGGGAATTTGGTCGATCAGAGCTTGAACCTTGTCGGAGGGTCCCTCATTACGGAGGAAACCCAGAACGATGCCGACGGTTTTCTCAGCGACAACGCTATCGATGCCGGCCTTGGTGGCCAGCTGTCCAATCAATTCGTCCATATTGCCCCGCCCTCAGCCGGTTTGTTACCGGGTCGTCCTTGAGGATTGATCTTGAGCGTCTGCGGTCTGAAATACAAGCGATCAGCGCATGCGAACGCGATTTTCGATCTAGATCGCGCCGCGAGTGTTGCAGCAATGCAAGAGTGAGCGCCGGATTCACGCTATGTTGTCGCACCGCGCCTCCGTTTTTCTACCGGGGTTGGAGAAAAGTATGAGAACGCGGTGTTCGCGGCAACCATCGCTGTGACGGTTTCATTCGACGGGCTGGATGCGATATGATGGTGTTGCTTGGCAACCAAACCTCCCCGATGCGCGCGAAGAGGCGATGTGATGGCGACGTCCGATAACAAGACAGCCGATACCGACGAGAGGGTTTTTATCGGCAAGGGCGAAGAGACCGCCTGGCTGACGCTTGCACTCGCCAACCGCCACGGCCTCGTCACCGGCGCGACCGGAACCGGCAAGACGGTGTCGCTCCAGGTGATGGCGGAAGGATTTGCGCGCGCCGGCGTTCCGGTTTTTGCGGCCGACATCAAGGGCGACCTGTCCGGGATATCCGAAGTCGGCGAGCCCAAGGATTTTATCGTCAAGAGGGCCAATGAGATGGGGCTCAAGTTCCAACCCGACCAGTTCTCGACCATGTTCTGGGATGTGTTCGGCGAGCAGGGCCATCCGGTTCGGGCCACTGTTACTGAAATGGGTCCGTTGCTGCTGTCGCGGATGCTCGATCTGAACGATGTCCAGGAGGGTGTCCTCAACGTCGCATTCCGTGTCGCCGACGAGAACGGCCTGACGCTGATCGACATGAAGGATCTCCGCGCGTTGCTGGACGCGATCGTTCCCGATACCAGCAAGAAGGGCCCGGATGCGGAAGAAGACCCGTTGGGGCCGATCCGCAAGGCCGCGCAGGGCTTCGGTAATGTCACCAAGGCGACAGTAGGAACCATTCAGCGCCAGCTTTTGGTGCTGGAGAACCAGGGCGGCGCTAAATTCTTCGGCGAGCCGGCGCTGGCGCTGAAGGATTTCATAAAGACCGACAGCGAAGGCCGCGGCATGGTCAATATCCTGGTCGCCGACAAGTTGATGCAGAGCCCGCGCCTTTACGCCACCTTCCTGTTATGGATGCTGTCGGAACTGTTTGAGGAACTGCCGGAGGCCGGCGACCTGCCGAAGCCGAAACTGGTGTTCTTTTTCGACGAGGCGCATCTGTTGTTCACTGACGCGCCGAAGGCTTTGATGGACAAGATCGAGCAGGTGGTGCGGCTGATCCGCTCCAAGGGCGTCGGGGTTTATTTCGTCACGCAAAACCCGATCGACGTGCCGGACAAGGTGCTCGCCCAAATGGGCAACCGCGTGCAGCACGCGTTGCGGGCGTTCACGCCGCGCGACCAGAAGGCGGTGACGGCGGCGGCACAGACGTTTAGGCCCAACCCGAAGCTCGATACCGCCCGCGTCATCATGGAGCTCGGCAAGGGCGAGGCACTGGTGTCGTTCCTCGAAGGCGGCGGCACCCCGGCAATGGTCGAGCGCGTCATGATCCGGCCGCCGACGGGCCGGATCGGGCCGATCACGCCGGAGGAACGCAAGGCGATCATGAACAACAGCCCGGTGAAGGGCAAATACGACACTGCGATCGATGCCGAATCCGCCTATGAGATGTTGGCGAAGCGCGTGGCGGGAACGGCTGCGCATGCAGACGGACCGGATGGCGGCGGCGGAGGCGGAATTCTTGGACAGATCGGTTCGATCGTCGGCACGATTTTCGGCACCAATGTTCCGCGCGGCAAGATGTCGACCGGCCAGATCATCGCCCGAAGCGTCACCCGCTCGGTCACCAACAAGGTGGTCGGCGGGGTTGTTGCCGATCTCGGCAAGTCGGTCGGCGGTGCACTCGGCGGCTCGGTCGGTCGGGCGCTGGTGCGTGGCGCGCTCGGCGGATTGCTGCGACGATAATGTCTGACATGACCTCCCTCTGACTTCCGGAACGAGCGCGTGCTGAGATATCCGTCGTTGCGAGCGCCGCTCGATATCCTGTTCCTTGTCTGCTGCGTCGCGCTGACGGCCGACGTGCTGGTCCCGGAGATCTGGGGCAACGGCAAGACCAAGGACTATCCGCTGTGGTACTGGGCCGGCCAGCAGGTGCTCCAGGGCAAGAGCCTCTATCCCGACAATCCCGCCTTCTATTTCGAATTCATCTATCCGCCGCTGCCTGCCGTGCTGCTGGCGATCCCGAGCTATTTCGGCAAGATCCCGCTCTATCTCTGCCTGTCATTGCTCAACATCGTCGCGTGGTGGATGACGGCGCAGTTTTCGCACGCGATGACGGGATCGCAGCAAAAACCGGGCCCGAAACTTAGTCCATGGCTGGAAGCGCTGCCGGGCTTTGTCACCGTTACTTTCGTGTTCGATATGTTCGATCTCGGACAGCCCAACCTCGTCCTGCTGGCGCTGATTTTGTACGGGTTCTGGCTGTTGCGGGATCAGCGCGGATGGATGGCGGGAAGCATGTTCGCGCTCGCCACCGCCATCAAGGTGTTTCCGGTGGCGGTGCTTCCCTATCTGGTCTGGCGTCGGCAATGGGCCGCTGCCGCCAGCATGCTGGTCTTTCTCGCCGTGTTTCTGTTCGTGCTGCCGGCGCCGTTTCGAGGGTACCAGCACAACGTTGCCGAGTTGAAGGCCTGGTACCAGGGCATGGTGGGCTCGAGTTCGGAGAAGGGGTTCGGCCAGCGCGACGAGCAGAACTGGTCGTGGGTCAATCAGTCCATCATCGCGGTGACGCATCGCCTGACGCGGCCGTTGAACTACAACCAGGACGATTCGGCCAAGCCGGTGCGCACGATGAATCTCGTCAACCTCGATTTCAAGACGACGAACTGGATCGTGCTGGTAATCTCGATTGCGATCGGGATCGGTTACCTCGCGGTGATGCCAAAGGCATCACGCCGAACGGAACGGTCGGACGCCGAGGAACTCGGCATCCTGTTCTGCCTGATGACGGTCGCCTCGCCGCTGGCGCGTCAATATTACTTCATGTGGCTGTTCTTTCCGATGACCGTTCTGATGCATCGCGCCGCCTATGATCCGCGGCCGGCGGTCAGGGCTGGTACGTGGGCGCTGTTGGCGGCGGCGGGTGGCCTGCTGTGCCTGGCGCTTCCGATTTTTCCGACCGACCTGCAAGCATATGGCAATAATCTCGCCGCGACCGCCGTGCTTGTGGTGGGGCTGGTCTGGCACATCCTCAATCCACCCCCCGCGGCGGCTGCCGGCGCCTTGCCTCTGGCCGGAAGCGGACTACAACTTGCTGCAAACAACAACGCCCACAGCTAAGGGATATCAGTGATGGCCAACGCACAGCTTCAACCGGTCCTCGACCGCATCGATGCCGACTTCGACAACAGCCTCGAGCGGTTGTTTGCGTTGCTGCGGATCAAGTCGATCTCGGCCGATCCAGCCTTTGCGGGCGATTGCAAGGCCGCCGCCGAACACTTGGCGAAGGATATCGCAACGCTCGGCTTCACCGCCGAGGTGCGGCCGACGGCGGGTCATCCGGCCATCGTCGCCAAAGCCATCGTCGCCAAAGCCAATGGCGGCGAAAGCGGGCGGCCGCATGTGCTGTTCTATGGCCACTACGATGTGCAGCCGGTCGATCCCCTGAACCTGTGGCACCGTCCGCCGTTCGAGCCTGCCGTGACCGATCATGCCGACGGCCGCAAGATCATCGTGGCGCGCGGCGCCGAGGACGACAAAGGGCAGTTGATGACCTTCGTCGAAGCCTGCCGCGCCTGGAAATCGGTGACGGGATCGCTGCCGGTCGACATCACCATCGTCATCGAAGGTGAGGAAGAAGTTGGATCGAAGAATTTCGTGCCGTTCCTCGAAAAGAACAAGGCCGACCTCAAGGCCGACTTCGCGCTGGTGTGCGATACCAGCATGTGGGACCAGAACACGCCGGCGATCACTACCTCGCTGCGCGGGCTCCTCTATGAAGAGGTCAAGATCAAGGCCGCCAATCGCGACCTGCATTCCGGCATCTTCGGCGGCGGCGCGCAGAATCCGATCCGGGTGCTGACCCGTATTCTCGGCGGGCTGTTCGACGACAACGGCCACATCACCATTCCCGGCTTCTACGCCGGCGTGAAGGACCTGCCGCCGGACATCCTGGCACAGTGGAAGAATCTCAATCTGACGCCCGATTCATTTCTGAAGCCGATCGGGCTTTCGCTTCCTGCCGGCGAAAAAGACCGACTCCTGATCGAACAAATTTCCTCGCGCCCGACCTGCGACGTCAACGGCATCATCGGTGGCTACACCGGCGAGGGTTCCAAGACGGTGATCCCGGCGGAAGCTTCCGCAAAGGTTTCGTTCCGGCTGGTTGAAGGGCAGGACCCCCAGAAAATCCGCGAAGCTTTTCGCGACTATGTGACGTCACGGCTGCCTGGCGATTGCAAGGCCGAATTCACCGATCATGCCAGCGCGCCGGCGATCGCGCTCGACTGGAAAATGAAGCCGCTGGCGGCCGCCAAGCGCGCGCTGACGGATGAGTGGGGCAAGGAAGCGCTTCTGATCGGCTCAGGCGCCTCGATCCCGATCGTGGCCGATTTCAAGCGCACGCTCGGCCTCGATACCGTGCTGGTCGGATTTGGCCTCGACGACGACAACATCCATTCGCCGAACGAAAAATACGACCTGAAGAGTTTTCACAAGGGCATCCGCTCCTGGGCGCGGATCCTCGCGGCGTTCGCGGAGGCGCCGCACTGAGGGGCGGCTGTGTCAAAGGCGGGGTGAGATCAGGTTGGGACCTGCTGCGAGCCGGGGCCCGTTCTACTTTGCATGGGGTTGTTTTCGCAATTTTGTGTCCAGGCCCTGCCGTGCACTGCGTCGCGGAGCGGCGTGGTGAACCGCAGAGCCGGGACCCACGACAATCGTAGTATGGGTCCCGGCTCTGCGGAGCAGCGCTTCACGCTGCACCGCGTCCGGGACACGCCTCGCTCAAATAAAAACGCCGCCCGGAATTGGGCGGCGTTTTGATTCGGTCGTGCAGAGGTCGTTGGACGCGATCATACACGGCAGGTGCTAAAATTTCAATTGCGGTAGCCCGGGTCGATGCGATCGAGCTTGCGCAGGAGCGGCGGCCAGACGAGGGTGGTCGAGCGCATTTCGGCGCGGTCGGCATTGCCGAGCAATTCGGAGTTCTTGTCGATCACGGCCTGTTCGACCGGGTAGGCGGTCGGTCCCAGCATCCGGGTGCGCACCTGCATCGTGCAGGCCCGCTCCAAATGATACATGCGCTCGAAGGCGGAGGCGACCGAGCGGCCGACCGTGAGCGTGCCGTGATTGCGCAGCAGCATGTGGTTCTTGTTGCCGAGGTCCCGCTGTAGCCGCGGACGCTCGTCGTGATCGAGCGCAATGCCTTCATAGTCGTGATAGGCGAGATCGTGGGTGACCAGTTGCGCGGTCTGGTTCATCGGCAGCAGGCCCTCCATGCAGCTCGCGACCGCCGTGCCGTCGGGCGTGTGCAGATGAAGCACGCAGCCGGCATTCTCGCGGACCTCGTGGATCGCCGAATGGATGGTGAAGCCGGCCGGGTTGATGCTGTAATCGCTCTTGGTCAGCTGGTTACCGTCGAGATCGACCTTCACGAGGCTGGAGGCCGTGATCTCGTCGAACATCAAGCCGTACGGATTGATCAGGAAGTGATGTTCGGGGCCGGGCACGCGCGCCGAAATATGGGTGTCGACCAGATCGTCCCAGCCGTACAGCGCGACCAGGCGATAGCAGGCCGCGAGATCGACGCGCTGGTTCCACTCGGAATCCGTCATGCCGGACGGAATTTCCTTCAGGCGAGCTTCGGCTGGCGACATGATCGGTTTCTCCCGCGTGAATGGCTAATCTGATTGAGAAGAATAGCGCCGGGTTGACCCCGTAAGCAAGGTGCGACGCGGGAGAGATGGTTGTGCTCCCAGAACTCTGCGATACCATTCATTCGTTCTGAGCCTAACGGGAGTCGGCGAAAATATGAACTCTCAACTGTGCCTCGTTTGCGGCTTTGCGCTCGATTTTGAACCATGGTGTGGTTTATCGCCAGCCGACGAAATATGTCCGTGTTGCGGAATTCAGTTCGGTTACGACGACGATGCCGGCGGTGATCTTGCGAAGCGATCGGCGATCTATTCCGAATGGCGCCGCCGCTGGGTGGATGCAGGGATGTCATGGTGGAGCAAGGGACGAAAGCCTCCGCCTTCCTGGGATCCCACAGCGCAGTTAGCAAGGATTCAGGCAGGCTGAATTTCGTGAAACGCTGACTCGATACCCCTGATAAGGAGATGAATTTATAGCGCGCTTCGTGAAGCGCTTGTCGAGCGTCTCAGGGATAGTTCCGCGCCGTTCACCTTACGGCGCCGGGATCGCCAGCAGCGTCGAAATGCTGCGGCCGCGGATATCGTAGACGCGCGCGAACACGACATCGTCGCGTTTGATTTCCACCATGACGGGGGCGGTGAGGCCCTTGCAGTAGAATTCGCCCAGCGTCATCGCGAAGTCGGCGGCGTTGCTGTCCCAGCCGATGGTGAAATCCGGACCCAGCGCGACCTGCGCCGGACGTTGCGGGCCGCACACCGCGACCTTCCACTTGCGGCCCCGCGGCGCCGCTTCCTGCCGCTCGACCAGTTCCTCGCGCAGGCCGTCGGAGGCCTGCTTCAGCGCCAGGCCCCAATAATCCAGCATGAAGAAATTATCGGCCGAGCGAACCGTGCCGGCGATGTGGTTGAAGTGGGTGTATTCGTAAGGATGCAGGCGGATCATCTCACTGAGTGGCAGCAACAGGCCAAAGCCGAACACGGCGAGCGCGGCGGGTTGCCAGCTGCGGCGGTTTTTCTTCAGCCAGTTCATGCCCCAGCCGAAGGCAACCCCGGCCAGCACCGTCATGGGCGGAATGACGAAGACGAAATGCCGGATGCCGTTGTAGAGCGCGGGCCGCTTCACCATTGCGATCACCAGCGGCAGCGTCGCCGCCAGCGTCAGCATCAGCAGAATGGTCTTGCGGCGGGCCGGCACGTCGTCGCGCGACAGCGACATGATGGTGCCGACGATGCCAGCGAACAACAACGCCAGCAGTACTTCGGGAAGCTGTAGCGCGAATAGCGTCGGCAAATACGACCACGGCATGTCCGGTACCGACACCAGCGCGCCGTCGAACATTTCCTTCCAGGGCTTTTCGAAGAAATGCGAGAAATAGGTCAGCGCCTGGAACGGATGGCCCGGTTCGATGATTGACCACGGCCATACCAGGCCCATCAGGAGGTAACCGAACACGAGGCCCGGCAGCAGCACGTACATCACATGGGCAAAGCGATGCGCGGCTTCGCGGGGTCCCTGCGTGCGGAACTCATTGATCAGCAGCGGCACGAAGCCTGCGACCGCGTAGACCAGCGCCAGCCCGCCGAGAACCCGGCAGCCGATGGAAAGGCCGGCGCCAAACCCCACGATCAGGATGGTTCGCGGCGAGGGGGAGGGATATTCCTCGGCCAGGCGGACGAGACCCAGGATCAAGATCACCATCGAGACGGCAAACGGCGCGTCCTTCGGGTTCATGAACATGTGGCCGTAGAAGGTCGGGCACAACGCCAGCAGCAGCAGCGTCGCAATCCCGGCCATCGGGCCACCGACGCGGCGCGCCAGCCGCCACGTTACGGCAAGGCCGATGACGCCGACGACGGCGCCGAGCAGGCGGCGGGTTTCGAACAGTTCGAGCGGGATGATCTTGTGCAGCAGGGCGGCCGCCATGTCGAAGCCGCCGCCATACATATAGAGATTGGCAAACGACAGCGCGCCGGTGTCCTTGAAACCGGTGCCATACATGCGCAGCAACAGGTCGGCATATTCGGCGTGGGTGTAGTCGTCCCAGCCCAGTCCGTAATCACGGAAGGTGAGGCCCGCGACCAAAGTGACGGCGGCCAGGACGACGATGGCAAGGTCGTCGCAGGTCCGCTCCACCGAGCGCCGGGCGGGCGTATCGAGGGCAGATGTCGTGATGGATGACATGGCTATTGGTTAACCCGGTGTCCCCTATGGCCCAGCATGCGCGCCTTTGAGCCTCATTCCCCGGCATCCATATAGCGCAGTTCCATTTCCAAGTAATTGCAAATTGTGACCTAATTCCCTGATGCAACGCAACAAATCGGCATCATTTTGTAGGACGTAGATATACGGGGTGTGCTGAACGCCAGCTGAATGAGCCGGATCGGCGGCAGAAATCCCGGCAGACGATCCGTCCGCCGCGAACGGTTTTTTGAGGAACCGTGTGCACAATTGCTGGTTGGCGATGCAGCCATTATGACGGTATCGTGGCAATGGCGGTCTGCGAGCATTTCGGGCGCAGCCGGGGGATTAGTTCGATGATGGTTGGCATGTTGGTTGCCGCTATGGGCCTTGTTTTGGCGGGCCTGCTGGCGATCGGCTACGGAATTTCGGTCAAGGAATTCAACGTCTTTAACACGCTGGTCCAGAGCGGCGTGATCGGGGTCTGCACCGGCGCCCTCATGTTCGGGTTCTGGACGGCGGTTCGGGAACTGAAGAATATCGCGCTGCGGCTCGGTGCGGGCATGCCCCAGCCGCGTGGCGAAGTCGTGGTACGGCCGGTGCTTTCCCCCGGCGTCACGCGCGAGGAGCAGGCCGCCGAGAATGCCGGTGGCGCGGAGCCCGCCGCAGCCTCGCCACCGCCCTGGCAGGATGAGACCGCCTCGCGCGATCATCCGCGCGGCGACGCACCGCCTGAAGCCACGCCGGCCGAGGCGGCGGCCAAGCCGAAGCGCAATCTCTTGTTTTCTTCGACATCGCGCAAAGAGCGCGAACGGGCGCAGGCGCGCACCAGCGAACCGTTGCCGCCGGATCTTCTGTCGGCCGATCTTCGCCCCAACCCGCCCGCCGTACCGCCCGACCCCGCCGAGCCGCCACCGGCGTCGTTCGACGATGCCTGGCCGAAATCGGAACGGACGAAGCCCGGCGACGTTCTGCCGCAGCGACGAGGCCCGCGGACTCCCTCGACCTTCAACGAAGCCAACGGCACCGCGGCGCGAGATACCGAGCAGCCGGCGGTGACGGTGCTGAAGTCCGGCGTCGTCGACGGCATGGCCTATTCGCTCTATTCCGATGGTTCGATCGAGGCCCAGATGCCGGAGGGCATGATGCGTTTTGCGTCGATCGACGAATTGCGCTCGCATCTCGATCAACGGGCGTGAACAGCTAAAGCGTTTTCAAGCGAAGTGGGGACCGGTTTCGCGTGAAGAAAACGCGTCAAAACGAGAATCTAGAGCTTTTTCCGTTCCGATCAATTCGGAACGGAAAAAGCTCTAGGAAATACTTGCCGTCAGGCTCGGTTTGAAAATAAAACGCGGTTGTTCTTGTCAGATTCCCGGTAATCCGTTCATATTCGCCAAGTCGTATTAGATTCCGTCAGCGTATAGGCGGGCCGGATACTGTCAGAGGCGTGCGGCCGCCCGCGCAGTCGCGATCCCAGAAAGGTTGAGCCATGACCGATCCCGTCGGCAAAACACCCGTCGAGCTGACGGCCAATATCGTATCGGCCTATCTCAGCAACAATCCGACGCAGGCCTCCGAAATCCCGAACCTGATCAGCCAGGTTCACGCCGCCCTGCTGCG
>Ga0307516_10010612_pt1 | contig 10106 bp, 8 predicted proteins | sample 19_EM_MG_FD_203310 | JGI IMG/M metagenome (GOLD analysis project Ga0307516, IMG submission 203310) | Populus trichocarpa ectomycorrhiza microbial communities from riparian zone in the Pacific Northwest, United States - 19_EM | ecosystem: Host-associated > Plants > Roots > Unclassified | place...
GCCCGACCCAGCGGCGGAGCCCTGATCCTGGTGGGTCGCCGGGACACCCTCACCGCCACTCGCGACACCATCGAGGTGCTGGCCGGTCAGGCGGCGTTCGCGCTGGATCGCATCTCCCTGGTGGAGGCGGTCGGCCGCCGCGACAGTGACCTCTATCTGCGCGCAGTGATCCGGAACAGCGCGGACATCATGGTGGTGATCGACGAGGACCAGCGCATCCGGTACGCCAGTCCCTCGCTGCGCGAGCTGCTCGGCGCCGACGACCTTCCGCCGCTGGCCACGCTCGATGATCTGGTGCATCCGGACGACCGCGACCAGCTTCATCAGGCCTTCCGCAGCTCCGGCGACGGTGTGGTGTGCTGCTCGCTGCTGCGGGCCGACGGCAGCCGGGTGCCGGTCGAAGCCACCTACCGTGACCTGCGCCAGGACCGCTTGGTCCAAGGTTTTGTCGTGACGATGCGGGATTTTACCCAAGGCCATGAGCCGGACGAGCAGCTGCCCCAACGCGACAACCTGGACGATTTGCCGGCCTGGGTGAACCGGCGCAGCGCTCGGCACAAATTCCGCTACTAGCGCCGACCATCACCCGGAACGCGCGGCAAGCCTGGGCCGCACCGCCGAGCAAGCACCAGCGCGCTCGGCGCGGCAAATGAGTGCGAGCGTTGCCCCCGCACGTCGTTGCGGCGCTCCGGCGCTGGGTTACGGACTCGCGGCCCGCCGCACGGCACAATGCGGGGATGGGTCCGCACCTGGTCGGTCGCCGCCACGAGTTCGGCGAGCTCGCCCGTGTCGTGGCCGGTGCCGGGACGGGCGAGGGCGCCCTGGTGGTGCTGACCGGCGAGGCGGGCATCGGCAAGACGACGACGCTGTCGTGGCTGGCCGGAACAGCCGCGTCGGCCGGTATGCCGGTGCTGGCCGGCCGGGCCGTGGCCGACGAGGGCGCGCCGGCGTTCTGGCCGTGGTCGCGCGCGTTCGCGGCGGGCCGTGGCCTGGGCCTGTCTCCGGACCTGCTCGAGATCGGTTCCGGGCCGCCGGCGCAGGCCCGTTTCGTCGCCATCGAACGGGCCGTGAACGCGTTGCTGGCCGCCGTGCCGGCGACCGGCCTGCTCGTCACTCTCGACGACCTGCAATGGGCCGACGACGCCACGGTGCAGCTGCTCCGGCACGTCGGAGCCGACCTCTCCGGCGTGCGGCTGGTCGTCGCGGCGGCGACGCGGGACGCGGCTCGCCTGGGCACCATCCCCGGGCTGCCGGCGGCGCGCACGCTGCGTCTGCCGCCGTTGACGCCGGCCGAGGTCGGCGAGTACCTGCAGGCCACCGCCACCGGCCGGGTGGATCCGGCGTTGCCCGGCCGGGTGCACCGGGGCAGCGGCGGGAATCCGTTGTTCGTCCGGGAGATGGTGCGCGCGATCGGTGCGTCGAGCAGCGGCCTGCCGGACTCGCTGCGACCGCTCGTCGGTGCCCGGCTGGCCGGCGTCGGCGCGGCCTGCCGCCGGCTGCTCGGCGCGTGCAGCGTGATCGGCGAGGAGTTCGACGTCACGCTGCTGGCCACGGCGACCGGGCACGATCCGGACGAGGTCTCTTGCCGGCTCGCCGAGGCGGTGGCGGCGGGAGTCCTCGCCGACGACGCCGACGCGCCGAACCGGATGCGGTTCACCCACGCGCTGGTCCGCCAGGCCGCGTACGACGACCTGCCGCGGGCCGACCGGACCCGCTGGCATCGGCTCGTCGCCGACGCGCTGGCCGGATCGCCGGTTCCCGGCCACGCCGCGGACGTGGCTCGGCACCGGGTCCGGGCCGCCACGGACGCTTCCACCTGCCGTACCGCCGTCGATGCCTGCCGGGCCGCGGTGGACGCGGCGCTGCGCTCGCTGGACCACGCCGACGCGGCGCACTGGTACCGCCGGGCCATCGAGCTGGCCGCCGGCGCCGGCCTGGACTCGGCCGAACTCGCCGACCTGCTCCTCGGGCTGGCCGAGGCGGAGTACCTGGACCTGCGGGTGGCCGAGGCGTTGCGGCATTGCGTCGCCGGTTCGGACCTGGCCACCGGCCTGGACCGAGCCGACCTGCTGGCCCGGGCAGCGCTGGTGGTGCGCGGAATCGGCGGCGAGGAACCGAACCGCGTCATCGCCGACCTGTGCTCCCGGGCCCGCGCGGCGCTGGGCGACGAGACCGCGGGTGACGGTCCAGCAGACGCCGGTACCGGAGACGCCGGAACGCACGCCCGGGTGCTCGCGCAGCACGCGATGGCGCTCGCGCAGCTCGCGGTGACCTCGCCCGGGCTCGCCGGCCGGGCGCACGCGCTGAGCCGGCGGGCCATGGCACTGGCGCATCGCGACGGTGGCAGCACCGCGCTCGTGGACGCGCTGCACGCCCGCGAGACGCTTGCCGGTGGACCGCCGTCGTTCGCCGAACGGATGGACATGGGCATCCGGTTGCGTCAGCTCGGTCCGGTGCCCGAGCGGCCGGAGACGCCGTTGTGGGCGCACCTGTGGCGCATCGACGGGTGTCTCGGCGTGGGTGCGGTGGCCGAGGTCGACGGCGAGATCGCCGGGCTGGCCGCGCTCGCTGAGCGGCTGGGCTGGCCGGTGGCCCGGTGGCATCTGCTCCGCGTGCGGGCCGCCCGCGCGATGCTCGCCGGCCGGTTCGCCGAGGCGCAGCACTTCGCCGAGGAGGGGCAGGGGGTCGCCGAGCGGTGCGGCGACCCGTCGATGCAGGGCCAGTACATCGCGTACATGCTCGACATCCGGCGCAAGACCGGCCAGTTCAGCGACGTCGGCTTCGACGTCGCGGCCGCGGCCGACGCCGATCCCCGCCCGATCGTGCTCGCCATCGCCGGCGACTACCTGTTCGCCAGCGGCCACGTCGACGCGGCCCGCCTGCTGTTCGCGCGGCTCGTTCCGGCGCTGCCCGACCTGCCCGAGGACGTCCGCTGGCCGGCCATCGTCGGGATCGCCGGCGAGCTGGCGGTGGCCTTCGGCGACGCGGACACCGTGTCGGCCAGCTACCGTCGCCTGCTGCCCTACGCCGGGCTGTACTTGGCCTCGAGCTACGGGTACCGGGGTGCGTTCGCGCGCACGCTCGGCGAGCTCGCGTCCGCCGGGAATGATCACGAGGCTGCGATCGCCCATCTGACGGCCGCGGAGGAGATGGAGCGGCGGGTCGGCGCGCCGGCCGAGCTCGCCCTCGCGCAGCTCGCCCACGCCGGCGCCCGCCGGTCCCGAAACGGGCACGGTGACCGCGATCGCGCCGTCGCGCTCGCCGAGCGGGCCGCACGGACGGCGCGCCGGCTCGGCATGGTGCCGGCGCTGACCGCCGCGACCGTGCTGCTGCGCGAGCTGGGCGGTGCCGACGCCGACGTTCTGACGGCCCGGGAGCGCGAGGTCGCGCTGCTGGTCGCGGACGGCCTCGCGAACCGGGTCATCGCCGAGCGCCTCGCGGTGTCCGAGCGAACGGTGGAGACCCACGTGCGCAACGTGCTGACCAAGCTCGGGTTGGCCAACCGCACCCAACTGGCCGCCTGGACGCTGCGGGCCGGCCTACGTACCTGACCTGCGTACCTCCACGGATGTCCGGGGCCGATGCGCGGCCGAGGATTGCGGTACCAACCAACAACCGGAGGTGGAGAGATGTTCGCACGACTGCAGACCGTGGCGGCCCGGCCGACCGACGAGGGACTCGTATCGATGATCGCGGACCTGGTGAGCGGACACCCGGGATTCGCAGGCCTGACGCTGCTCGCCGGCGACGACGGTGGTGGCGGCCTGGTGAGTCTCTGGCTGACGCGCGAGGACGCCGAGCTGGCGTCGGAACGCTCCGTCGCGATCCGCGGTCCGCGCCCGTTCGAGCTGACCCGGGACGAGATCTACGAGGTGGACGCCGACGAGCCGGGATCCGCGGCGGGCGAGGAGCCGGCAGTGGCATTTCTCGGCGAGTTCGACGGGCCGCTGAGCCCGGCCCGGGTCGAGGCCGCCCGCTTCGCCGGTACCCGGCGGCTCGCCCCGGTGCTGCGCACGGTTCCCGGCCTGGTGCGGATGCTGGTGCTCTGGAACCCGACCGAACGCCGCATGGCGGTGCTGCACCTGGCCACGTCGACGGCGGCGCTGGAGGCCGTGAGCGAGGCCGTCATGTCCACAAAGCTGCTGCCGGGTGAGGATCCGGCGTTGCTGCCCGGGCCGGACCGCATCACACTGTTGCGGGTGGCGGCCTACCGCGCGGCGGTCCCAGCGCCGAAATAGTGCGCAGAGCGGTCGGCCCGGCGGCGCGCCACCCTTGATGGCGGTAACGGCGATCGTGTTGACGATGTCCTTCACTGTCGCGCCGGGCCACAGGTCGTTCACCGGACGCCGCAACCGTTACGCAGCGCCGTCCCCGCGCCGCGGAGTTGATCGCTATGATCCGCGAACTGGCGAGGGCAGTCCCGATCTGCCGGACTACGACTGGACAGTCGACAGCTCGGACCTGAAGGGGCGGCTTGGCGGCGTGCACTTCCAAAAGATTCGCATGGCTGATGAGGTGTACGTCGTGGATCCGGGCGGCTACTTGGGTGAGTCGACCCGACGGGAGGTTGCCTACGCGGAGTCGCTCGGCAAGCCGGTTCGGTATCTGAGTCGCGAGCGCTTGGCTCGAACGGGAGACGGCCCCCAAGAGTGAGTGCGACCGGGCGGTCCGCTCATTGGCACGAGCGTGCGTCGCACGCGACCTCAGTCATGATTTGGCGTAGCCGTCGCTCCTTGGCCGCGCGCACGCGCGGCGGCATGTGAGTAGGTCGCTCACCATCAGTCAGGGGTCCGGATATCAGGATCGCGAACGATAGCTGCGCTGGTCTCCACCGACAGGGCCACCGCCGTTGGCATTGGCACGCCAAGGTCGCCAACGGTAGACGGCACGGCTGAGTTGGTCCCATGCGATCGCAATTAGCAGTAACGGAAGGAGCAGGTGTCCGAATACTGGGCCGAGGCCCCATCCGTATTCGGCGAAGACGAATTCGAGATTCACGCGACCTCTTCCTCAACCGCGACCGAAGCCGCCCCCGACTGTCCGGTGCCAGCGTCGTGGCTGAACATGCATACGTCGGCATGCTGCGGTCTGCGAGACGACCGTACCGTCTGGTGACCGGGTGCAAGTCGGCTGAACCGTTCCGAGTTCCTGCTGTGAGGCGTGCACCATCGCGGCCAGTTCCCTGCAGCGCGCTGTCAGACCGCGCCACCACCGCCACCACGGCGGTGACCGCGGATGGCCCAGTGACGTCAGACAAGAGCCGCTTGGGAGACCTGTCGACCGCGCGGCCCTCAAGATCAGTTGAAAGGGGGGAACTGCCAGCGCCTTCGCGATCCTAGACTGCGCCCATGTCTGCCAGGGTCGCCATGCTGCTCGCTGCGCCGTTCGCCGTGCTGGCCTTCGGGCTGCATCTCGGCGAAGCGCTCTGGCTGGAACCGCTGTCGTGGCGCCTCCATCACTTCGTCCCTGGACTGCTCACCAATTTCAGCCTCCTCGCGGCCAGTGCCGCCGCGCCCATCGGCGGCTACATGCTGCTCACCCGTTCAGCCCGCAGACGCCCGAGGACGTGGCACCTCGATATGCGCAAGCGGCGTTTCACCGCACCGGCCTCGCCGTACAGCACGGGGCCGTGGGCGGTCGCGATGGGATGGATCTGCGGCGGGATCGTTTTCACCGAACGGGTGCCGAACCAGGAGCAGAAGCGGATCGCCGAGCTGGGCGTGGCAACCACGATCAGCATCGCCCTCGCTGCCGCGATCATGATCATGGTCCTGCTGTTTCTGCTCCTGATAGTGGTGGTCAACAGGCCACTCCTGAGCTTGGACGCCGATGGGATGACCCTGCAGAGTCTCGGGCGGCAAACCCGGCTGCGGTGGGAGGAACTGTTGCCCGGAGGTCCACGACCGGGAAAACCCAATCCCACAGTTCTCGTCCTCTATCAGCGCCAGACGGCACTAGCCGACGGCCCGCCGCAGCCACGTCCGCTGCCCGCACGCCAGCTACATATCGACACCGCGTTCCTGGCCGACACGATTCGCCGATACGCTGACAGCCCTGACCGTCGTGTCGGCATCGGCACCGTCGAGGAGCTGACGGCATTGCAGCAGACTTTCGGATCACCAACCATAATTCCAGCCAGCTCGACGTAATGTAGCTGAACTTCACATCGACCGGGCAGGTTGTTACACAAGGGCGATGCAGCCAGCACGCTGGCCGTAACCATTCCCCTCATCCCGGGTTACCCCACTACGCTCGACCATTTCAGAATGCCGTATTCAGCCCGGGCAGGATCGGGTGCCCTCATCTCGGCTAAAAATAATGAGCAGCGATGCCCTTAGCAGCAACTATGGCCGACGGCCGTTGCCGTGCGGCAGTCTGTCCCAGACGGGACGGGAATCAGGCTAAAACCTCAAGCTAGTAGCCCGGCGGCGGCTCGGGTTTGGGCCAGCTCGGCCAGTTGTTGTCGGCGGCATACTTTCGTGCGCTATCAAGGAAACGTGCGATGGCCGCCGACTCGGCGGCCATCGGCCAGACGATCGACCACTCGGCGAGGATCTCGGGATCGACGATCTTGCGTGCGACAACGCCAGGCTGAGCGTCGGCGGCGTGGAAGGCGAACGAGGCAGGGGTCAGCCCCACTTCGTGTCCCGTGGCCATGCGCGCGAGCATCGCCAGGGGCCGCGGGTCACGGAAAGCGTTGACACGGGGCTGGAAGCCGGCGCGCTCGCAGGTGCTGATGATGTGGTCGTAGTACGTAGGGGCGTGCTCACGGGAAAAAATCAGCAGCGTTTCGTCCTGGAGCTTGGCGAGCGGAATCGCCTCTGTGTCGGCGAGGTGGTGATGTTCGCTCAACAGCGCCGCGAGCGGCTCGACGCGCAGGATCTCGCTCGCCACGCCCTTCGTCGGCTCGCTGTACAGGACAAGCCCTATGTCGTCCTCGCCAGCCAGGAGACGGGCGGGAATCGTGGCGCTGTAGCGTTCTCGCTGGATGACCGTGAGATTCCGGTTGTCCGTCTGGACAGCGGTGAGGATCGCGCCCAGCGTCCCGAAACTGGCTATCGGTGTGTAACACAACCGTATCGTGCCGTCTGTGTCCGTGCCCGCGAGCCGGGTGCGGTCGACCGCCCGTTCGAGCGCGGCCAGCGCCAGCGTCCCTTCCTCCAGCAGGACCCGGCCGGCGGCGGTGAGTTCCACGTGACGTGTGCTGCGCACGAACAGCGCCGCGCCGAGGCTGTGCTCGAGCTTCTGGATCTGGTTGCTGAGTGACGGTTGAGAGATGTACAGGCGCGCGGCAGCGCGACCGAAGTGGCGCTCCTCCGCGACGGCCAGGAAATACCGGATCAGACCTGGCTCGAGATCTATAGCGCGAGGCTATCAATCGTGCGGGCCGGAGGTCTTGGACGCCCCGACCTCCAGCGCCATAGCGTCGATCACGACATCAGCTTGGCGGGGAGCACCGAACCGAGGGAGAGTGCAATGAGCACCACGAAGGCTGGACTGGAAGCGCTGTTGACGCCGGACGAGAGCGTCCTGCTGCTGATCGACCACCAGCCGTTCCAGTTCGCCAATCTGCACAGCCACGAGCCGACCATGGTCATCAACAACGTGGTCTCGCTTGCCAAGAATGCCAAGGTGTTCGGGGTCCCGACGATCCTGACCACTGTCGTCGAGGAGCGCGGCGGCAACCTCATCCAGGGCCTGCAGGACGTCTTTCCGGATCAGAAGCCGATCAACCGTACGTTCATCAACACCTGGGAAGACGCCCGCGTCGTCGACGCGGTCAAGGTCACTGGACGCAAGAAGCTCGTCATCGCGGGCCTGTGGACCGAGATCTGCGTGGCCATGCCGGCCATCCACGCCCTCGGCGACGGATACACGGTCTACGCCGTGACCGACGCCTCCGGCGGTACGACCCGCGAAGCCCACGACATGGCCGTGCAGCGCATGGTCCAAGCGGGCGTGGTACCGATCACCTCGGGTGTCGTGATGGCCGAACTCCAGCGTGACTGGGCCCGCGAAGCCACCGTCCCGGGCATCGCGGAGGTCCTCGGACAGCACGGAGGCGGCTCCGGAGTCGCGATCGCCTGGGAGATGCAACTGCTGAGCACTCCCGCCGCCGGAGAGCACTGACCCCGGTGTCCGGCCGGAGCGCGTCCGGCTCGAACAGGATGAAGGGGCCGCGGACGGTGCTGAGGTCGTGCCAGCGCTGCGCGTGCCCGGGGCGCACCCACAACCACTGGCCGGGGGTGACGGTGCGGGTCACGTGAACGACGTCGGGCCGCAGCACGCCGTCGGTGACCAGGATCAGGTAGTGGAAGCTCGCGCGGCCCGGACGGGCCGGATTCCACGGCCAATCGCGGGGATTGTCGCCTGGCGACCATCATGTGTCCGCAGCTGACCGTCCGCATGGCCGATCTTGGGGAAAGAATGGGATGCGCCCCGGGGAAACGAAGAGAGGCTTCCGCGATCATGGCCTTCAACGGCGAGAGGCTCCAGGACACGGCGCGCGACACGGCACGCGCGCTGCCAGGGGTCAGCCACGGACGCCCGTTCACCGAGACGCTCGATGTCTACAAGGTGGCCGGCAAGGTCTTCCTGATCGTTACCGATGACCCGGAGGATCTCATCGTCACCCTCAAAGCGGAACCGGAGTACGGGCGACTCCTGCAACACCGGCATCCGTCGGTCACTGCGGGCCGTTACCTCGACAAGCAGCACTGGATCTCCGTGGCAGCCGGCCGGGGCATCACCGCGGACCTGGTCGCCGAACTCGTCGACGACTCGTACCACCTCGTCCTGGAGGCGGTTCCGCGGAACCGCCGTCCCGGCTGACCCCTGCGACCCGACCCCAGACCAGGAGCACCCATGCACGCCATGCCGATCGAGGAATGGCACGCCTTCGTCACCCGCGGCGCGCCCACCGGGCGGTTCGCCACCGTCGGGGCCGACGGCACCCCGAACATCAGCCCGGTCTGGTACGTCTTCGACGGCGCGGACTTCCTGTTCACCACGGGCGGTGCCACGGCCAAAGTCCGCAACCTGCGGCGCAACCCCCGCGCGTCGCTCTGTGTGGCCGACGATGCCCCGCCGTTCGCGTACGTCGAAGTCCGCGGTGACGTGACGTTCAGCGACGATCTCGACGATCTCCTCGACGTCGCCACCCGGGCCGGTGCCCGGTACATGGGCGCGGCCAAGGCCGAGGAGTTCGGCAAACGCAACGCCGTCCCCGGCGAACTTGTCGTCCGCCTGCACCCCACCAAGGTCATCGCCTACGGCGGCGTCACTGCGTAGCGCACGTCCAGGAAAGAGACACGGTCTCATGACTAGCGATCCGCCGCCATCGCTGTTCGAACCCGACGACGCCTCCCGCCCGTTGGCCGACCGGCTCCGGCCGGCGACGCTCGACGACGTTGTCGGGCAACACCATCTCCTCGGGCCTGACGGGCCGATCGGGCGGATGGTCGCCCAGCAACGCCTGGTGTCGGTCATCCTGTGGGGACCACCGGGATCCGGGAAGACGACGATCGCCCGCCTGCTGGCCGAACGCACCGATCTCGTGTTCGAGCCGTTGTCGGCGACGTTCTCCGGGGTGGCAGACCTCCGAAAGGTGTTTCACGCCGCGCGGAGGCGGCGGGAAGTCGGGCAAGGGACGCTGCTGTTCGTCGACGAGATCCACCGGTTCAACCGGGCCCAGCAGGACAGCTTCCTGCCCTATGTCGAGGACGGCACGGTCGTGCTGGTCGGTGCCACGACGGAGAACCCGAGTTTCGAACTCAACGGCGCTCTGTTGTCGCGCTGCCAGGTCTTCGTGCTCCAGCGTCTCGGCGAGCAGGCGCTCGACACGCTGGTCACGCGCGCCGAGCGCCTCACCGGCCGAACCCTGCCCGTCCAAGCCGAGGCCCGTGCGGCGCTGCTGGCGCTGGCGGACGGTGACGGCCGATACGTGTTGAACATGGCCCAGCAACTTCTCGCCCTCCCGGAAACCCAGAGCCTCTTGGACACCGCCGGGCTGGCCGAGGTCGTCCAGAAGCGCGCACCGCTGTACGACAAGGCCCAGGAAGGCCATTACAACCTCATCTCCGCCCTGCACAAGTCGATGCGCGGCT
>Ga0307516_10010613_pt1 | contig 10105 bp, 14 predicted proteins | sample 19_EM_MG_FD_203310 | JGI IMG/M metagenome (GOLD analysis project Ga0307516, IMG submission 203310) | Populus trichocarpa ectomycorrhiza microbial communities from riparian zone in the Pacific Northwest, United States - 19_EM | ecosystem: Host-associated > Plants > Roots > Unclassified | place...
TAAGACGTCTGTGAAAGGCACAGTTTTTTTCCGTCAAGTAAAGAGTGGTTTTTGGTTGTGTGAAAACGGGCATTTTTGGTGTAAAACGGCCCCTGTACGGAAACTTTTGTCCCTGTACTTTATATGTGATGAGAGGCGCCTGAGCAGTGTTCCGCATAGTCCGGTCCGGACGGCCGTCCACGCCGTCCGGACGGGATTTTGGTAGTCTCGTCTGAGCTCCGGACGGACTGTACTGAGATAGTCCCGTCTGTGACGGGGGAGGACGGCGCCCGTCCCCGTCCTAGCTGCTGGACGGACGGCGCTAGTATTGGACGGATATCGCTAGTATTGTTAGGTAATATGTCATGTGCAAGGACTAAGTGCATGAAAATTTTCCTAAATCTTCCTCTGCCGAAGCGTCACACATCTACCCACCAGTCCACCACGATCATGCCGTGACCTCGGGCGAGAAGAGCGACAGCAGTGCATTCCAGCAGCGGAAAGGTCACCCAAATAATATGCACTATTTTTGTGGCGCCTTGGCAGTCGACCGCCGTCGACTACAGTCCGTCCCGTCCTCGGACACTCCCGACGGCGTGCCGTCCAGTCCAGAGATTGGACGGACGGCTTGGATTTTATGTAGTCCCGTCCGAGGCCCAGGACGGACGGACTGGACTATGCGGAACACTGCGCCTGAGTCGATAATCCATATCCGATTTGATGATCCTTCCGATACCAACGCAAAATATGCCAGTGCAGATTGTCTGAGTATATCCGGTTTACTGGCTGATGTATGGTCGGCTAGTCATAGGATCAGTCCACTGCTGTCGTCCTTAAACTGATTGCTAGTTGGCCAGTGGTTGGCAATAATCAGTGCGTTCGACTGTCCAGTAGGTTGAATATGTTAGCGCTTATGAAAGGCCTCATCCGCTCGATGCTTTACTGGGTAATCTTTTCTGAGATGACCAGTTTCGGCACAGTAATAGCATTCGATGTCAGAGAGATTGTGCTTCCTTAGTTCGGAATAGGATTCTTCTTGCTGTCGATCTGACTGATTCCAACGTTCATTTCGTCCGTGACTTCCACTGTTTCCTTGTCCTCGGCCTCGTCCTTGGCCTCTCCCTTGACCTTGTCCTTGGCCTTATCCTTGGCCTTGTCCTTGGCCGGAGTTATGAGTTCCACTGGTGTATAGCGCCGATCTAGTATACAAAGTCATTGCTGTGGATGAATTCCTTTGTTCTTCTTCATCAAGTGAAAGCCTGGCCATTATCTTATCCACCGTAATATCCGGCTGGTCTTGAAGATTGGTGATAAGACCTCTGAACTCAGGCGGTGCGGATTCGAAAATGCGAGACTGAAGCAATCCGTCCGTTATCGCTTCTTTGGTTCCGTGAAGTTGAGTTTGGTAATTCTGAAGACGTACGATATACTCTCCAATAGTCTCTCCTGAATCGGGACGAGCATTGATGAATTTCGTGAGAATGGCTCTCCTTTCAGTTTGAGATGTGGTGAAATCAAGCCGTTTGTGCAGAGTATCCCAGATTTCCTTTGGGTCTTCAAGGTGACGAATATGCACTTGGATTTTGGGCATATATGAGTAGATGAGCAGGTGGGCTGCTGTAGCGCAACGCTTCCTGTGGCTTTCACAGGCCGTGGTGTTTTCCTTGGGCGGTTCCGTCTCTTTTCTGTCGACTATCGCAAAGGCATCGGCCATTTTGAGGGTGGATTTGACGTTGTACATCCATTCTTCGTAGTTTGTACCGTCTAACTTCTTGATGGCACTGTGCTTTCCTTGATACCACGTATCATGATTGATCTTCGATTGTTTCTGCATGATTGTTTCTGAACAAACCGTTAACTTCGTCCGTAAAACGACTTATAGTAAGACGTAGATAAACGGGCCCCGAATTCACCGGCCCCCGCACTTACCGCTGGCTCTCTAAGAGCTACTTTTGACGTGAGACAAACTTGTCGAGATGGTCAAATTCACTAAGAGGAACTCAAACAAGAGGTTTGAGTTAGGTTTTTAGAATATTTTTGATAAGAATAGATGGAGATTCGATGGTATTGTGCAACGAGGGCTCATAACCTGTCAGAATATGAGATGTGTAGAAGAGATGGTTGATTGTTCTAGGACGGACGCCACTGCTCTAGATGTACGTGAGGAACATCACGTGATCTGACTAAGCATACACGACAAACACGATGCGGGCCGTGCAAGCGAGTGAGAACTCATGTTTCCGTTAGCGTCCTAGCATATCTTGGGTGGTGAGTGGGTTTCCGGGTTTGGGACTGCAACAGACAGAAAATCTTACACACAGGAGAGTACCAGAAAGAGTAGGGGGGAGAAGATGGCAGAACTGTAAGCGAAATCCGGTAGCCACCCCCGGCTCCCGGGTTTTGGGTAAGCGGAATCGGGTGGCGCATAGGGATCATAGCTGGTATCGCTGTCTGGGCATCACAGGTACATAGTTGGCTGCTTGTTGTGTATTAGCAGACTCGATGCTTGGCCACTGTCCGGGCGGTTGACTTGCGGTTCTCCGCGCATTCGCTCGATGAAGCACGCAGCTCCGGACACACCCGTCCAGCCGTATGTACGCGGACCGCGTGCCGGATCGACCGACAGCGCACTGGGCTCTATGTGTGTCCCCCTCTAGAGCAGACTAGGGGCACGGATTGCTCCGGTGTGCAGCCTGCCCAGCCTGCGGAGAAGGTTCGGCCTTCTGGGAGGCAGATACTCTCTGCAGCAGGTATCACCGCTACGCGCGAGCGCTGCTAGCCGGTCGGACGGAGTATGCACGACAACGCCTGCGCGCCGTCAACAGAATCCCGTATTAGATATCTCGGGATCTAAGTCCTATTTTTGAAGGGCGGTTAGTGCCGCTCGCGCTTACGTCACTCCTTCAGAACCCCGCACCAGCATTGTCGCCACCTCCAGTCTCGCTGATACTAGGGAACAGCACATACTGTCCACGTATTCTTACTCCTTCTAGCTCGCACTGGCCCAGCAGACAACTTCCCATTGCGCCCGCCGAGGACTCGCCCGTCTCCCCCCGCCGACCGGCAGACGCTCGCACCAAGGCCCCATCCCTGGCCAACGCTGGCGGGTTACTCAGCGTCCCTCCGGTGAAGGCCTCCATCTCTCCCGGGCGGGATGTGTAATTCGAGAACGGAACTTATGTGAGACGTCTGCGGTTGCGAGTCGCTCTGGGCTAGGCTTCGAAGCCCAAATCAGCAAGAGGGCCTGTATCCGAGTTTTTACGGTATGTACTGCAACTCCGCAGACCGGAGACACGACGAGCGCCACCTCCCCGCCGCGGCGGGGCGTGTCGTGTTTGGCGTGGGCGCGGACGGAGCGGGTGATATCTCGTGGGCCGCCCGGGCCGAACAGTCCCATGTAGCGGATACATGCCAGAGATGGATGCCGGCCGTTCGATAGATACGCACATACATTGCAGGCAATCTGGATTCCCGCGATAATCGCAGCCATCATGCGGTGTCGTATGCTCCTCTCGATTCCGCCTGCCAGAGCGTCAGGAGCGAAACCCCACCCCCCACGGACTCGGCGGAGCGCGGGAGCGAGTGCTCGACTTGCCGGCGGCTGTAGTGGCCGTCGTCCGTTCGATCCCTTTTTTCTAGGGGAAAAAAAATTGCCCAGCCAGAGCGATACCTGGTGCAGCACGCCGTTTCTCCCTTGCAGACATGGCACACGTGCGCACACACGGCAGCCGGCGGGGTGTCGGGTGTTTGCATTGCGTTTTGTTCCAACGTGTTCGGCGCCGACGGCTTCCCCTACGGAGCGGAGAACAGCGCTGGGATGCAGATGTGGCTCGAGATGCAGCTGCGCCGGCCGTGGGCATTGGCAGCCGCCCGCACAATCCACGGCAGCACAGGAGCTAGTGAGGTGAATGGACGGACGGTGGACGATCACTCCGCAACACTCGACGACGAGCTTTGTTTCGGCCGCCCCCGCTCGCCCGCGAAAATACCGACAGAAAGACAACCAGGGTGCTGGCGAAGAGCAGATTAAATTAGACTAAAAACTTATTGCGAAAAACTAATATGTAAATACTTTCCTCTCCCTCAGATATCTAAACATGTCCCCCCCCCCCTCCCCCCCGCTCGTATGTATACATTCTCTCCCGCGCCCCACCTGCGCCCCCTCCTTTCTATGCGGCGTTGGCGGCGTATTTCGCGGCTTGCTGCAGAAGGTTCTTCTCGCCTAGCGAGCCCTGCGTGTAGCGCGAGTTGAAGCCGATGGCGTGCCGGAGCTCGTTGTACTGGGCCACCGAGATGAGCAAGGGCCGCTCGGCGACGAACCAGCTAACTTGCTCGCTGCACGGCGGCGTGGTCAGGGAGCCCGAGTAGCTAAACGCGCGCGAGTTGCGGACGTGCTTCACGATCGAGCTGTCTCCGTGTTGGCGCCAGTTGGAGAGGGGGGAAAGAAGACGGAGGGCGGAACTTACCTGAGGTTGATGTCGTCGACCTCCCGCGTGTCGTTAGCCTCCTGCAGCTCCGCGAACGGCATCTTGTGGAAGAAGGCGTTGCCCTGGCGCGCGGTGATGTCGAAGAAGATTCCGAACACTGCTAGTCTGCCGGCTGCGCGCATTGCGGGTCAGCACAGCACGGGGACGGATGGCGGATGGATGCGACTTACTCTGGACGTGCCGGTGGACAAAGTGCGCTTCGAGCGGGTAGGCGAGGCCGTTGATCATGTGCTCGCTCTGGGTGTGGAAGTGGAAACCCACCAGCTGGTAGTGCTCGCCGCCGAGCGTCGCGCGGAAGGCGGTGGCGTCCTCGTGTGCAGCCGGCGCGCTGTCGATGGTGTGGCCGTTGTTGAGCATGTTGAAGTCGGCACTGGAGGGGTAGTTGAACGACGAGCCCGTCACCGTGCGGATGGTGCTGTTGATGTTGATCGGCGACTGGTTCGCGCCTGTGGCGCAGAGGTCCCACTCCGGCGAGAGGGTATGCCAGAGGAGGGGCCCGGTGCGGCCATCATACGACCAGGCCGAGTTCTTGCCATCACGCTCGTAGAGGCAAGCAGATGTGAGGGTGGTCGATGCGCACAGGAGGAGGGCGGAGATGATGGAACGCATGGTGGAGTTGTTGGTGACCGGACCACTTGGAGGATGAGGAGCTGGATGGGATCCGACGAGGAGGGGCGCGCTCGAGATTAAATAAATTCAGGCACCGGTAAGCCTCTCTCTGTGGCTGGCTGGTGTGCGGTGAGCACGAGAGGATCCTTCTATGGTTGGGTATCTGCCGAGCGACAATAAATAACCCGCGATCCAAAGGAATGTACTTGAAGCCAAGATGGGGCTCCCACAAGAGAAAAGCGCCGCTGGCCGAAAGAAAAAAAAAGAAAAAAAAAAGAAAAAAAATAGAGACCTGGAATCCGGAGGATGTAGTGGAGGCCGAGGAGAGCGTTCCCCTGATATAAGCGGGGCCAGTGCTGGCCCCCATCATAACGCACAGGGAGTCGTCATGACCGCACTAAGAGTAGGGAGGGGCGCGGCTCGCTGCGGTGGGGGGGCGGGACTATCTACTAGTAGATAGAGTAATTGGGCATCAGGGAATCTGCTACATACTCTGGATAAGTCGATCGGATTTCGAGTTGTCCGTGACCGGCAAAGCGGCGGACGACGGAGACGCATGTCAGCTGTCAGGACTGCACCTCACCCACCACCAAGCCGCCAGCCGAACAACGGTCGGTTGGGAAGCACTCGAAGCAACGGGGAAGGGGAAACTCGGAGAAGGAGCGAAATCACATCCGCAGCGACCGCGGTCGCGACTTCGCACGAGCGGGAGTGTGGCGGTGCGAGCGAGCGAGGGAGACAGAAAGAGTGCTGCGGGCAGTCGCCCGTGCGGCGTTCATGTTGGCTAAAAAAGAATACGTAAGCATTGCAGCGCCGGCTCCCGGCCCCCGGGGGGAAGGTCGTCCGAGCCCCCAAACCAGACGCAAGGACGGAGCGGCTCCCGTTTTCTGATTTGTCGGAAAAAGAAACAAAGAGAAAAAGTAATGAGACACAGAGGACAAAGGGATAAAAATGGCCAACAACGCATGAGTGGCTGTGTCGGCCGGAGCTGCGATCCGATTGCTCGGCCGAATGCCGGAAGATTCTTGACGGACGCCCCTGTGGCTTAGCCGCCTCCGTGAGGTAGCGACACCGATCGGTACGGAGAAGCGGAACGGTCGAGGGCTCTCACGGCGACAGGATCTCGCTGACGACGACTTGAGTGCCCTACATTCGTGCGAAGTCAGTCTGCGGTCCCACGATCCTTTTTTTACTTGGCGATAGGTAGGAGAGCACGTACACACTCCGAGCTGTTGGGCTCGGCGAGGACTGGCTGGTCGAGGCGGAAGCGCTCTCGGAGGAGCCGGAGCTGCTGCCCGACGCACATACTTGCGCCGGATGGACAGCGCGTAGCCGGTGTTGGGTTTGTTGGGCATGTTGGCCCTCGCGTTGCCGCTGTCTGCGCGAAGTCCCAATCTCAGCACAAGCGTCTCGACTGCGGGGAACATACGTACGCACCCTCCTCGTCACAGCCCTCTTTGGGCGCTCGCGATGCTCTCCGACCGAACAAAAAGTGTTCGCGATGACGTCGATCTTCCTTCGCGCGGCGCAGCTGCGAAATCCGCCGTGTTGGGCCGGCACGCAGCGAGCAGCGGAGCGCAACGTTCACCATTTTTGTTTCTGCCTTCGTGGGGGCTGGGTCGTCGGTTCCAGATTTCCGCGGTCGAGCTGGGTGCATCTTACCCAGTGGCTTGGGCGTGTTTCGTCGGGTGGCTTGGGTGCTCATCACGTGGCTCGGAAGTCTGCAGATGGCGCGAAGTGAGTTGGTTATGAAACGGAGCGGAATGGGACGGATACCAAGAGGTACATAGTGTCTTGGCTCGGTGGAGATTAGGAAGGTTCTGGCTTAAGCTTCTTCTTCATCCCAATAATTCTTCGTCTCCGCTGTGTATCTATGATGCTAGAGTATATCGACAATCCCCTCCCTTATGCGTCACGTGTTTGTTCCATATCAACGTCGACCGCGTATGATATCCACTCTCGACGGACTCACGCACGCGGTGCCCCCGTACGCCGCCGTCTGTGGATAACGGTGTTGGCATCGGATACATGCACGTGCACCGTCTCGGTGGATGTTGGAGTTTATCCGCCAAGCCAACGAACGTGAAGCCAGAGTCTTGGGAGCTGGGAATAGGACAGAAATACGGTGACGTACTCGTGCGCCAGGGAAAAAAGGAGTCGATGTCGCCAAGCCGGCTTCACGCGCCCAGCCTGGGCGGTCCCTAATTTCGGAGAAACTAGGCAGTAGTACTGTAGTAGGCCTCCTAGGCGACGGCAACCACTCCACTGGCTCCAGCTTCTGTGTAGATATGTTGATATAGCACTGCAGGCATGCATTGCTGGAGGTTGGAATCGCTTGGCGATCTCTCGCATATCTAGATGCCGGTCAGACAGAAGAAAGACCACAATGCCAAGGCTTTCCCCATGCCACTTTCAATTAGATAGAGTACGTACATATGTACCGCCGACCGCAGCCGGGCTGAGGGTAGATATCTACATCCCGGCGGACGCCGTGTCCAAGATCGCAGGTATCTGTGCAACTCCTTTAACAATTTATAATTTCATTCGTTTCCGTCCGATCGGCGTGAAGATGGATCCGAAAGTTGCCGTTGCGCACGTATGTACAAGATCCCAAACCCCCCGAAGGCAAAACACCAGGAATTTCGCGTGCCTGCGGGGCGCGATTGTGTCCCTGCAGCAGTCCTGGCTCTCATCTCACGCCGGCTGTGAGGCGCTCGGTCCGAGGCCCCCCACGAGCTTTCCTAATGTGGGGATGGCTGGCAAGGGGCTCATCTTGGGGTTGCAAATCCGCGGCATTGACCGGAGGCATATCTATGTAACGTCTACGTAGTGAAGACCTGTACCAGGCCGATAGGAGAAAGCACACACAAAGGGAAGGCGATGGTGGGGAGGAGAACTGGGAATTGTGTTATGATCGAAGGATGTGTACTAGTACATACAGTATGTGTGTACATATGATATGCAGACGACGACTCGCTAAAGAGGTGCTGAAGCTGACTAACCCCTGAATGCACGCTAACCTCCGAGTCCCTTAGCCCAGTTGATGATGCCGCATCAAACAAATTAAGCACATATTACCCCCTCAGTATGTACTCAGGTTACCCCAAGGACACTCTGCCAAGACGCAGACCTGACATCGCATATCTCGGTCTGGTTGGAAATAGACCGGCCGTACCGCAGTGTATGTAGCAAGTGTTTCTCTCCATGGTTTGTGGGCCAAGCTTCGCGCAGCATTTCTTCCATTTACGCTGACAACACAACCTTTCCGCCGCGCTTGGGGGATGAGGGATTTACTAGTACAACGGGGTCGGAACTAGAGTATAAAGACCTCGCCGTCCGGCCGCCCCCTCACCTTTGCCCGTCTCATCCGAGGAGCAGAAACTAGGCACCACCAACCGCGAACTTCTCCGCCGTGCTTACTGGCAGCCCTCTCATCACCTTCCGAAACAGGAACATCAACAACCAGAGACACAAGCGCGTTGGGCCGTCGACCTTGCCGAATTCGACCTCGCCTTCCGCCGGGGTCCCTGGCGTTGAAACGTTGTCGCGGCCTCTGACGACATCAATAACCCTACCGAGGGTGGCACAGCAGTCCCGGCGTCTTTTCCGGAGATCGCAGTTCCCGACCCGGAATCTGCTAGATATCCCTACTATCTCCCTCACCAGCCGCACCCTTGCGTGTCTTGCTAACGTGCCGCTCCTTCCGACGAGCAACCGCTGTGGGATCGGGGCGCCAGAGCCGCCAAGAGCGAAGTCGAGAGTCGGTAAGATCGAACAGGGATGATGGAGCTTGCCTCGGTGGGATGCGACTTCTTCTGTTAGCTAGACGTATCTCCACCTCTATCTCTCTTGGCACCTCTACCACCGCTCCTCTACACACATACACTCACACAACCCGTGTTGGAGAATACAAGATTGATTGCCATCTCGGTCCCGCCCGTTTTGGTCCCCGTACGACGAACCCCCCTCACCACCGTCGAAGAAGCATGCGCCAATGGACTAACAATGACTACCGATGGGTCACCGCCGGATAACGGTGCTACCGGATGTACGGTAGTGTGGAAGAGCGGCCGATCCTGGGCTGGCACCAAGACCCACATGTATTACAACCAGGAGGCCTACGATGCGGAGTGCGCTGCCCTTGCTAGTGCGCCGGAGACAGTTTCGAGAAGAGAACAACCCGGGAAAGAGTCACGATCTTCACGGACGCTCAAGCCGCAATCAGACGGATGGCTTCGGAGGAGCCTGGCCCTGGCCAGATGTACGCGCTCCAGGTAAGGAAGCATATTGCGGTGCTGGGACTGACACGGCCGGATATCGCTATCGAGATGATGGTGTCCGGCGCACAAGGGGGTCCCAGGGAATGGGAAGGCCGATGAATGGGCCAAGCTGGCAGTGGAGGAGCCTGACGTCCGCGGGATGGAGGCGCGCGCGATCCCACCTCCCAGATCCCTCGCACACCCCAAGCGAGAGATCTTCGGGAAGAAGTGGGCAGAGGCACGACAATGGACAGGGCGCCGGATCTCCAGGGATGGGTGCAGGATGCCAAGCAGGCAGAAGCCTGGCATCGCAGTTGCGGGGAGTCCTAAGAGGCTTGCCTCGATGTTTTACCAGCTGGAGACAGGTCGCCGCCTCACCGGGCAGTACCTACGTTGGACGAAGAATTGGCCCACCGCTCAGTGCTGGTGATGCCGGTACCGGACGCAGACACGGGACCACCTGTTCAAGGTGCGCCCAGAGTGGAAGGGCCAGCAGAAGATCCTGTGGGCAGAGGTACAGGAGGGGAGCGGGAGGAGGAAGAGCCGGTTCGAGATCCGGGACCTCTTGCCAACGAGAGGTGCAGTCAGGCAGTACTAGACTTCCTCTCCACCACGGATGTCGGAAGGCTGGCCCCGGCTGAGGAAGACGCAGAAAGCGAGGTGTCGGAGTGGGAGCGCAGGGAGCGCATGGAGCGGGAAGGAGAGAGGAGGGCGGAGGCGGAGGGGCTGGGTGCCGGGGGGGGGGGGCGGGGGGGGCACTGCCGCAATGCC
>Ga0307516_10010615_pt1 | contig 10104 bp, 11 predicted proteins | sample 19_EM_MG_FD_203310 | JGI IMG/M metagenome (GOLD analysis project Ga0307516, IMG submission 203310) | Populus trichocarpa ectomycorrhiza microbial communities from riparian zone in the Pacific Northwest, United States - 19_EM | ecosystem: Host-associated > Plants > Roots > Unclassified | place...
AAGCAGGAATGAAAAAACTGTATGAGGACCCCTGACACCACAAGCAGGCATGGGCCATCCCATATGGCATGGACCAGCCCTGGGATGGGATTATAAAAACAATGGCCCATCCCAGGAGGGATGCAGGCCTTCCCTGGGATGACCATGGTTTTATAGGCTATTTGGCTGAATTGTGATACTAAACTATTCAGGCTAAATGCTTATCAAAAGTGGTTACCTGAAGTGGGAAGACAATCGTTCCCTCTTGGCCCAGGCTTATCAGGCACAAATTAACCTCCACAGCGCCTCCCCTTCTCTCTCGCAAAATGGTCGTTCGCGTGTGTCCGTAGACGACGTCCCCCGGATAGGCGTGCAGATCGAATCAGGCCTGATCATTCACGTGTATCTTCTTCCCAAGTGTCCTTATCTGGGGGACATGCTACATGCTGATATGCTTTCCCCTTGACATCCATTCACAGCAATATCATTCCCCCAGGCTCACATTAGCACCGTCAGTTCAGTCTGCTCTCTCTTTCTTGGGATTTTCATTCGTCCTTTCCACCACCATTGCAGGTCCTCCATCTCCGCTCCAACTTGATATGACAGCGACTGCAATTCACCGCTCGTCCTCGCTTATTATCTCTGATATCTTCATCATTCACTGTCCCTGCACACTCCCACTAACCTCGTGTAGGCATGTTCCTTTATCGACGTGCTTTTGTGCGTGACTCATCGATAAATGCATCTATAGTACACAGGCGATATGTGACGGAGTTCACACCAATACCAGCTTGAGTATTCTTTTATAGTTTACATGTGAATAAGATACATTACATAATGCTGGTATGGCGAAGGGGTCTAGATACCCACCACTAACCATATCACTCACCTGGATGGCTGGGCTGAGTATGTTCATTGGCGACACGACAAAAAGGTATTGGAATGCTCCACAAATTGCGAGTCCCGTTTGGCCAAAAACTGGGTAGCTCAAGCAAGGTAAGAGCAGTCGCCGCCTCGCCCTGGGGTCGGCATCATTGATGCTGAGGGTTGTCCTGCATTTTTGAATGGTGAGGTCTACGTTGTGGTATTATGTTGTATGTACATACGTACCTGATGGCGTCGATGACGTCGGTGTGCCAGTGTGGGTCATTGATAGTGTTGCCGCCGAGGTGAGGTGACTTCGGAGGTGACTTCGGTTCGGTTCAAAATTTGAATAGTTCGATTGCAGTTTGAAAATTCGAAGTCAAACGAACTGGTGGGGTCGAACTCCTTTCGAAGTGACCAAATGTGGACTTAGATAGTATGGATCTTTTATCAGTGTATGTAGAGTGTAGTATGTGCACAAAGTACATATTCACAGACTCTGTCCTGCCAAATGTCAAAACCTCATCTCCCTCAGTACTTTATGGTTGGTTCATGGACATGAAAATAATGGGGTATCCGACCCTGTCTCCCCAAAAACTACGAAGTATACAATTTCATTAAACAACTTTTGTCATCCCCAAGGCTCTCAAATCTGCTGGAAAGCCTACAGTTGTTGCGAGAGGAGTCACCATGTTCTCTCAGTGGCACCTCTCTTCATCATCTCATGCTGACGTTCAGCATACCGGACCGCCCATAAACTTGCCATACGATTGAAATCACAGTCAGTATCATCACCCACCATCATTCCTGGATGCACACACTAGTTTTGTGCCAGGTCAGGACATCTCCCTGGTCACTGGCACATACTACTATGTATGTGAGTTGCAACCAATGCCACACACACAGTCAGGTGTTCCATCGCAGCCTGGGCAACCACTTTGCAATCTGACAGTACCTGTCATCAATGAACCAGAGGCTGTCGAGCCTGTGGGTAGTGACTGTTGGATATCGTTGACAACAGGGTCAGGTCAGACTCGCGGAAGTAGTAGGAAGTGGAGGTCTGATGAAATGACAGCAAGGCCGAAGAATACTAGTCATAAGAAGCGCGCTAAAGCTACTAATGAACAGGCTACTAATGAACAGGCAGAGTCTGGAGACTTACCTCAGGCTGCTGCTGTGTGTGGAGTTGGGCCATCAGCTTTGGCACATCCCTCAGTGGTACATGATGCCAATGTTATTCATTCTGGCATGCGAGCAGAGGATTCTGGGGAATTGGTACCTGATCCAGGCTCCGAAGCTCCACCACCACCTCTTGTATACAAATCCTATGACTTCCGCAAAAGGCTCTGGAACTTTGGGTAACCAATGGATACCAAACAGGTCCTCTGCAACTGATGTTTGGTGGTTCATGATGGTCGTGGAGTCAGCATTGCAGCCTAATGAACTCCCTGTCTTGGATGATGTCCCACAGCTGATGAAGAACCCCACATGGTCTGAATACTTGGCCTGTCGTGTTTGCATGTAAGCCGTCTCACTAATTGAGTATCATTACTAATAGATGATTTACCACAATGAAGAAGGCAAATGGAAATCTTGGAGTCACGGTGATGGCATGACATCTTGCTATCAGCCATCTGCAAGATACACACAAAACAAAGTGGGCGACGGAATGTAGGGACTGTGGTTTGAAGAACCTGGGGAACCTCCGAGAGGCGTTGGCTGGCAAGAAACAAGTGCCATTCACACTTGAACAGTTCTATTATCTTTTGATGCAGTAGATAGCAGTTGATGACCAGGTGAAGGTCCATATGTGGGCTGTTTACTGCATGATCTCACATCTATGTAGTCTCTGTTCGGAATATCGTGGATTGCAATGAATTTTGGGAACTTCTGCTATATTTGGGCGAGCACAAAATTGATGATAGAACCTTGCCACACTGGACAAAGCTTACAGCGATGATTCTCGAAGAATACAAAAAGGAGCACCAGAAAATCACAGAGTCTCTCAGCGTAAGTAGACTGATTCCTTTTCCAATTACATGATCTAAGGCAAATTTATTGCAGAACTCTCTTTGGAGGGTGTCCATGACGACTGATCTATGGAGTGACCCAAACCGTGACAGCCATATGGCTGTCACTGCTCACTTCATGGCACGGGATGGACATGGTCAACTCATTTTGAAGATGCTCCTTATTGCCTTTCGACTCATTAATGGGATGCACACAGGTGCCAACATTGGCAAGGAGCTCATTCATATCCTTGACGAGCTTCAAATATTGCACAAGGTGTGTCCAATGTTTGAGCTCTATTTTACCTTACTCAACCACACAGATGGGACAGCTTACTCTAGACAATATCACACAATGATGATACAGATTGAGGTTGAGCTCGCAACACGAGGTATTCCTTTTGACAGGAATGGAAACCACCTAAGGTAACGTGTCCTATTCACTGTGAAATATGGAAAGCCGGACACTCGCGCTCTGGAATTCTGTCAGCCGAACGGCAGCTTGCAGTTGTGCGGCATGCAAACACATTTTTGGACCGAAGTTTTTCAAAAGGACACCTGACACCTCGGTCGTACATCACGCCATCATACAGTAGGATGTCATGCCCGTCGTACAGTAGAAAGTCACGTCGTCCGTACATCACACCGTCATACAGTAGGACATCACACTGTCGTGCAGCTGAAAATCACATCATCTGTACATCAAACCATTGTATAGTAGAAAGTCATGTTGTCCGTACATCACACTATTGTACAGTAGGATGTCACACCTGTTGTACAGTAGAAAATCACACTGTCGTGCAGTAGTATATCTCCTCGTCATGCAGTAGTGCTGTCAGATGTGTCGAGAGGCCAGACGGACACGTCGAACGACGCTGGAACGGCTGGTATAAGCCACGGAGACGGCAGAGGCACATACCTGGGCGTTAGAGGCACGAAATGTGTCATGGACGTGACGGATGGCATTGGAGCCACATGGACATGCCAAGGGTCAAAATGGACACAATAACCACTGCAAACGTGATGGAAATCGTCAGCACACCCTGAAAGCGAGAGAAACTACCAGACTCACCTGTGGAGGCTGCAAGGCAGCACTCAGAGGAGCCAAACGGTTACAGGCACCCGGCAGATTGCGTCGAGCGTACGCATGGACATGCAGAGCATCGGAAACGCGATGGAAATGGCTGCAAACAAAGCAGAACAGTCAGAACATGTCAAACGAATGAGAAAACGTGAAACTCACCAAATATGCCCGAAAATGAGACGTGTAAGGCCACCTATCAATGGAGAAAGGCCAGCACAGGTAGTATCAGTGTATACGTACTGTTGAACACATTGATCACGGTCCCAAGTCGAATATTCGTCTTTGGACAAGCTGAAAGTGGAGACGAGGCAATTGTGCCAAGCATCAAGGGCGAAAGGGCTATTTATGGTGATAGTGAACGAGATGGACATGACAGCAGCGGTGACGTCGGCTCGGAACGAGTTGAAGTAGCATTGCTGGCTGGAGAAGGTCAGCGCGTATGCTACAGCCAAAGAACACACATAGGAAACTCACCTGTGTCGCCATGGCCACCCACCCAACTCGGAGAATGTCCGTATGGACTCGTTAGGCGTCGACGGCGATGCGGAAGGCTCAAGATTGAGCATATTTGAAATGTCAGCCAAATGGAACAAGTCAAAATGACTTACCTAGCACGCACCAGAGCGGCAAAGCCACCAGAGAACGCCTTGAAACATTCCTATATGGTCTATAGACCCAGACACCAACGCAGTCGCATCAAGATTGTACCTACAAACATCAGTCGAACGCAAAATGATGGAAACACCTACAATGGACACGATAACACGATATGGTTGATCTGGAGACATAAAAGGCATGTCAGAATGCTGAATAAGCTTACATTCGAGTACAGGAAGCAGGGGGGAGCACCAATGCGATGATGGAGAGTACAGATGAAGTCTGTGTGCGCTGCAATCAGGCACGACACAACTTACCAAATCGGGCAACAACGCGGAAGTCACGCAAAACGGACAAACCTTCGCATTCCCTCAAATATTATTTGTATCAAACGGAAATCTTTATTGGATACAGCTAAGTACATCTATTATAAGAAGGACGAGAAGGACAGAGGTTGTCATGCGCTGGCTCGAGCTGTGACGGTGACTGAGGTGAGGAAGATCAGATGGATGTATATTTGTAGGATCCTCGAAAGATGCAGCGTTGACAGAATGATCCGAGGAACATCGAGTTTTGTCCGAACGGCTAAGACCGCTGGTGAATGAAGCTGGTGGTTGATCACTCCTTGTATACACAAGGTGACTGCACGACAGTGTGACTTTCCACTGTACAATGGCATGATTTTCAACTGCACGATGGCATGACGTTCTACTGTACAATGGTGTGATGTATGGACGACATGACTTTCTACTGTATGACAGTGTGACGTCCTACTGTATGATGGTTTGATGTACGGATGATGTGATTTTCAGCTGCATGACAGTGTGACGTCCTACTGTACGACGGTGTGATGTACGGACGACGTGACTTTCTACTGTACGACGGGCGTGACATCCTACTGTACGACGGCATGATGTACGACCGAGGTGTCAGGTGTCCTTTTGAAAAACTTCGGTCCAAAAATGTGTTTGCATGCTGCACAACTGCAAGCCGCCATTCAGCCGACAGAATTCCAGAGCGCGAGTGTCCGGCTTTCCATAGTGAAAGTAATCTCTCGTAATTTCACAGTATAGTAATCATGCTCTGATTGGCTGAGAACATTGCTGATCTCGTTCCACCTCACTTCATTTGATGATTCGAAGTGGCACCGAACTGTCACTTCGGTTCGCCTCACCTCACCTCTGTGGCAACACTAGTCATTGATATTATTCGACAAAAGCATGTTACTATGACAGTGTATGCGGTTCCTGTGCAATCTTCTGCAATGCACACGCCGGTTTGAAGGAATTTGAGGCTAGAGGGAGCACATTCGGGAGTACATCTTGAAAGTGGTCCGCGTCAGTCATGGGTATTATATGATGAGCTCGTCGTAGTCCATTAGTTTTCATACGATAACATTCTTCGAAGTCATCTGCGAGGACGCTGCCAATTCGCACATTTTCTGTGTCACGACTGTCGCGTCCCCACGCAAAGATACTTTGGTTGTTGGACCAGCGGATTATCTCCAGCTGAAGACGGTGGAACAACTGCTCCCTCCGGAAATGTTCTCCTGTAGTCGCTATCGTGACTCCAACTCTGTCTTCAAAATCTACCTGCCATGCTGGCATGACTATGGAAACTTAGCATCCATTGATTTGATCTCGTGGAAATCCAATTACTATAGGTATCCATCAACGTGGCTTCCTGAAGCTCTTGCGGATTCCCCAGCAGAGTTCCGTCAAGTGCACCTCTGATATCAAGATACACCGAACCACATGGTCACATTCAATATAGATGACAGCGGAATCTTCGAGAATGGATTCAACTGCCCTTGTGTGGTCCCCAGAGAACCCCAGGGAAAAAGAAAACATGTTCACACTCACCAATACTCATCCCTTCCGTGTCAAAACCTATTTTGAAGAAAAAGGTATTAATTGCTTTGAAGTTGTCTTTGGACGATGCTTAGGCCTGGACTGAATGCGCTTGGACAATTTCCGTTTCAGTGCAAATCCTGATATATAACTGAGAGGCGTTGATATGCCGCAGGCCAGATTGTGCCCTCGCTATGGCTGATAAACCTTTCAAAACTGATTCTCGTGGCCGTCTCTGGATTTGCCACTTCCATCTCCCTAAATCAACTTGGGTCGTGCAGACTTGTCGCGTCGCATGGGAGCGATCAAAGATTAGATTTCCAATGAAGATATATCAGGACTCTTCTTTCCAAAATGGTCTCGATGAATGGACGTCATATGATATTGAGGTCAGTGATTTTCTCGTGCACATGGATCATTTCCAGGATCGTGCATAGAAAGTTGGTGATCCTATTCAGGATCCAAGGGGTCATGTTGCACGATACGCCATGCAAGTGCGAGAAGTTACTGCAGGTAGATGGCCTTCAGATGAAGTTGCAAGCGAGGGGACAAAGGCGACTCGGGGAACGCATGCCTTTCGTGTATTGCTTGGTCTCGTAACCTAACAGCTGGGAGATCATGGTTACTTCACAAACTCTGGACAGTTTTGCAGTTGGGGAAACATCTTTTCTGACTTCAAACCTCTCATTTCAGAGGCAGACGTCACCCCAAGGCAGAACAGTGACTGGCTATGACGTTGTCAACACTGATTCATCACTCCCCAACAACCCTACTTTCAACTCATTCTTGGCCTCTCTCGCCTCTCAACTTACCAATTTGTATCTCATCACATGGATTGTCCAATATCATAGAGGTGCATCCAGTGCATAATTTTGTACCGAGGTCTGATGGGTCGATTAGGTTGGCAAATCGTGAATTTGTGTATTATCAGTGTTAAAAGTAATGTGACCAGACAGGGAATTGAACCCTAGACCTCCTAGGTCTATACCAGGTGCTCTAACCACTGAGCTATATGGTCAAGGGTACATGGCCTACTTGGGGGGGTTTGACCCAAGTACTAGCTTGAGAACTAGTGAGGTGAGGTGCTGAAATTACACCACTCAACAGCCTCCCCTAATCCAGCGCATCACCATTACAAAGTGCAGGTGTGGGAATCCATTGCCTAACTGGGTCCATTGCCTTTGATGGTAGGTCTTACTAACCCCATGGGGGATGCCTTCCCCTAAAGGGCTTAAGAGGACACTGGGACTTATCAGGAACATCACCACTTTAGCACACAGGGCTCATAACCTGTTAAGACAAACCACAAAGGAGCACTCTTGTGCCCAGTGTCAGAGACTAAATTATGAGGAGAAGCTACAGAGTACAGACCTTGTGCCCAGTGTCAGAGACTGAAGAGAAGAGACTCTGGGCACAAAAATTTCAACTATACAAACAAAGCAAACAAGGAGAAACAAAGGAAAACATAAGCCACAAATCATGTGATGAACCATGAAAGGAAGGAGCTGAAGTAATCACTAAATAATGCGTCCATAAGCACAACAAGAGTGCACAAACACTCAATACCAACAATCAGGAAGCCACTTGTTTGGCACCCTGGTCTAATTGTTTAAGTGCCGTTTTGATAACAACTCGGAGCGCTCGAGCTGCAGCAATTCCGAGAGCCCAGATGACGACTTTGAGATGGCTATTGATGACTGAGAAGCTAGCCGATTACGAAAGCTTGCAGGATGCATACATATGAGCTTCGCTCAGTGGTCAAAAGTCCTTTTGGTTGTTTCACTTAAAGTTCGGTGATGTTTACCGTCTGCATGAGAATTGGGCGGCTAGGTAGGGTGATTACCAACATATGAGCGTTCTTGAACTTTGTTGAGCTTGATGGGGGTCGCACACCCTGGGAAAGTCATTGGTGGCTTGCTTGGATAATCACATGGGTCTGCTGGTAGTACTGGCATGAAGGAAGCCACGAGAAATGAGGGCAAGAGGGTCGGAGCTCCTCACCCTCCCAATATGCCTGTCGCCATCATAGGATCATGTACTTGCGCTGCATGGACCAGGAAATTTTAAGGTGCTTGACGAGGGAGAGAGAGGAGATGAGGATCGTGCTCAGAGGTGTCTGGGTGGGCATACGAGATGATCCTCTGTCTTATTTTTGCCACATTGCTCTTGCTCGCTGACTGCAGCCAAGGTTCTAAATTGGAATCACCACCTTTCATGCTTATCCGGGTCACTTCGGAGCCCTTTGTTCTGATCTATATTTTAGGTGAATGTCGAAGCAACATCCAACAAACTGTTTACCACAGGAAGATGATGCTCCGTGGCACAACCATCAAAGAAGCGAAGAATTGTCGTAAATTGGCGAACACTCCGACAGAGCACTTGCTGGCGCAGTCGTTCCTCAAGGAGGATGCAACATGGCCACCTCCAGAGGGTAACTATTGTCGATCATCTGGATCCTTTCAACACACTAAAATATTCGTAGATGTTGAGTTACCTGACGCCCCTGAAAACAGTACTATGGATACGAAAGCAAGAGAATACAGCCCTGCAGACATGTGAGTCGCGATGATGAGCAGATCTTACCGTATATTGACCTTGCTCACAGTCCTTTTGCATCGACCCAGCATGCTACCCAGTTTTCAATGAAGCATGTTCTTTCGCAAATCGTACAAACGTTTTCTCTAGGAATTGTAGCCGTCCTTGTTTCTTGGATCGGATCGCCTCTCGTCAATGGGATGTCTTATCATACCACGGAGATACTTTCCTGCATGGATGCCATCCAAGCTCATCTGTCTCTTCAAAATGCGACAACATGCGCCAGAAATCTCCATGGTGCACCCTCTCTGAATGGCCTCAGTGCATTTGACTTCGCGTCGCTTGATGCAGGAGGACGGCACCTCACAAACTTCACCTCTAGTGGTAGTTTCCCAGATAATGCACTTACTTCCAGTTTGGCTGAAGGAGAATGCTGGCTCCTCCCTGGTGTCGTCGGCCATCTTGGTATCTGCCTTCCCAGTCCCGTTATTGTTACACACTTCAGTGTCGATCACGCTGTGTTACCCGCAGTAACACATCAGTGAGATGCGCCACGAAGCATGATCCTATGGGGTTGGTTAGAAGGTCGTTCGAACCTCGCAGTATTTAATTCCTCCTCCCACCTCAAGGGCCTGTCCCATTCTCAACCTGCACTGGCAACCACAGAAACACTGCAAGAGTCCCAGCCAGGCTTGTTTGTAGAACTTGCTCATGTGGAACATAATCCTTTTGATGGTGATGGCCACAGACAGACATTTGCAGTACATTCTGATGTATCTGCCGCTGGATTGCATTTTGGTATACTAGTCTTAGAAATAAGGGGGAATTGGGGAGACTGCACTACATGCTTATACGGTTTACGCATCCACGGGCATAGGACCATCGTCAACCATGTGTGGGCTAAAGTACAGTAGCATAGTCTATGATAGCGTTCTGCCTAAACAACAGGCCGAGAATTTGGCTTTCCGCCCGAACTCAGCTCGTGGCAACCAACCGTCACTCCAATGACCGGACGTTGCACAAAGGCGGATTCATGTCCACACAATGCAACAAGTTGGCGCTGCACCGCTGGATTCCGATCCTTTCATGGGGTTTTCTCCTTGAAGGCGTCCGAGAAAGCCTTTGTCTGTCACAGACTAGTATTAAGAGGAGGGTCATGGATCCGTCATTCATTTTGCACTCCGTT
>Ga0307516_10010616_pt1 | contig 10104 bp, 9 predicted proteins | sample 19_EM_MG_FD_203310 | JGI IMG/M metagenome (GOLD analysis project Ga0307516, IMG submission 203310) | Populus trichocarpa ectomycorrhiza microbial communities from riparian zone in the Pacific Northwest, United States - 19_EM | ecosystem: Host-associated > Plants > Roots > Unclassified | place...
TTTTACCAGCTACATGAGGCGCGCCGACGAAGTTGTTCAGAATATGACGCGCAATCACACACAAGATATCGTCCAAGATGCAGATTTTCGCACTCTTTCAGCTTGTGCGGGTTCTATCAAACGCGCGTGCGATGTCCTCCGGGTGTGTAATCAGCTATCCACGGGTACTCTCTAGCTCATGGCTGCCCCATAGCCGAAACTGCTGCCAGAGAACCGCCAAAGACTTGATAGACTCGATGTTGGCTTATCAGACGTTAAAACGAAATTAAAACCTGTGAGTATTCTTCTTGCTTGTCCTTCTGTAGTCATCTCACAGGTCGATTTAGAATCGTGTTCGTTTCGGAATGATTAATGAATCTATGCGTCACCCATGACAACTGCTTGCATCACATGTATCTGAACAGAGCATGGAAATGGACAAGCTCCTCTTCACTGTAACTTTATTGCATACGTCTCCAGCATGTTGATGTTATTATGCAATTGTAGTTACCGTGTGGGATGACACGAAACTGTAAAAGACGACTATCCACTAAATCATGAGTGTTCGACCTGCTTCACACTCCAAAAGCTCTTGCACAATGCTCCGTGCGGTCTCGTGTGCTCCCATCACAAATCATGTCGAACATTGATGCCAATTTGTTTCATCGACCAGCACAAACTCGTCCTTGCACGTGGTCTAGGAGAACACGATGCCAGTGAGCAGGACAAAAAATTTTCCCTCCAACCGCTAGCTGGTGATTGTGATGCTAAGCATGAAGTTGGAGTCTTCAACTAGAGGTACATGTACGTCCTACGTGCCATGAGCGCCATGCCGACGCGGAGAGACATCCAATATGCACTGCACACGATTCCGACACCAGGACATGTCATATTTACTGCTAAGAGTATCGTATGAATAGTAATTTAAGAATAGGATTCGACAAACAGCCTCTGTACTACCCTTCCTGCTAAGCATGATTTCCTGTATCGGCTGTACATCAGCAATTGTACAGAAAGAGGGGTCAGTAGAATGTACCACCTTAAACTATATTGAGAGTCCGGACACTGCTGCGGAGGATACTTGCTGCGTCCGCAACACGAACAACGATGGCAAAAGAAGTGGCAATTCTTCGATACTCGTTTTGAGGCAACTCTTCTAACAAAAGCGCATGAAATGGCTGACACAGCGTCATGGCCACCTGCTCAGAAGCCGTGGCATCGACTACGGTGGATGAATGAAGTAGTTTCCGATGCCACGGCCGAATGAGAACATATGGGGATGTCGTGAGCGAATCATTCTGGAACTCGCTCGGCAATATGATCTGCAACGACGTCAGACCCTCTGCTTGAATGTCATACACATGACTCGTGGTGCTAGGTTCCCATTGTTTCGGGCGGATAGCTGCCACGCGATGGACGATACATGGTAGCTTAAGTCTCCGACCAATAAAATGTGGGGGGTCGAACTTCGAAAGTGAAGCAAACAGCGCATCCAGTGACTTGGAAGAGGACATAAGTTTGTGGCTGTTCGGCATTGGTGACTGAATTTGATCAGCATGCGAAGACGGAAAAGGGAGGCTTCGGTAAACATCAATGTGTGCAGGAAAACAGCTATGGAATGGCGATGCCTCTCCAACCCAGTCAAGAACCGAAATATCCCCCGACTGTGATATGATTTCGGCGAGAAGACGTCCGAGGGCATTCTCTTTGGGTTCCCCATACAGGACAGGGAGGTGAAGATTGAACACTCCAAATAGCGAATAAGCCATGTCTTCTGGGCGGGTGGTGCGGCGCGAGGATGCCCACTGGAGCCTTGATCGTGCATCATCCATTCCTGGATGGAAATCTGTGAGATAGCGTGGTGCGATGTTTGTCGCCTTTTCCAGCTCAGCGAGTACGCTGCGATCCTCCTTATGATTTGTAGACATTTGGTCCCCATATAGCGACCAATCTTGTTTGAAGAACAGCATTGCGTTTGGCGCCAACAGCTCCTGAAGCGTCCAGCCTCGTTCGAACCACACACTGTTACATAGCGCACTATCTTCCGAGATGTCGGCAAGATGCACGATCGTCAGAGCCGACCGCCGGTACCACTTGAACATACACCCAATTGCTTCTTGTAACTCCGCACTGCTCTCCTTGTCGATGCAACATGTGTCGCTCCACGCCCATAGGTAGCCACGTTGGCAAGCATCTGCACAGAATTCTTGAAGCTTTATGATGCCATGTGTAGGCTCCATCTCATAGATAACCTGACCCTGGATATCACGAAGTAGCGGTTCATCCGATCCCCAGCGGTGAGAGAGAGTAACATATTTGAAGTACGTAGAGACGGTTTCCTGGATGCGTTCGTGCTGGAGAGGATTGGAATTTGCAGCTGATGCCAGTAGCTCCTTGTATTGCGTACTGTTGTCGAAGTGCGATATTAGTTCATCGCGACTACAGAGGCGGCAAGTCAGGGTGTTCAGGAGCCGCGTTGGAAGGTTTTCAAGGGTGTCGTATACGGCATCTCTGACCACCTTCTTGACTCTGTCTTCGTCAGCTTTTACACCTATTTTGAGATTTCCTCGACGGCAAATAGCAAAAGTCTTGAGCAATGCAGGCCGATCAGGGTGTTGCATTGGACAGACCTTCAGTGCAGAGTATGTGAGTGGTGTGGCCCCCTGTATGTCCACTGCTACAACCTGTTTTGCAAGCTCCCGAAGGGATGAAACATAGTCAGGATATTCCGACGGACCAAGCTCCATAATGGCATGCCCAAGTGTAGTCAACTCCTCCATATCTGTCTGTCCCAGCTTGCTATATTCGCCAAGAAGACGAACGAGAGTTTGAAGGGATTCAGCGCGATTGACATGTCCCCATTGACGAAGTTCTAATGCAGCCCGTTCAAAGGCAATGGCTTCCTCCAAGGCAGAAGCTTCCCCCTTCTTCTGGAACCTGTGCCAAAGACAATGAGCAAGATCGTGGAGTAACGAAGACCGCGCCGGATTATCTGGAGGATGGAGTTCTAAGACATTGCGATGTAACGTAATGAGCTCATCCAAATCAGGAATGGTATCCTGCTTCTGGAACCGCTCCTCGAGATCACTGATGAGTTTTCTGAGAAATTCGGAACGATAAGGATTTCCTGGAATACGGATGGCTACGATTTCTCGTCCCAGTATGATGGCCTTGTCCAAGTCCACCTCCGTGCGCGGCTTATCAATCATCTCTGCGATATCATTCTCGAAAGCCGTGATTGAGGAGGACCGTTCGGGGTGTTCTGGTGGTTGTCGTTCTAACATAGCTCGCCCGAGTGTGATCATCTCCTCCAAATCTGCAACAGCCTTGTCTTTCTGGTATCGCTTGCGAAGGAAGGTAAGAAGGCTTTTGACTAAGAGGTGCCAATTGGGATGATCTGGAGTGTAAAGATTGAATGCACTACGTCCAAGTATGATGACCTCTTGCAGATCCCCCATCTGATCAGTTTTATCAAGCCGGTCTGCGAGGTACACCGTAAGGGAGTAGAGGGATGGTGACCTATCGGGGTGACCGGGTGGTCGAAGATCTAATGCAGCCCGTGCAAGCACGATGGCTTCCTCCAAATCAGTAGTCATACTCGCTTTGCGGTAGCGCGTATGAAGGTAAGAAGCGAGGCTGTGAAGCGAGTGGTGCCGATCGGGATGACCCAGAGGGCGGCTTTCGAGAGCTGCAAGGCAAAGTGTGATGGCCTCTTCTAAATCCGACATTCGACCACCTTTGTCAAACCGGTTGGCAAGGTACACCGCAAGGGAGTGGAGGATTGATGACCGATCGGGATAACCGAGTGGTTGTATATCGAACGCTTCTCGTCCCAGTGTGATCACATCCTTTAAATACCGCGTCCTATCTATTGACCAGAGTTGTTCACATAGGCAACGCACAAGGGTGTGGAGAGCACACGACCGATCAGGGTGGTCAGGGGGACAGTGTTCCAACGCTTCCTGGCAGAGAATGCTGGCTGCCTTCAAGTGTAGGGATGTATGTTCTTTCAAGCACAGCTCCAGGAGGCAACGCGCGAGCTTGTGAAGGTATGATGGACGATCAGGGTGTCCTGGAGGACAGAGCTCCAACGCTTCACGCCCTAGGGCGATCGCATCCCTAAGATCCTTCGATGAATACATTTGCCTAATTCGGTCATAAAGGCAATCGGAGAGTTCCATAAGAAAAGGAGCGCGTTCCGGATCTCCTGGGTGGTAAGCGTCCAAAGCTACCCCTTTGCAGACCGTGCCATTAGCTAAGTCTACCTGTGCACGGGGCTTAACAATCGTCTTTGCGATGTCATTCTGGAGAGGTGTGACTGTGGAGGATCGTTCGGGATGTTCTTGTAGTTGATGATCTAACATGGTTCGCCTGAGTTTGATCATCTCCTCCAAATCCGCAACTGCCTTATCTTTACGGTACCGCTTGCGAAGGAAAGTGAGAAGGTTTTCGGCTGAAATGTGCCAATTGGAGTGATTTGGAGTGTAAAGATTAAATGCACCACGTCCAAGGATAATGGCCTCCTGCAGGTCCCCCGTCCGATCAGTTTTGTCAAACCGGTCAGCGAGGTACACCGCAAGGGAGTGGAGGGATGATGGCCGATCGGGATGGCCGGGTGGTCGAAGATCTAACGCAGCCCGTGAAAATGTGATGGCCTCATCCAAGTCATCAGTTATTCTCGCTTTGCGGTAGCGCATGTGAAGGAAGGAAGCAAGGCTGTCTAGCGAGTGGTGCAGCTCGGGATGACCCCGAGGGCGAAGGGTAATGGTAGCACGGCCAAGTGCGATGGCTTCTTCTAAATCCGTCATCCGACCATCTTTATCAAACCGATCAGAGAGGTACAATGCAAGGGAGTGGAGGGATAAGGAATGATCGGGATGACCTATTGGACGAAGTTCCAATGCTTCTCGTTCCAATGCGATTGCCTCCTTTAAATATCGTCTTCTATCCGTTTTCCAGGACCGTTCACATAGGCAACGCGCAAGGGTATGGAGAGTAAACGATCGGTCTGGATGGTCGGGGGGACAGAGATTCAATGCCTCCCGGCTGAGCGTGGTAGCTTCCTTCAAGTGCAAGGATGTGCGTTCTTTTAGGCACCGTTCTAGGAGGCAACGGGCAAGTTTATGGAGGGATGATGGGCGATCAGGGTGACCTGGAGAACGAAGCTCCAACGCTTCACGGCCTAAGATTATCGCTTCCTCAAGATCCTTCAAAGAATACGCTTGCCTGAATCGATTGTAAAGGCTATCGGAGATTTCCATAAGAAAAAAGGCGCGTTGCGGATCTCCTAGGGGATGAGCGTCCAAAGCTGCCCGTTGGCAGACGATGTTGTTGGCCAAGTCCGTCGTTTCACTGTTCATCTAATCGCAAGCTTATTGCCAAATCTTCTGGTAAGGATTAGGCTAACATTTGGCGCAGGGGGCGGAAAGAAGAAACTCACCACCTCGATTGTAATGCTGAATTGATGATAGATCCACCGCCTACAGGATGTGGACGGTGGCACTGCTCCATGTCAGCATGACAGGGAGAAATGAAAAGCAATTGGCTCACAAGTCGTTTGATGGGAAGGGGGGGGGGGGGGATTGTGGGCAAGCAGGAAACGAGGTGGAATCTGTCAGCTGCAGTCAGTGAAAACTTCATACAAGCGATAGTTGTGCGAGAGCAGGCTGAGAGATCTATGCTGCGTGAGAGTGACTTCACTTGACCTCGAGGCTCCAGCCCCCTCCAACTGAAGTTGCATGTTCAATGGTGTGGTGAACACGTTGCGTCCACAAGGACCTGTGATGAAATGAAGCTGGATGCCAGGAGTCGGCATTGCATCAGATTAAAAGTGTTTTTCTGCAGCTTGCTGCTGTACGACATCCTTTCAACGTCGTCTCCTCCAAGTACTTGTGATGGCTGCACCAGAGGTTAGAAAATCCAGCCTTGAGTGCTCCCATTTCTAATGACGGAAATAGAAGCCTCGTTCACGGACAGTCGGTGGGAAGTCATCAACATCCCTCTTGTTTGCAACCTCTACTAGGAACACTGGGACTATTAGGCCGCCGCGACCTGCAAAATGGCAGAGCCGAGGAAAAGTGCTCAAAAGAGTGTTTGTTTGGCTTAGAAACCTCATCTCCGTCCAATCAAAGTGCGTCCTAAATGTTTGAAAACGCAGGAAGCGCATAGCGTCATTCAACTTGCAGATCTAGTAGATCATGCACTCCGAGTTCCGTCGTTTGCGAAACGCCGCTACCGAGGACCATTTCTCAAAGTCCAGAAGGTCCTCTTTCTGATTCACCCGTGTTGACGAAACTGGATGGCTCACGGCCCCCGAACTCTTTCCAACAAACCGTCCCTGACCCCATCGAAACCAACTGTCAAGAAAGCGACACGGCGCGTGAGTTGCCAATGAACGAAATTGACGCAAATGATATCATCATTGCGTTCGTCCGCATTTCCGTGCATATATTCCAACGCTGATTCATCCCACCAGTGTCATGGGTCCTACCGGGGTGGGGAAGACCACTGTATGTACCAGCGCTATCCCATCAGGTCTGTGACTGAACGTCCATAGTTTATCAATTGTGCAGTTGGAAAACCAGTCAATGGGGCTGATCTTGGGTTAATATCGCGTACAAAGGAAATACGGGCTGTTCGATACTCTCACCCAGATGGAAAAAGAAAGGTCGTCTTGGTCGACACGCCGGGATTCGATGACACATTGTCCGACTCCCAGATTCTACAGAGCATAGCGGATTGGTTAAAGAACATGTAAGTCGTGTCGATATCAAAGATGTTGTACTGTCCTGACGGTATTTCAGTTGCAAGCAGAAAGTCATACTCCACGGTATTCTGTACTTCCTCCGGATCTCGGAAAACAGGGTTATGGGCATGCCGTTGATGAACTTGAATATGTTCAATCAGTTATGCGGAAGGGGCAACTTCAAGAACATTGTTCTCGTCACCACAATGTGGGATGGCGTATCGAAAGAGGTAGGCCTGCGGCGCGAAAAAGAACTGCAGAACGACATCTGGCAATGGATGACCAGATTGGGCTCAACTACTCACCGCTTCCTCCTTACCGAGGAATCTGCACGGGATATCATCAGCACCATTTCCATGTCTCTTCCGGACGAACGCCGTCTTCCTCAAATTCAGCGGGAAGTGGTGGATGAAAATAAACCCCTACACGGGACTCCAGCGGGAAAATCCGTCTTTCATTCTCATCCCGATGATTTCTCGTGCTTCAGAAGGATTCCCGAGCATTGTAATGAAGTTCCCAAGGGCAGCGAGGACAATCAGGATTCACTTCCCTTACGTCCAGGACGCCATCACATCCCAAGGTTGTCTTCGACATCTTCCATCTCGTCCCATGCTTTCGATAGTTCCACCGAAATCTTCCGTACGACTGTGGGGGTGGTGTCGCCCAACGATATCGACAACAATGATATCATCATTGCGTGCGACACATTTCTTTATGTAAATTCCCACATTGATCCATCCTACCAGTGTCATGGGCCCCACTGGCGCGGGGAAGAGTACTGTGAGCATCATCAATATCTCATCAACTATTTGTTGTTGAAATTTACATAGTTTGTAGATTGCATAGTCGGGAGACCAGACGTTGGGGCTGGTCACGGACTGGATTCGTGTACAAAGGAAATACGCGCTGTCCGATATCCCCACCCGGATGGCGAAAGAAACATTGTTTTGGTCGACACACCCGGATTCGACGATACCTTTGTGTCCGATACCCAGATCCTCCGAAAAATTGCGGAATGGTTGAAGATCACGTAAGCTATGTCAATATTGAAGTATGTTACCCATTCTGACGGTACTTTAGTTATAAGTCCAAAGTCCTATTGAGCGGTCTTTTGTACTTCCACCGAATTTCAGACAACAGGGTGGCCGGGACGCCGTTGAGGAACTTGAATATGTTCAAAGAATTGTGTGGAAGAGATAACTTCAAGAACGTTGTTCTCGTCACCACGATGTGGGATCAAGTAGTGGAAGACGTTGGCCTGCGGCACGAACAAGAACTACAGAACGACTTCTGGAAGTCGATGATTAGGCTGGGTTCAACCACTCACCGCTTTCACCTTACCGAGCAATCTGCTTGGGAGATTATCAACACCCTTTCCGTGTCTCTACTGGGCGAACGCCGTCCTCTTCAGATTCAACGGGAGATGGTAGATGAAGATAAACCCCTTCACAAGACTTCAGCGGGGCAAGCTGTCCTTCGTTCCATTTCTGATGTCTTCTCGGGCATCAAGGGCTTCTTCAAGCGATCTAAGGGTCCCAAGCGCAAAAAGGACCCTCAAGATGAGGTTCGTTTACCTCTACGCCGTCATATTCCAAGGTTGCCTTCATATCCCATCTCATCCCATGCCTCCACGGCCAATGCATCGGGTTTGGCAACAGACACCTCTATCAGTGATTCTGCTGGAGCTCTTGGTGAACGTAGCTATAGAGCTGCTCTGACCAATGTAATCACTACCTTGAAGCTCGCCCAAAGTGTCGTAGAATTCGTTCGTATTCTCTGTTTAAAGGAAGCCATCGCTCCTTCCCTTAGGATTGCCCTGGCTATCGAGGTAATTGCTCCCACTGAAACCGTCACGTACAATGCATTGAACTCTTGCCGTAGGCGATGGAAGGAGCCCATCGTGGACTCTTCCAGGTTGTAGAAAACGCTGCACTACTGATTGGTGTGATAACCGAACACGCGCAAAAAGCGCGCTTAAATTCTGAAGTGAAGATGGCGATCAGCAGTTTCGCAAAGTAAGCAATTCATTGTATAACCAAGCTGGATAGGGAGAATAATCGGTTCCATTCTGCTAGGGATCTCAAACGTGTGGATGGAATTGTCCAGAATATGACATGCACCCAAGCACGAGATATCCTTCAAGATGCAGATTTCCGCACTCTTTTATCTTGTGCGAATTCCATGAGACACGCATGCGATGTGCTTCGGGTGCGTAAAATCTGCCCGCTAGCCGTCCCTGGCTAACAACCGTGTCGTAGCCGAAACTGTCGCCAGACAACCGCCCAGCCCTTTATAGGATTGATGTTGGCTTAGCAGCCGTCATAACCGTGTTGGAATACGTGCGTATCTTTCTTGTACGCCCTTTCACCGTCACCTCACAGATCGATTAGGACCGCACTCGCTCTGAAATGCTTTAATGAAAATATGCACCACTCATAATAATTGCGTGTACTTGAACAGAGCACGAGATGGGCTTGTTGCTATTCAATAAGTAGCTGTATTGCATACAGTCGAATGAGCGAGGGGACTCGAGCTGCAAACAAGACAATCTGATATAGTTGAATTACGGGCGGATAGGCACGGGGTCCCCAGCTCACCTGGCAAGATGACGGGAACAAGTCAGTTGTGACTCCAGGCTGTGATCGTAGATGATGTGTTTGTGGAAAACGGGGTTTCACCATCAGATGATCCGAAATTTCGATAATCAGAAACATGGTTCAAAATCTAACGAAGCACCCTCTGCGGAACAAAGTATATCATGGTCTCCGGACTCTTTGCACCAATCTACATATCTCTGTGAACACTTCAACCAACTCTTTGTGGCTACCTTGCAGTGGCGTAACGAAATGAAGGTCGACTATCCACTAAATCATGAACGTTCCATCTACTTCCCGCTACAGAAGGTCTGTTCGACTGGATTCACGCTCCAAAAGCTCTTGCACGAGGCTCCATGCAGTTTCGGGTGTTCCATCAAAAATCATGTGGAACATTGATGCATCTGTTTCATCGGCCTGCTTTTTGAGTGTAGCCATCCGTCGTGCAACTTTCTCCTCAGGAACTGGTTTTTTCATACCCCGATCAAGGATGGGAACAACATGAACCGTCTGAGGAATGACGGTTCCTCGAGGAAATGTCCTCAGAAAGGTGTCAAGATGCTTTCGGATGGCCAAATTCGGATCCTTTTCATAGGTGGCAATGTCGTGCATGTACAGGATTACTGCAGCTTTGCACCGTGTCGTGTATCTGCCCAGATATTATGTCACATGCAGTAAATAGAAAATATAGTGGTCCTTACTTGGAGTTCATCCAGTTCCTCATTATGACCTCTCCGTCAGGATCAACGTATGTGTGAAACGACGGTGTGTCCACGACGACAATAT
>Ga0307516_10010617_pt1 | contig 10104 bp, 9 predicted proteins | sample 19_EM_MG_FD_203310 | JGI IMG/M metagenome (GOLD analysis project Ga0307516, IMG submission 203310) | Populus trichocarpa ectomycorrhiza microbial communities from riparian zone in the Pacific Northwest, United States - 19_EM | ecosystem: Host-associated > Plants > Roots > Unclassified | place...
AGGGATTTTTAGTGATCAACTTAGCGCATAAAATTAAAAACGATTTATTTTTATATTTTCGAGTGTAACTTGGAAAGTCATATGGTTTGTCGTTTTTTAATCATGTTTTTTTTTAAATTAATATAAATATCTAGATTAACTTGTATATATCTCAATTAATTTTATAATTTTAAAATTAATAATCATATAAATATTCAATGATAATAAAATTGTTATCAAAGTAATTAACTTTATTAATATTACATTTAGAGCGTGTTTGGAGTGTGGTTGCGGGTGCTTTTCAAATAGCTTTTCGTGCCGAAATACATGTCAATGATATTTTTTTCATTTTTTAAAAATTATTTTTGACATCAGCACATCAAAACGATCCAAAAAGTACAAACCGCATTCAATTTTAAAAAAAAAATTCAAAATTTGATGAAACGCAGTTACAAACGCAATGTCAAACGCAGTCGAGAGGAAAGAAAAAGCTGTCTAGAAATGAAAAGCAACAAAAGCGCTTCCTGCGACCGCGTTAATTCAGTGTCGAGGGAGAAGCGGACCAGATGTCAAAATCTGCCACGTCCACTGCTTCCAATACCCTCTTTAATTTCGAATGATGGTCGTCTTTTTCCTCGTAGTTTAAAGAGAAAAGATACCTTCGTACCTTTCTTGTAATTACGCATCTTAAAAATTAAAATCACACATCCCTTTGCTGAAACATCTGAAGAGAAAAACCATCGACCCTCACTTATATTATACAACCTGCAAGTCGTATTTAAAATTGAAAAATATTTCTGGCAATCAGCTCTTTCAAATATTAAAAACAGAAGTCACACGTTGATAAAACAATTTTTCTTAGATTTAATTTGATAAACAATTCAGATTAACAAAAAAAATTTTAGATTATAAAAAAATTAAAAAAATAATTAAAAATTAAAAAATATATATTTTAAAAAGCACTGCATTATCCTAAACAGGTTCGAGGATCCACGTCTCTGAACGATGGAAGGGATCGAACAAGGAAAGTAAGTGCTTGTTTTCAGTAGAATTTGTTTAGTTTCGGCGCCGCGGTGAACAAAACTAGGTGAAAGTGAAACTTTCACTGTGTGCTTTGCGACCCCACCGACACAAATTACTATGGGAAGGAATCCCTCCCTGCTCTGCAAAAGAAGAAGACTCAACTCTTTAAGAAGCCATTGGCAAATGAATAAATATAGTATTCATTAACTTTAGTAAAAGGAGAGAGCATCCTACACAGAAAAGGGATCATCCACGCCTAGTTTTTCTTGCCTTTACCTATACATACACTAATTGTTATTAGACCCCCAACTTCCAAAATCTTGATAATTTCTCCCTATTCTTTCTTCTGTCTAACAAGTTCATCCCCCCATCGGTTTTCTTACCATAAAACTAAATACACTAAACTCACTTTTATAATATATATTTGTTTTTGTTTTAAAACATGGATTCTTATCTCTTCGAAGCAAGCGTCGGGAAAGCTCATTCCTTCTATTTTTTTTTATTAATATAAATATTTAGGACAACTTATATGTATTTTGACTAATCATATGGGTTCTAAAATTAACGATTATGTAAGTCTTCAATAATCTTGAAGCTTGTAAAACTCAAACAGAAACCTTTAGAAAATAAACTTAAAATCTAATAATTGAAACTAAACCCCTTATATTAACTCTGATCTTTGTTTTATTGGGTTGGTAGGGATTAGCAAAGTGAGTACCTAACTAGCTAATCAAGGAATGAGGTCAATTGCTAGCCTGTTTTAGCAACCGACAATTCGATCTTTTTTCCATCTCTTACAGGGATCGGCCTCGGTACACTACACCGATGGGGCACATACATTTTTTTTTCGTGCGGCTTTATATTATTACTCTTACAGTCTTACTATGTTTTCAAGTCCCTGTTGGAGTCCATTTCCACCCAGGCTTGAAATTATATCTTATAGACTAGTTACATGGCTCGTGATCCGTTGTGAGTTAGTTTTATTTCTTGGTAAAAAAATATACAAGTTTTTTTATTGGACATAAAACAATTTTTAATTATAAATTATAATATTTAAATATTTTTGTAGTTAAATAAATCGATATCTGATCAATAAATAACTAAGATTAAGATATTTAAATTTATTAAAAAATTAAATATGAAAGGAAGGTGAAAAAAGAGAGCACGGAGATCAATTTTTTTAAAAATTAAATGTTAATGGATGAAATTAAAAAAAAAATAATTTTAAAAAATAATCTAAAGAATATTAAGGTCAACCAATGTGAACCCTTGTAAATCATGAAAATGATCATGGGACAGAGACCGACCGCACAAAAAGCAAACCCAAAATAGCAATGATTCTCAGTAAAAAAAATATTGAGTGATGAAACCAAGAAAAATAAAGAAAAAAAAATCATAGTTAACTCAAGTTAACCTGTGAATACCATAACCATGAGAATAAAATTGAGATAACTCCACATAAAGAAAAGTGAAAAAAAAAAACATGAAAATCAATTTCAAAAAATCAAATGTTTAATGATGAAATTAAAAATAAATTAATTTTATAGAGAGACCTAAAAAACCAAAATCAACTCGTGTCAATTTTTGAAACCCGATATCTTGATCATAAGATCAAGATTAACTCCATAGAAGATGAAAAAAAAAAAAGCAAAATCCTCCATAAAAAAATGCTTAAAGGCGATAAACTGGTTAACCACCGTCGACACGTATCACACCTGGAAGAAGAAGATGTGACGAAACTTCTAACAATACAGTAGAAATGCAGTTTTAACCACAAGTAGACATTATATTCACCATCAGCCTTTTGAATTTAAATATTAATTAATCATTCTAAATATCAATATTAATTTAAATATTAATTCCTCCATGGTTCTAGAGTTAACCAAAAAAAAAAAGGATAAAAAAACCAAAAGGCCTCCTGGATCAATGGCTTGTATTTTCTTGATTTCAAGTTTACTATTTTTTTTTAGAAAAAAAAACCTAAATATCCATGCTCAATATCATTAAAAAAAAATTAAACTCAGTTGTTAATAAAGTCATCTTAATGTAAAAATAGAGAAAAGACATATGCATGCCCAATCAAATCTATAATAGCTAATGAGTCATGGAAAAGATTTTTTTGGAAAAAAAAAAACACTTTAGCGGTAAATAGTAAATATGTATGGATGCATATTATTTTTCCTATGTGATGGGGAGTGCACATTATTTTTCCTATATCTTTTAGAGTTTTTTTTTAATAATTTGCAATTCAAATAAATCTCAAATAGGGATATTCTACAAACAGGCCAGCCCATAAGCTTTACCAAATTAGAGCCCATGATTTTCATTTCTCATCATGTATAGGTATTACTTGTAACTTATAACGATTACTTTTTAAATTATTTTTTATTTAAAAATATATTAAAATATTATTTTTTTATATAAATAGATTTTTATGTGTTTTTTTAAAATATTTTTTATAACTTTTAAATTTTAATTAATACCCCTTTTCCATGATTTGTTTTTGGATATTTTTTAGCCTTTCTTGAATAATAATTATTTTTTTATTATACTGGGTGTATTTAATTTTTTCAAATGTTAGTATGTTCTATCTATAATTTTTTTATATTTTTTATATTGATTAAATATATTTCTATAATATTTTTTAATACGTGCAACCTTGCATAATTTTTTTTACTTTGATTTTGTTCAATAAATTTTATGTGTGTCAATCTCTATTACAAATTAATTTTTATAAGTAAATTCATTAGACACAACCAAGTAAATAACTCGTGTTGTGATATTAAATATATTTATTTACAATGGTATCTTAATTTTTTCAATTATGTTTTTATTTATCATTGATAACTTCTTCTTTTTTGTTTATTTACACAATAGTTAGGTGTTTATTTAATTGGATGCTTGCATAAGTTTTTCGATTTATATTTATGATTTTTTATGTAAAAAACAGCATTGAAAAATTTAACATGTTCAAGTTTATTTGATCATGTATTTGTGTTTAAAATCTAATCTTTATTTTTATAATTTTATTTTATAAAAATTTTGTTCCTTTTAATTTTATCGTTCTAAAACTAAGTTGATAGTGTATTGTTTTTTTTATCCTCATTGATCGGTTTTTTTAACATCTTTGTTTTCCTATTTGCTATTATTATTATTATTTTCAATATAATTTAAATAAAAACAATTTATTTAGTTGATCACTGAGCAGTAATAACCGTATCGTAGCGCCAGCACCACTAAGCAGTAATAATAACCAATAACCAATAACCAATGAAGCATACGTGTTTTTTTTTTTTTTTGAAAAAAGTACGGATAAAGTAAAAAAAATTTGAAGAAAAATGACTTGACAGGTTAAGTCATACTTTTTCAAGACTCAGCTCCGGTTTTGAAAACTTTCTTCCAAATAAATTCGTATTTTATTATATTTCCTGAATATCTTGACAATCCATTTATAATCCTGCCATTTTTTTTTTCTCGCGACACATTTAAAAGAAGTTCTTGCATGCAATAACTTTTACTTATGAAATATTTTTATAGCGTTATTTTGTTTTTATCGTTCAGTTTTTGTGAACGAGATTAAAGCACTTTCACATTATAATATGATTATTACTATAAGTTTTTATTTTTAACATGATTATTACGTGATATAAAAATGACTCAGTGTTTCTGATCCTATTTGATATTGTTTATATTGACATAAAGCACCGTGGATTGAAGCAGTGTAATGGCAACCCAGTCCTTGACATAAAGAGTTGCAATGGCAGCAAAGGAGGGGTGGGTTTGTTTTTTTGCTGGGATGCATTTGACATTGAAGGGATGATTGAAGAAAAAATTAACGGCACAAGTTTTGGTAGGGCTGCAGGCCATGGGAAGCAGGCACCTGGAGCTGGCGATGCCCACGCAAGGACACCTGACGCTTCAGCCGCCCAGCCCCTGCACGAGACAGACCGGGCGCCACCTGGCGCCTAGGCGGCTCCAGTGCGCAGGGTCTGGCACTTGGGTCATGGCAAAAGGCCCGATTGGCTATGGCAGCCCGAGCGCCACCTGGGAGCCTCCAATGCGAGGGGTAGATCCAAGCATCACCTGGTGCCTTGGTCTTGGTAAAAAGCCCGATTGGCTATGACAGCCCAACCGCCACGTAGTGCAAGGGCAGCCTTAGCGCCACGTGGCGCTTCCCATTGTTATTATAATATCATTACTTGTAATAAAAATAATATTATTTATACCACAAATAATACTATTTTTTATATGAATATTTTAAATTTTAATAAGAATAATAATATTTTTTAACGCAAATACTATTCATTATACAAATAAAACTAATTTTGATATTAATACTTTTAATTACAATAAAAATTAAAATATTTATACCACAAATAATACTTTTTTTTATAGTAATCTTTTTAATTATAATAAAATTTAAAATATTTATACCACAAATAATACTATTTTTTATAGAAATACTTTTAATTATAGTAAAAATTAAAATATTTAAAATCCTTTATCTTGACCCAATAAAATTGGGTCTCGCCATACCCATTGAGCTGGGTGTATGACGCCGGACCCAAGACAAACAGGTCTGCCTCAGACCCTTTGTCATGACCCACGCACCACGTGGTGTTTGGGCACACCTGAGCGCCACCTAATGCTTGGGCGGCTCCAATGCGAGGGGCACACCCAAGCGCCACCTGGCGCTTGGGTCTTGACAAAAGGCCTGAGTGGCTATGGCAGCCCCACTGCCACGTGGTGCACGCCCAACTTGGGGTTGGGGCACGCGTCCACGCCCAACCCCAAGTTGGGCGGAGGTGGGCATGGACGCTTCCACGCCCAACTCTAAGTTGGGTTTGGACGCGTCCATGCCCAACTTCGGGTTGGGCCACACAGCCATGCCCACAGCCAAGGTGGGTGTGGAGGCGTCCACGCCCAATCTCAAGATGGGTCTAGAGTCTGGAAGCATCAGCGCCCAGCCATATGTGTTAATATAATAATATGTTATAAATATTTTTTTTCTTATAATTTAAAGTGTTGATATAAAAAACGCTAACCAGTGATTCCATTCTACTTTCTCCCATGGAATGACTTGATTTAGACAGATAGCTACTACTAGAAAGAAAGCACTGGGCTTACCTCTGTGGCAATGGAAAGGGTCATCTTTCTTTCAACTTGAGAACAAAACATCACATGCCCAGGTACCGCGCCTAATACCGAATTTACACAAAACTAATATGGTAGTAGCTCAATGCTGACGACAGAGAAGAAAATGACTCGTGTATTTCTTGATACTGGTTGGTGGCAGACTTGTTTCACATACATCTGCGGATGTTGCAACACGCTATTAATTTATAGCTAAAGAAAACCGGATCACTTACCTTTGCTTTGCTCCAGAACACTCAATAATGATACAACTAAAACGCCAGAAGCAGAACCATGAAAGAATAGCTACAAATTAATGTCTAGGTGAAAACTAGAATTCCCTTGTCAAGAAAATCTGAATGGTCTTAGCTTAAGGAATCATGCTTTTCCCAGAGATGGCTGTACCTCAGGTTGGGTACCCACGCTAATCCGTTACACGAGGTGCTTTCCAGGCAGTTGCAGAAAGCAAAATAAAATCTTCACTGACTGGCACCACGAGCTTGCAACCTCTTCCTCTCGAGCTCAAGCTGTAAAGGGACACGAATAAGCACATTATTTGATCCCCCTCAAATTTCTAGAAATAAATCAAAATTTTGCATCCTGTTCAGCGTCTTACCACTTTCTTCACCCTGTCATTGGCAGCAGGAGTTCCTCCACTGACACATTCAGGCAGGTATGGACTACTAACATGAACTTCATTCATCACAACTATGGATGTTTTGTCCCAGCGAACTGGAAGCCTGGTTATATGCATTGACACCAATTGGGAAATTAATGACTTGTTAGTGATCTAATAATACTTTGCATAAGAATATACAATACAGAAAATTGAGGACAATTCATAGCCCACTTAAAATGACACAACAAGACAAAGGCAATGAACAACCTCATAAGCTTATTCAGCCAAGAACACATGTACATACACTCGAAAACAAAAACAAAAAATCAGCTTATTTGTGCTTTCACACAAGATCGTGGAAGTCAAATGGTAGTTTACAAGTGTACAGCAAATTTTAGCATTTATATGTTGTTACTAGCACATTCATTTCGTTAAACACCACAAGTTCATATATAAACAAGACCCCTCCAGTATAAATGAATATAGTTCATATAATAGAACCCCAACAGTATAAACAAATAAATCACTCGAAAAAATAGCCTGTTTAGGTTATTGTTAATTAATGACTCGTCGATGTACCAATTCATAATCCAAGCATGGTTCACCATTACTTAAACCAGTGGCTCCATAGGAAAGCTTATCCAACTGGTTAGCACTCCTCAACTTCACTTTATACTGAAGAATTTCTTGGATAAAAAAGAAATCTGTTAATTAAGGAAATGAATTGAATTACAACAAGGAGAATCATTTGATATAGCAGATCCAACCACTACAAATGAAACTAGCAGTCAAGGACTGCCTGTGAGAGGAGTATTCATGCCAATAGTATGCAGGCCTCCCTTTCTCTCTCCAACCAACCTCTGAACTCCCGCATTATACCAATAAAAGCCCCAAGTTATGCATATTTTCAAATTCATATTTTCTAATTAAACCACCACAAACAAACCCTAAATCGTTTTTTGCAGCTGTCCCAGAAATTCTGCATCTTGATCTCGTTCAGAGAATCTATCCTTTGCTTTCGAACTTAGTTATCCTTAATCATAGTCAGACCCTAAGCAACTCATACATTTTGCATCAGTTTGAAGCCCCCAATATTTCTATATAACAAATCCCAGCCAATTACAGAATACATGAGGCATATTTCTCTACTCAGTCCCAACTCAAAAACCAGTCGATTAAGTCATCAATAAGCAAAACAATCATATCCATTCAATTCTGAATCAATCCTAACATATGAATCCAATTCATTTACACTATCCATGCACACCTCATCTTATAGCATTTTCTGTTTCATATTATCATCAGAACCCTTGTTCAGCTCCAGCATAGGTCATGCAGCATTGCGCCATGGCCTACATCTCCTTAGCTCGTCAGCCAAATATTAGCAACATAATACAAATTTCTAACCTTTCAAGCCCCTAAATATGCACTTCATTTCTCACCCTCTAATACTGACTTCTCTAAACTATGTGAATCTATATTGACAACGTTGTCAAAGTTCAGCACATTAATGTTTCATCAATAATGTATCTATGGCAGTTCAGAAAGCAAGAGCATACGAAATCCATAAAAGAGCATTGGAGAAACAGGTTTGTCAATTTGATAAACTCAATGATATGAATTGCAGGGCAAGGATAGCATAGATTAAGATTATCCATGATATTCTCCTGCCATAACAATGACCAAGCAAGAAGCTCTCTTTCCACCTTACAAGTGCGTATCTTCTCATCATAATGCTAGAAGAACATGCTTCTACAGATATAATATCTACAACCTCTTACATTATATGTTAGTAAAACTTGAAACCCATCCCACTTTTTAACGATTTGGGTATGCTAAATTATGTGACTTCAATGAACAAGCTAAAGTTTAGAGGCATAATACGCTTGCAAGCAACAAGATATAACACCACAGGAGTAAGGATAAGGGCACATACGTCTTAGACAAGGCATCAAAAATGCCCTGTGCCTCAGCAGTGACACCCACTCCAATCCTCTCAGCATCTGCTTCTGCTTGCCTGCAAATCCAGTCCAATCAAAACTTTACAAAAACTTGATTATTGTTTTTTTTTTTTTAAAGAAAACACAAATCCCCGGATGGGTTACAATGAAAATCACCTTAAAGCCAATTCCTCCCTGGCTTGAAGACTGTGGAGATCAATATAACATTTCTTGATGTCAAGTGGGTCCTCGGCTTGACCCAGAAAAGAAAACTCCTTTATATAATTTGCTTTCAAAAACCTTATGTTTTTCTTCGGACCAGGTTTCGATCCCTCTTGTGAAATAAAATAGTTAAGAAATCTCAAAGAAGAAACATAAAAATACTGATGTTTTAAAGCAATAGAAAAGAGAAGGAAAAATTAGAGTGGAGGATATGAAGAACGAGGATGTTGGAGGGCCGGTCAAAGGTAATGACTTGTCCATGAAACTCTTCGCCTAAGGTGGTTTTGATAGAAAGCAAGCAACCCACCGTAAAGTCTTCTCTGTTGCTGTTGATGTTGCTACCTTCCATTGCCATGGCTGCTGTCGATAGTTCCTGCTCTTGATTGAGCTTTGCTTTCACCAGCTTCTTCTTCTTTTCCTTGTGTTTTTTGGGTTGTTATGTTGGAGAGCTACATTTTGTGGGTTAATTTGGGTTCATATGGCCTCTGGCCCATTTAACTATGTGGGCTGGGGTTGTTCAGCCCAAATTTAATACTGTTTTATCTTATTTTGTTTTTTAGATAGTAATATTACGTCCTTTATAAATTTTGTTTATCGTTGATAAATAATAGCCTTAAATTAGTATAAAATATGAGGAGGCGTCCATTTACAAAATTCTTAGTTTTATATAAATCTACATCTCTCGATTTGATATTAAGTCAAGATTCTTATACGAGCCACATATCTCTTATTTTTTATTATTTTAATTTATGATGTTAAAAATTCAAAAAAATATATCATTTTAATATATTTTTATAAAAATATATTGCACCACGTATAAGAAGATATTTGACATAGGTTTTACTTTTATTTTTTTAGATACTTTTTAAATGTATTCTTGTGCTTCTGGCAAGCTATTTTGAGAGGAGCTCTGTAACACGCCCTCAAATATCCTCTCAAGCTCTGCTTCTTTTTTTTATTTTTTTTTTCCATTTTATCTAGGCTGCAAACCTAACAAATATATAAAAATACCAGGAAAAAAAAACAAATGCTCAAGAAAATGGCGTTAAAAGAAATTAACTGGGATTTCATATTGGCTAAAAAGGCTAACAAATGGGCCACGACTCATGAATGATGGATACGGGCCTCGTAGAAGGAATAATGTAAAGTAAATATAAGAATATTAACTTGATAACAGCCTTGGATACA
>Ga0307516_10010618_pt1 | contig 10104 bp, 7 predicted proteins | sample 19_EM_MG_FD_203310 | JGI IMG/M metagenome (GOLD analysis project Ga0307516, IMG submission 203310) | Populus trichocarpa ectomycorrhiza microbial communities from riparian zone in the Pacific Northwest, United States - 19_EM | ecosystem: Host-associated > Plants > Roots > Unclassified | place...
TCGTCGTCCATCCTGCGCACCGCGCCCATGTCGATCAGCTTGAGCTGGTCCTCGGTCTGGATCGCGTTGTCGACCTTGAAGTCGCAGTACAGCAGGTTGCGGCTGTGCAGATGACCGAGCGCCTCCAGGGCCTCGATGCCGTACGCGCACCCCTGCTCCACCGGCAGCGGGTCCCGCTTGCCCGCCGGGCCGCGTCGGGCGTTGGCGATCTCCTTGAGGGACTTGCCGCCGACGTACTCCATGACGATGTACCCGTCCAGCGAGCCGGTGCGCTGGTCGAGGTGCTCGACGAAGTTGTAGATCCGGACGATGTTGGCGTGCTCGATCTCGGCGAGGAAGCGCCGCTCGGAGATCGCCGCCGCCATCGCGTCCTGGTCGCCGGTGTCGAGAAGGCCCTTGAGGACCACCCAGCGGTCCGACACCGCACGGTCCACGGCGAGGTAGACCCAGCCGAGACCGCCGTGCGCCAGACAGCCCACGACCTCGTACTGCCCGTGCACGACATCGCCGGTCTTCAGCTTCGGGACGAAGGAGTACGGGTGGCCGCACTTGGTGCAGAAGCCCTCGGTGCGCCCCGACCGGTCACCGCGGGCCCGCCCCACCGGCGCCCCGCAGTCCGAGCGCGAGCAGAACCGCTTGCGCTCCGGCACCTCGGGGTTGTCCAGCACCATCGCGCGCGGGTCGGGCCGCGGCACACCCGGCACCTCGACCAGTCCCGCGCCGAGCCGCCCGCGACTGGACGAGCCCGCGCTCGCACCGGAGCTGCGCACCGACACCGAACGGCCCGTGGACTTGCCCGACACGGACCGCGACAGCCGCCCCGACACCGAGCGCCGGGACTTCGACGAATGTGACGACGTACGCGAACTGCGGCTGCTGGAGCGGGAACTGCTGCCCGACGAACCCCGGGAGCCACGGCCGCCGGCGGTGATCCCGGTGGGCGGCGAGCCGACCATGCCGGTCGCCGACACGACGGGGGCGAGACCGCAGGTGTCGCAGTACAGCTCGCCACCGCCGACGTCCTCGTACGCCCCGCCGCAGCCGGGCCGCTGACAGGTCCGCGGCGCCTCGCTCTGTTCCGCCTGTTCCGCCTGACTTGGCTCTGCCTGGCTCTGCCGCGCCCGGCCCTGCTCCGACTGACTCATGACGACGACTCCCCCCTATGGTCCTCGGGCCCGTCCTGACCGGGCGCCCGCGGGGCGCCGAGCAGTTCGGCGACCGCCCGCTGGTAGCGCAGGACGGCCTGTTCGGCGACGCGCAGGTCGCAGGGCGCGCTCCACAGCATGCGGCGCGCCGCGTCGTACCGCTCCACCAGGAACGGGTCCTCCGCGAAGCCGTGCCGGGCGACCTTCGCCTTGTACGCGTCGAGGCGGCCGCGCAGTTCCGCGCGGATCGCCAGGGGCTGGGTGACCGCGGTCAACGACTCACGGGCGCGCAGCAGTTCGTCCTCCGCCTTCCGCTCGAGGGAGTCCAGGAGCGGGGACAGGCGGTGCCACTGGGCGTGTCTGCGGTACTCGGCGGCCGTCGACAGCTGCTCCTGCAGCGCCGTCGGCGGGCCGCTGACCACCGGCACCTCGGTGGCCGCGATCTTCGCCAGTACTTCCCCGCGCGCGGTACGCGCCTCGGCGAGCGTGCGGTCCGCGCGGGAGAGCACGTCCCGCAGCTTCACCAGCCGGGCCTCCGCGTCCTGCCGGACCGTGAGCACGGCGTCGATCTCCCGGCGCACGTCCTCCAGGGAGCGCGCCTCCCGGTCGTAGACCGTGGTGTCCGGCCTGCCGCCGCCCGGGGCCGAACTGCCCCGCGCCGGCGCCCAGAACTCCAGCGGGTCGGAGACCACCTGCTCGCGCAGTCGGGTCAGCGTGCGGGTGATCCGCTCCAGGTCGTCGCCGGCCGGGTGTTCGCCCGGGCGCACGCCGACCGAGTGCGCGAGCCGGCGGGTGCGCTGGAGTTCCGCGGCCAGTAAATCGATCCGGGCGGGCAGCGCCGACCACACCGCGTCGGCGGCGACGACCATGTCCAGCGAGGTCGCGTACAGCTCGTTCATCCGGTCCACGAGGGTGACCAGCGTGAAACGCTCGCTGAGCTTGCCCGAAGTGCCGTGCAGCGTGGGCGCGTTGGCGGTCGCGGTGGCGGAACCGGCGACCGTGACGGCCTCGCCGCGCAGCAGCTCGGTCAGCTCGACCAGGTCCTCGCGGCTGGACCAGCGGCGCCGGGACCGGATCTCGCGGGCGCCGCGCAACGCGCCCGTGTACGCGTCGAAGTACGACCACAGCAGGGTGATCGACGCCTCCGCGCCCGTCCAGCGCTCCTTGGTGACACCGGTGAGGTCGGCGCCCTCGAGGAGTCTGCGGCCCGCGTGGTCCTGCAGGGCGAGGAGCGAGGTCTCGATCGCCTCGTGCTCCGCGCCGAGCCGCGCCAGCGCACGGTCCACCTCGTCCCGGTCCATCACCGGCCCGGCGGGGTCCGTGACGCCCATCGATCACCTCTCGCTGCGTTGTGTTCCGTCAGTGTTGATGGTTCGTCAACTCTTGCGCAGGTACTGCGGTGCCGGCGGCTCCGAGGTCGAGGAGTCCTTGCCCAGTGTCGCCGACAGCCACCTGTCGTACGACGCCTGCCAGCCGTCCGCCTTGTCCTGGCGGTAGTCCACCAGTATCTGGTTGACCCGGCGTACCAGATCGTCGGCGTCCTTCTTCATCGCCACGCCGTAGTACTCGACGGTGAAGGGGTCGCCCTTCAGCTCGACCGTGGGGTCCTGCGCGGCCTGGCTCGCGGCGAGCGCCCCGTCGGTGACCACCGCGTCGACCTCACCGAGCTGGAGCCTGACGAGACAGTCGAGTTGGTTGGGCACGGTGGTCTTCAGGTCCGCCGAGGAGGCGAGGCTGCCCGCCTCCTGGTCGCCGGTGAGCTTGGTGTTGGCGGTGGAGCCGGTCGCGGTGCAGATCTTCTTCTTCGCGAGCGAGCCGTCGTACCCCGTGATCGGTGCGGACTTGGGGGCGAGGACCTGCTGGCCGGTCTCGAAGTAGGGGGCGGAGAAGGCGACTTCGGACATGCGGGCGCAGTTGATGGTCATCGTGCGGACGACCATGTCGACCCGGCCGTCCTGGATGGCGGGGATGCGCTGGTCGGTGGGGATGGCCTTGAACTGGACGTCGTTCTCGTCGCCGAGGATGTCCTTGGCGATCCGGTGGACCAGGTCGATGTCGAAGCCCTCCAGGTCGCCGGTGCCGCCGCTGTTGGGGTCCCGGTAGCCCCAGCGGTAGCTGTTCTGGTCGACTCCGACGATCAGCTTGCGCTTCTCGCCCGTACGGTTCTTGATCGCCTCGATGGTCTTGCCGTCGGCGCCCGACGGGGACAGGGACTGCTTCTCCGGCGCGTCGCGCATCGCCGGTGTGGGGCAGCCGTCCTCGGCCCTGGCCTGGGTGACCCGGGCCAGGCCCGATCCGCCGGTGCCGGGGCCGCCGTCGCGCGGCTGGGTCAGCGGCAGCAGCAGCGCGAAGGCCAGCGCGACGGCGCACACGAGCGCCATCGCCCCCACGCCGCCCCAGCCCCTCAGGCGGGCCCGCAGTCGTCGTCCTTGCATCGTCACGCCCCCTTTCACCGGTACTCCGAAAGCCTGCGCCCGATGCCCAGCACCGCGCCGGCGGCACCCAGGACCGCGAGGACCGCGGCGCCCGCCGAAAGCCCCGTCATCGCGGACAGGCCGTCACCGGCCGACTGCTCGAACTCGGTCGTCTCGTGGTCGATCGCCTCGGCGAGATTGGCGTCGACGCTGTCGAAGCACTCGCCGGTCGCTCCCTTGGCGCCTATCACCCTCGCCAGCGCGTCCGCGTAGTTGCCGTTCTCGTCGTCCGCGCGGGCCGCGCCGTGGCGCTTCTTCCACTCCGCCATGTTGCCGACGGCCTGGGTGACCGGCTGCTCGCCGGTCGTGTCGTCGGCGAGCTTCTCCGCCTCGGCGAGGCCCTTGCCGAGGGTGGCCATGTTGGTCTTGAAGTCGTAGTCGTAGGCGTCGACGCTCTCGGTGCCCACCTTCTTGGTCTCGGCGCCGCGGGCCACCAGCGTCAGGTTCTCGTTGCCGCGGGCCTTGAGGGAGGCGATCCGGGCGTCGTGCAGCACGTTCAGTGAGCGGACGCCGTCGTCGTAGGAGGCGTTGAGGTCCGCGCGCGCGACGCTGTGGCCGACGACCAGCCAGAGCAGGACCACCGTGGCGGTGGCCGAAGCGGCGACCAGGCCGTGGTTCAACACCCGGTTCGTGCGCCGGTAGTTGCGGTGCTGGGCCCAGGCGAGACCGGCGAGTGCGAGGACGCCGAGGCCGATCGCCGCCCAGGGGTAGGGCGTGGCGTCCGCGTAGTCGGCGCGCAGCCGCTGGTTCTCCTTGGTGTAGAGATCCTCTGCCTTCGGGAGCATCTCCTTCTGCATCTTCTCGTTGGCGTACCGCAGATACGCGCCGCCGACCGGGAAGCCCTGCCTGTTGTACGTGCGGGCCCGCTCCACCAGGCCTTTGTACTCGGGCAGCAGCCGGTTCAGATCGGCCACGGTCGCCGCCGCGGGAGAGCCCGGGTCGGAGTTGGCGGCGGCCTCGACGAGGCCCTCGGCGGCGTTGTCTATGTCCTTCTCGTACCGCTCGCGGGACGCCGCCGTCTCCTGGCCGCCGGCCAGGAAGCCGCTGGAGGCGGTGGTGTTGGCGTCGGCGAGTGAGCGGTAGATGTCGGCCGCGGCGGAGCTCAGCGGCTGGCTGTTGTTGAGGACGTCGTCGGCGGCGGCCGACCGGTCGGCGGTCTGCCAGGCGGTGACGGCGCCGAAGGCCACGACGAGGAGCGCGAGGAGGGCGCCGATGATGCGCAGCCGGCCCGGTTCGGTGGTGGCGGCCGCGCGCAGGCGGTCGGCTCCCTCGGCGAACGCGGTACGCCGTGCCTGCGGAGATGCCTGCGGAGATGCCGGGGGAGGCGGCAGGCCGGGGCCGCCCTGCGGGCCGGGCCGGGTGTACTGATCCGGCTGCCCCGGCGGGGTCGGCTGCGGTGGTACCGCCGGGATGGTGGGCACGCCCGGTGCCGGTGGTGGCGCCGCGCTGCTCTTCGCCGGGTGTGTCACTGTTTGACCTCCCCCATGGTCATCCGTCGTCGCAAGTATCGCTGGCGGGACTGACATCCGCATCGGCCTTGGCTGGATCTTGATCGGATCGCAGTGCGGAATGCCTGCCGGCGGCTTGACCGCGCCCCCTTCACCACCCCTTGCCCATGTATACGCCCTGGGAATCTGTTCGGTTCCGCCGGGCGGTGGGTGTGTGCGGGTGCGTTGCGGCGCGCGGCCCCTGGGGCTCCGCCCCCAGACCCCTGTCGGCCTGAAGGGCCTCGTCCTCGGACGCCGGACGGGCTGGGGGTGCTGGGCCGGGCGTCTGAGGGCGGACCGGTGTCTCAGCAGGCGCGGGGGCTCCGCCCCCAGACCCCCTGTCGGCCTGAAGGGCCTCGTCCTCAAACGCCGGACGGGCTGGGGGTGCTGGACCCTTGTCTCAGGTGGTGAAGTGCGCCCGTAGCCGCTCGTGGGCCTCCTCCGGTGCCTGCGCCCGGTCCAGACCCAGCAGGGCCGCCCCCAGTACCGGGGGCGCGGTCACCACGCGCGGGACCGCCTTGGGGGCCCGGGCCGCCAGCAGGTCCCGTACTCCGTCGTCGAGTTGGGGATGCCGGGCGGCCAGGACACCGCCGCCCAGCAGCACCGCCGTCTCCTCCTCCAGCAGGTCGAGCCGTGCCAACGCCACCGTCGCCATGCTGACCACCTCCTCGGCCAGCCGGTCGACGATGGACCGGGCGACCGGGTCGCCGTCGGCCGCGGTGGCGAACAGCACGGGCGCCAGCTCGTGCTGTCTTGCGGGTTCGACGTGCTCCAGGTGCAGGGCCTCGACTAGCGCGTACATGGAGGTGAGGCCGAAGTGGGCGGGGAGGGTCCGGGCCAGCGTCGTGGGACCGCCGCGGCCGTCCTCCGCGCGGGAGGCGTGCCACAGGGCCTCCTCCGCCAGGCCCCAGCCGCCGCCCCAGTCGCCGGAGACCCGGCCGAGCGCGGGGAAGCGGGCGGTGCGGCCGTCGGGGCGCATGCCGACGCAGTTGATGCCCGCGCCGCAGACGACGGCGACCCCGCGCGGCTCGGTGACGCCCGCGCGCAGCACCGCGAAGGTGTCGTTGCGGACCTCCGTACGGGCCCCCCACGCGCGCGCGTGCAGCGCGGCCGTCAGTCGCTCCTCCTCCACGGGGAAGTCGGCGTTGGCGAGACAGGCGGAGACATGGTCGGCCGACTCGACGCCCGCCGCGGCGAACGCCCGCGTCACCGCGTCCGCGACCTTGTCCACCGCCCTCTCCACGCCCACCGCCGGTGGCCGGAACCCCCTGCCGCGGGCGGTGGCGAGGACGGTTCCGTCGGCCGCCACGACCGCGACGTCGGTCTTGCTGTTGCCCGCGTCGACGGCGAGGACGCTTGCGGTCAGGCCCACGCGAGGTGCTCCCGGTTGTGTGCGATCAGCTGGTCGGTGAGGGATTCGGCGTACGCGTACTGGCCGACGAGCGGGTGGGCGAGCAGGGCCCGGAAGACCCGGTCGCGACCGCCGTGCAGGGCGGCCCGCAGGGCCAGGTCCTCGTACGTCGTCACGCTCGCCATCAGGCCCGCGTACAGCGGGTCCACGGACGGCACGGACAGCGGGGCCGGCCCCTTGGGACCCACCGCCGCCGGTACCTCGATCACCGCGTCGTCCGGCAGGAAGGGCAGGGTGCCCCGGTTGTACGCGTTCACCACCTGGTAGGTACTGCCGCCCTCGCCGAGCAGGGACGCGGTCAGGTCCACGGCCGCCTCCGAGTAGAAGGCGCCGCCGCGCCTGGCCAGCAGCTCCGGCTTCTCGTCGAGCGCCGGGTCCGCGTACAGGTCCAGCAACTCCCGTTCCATGGCGGCGACTTCCGCCGCCCGGGAGGGCTTGGTGCGCAGCTCCCGTACGACCTCGTCGTGCGCGTAGTAGTAGCGCAGGTAGTACGACGGGACCACGCCCAGCCGGTCCAGGAGGGGCCGGGGGAGGCGCAGGTCCCCGGCGATGTCCGTGCCGTGGGCGGCCAGGAGTGCGGGCAGGACGTCCTCGCCCTCGGGGCCGCCGAGGCGCACGCCCGTCTCCCAGGTGAGGTGGTTGAGGCCCACGTGGTCGAGGTGGACGTCGGCGGGTGCCACGCCCAGCAGCCCCGCGAACTTCCGCTGGAAGCCGATCGCCACGTTGCACAGGCCGACCGCCTTGTGGCCCGCCTGGAGCAGGGCCCGGGTGACGATGCCGACCGGGTTGGTGAAGTCGATGATCCAGGCGTTCGGGTTGGCGCGGCGGACGCGTTCGGCGATGTCGAGGACCACCGGGACGGTGCGCAGCGCCTTGGCGAGGCCGCCCGCGCCGGTCGTCTCCTGGCCGACGCAGCCGCACTCCAGCGGCCAGGTCTCGTCCTGCTGACGCGCTGCCTGGCCGCCGACGCGCAGTTGGAGCAGGACGGCGTCGGCGCCCTCGACGCCCTTGTCCAGGTCGTCGGTCGTGACGATCCGCCCGGGGTGCCCCTGTTTGGCGAAGATCCGCCGGGCCAGCCCGCCGACCAGCTCCAGGCGTTCGGCCGCGGGGTCGACCAGGACGACTTCCGCTATGGGCAGGGTGTCCCGCAACCGCGCGAAACCGTCGATGAGTTCGGGGGTGTAGGTCGAACCGCCGCCGACCACGGTGAGTTTCACTGAGAGGTGCCTCGCTTCGGGGCGCTGGGGACGGTGATCATCGGCCGGGGGTCCGGGGGTTGGCCCCCGGGGAGCTGCTGCATAGCAGGATCAACCCTTTACGCCAGTGAGAGTGACGCCCTCGACGAACGCCTTCTGGGCGAAGAAGAACACGAGGATCACGGGGGCCAGGACGAGCACGGTCGCGGCCATGGTGAGGTTCCAGTCGGTGTGGTGGGCGCCCTTGAACGACTCCAGGCCGTAGGAGAGGGTCCACGCGCCCGGGTTCTCCGAGGCGTAGATCTGCGGGCCGAAGTAGTCGTTCCAGGCGTTGAAGAACTGGAAGAGGGCGATGGCGGCGATGCCGGGCTTCGCCATCGGGAGGATCACCTTCAGCAGGGTCCGCAGGTCACCGCAGCCGTCCACCTTGGCCGCGTCCACGTACTCGCCCGGGATGGTCATCAGGAACTGGCGGAGCAGGAAGATCGAGAACGCGTCGGCGAACGCCAACGGGATGATCATCGGCCACAGGGTGCCGGACAGGTCCAGCTGCTTCGCCCAGAACAGGTACATCGGGATGACGACCACCTGCGGAGGCAGCATCATCATCGAGATCACCAGCATGAGCGTCAGATTGCGGCCCCGGAAGCGGAACTTGGCCAGCGCGTACGCCACGGGAACCGAGGAGACGACGGTCAAGGCCGTGCCCAGTCCGGCGTAGATCAGCGTGTTCTTCCACCAGGTGAGGAAGCCGGGGGTGTCGAAGACCTTGCGGTAGTTCGCCCATTCCCAGGTGTGCGGGATCAGGTCCCGGCTGAGTGCCTGCGAGTCGCTCATCAGGGAGGTCAGGAAGACGAACACGAAGGGCAGGGTGAAGAAGAGGGCGGCCGCGACGCCGAGGGAGTGGACCGCGATCCACTCCAGGAGTGCCCTGCGGCGGGCGGTGCGCTCGGCGGGCGAGGCGGGGACCTTCAACTCCACCGGCCGTTCCAGTACTTGGGTCATCGGGATCCTTTCGTGGGTACCCCCGGCTTCAGCCGGGGGAGGAAACGAAACCCCTGCGGAGCGGGGCAAGGAGTTGGGATTCGCCGCCGGGGCGGATCCCAGTGCCCTGACCTGAGCGTTTGATCTTTACCAGGGGGCTGGCTAGTTTGTGAGCGTGACCGTGAGCCATGTGAAGCGGGCGTTCAAGTACCGCTTCTATCCGAGCGATGCGCAGGCGGCCGAGCTGTCGCGCACGTTCGGGTGTGTGCGGAAGGTCTACAACCTGGCGCTCGCGGCCCGTACCGAGGCGTGGGCGCGTCAGGAACGGGTCAACTACAACGCCACCTCGGCCATGCTGACGGCGTGGAAGAAGAGCGAGGAGCTGGCGTTCCTGGGCGACGTGTCGTCGGTGCCGTTGCAGCAGACGCTGCGGCATCTGCAGACCGCGTTCACCCACTTCTTCGCCAAGCGGACCAGGTACCCGCGCTTCAGGTCGCGGAAGAAGTCGCGGAAGTCCGCCGAGTACACGACCAGCGGTTTCCGCTTCCGGGGCGGCAGGCTGACCCTGGCGAAGATGGCGGACCCGCTGGACATCGTGTGGTCCCGGCCGCTGCCGGAGGGGGCGGAGCCGTCCACTGTGACCGTGTCGCAGGACGCGGCCGGACGCTGGTTCGTCTCGATGCTGTGCGACGACCCCACCATCAGGCCGCTGCCCGCCACTGATACGGCGGTCGGAGTCGATGTCGGCCTGGAGCACCTTCTTACCCTTTCCACGGGGGAGAAGGTCGCCAATCCGAGGCACGAGCGCCGTGACCGCGCCCGTCTCGCCAAGGCGCAGCGGGAGCTGTCCCGCAAGGCCAAGGGCGACGGATCCAACCGGGCCAAGGCGCGGCGCAAGGTCGCCAAGGTCCACGCCCGGATCGCCGACCGGCGCCGGGACATGCTCCACAAGCTCACCACTCGGCTCGTGCGTGAAAACCAAACGCTCGTGATCGAGGACCTGACCGTGCGCAACATGGTCAAGAACCACACGCTCGCCCGGGCCATCTCGGACGCGAGCTGGAGCGAGTTCCGCTCCATGCTGGAGTACAAGGCCGCCTGGTACGGGCGGGAAGTGATCGCGGTCGACCGCTTCTTCCCCTCCTCCAGGCTGTGCTCCGTCTGCGGTACCTTGCAACAGAAGATGCCGCTCAGCGTCCGTACCTGGACGTGCGACTGCGGGACGACCCATGACCGGGACGTGAACGCGGCGAAGAACCTTCTGGCCGCCGGGCTGGCGGTGACAGTCTGTGGAGCCGGTGTAAGACCTCAACGGAGCACTCCGGGCGGGCAGTCGGCGACGAAGCAGAAAACCCCACGGCGCGAGCCGTAGGAATCCCCCTCGTTCACGAGGGGGAGGAAGTCAAG
>Ga0307516_10010619_pt1 | contig 10103 bp, 4 predicted proteins | sample 19_EM_MG_FD_203310 | JGI IMG/M metagenome (GOLD analysis project Ga0307516, IMG submission 203310) | Populus trichocarpa ectomycorrhiza microbial communities from riparian zone in the Pacific Northwest, United States - 19_EM | ecosystem: Host-associated > Plants > Roots > Unclassified | place...
TTTGAAAGGGTTACATCTTTCCATTGGATGGCTCTAGGAACTACCGTGTTTGATTTGGAAAGGTCAGTTTAGAGTAGTAAGGTTTTACCTCTTTGTGATTGGAGTGTGTGTGTGTGTGTGTGTGTGTTGACCTTCTTTTAGATTTCATCCTTCTACATTGGATTTGTTTAGAATTGGACTTTGACTTTTTCATTTGCTTTCTATTGGCTTATCTCAGTCTAATGATATGAGTTGCATATTTGACATACTCGTTCAAGTTGTCTTAAGTCATTTTTCTTTTATGATTTGTTCTTTCATATTTGATTGGTTGAAATCTTACCTTTGTCGACTTTTTTTGTTTCTTTGATTGTTCTTTTTTATTTTTTCAAGTTACCATGATTTTTTTTTGTTTAAGTTGGTCCATTTACTATTGTTTTTTTTTATTATATAATTAAATTATACCAATATTTTTTTCTCAGTCGAGCCTATTCTCCGAGTCACCTTTTTTAAAAACTTTTTTTATAACATGTTTGTGTTTTCTTGACATCTTTTTTTACAAATAAAAAAATATTTCAATACGCAATGTAGCGCGGGCTCACAAATCTAGTATTATACTAATTGACCGTCCATAAAAAGGAATTTCTAGTTGTTCAGACTTGGCCTAAATGAATATAATCCTAGCCATTCAGGCCCAGTTAAACAACCTCTCTCCCACTCATTCTCAGCTTCTCTTGAGCTGTCAAAAAGTTTCCTAGACATGCACATCAATGGACCTTTTGAGTTAAGGAGTCACACACTGTCCACTGGTGCACGCACATATAAATTCATTATGTAAGCACACAATTTTTTTGTACAAACATGACACACCTCACACATATAAATTCTTTATGTAGAACAGAAGCACTAGCTTCTCCAGCAATGGCACAACAAGCATCATGAACTAATAACAAGCACCAATTGCTCCACCAATGGTATTCATTTTTCTTCACTCACCACAAGGTCACTCTCCATTATTACTCTACTCATCGAGGTACCTGTAACTCCACACATCACGAGGTACCTATAACACCACTCTTCACGAGGTAAAATAACATAATTAAAAGTTTATAAATACCTCTAGTCACTAAGTAAAACATTCTAGCCAAGCCAAACAAGCTGAGCTTAACACACCAGTTCATTTAACCAACACATTTTTGTCTTGCTTCTCACATTTTTTTTATCTTGTATATTATTTTCTCTTTCTATATTTACTGTATCAGAGACTCTTATATTTCAACAAGGAACTTGTGTTCTAGAAAACACCAAGCCTATAAAAAAAAAAGCCTATACTCAAGATCAATCTCCATAGCGTAAGATGCAGCTGTGGAAAACCCATTCTTGTCTAAAGTTCTCACGACTTCATTGGTGACGTCGTTTATGAAAAATTAAACAAAATCTAGTTCGTTCCTTTTTTACGCCTTCTAATTCAAAAATTTCTTTCCATTGCAGACAACTTGGAAACTATATGACCTGAAAGAGTAATTAATCTCTCCACCACAGGAACTCTTGTTATTTTAGATTTCCATCAAACCTCTTATCAAGTGCAAGTTCTTAACAATATTGTTCTAACTATACAACAACAACTTTGCACTCCTTCTATTCCCTAAATGGAAAACACAATAGCTAGCTCTATTGCATATTGAATATATAAAGACAACTTCATTCTCTAAAAAAATAAGATAAAATAACATGCAAGCAAGTGGGCACAAGAACACTCGTACTCTAACTCTCTGAAAGAGTCATTTATGTTATGAAAAGCACTCGTCAATAATTCCTAGCCACGTGAGTGGATACCACTATTAGCCTTTTTCTAAATCTTGTTTGCACGCTTCCTGTAAAAAAAGACGCAGATGTTAGAAGAGATCAATAATTGTATGAGCCCATAAGAATGAACACCACCTTCACCAAGTAGAATAACCTTTATTTTGTTGTCGAATATTACACACTTATTTCTCCAAAGATTGCATCTCCATGAAGATCAACTTAGACAACTACGATGATTTTAAAACCTAAGAGAACACATACAAAACACGAGAAGAATCCTAGAGCTTCTAATGTAAAAGAGAGATGTTATATGCAAAATCTTCTAAAAAACATTACATGGATCTACTTGATGTGGTATTACTACCTTAAGCCTAACTTCATCTTTGGCCTCCATAATCTCTACATTAAATTCATCTTCCACTTCATCACTAGCATACTAGCTAAAAATAGCAGAACTAAGCTCTCTAGCATCACAGATTAAAAATATGATAATACCGAAGCATATCTCTAATAATATTCTCAATATGAAACAAGCAATGAAAAACCATATTCGAGTAGAGAGAGCATGCGTGAATAGAAAATAGCACCCTCATTTCCATCCACGAAGAACATAATCTCTCCAACACCATCAATCTCTTATCAAAGTATCCGAAAGGAGCATCAAAGTATTGATTCATGATCATCTAACACTTTCTAAGCTCATAACCACACATTTGACCACCACACATGTTGGGGGTATTGGTTGCCATTTAGGGAAAGGATTTTAAATGATACTCATCTCTTATGAAAATTTGGATGAACACAAGAAACCCTAATAAGTCCTGTCACTTTTACCATGATCATGGTCATGATATTGATAAATGTTATTCCCTAAAAAAATATAGAAAGATTGATCACATGGGGTCACCTCTAATAGTTTATAAAGAAGGAAGTGTTATCCGAACAAAAAAAGGGAAAGTTTTTCATGATGCATTACTCCAAATCAAATAATCTTTAGAAATTATATCCCCACTTACATGAGAAAATATTTTTAACTTTTTAATAAAAGCAGTAGTATTTATCCATGTCCCTAATGTCTTCAAATGAATCCCTATGTCTTTAATAAAATCTTTATGGTGAGGTCTTTATGTCTCCAAACAAGTTCTCATATCTCTAAATGGATCTCCATGTCTCTAGTAAAAGTCTCATGGTGAGACCTCTATATCACTATTAAAATCTTCATGTCTCCAAATAAATCTCTATGTATCCAATAAAATCTCCACCACGATATCTCCATGTCTCCATTGAAATCTTCTTGTCTCCAACAAAAATAAATGTCAATGCAACATCTCTTTACATAATGCTTTAATACTGCTTTCACACAAAGAATTCTCCATTTCTTAAAAATTATTGTTCTCTATTCTGAGAGTAACAAACAAACCGATCAAACTCTCATTACTTTTGCATGCAAACACTTATCCCTCTAGCAATGAACCTAACAAAAACCATAAAAAGGTAACAATAATATATAAGAGTAAGTAATTTTGTTCTTCTACTTTTATTGATCAAGTCTTTCGAACACCATTATTTAAAAAACTTGGGAATGGAGGGGGCCAAATGATAGTGCACGAAAAAAATAATTCTATCCTTTTAGGCCAAAGCCTAAATGGTTAGAAATCCTAGTTGTTTGGGCTTGGCTTAAATGGATAGGCATTCTAAGCTAGAATGGCTAGACTTTCTAGCCATTTAGGTTGCTTTATAGCAATTTGGTCTAGGACCAAACAACTAGAATCATGGCCAATAGGCCCAACTAGAACGACCACTCCCTCACTTACTCCTAACTAACCTTGGGTTGTCCAATCCTTTAGCCTAAATGGCTAGAGAGTCCTAGTTTTTCGGGCTCAGTCCAAATGGCCTCTCCCCACGCTCACTCCTAACTTACCTTGAGATGTCCAATACTTTCACAAGCACACACTTCAATGTAACAACCCGGCTTTTTCAAGGCCAAAATCACTGCAATTTTTTTTATTCGGTTTCTGGATTTTTTCACCACATCATTTTTTAGATTTATCATTGCATTATGTTCATTAACAAGGCACAATCTATGTAGGATAACGTAAATCAACATTCCCATAGAACGGATTCTCAATACACGTGCCCATAATATTATTTTTTCCATACTCCCATGTTTACATTACATCATATTGACATACTCATAAATTCACATTCTTGTTCTAATCTCGTTATCATCACGAGTTCATACAAGAGTGTCGAACAACAAGTTACACAACTAGTACTTTTGTTATCCTGACCGCATGTGATTTTTTACAACATGACATCCTCATTAGATTAATATCTCATATGAATATTCATACACATCATATCAACTTGTTCATACTTTCATATCCGTGTTCCATTTTAATTTTTCATTACTAGTTTTTACAAAAGGGGTCGGACGACTAATTGAGTGATTAACATGTCCGTTCATGCAGAACTCATATCACCCATAATATGCGAATATATAATTCTTTTTGAAATGTGTGAGCCGTGAAATGAATTTCCTTACGCACCATGTTGGTATGATGTCTCTATTACAACACAAGGTAATTTCAAGCATTATAGGCAATTTTAAAAAGAACTATATATTTGCATATTATGGGTGATGATAGTTTATTAAATCCTTGTTGAATGAGGAAATGACGATGAAGTGTTGGATTAAATTCTTTATGATTGTCGAAACAACTATGAAATGTCGATCGAGTTCTTGATGAATGTTGAAACAATGACGAAAATGTTAGAGTTCTAAAATGACCCATTTAAGGTGGATATATATTATTATGTTGTGACGAATACTAAATCGAATATGAGATGCTGTTTGGGCTATTATGAATTTGGGCTGTTGATGAAAAGTAGTATGAGTATCACGAAGGATCTACTGTTGTATTTTTATTGAATGTATTGTGACGAATGGTTGTATGAGTATTACGAAGGACCTACCATTGTATTATATTGAATGAAATTGTCATGGATGGTTGTATGAGTATTACAAAATATTTACCGTTGTATTATACTGATAGTTAATTACCACGAATGGTGGTGTGAGTATTACGAGGGATCTATTGTTGTGTTATATTGAATGCTAAACTGTTATGGAATGTTTGTTTTTGTATTACAAAGGATCTATCATTGTGTTATTGAATGTTAAACTATTATGGAATGCTGGTACGAGTACCACGAAGGGTCTGCTATTGTGTTGCAGTGAATGTCAAATTGTTATGAATTGTTGGATGAACCAATGATTAGCTTCTGCTAATCGCATCTGAATGGATGACCGGGACAAATGATTGATTAGCTTCGGCTAATGGCATCCGAATGGATGACCGGGATAGATGATTGATTAGCTCCGGCTAATGGCATCCAAAGCGGATGACCGGGATGAACAAATGATTAGCTCCGGCTAATGGCATCCGAATGGAAGACCGGGACAAATGATTGATTAGCTTCAGCTAATGGCATTCGAATGGATGACCGGGATAAATGATTGATTAACTCCGGCTAATGGCATCCAAAGCGGATGACCGGGATGAACAATGATTAGCTTCGGCTAATGGCACTCGAATGGATGACCGAGATAAATGATTGATTAGCTTCAGCTAATGGCATTTGAATGGATGTCTGGGATAGATGATTGATTAGCTCCGGCTAATGGAATCCTAAATGGATAATCGAGATGAATAAATAACTAGCTTCAGCTAATAGCATCCTAGGTGGATGGCCGAGATGAACAAATGATTAACTACAGCTAATGACACCCTAAATGGATTACCAGAATGAATAAATGATTAGCTACGGTAAATGGCATCCTAAATGGATAATTGGGATGAATAAATGACTAGCTTATGCAAATAGCATCCTAGGTGGATGACCGAGATGAACAAATGATTAACTATAACTAATGGCACCCTAAATGGATTACTAGAATGAATAAATGATTAGCTTCGGTAAATGGCATCCTAAATGGATAATTGAGATGATTAAATGACTAGTTTCGGCTAATAGCATCCTAAGTGGATGACCGAGATGAAAAAATGATTAGCTACTACTAATGGCACCCTAATTGGATGACCAGGATGAGTAAATGACTAGCTTCGACCAATAACATCCTAAGTGGATGACCAGTATGAATAAACGATTGGCTTCGGCTAATGGCATCCTGACAGGATAATCAGATTTGAGTGTTATGAGTTAGTTTTAAGAACTGATGCGTTCATGTATACTACGTTTTGTATATACTAAGTATATGAAAGAACTAAAATGGTTATGCTTTAAACAAAGAATATCATTAGTTCGGCTAACGATATTCGAGATGAATGATCGGGTTAAGTATTGTAATTAGCATCGGTAATTGATGAATTATTAACGGTGGTATTTACATAAGTAAGGAGAAATGAAAGAATTATGCTCTTTTGGTCTATGAATGAAATGTAACGCTAATATTGTTTTATTATGTTTTCTTAAATTACCTATGATGCTTGAAATTACCTTGTGTTGTAACAAGGACATCATACCAACATGGTGCGTAAGGAAATTCATTTCGCGGCTCACACATTTCAAAAAGAACTATATATTCGCATATTATGGGTCATATGAGTTTTGCATGAACAGACATGTTAATCACTCAATTAGTCGTCCGACCCCTTTTGTAAAAACTAGTAATGAAAAATTAAAATGGAACACGGATATGAAAGTATGAACAAGTTGATATGATGTGTATGAATATTCATATGAGGTATTCATCTAATGAGGATGTCATGTTGTAAAAAATCACATGCGGTCAGGATAACAAAAGTACTAGTTGTGTAACTTGTTGTTCGACACTCTTGTATGAACTCGTGATGATAACGAGATTAGAACAAGAATGTGAATTTATGAGTATGTCAATATGATGTAATGTAAACCTAGGAGTATGGAAAAAATAATATTATGGGCACATGTATTGAGAATCCGTTCTATAGGAATGTTGATTTACATTATCCTACATAGATTGTGCCTTGTTAATGAACATAATGCAATGATAAATATGAAGAATGATGTGATGAAAAACATCCAGAAACCGAATAAAAAAAAATTCCAGCGATTTGGGCCTTGAAAAAGTCGGGTTGTTACATCAATGTATTTCTCAAGTTCCAATTAGTGCACGCACATAGATTTGTTGTGTAGGCAGGCACACAAATTTTATATTTAAGCATGACACACCTTGTGCATAAAAATTTTCTATATAGAGTAAAAGCACCAATTTATTCACCAATGGCATATCGAGCATCATAAGTCATTAAGGAACACCAATCTCTCCATCAATGATATTCATTTTTCTCTACTCACCATAAGATCACTCTCCATCATTGCTCTACTCATTGAGGTACCTACAACATCACTCTTCATGAGGTAAACTGACATGGTTAAAGGTCTATAAATATATGTAGTTACCAAATGAAACATTCAAGCAAACCAGTTAAGTTGAGAATTACATACCAGTTCATTCAACCAACACATTTTTATGTTGCTCCTCACTTTTTTTTGTATATTATTTTCCCGTCCTATATTTACTGATTTAAACGTCGACGAGTTCCTTGTTCTGATAGTATACTTGTATTCCAAGAAACATCAAGTCTAGAAAGAAAAGTCCACTTTCAAACTCAATCACCACAACCTAGATGTAGCCGTGAAAAACCTCTTCATGTATGAAGTTTTCAAGACTTCATCACTAATAAATTATAATTCAATTGTTATCAGCATCTCTTCTTCCTACAAGAGTTCTTGAGTTTAGATTTCTTCATGATAAACTAAGTTTTCTAAATTTTCTAGCTTGTTTTGACAGGCTATATGTTTTTTTTTTTTGTAGAAAATAATCCATTAACCATCATTTAGTTTTTAATGTATCACTTACTTGATCATGATGGACCTAAGACCATAAAATCATTAGATGATGATATAAAATTTTAAATTGTTAATTAGCTAGACATTGCCATGTACCAATTTACATTATCTTAAGCACGATTACACTCCGTAAATACAAGACAATATTGATACAAGTAGACTAAAACATTGTTAGTATCTCAAATTAACATGTTTGTCTTTATTGAGGTCATGTTTTTGTCTTTATTTAGGTCATGTTTGGTATTTTGAAAAAAAATTAATTTAATATTTTTTAGTATTTTTCATGTATTAATATTAAAAAGAAAAAATAATTATTTTAATATATATATTTTTTTAAAAAACTCCTTGCATCCCATCAACAAACAGACATTAAAACAAACAGAAAAAAAAATTGAGTCTATGTTGTAATTTACATCAATATATATAATATATCTGGGCATTGCATTTGTATATCAAGCGAAAAGGAATGACCGAATAAAAGTTTATTTTTTTATTTTAGAAGTTTTTTTAAAAAATAATATTTTTTTTATTTTTTTCTTTACTTCAAATTAATATTTTAATATTTTCAAATTATTTTGATATATTAATATTAAAAATAATTTTTTTAAAAAAAATAAATTACTCTCCATTTATTGCTCACAACAACATTGGGTTAGGAGGGCTGAATAAAATAATAAATTGCAAACACCATCAAGTTCTGGACCCTCGTCTACTACACAACAGTTTCAGGAATACAGGATGCCAATTAGCTCACGCAAATGTACCTGCCTCAGTTCCTATAAACACGAGCATATGCTATCGCCTGGTCATCTCTTTTACATTATCCCACCTATTTTGGGGGGTTTTTTCAATTCTAACTCGCGAGTTTCGTGAATCCCTTTACCTTGTAGAAAGGTTTACTCTCCTGTTAGCTTGAAATGATTTCTTTTTCTTACATAATCTAGCAATTCACTAGAATTAATGCAAATTGTTGCACTTGTACGGTATCGTGAGCAGGGACCAGTCATTTAAAAACAAAAAAAAAATCTTTACATGACAAATGTGTTGGTTTTATATCCATTGAAATCATGTGACGTCACTGGATATAATAATTTTAAACCAATAAAAATTGTAACCTTTGTATTATGCAATAGTAACTTTATTCTTATATAATTATCTCACATAATTCATTTATAAAAAAAAATATTTGGATGATTATCTCGTGCATTAAATAAGTTAATTTTGTTAATAATTCTCATAAATCTAATAGTTGTTTTTTTTTAAGTAGATCCAGCAAAATAATTATATAAAAATAGCATTATTTATTGATAAAGTTCCAAAAAATTAAAGTGGCCTAAAAATAGGGTTTCTGAATTGGATAATCGTTTAATCAATTGGTCCTGACAATCTCATCAATTCTTCTTAGCCAAGATAGTTGATAGCTTATACTTGGTGCTTAGTATGCTAAAGTGGCTTATGATTAGTACCTGCAATTGCACTACTCTAAATAGAGAACACTTTCCGCTGTTTTTTAGGGTTTTTAGGCAGTTTTTGTTTTCTAGTGTAGGATTTTCATTCAATTGCACTACTCTAAATCTTTTATGTGGTTGCTTTCTTTTGAGTTTTCTGACGATTTATGCTTGTAACTCATTCTACCGGAGACAAGTGCATGTAGATCTCGAAATAAAGAACACTTTACTCAGGTTACGAAAGGAAGCTCGCGTCAACACCATGGTTGTTGCACGACAACAGGCACTCAAGGAGCTCACTGCTCATAACATGGAGAATCAACCATTGTGCATAAACATCGACAACAATGCCAACTTCGAGCTCAAGTCTGGTTTTATACATTTACTGCCAATATTCAATGGACTTGCTGGAGAAGATCCTCATACTCATCTCAAGGAGTTTCACATGGTTTGCGATGGCATGAAACCAAATAGAGTTGACGAAGAACATGTTAAGTTGAAAGCTTTCCCTTTCTCTTTAAAAGGGTAGTAAAGACATGACTTTTCTCTATTCTCCTAGGTTCCATTGGAACTTGGAATGGCATGAAGAAGATTTTTCTTAAAAAGTATTTCTCAGCATCTTGAGTTGACAACGTAAGGAAAGAAATATGTGGGATTTAGCAATCTCATGGGGAGACACTTTCTGAGTATTGGGAAAGATTTAAGCAACTATACATTCAATGCCCTCATCATCAGATACCTGATCAACTACTCATTCAATATTTCTATGAAGGACTGATGTCTACTGATCGCAGTATCATTGATGCGGCAAGTGGAGAGGCATTGGTAGATAAGACACCCAAGGCTACACGCCAATTGATCTCAAATATGACAGCCAACGCGAAATAATTTGGCACACGTGGAGACTTCACAAGTAAACAAGTAAATGAGGTAAGTATTTCTAACCTTGAGAATAAA
>Ga0307516_10010621_pt1 | contig 10102 bp, 9 predicted proteins | sample 19_EM_MG_FD_203310 | JGI IMG/M metagenome (GOLD analysis project Ga0307516, IMG submission 203310) | Populus trichocarpa ectomycorrhiza microbial communities from riparian zone in the Pacific Northwest, United States - 19_EM | ecosystem: Host-associated > Plants > Roots > Unclassified | place...
TCCAATAAGATATAGTCCAGATATCCTCCAATGGGATATGATCCTGCTATCAGATGAGTCAGAGATAAGAAGATAAGAAGATAAGAAGATAAGGTGTGAAAGAAAGAACATATAAGGAAATAGCTGTATAGGAATATAGTTTGGCTGAATAAGAATAAGGTTTGAGTGTAAGCAGTATGAAGTAATGGCTTGGCATTGAGTCAGCAGTGTGGAGTAATGCCAAGCAACTGTCAAACCTTATAATAATGTCCACAAGACCAAACAATAATAAAGTGTAAAAGATTAAATAAAGAGCTGTTCCATAACATCCAAACTGAAGTGTTGGATAGTTCATTTGATAAGATAGGAGAGGCATGGTTGATAAGATAAGAGGAGATAAGACAAGAAGCTGTTCCATAACAAGGTTGCCATAGATCCAATCTTTCGAAATCTATCCTGCTCGAATATGATTGGTGAAAATAACCTTGCTCAGGTTCCCATTTTTCTCATTTCGAATTGATACAAATATACATCAAATTAATTGATTGATTTCTATCGATTACATTGTAAATATCTAGCCAACCTAGTCTTCAAGATGCCTGGTTAAATAGCGAATGCCCAGTTGATGTGACGAGCCAGTGGAAGAATGTGTTTGCATAGCCCCAGGTGCGGGGCTGGCGGAGAGACTAAGGTGACTGGGGAGTTATATCCAGGGCTCATGAGATTCAAAACCGAAATATGTTATCCTTTACCAATGTTTCCAACAAAGTATGTTTTGCTTAATTGTGATGAGACCACTCGTAATTTACCGACCCATCTACAAAGGTTAACCCTTCTTGACACTGGAGAGTAAATGCTGTAAAACAGTAACTAGGAAGGCAGGGGGCTGAGCTCGTGGTTAACCAATCCATCTACATTGGTTCCCCCTTCCAATGTAGTCATCAAGATGCCTGGTTCAATAGAGAATGCCAAAGTGTTCCAAAGAGCTGGGGGTGGTATGTGTCTCCAGAAACCAATGGCTGCGTGGCTGGTGGGGAGACAAAATGATGAATTCTGCAAAGCTCAAATCTGCAATCCGTCCCACAGTGTTATATATGTTTGTCCATACTGTAATCTATGCCCATTTACAACTTCGGAGGACTCTGAAATAGTCATCTTCATCTGCGAGCTCCTTTCTCGCCCCCTGTATTGCTGGCCAGGGTATCACCAATTTCTTCATTGCTGATGCCCGAGACCTCACTCCCTTGCTCTTTGTTGTCATCTCATCTTCAGTCTCTGCCATCTTGATTTTTTTCCGGGTATTCCTTGGAGCGGTGGAGTGGTCAGCTTCCTCGACCTTCCATTTTGGTGCTCAGTTGGGGCTATTGTGGTGAAAGTGTTTAAGGAATGCTTGGCAAGAGGAATATTTCTAGACTCACATATTCTTGTCATTTATATCTGCTTCCCACTCATAAGTTGCCTCAGCTGCTCGCTGGATTGTTTTACAACAAGTCTGGGGTGGTGTCATCTGGTCAGGCCATGTCCTTGGTCTGGGCTCCATTGTCAACTGCTCTTCGGGCATGGACAGCACATGGGCACTGGTATCCACATTTGGAACTCTGGATTCTTGATTTGTGATGTTCCTCTGAGTTTCCTGCAGTGTCAATCGTTTCTTAATGAATAACAACATGGTCACTAAGGTTTCCATTGTGAAAGGACCTCCGGAAGGGAGCCCAGCGTTTGAGGTACCAGGCATGCTCCGAGTCGTCGGGAGGAACGGAATCATTGAATATGGCACAGCGTGAAAGCCCTGTAGGACATCATCATTTGGGCCTTGAATAGAGAAGCCACTGAGAGCGGGATCAATAGGAATTGATAAGTCTGGGGAAGGAATGGCAGTTAGGGGCAAGGTAACATTTTTAGCAGTCTGAAATATGAAGTTAAGCGAATTACAATCTTCATCTTAACAGAAATATTTGTACTCTGGTTGTTCATGCTCAGATGAAATGTTGTCCTGAACCGAGTCATCTCGATACATTTCCGGTGATATTAATCCTGTCACCACTGGGTTCCTAGCCTTCTCTGATGGGGATTCACCTGAGTCATCACAATGCCCCTCTCCGATACTTGGGGAATAGTCTACCATCTTTTCACGTTTCTTCTTCTGTTCTTTCTTTGCTATAGATGCATTCCCATTCATGCTGTGCTTCTCTTGTTTGTCCTGCTTGGATCTTTCATCTCGAGCCACAGACTGGTTCTTTTGCTTTCTGGTCTTGCCGAGCAGTTTCTCTTTCCCGCATTGTTTCCTACTTTGTCCTTCCCCCCTGTTCTCCGAGTTTTCCGAAAGATCTTCCTTCTGCCCTTCATTCCACCAATGGTGGAATTGGAAGGAGGTCTTGTTCTCCATCTGACGATCTTGCTATAGTGGGAGACATGCATTCAGTTCGTGGTTTTTCATTCTGCTGGGATCTTGCAGAATGACCTTCTTCTGGCCATTGTCATAGTCAACTTTGGGAAGATCCTCATGTGCAAAGAATCAGTCGGGAGATTTGGCCAGCTTTGCCCAGGGTGGAGTACATCGGGATCCAGGATATGATGCACCCTTTGCAAGTCCTTGAAAATCTCAATGTCCAGGCAATCACTCTGTGAACATGAGTTGACTCACCGTATTGTGACTTGAGAAAACACTGGAAGACATGTTTCTTGTCTTTGAGCTTCAGATCCAGGCAATCCTGGGGCAACAATGCTTCCCGTTTAGAGTTCTGGGTAAATGTCAGGTCTGGCTTCGTGTTTGATAACTTTGGCCAGGCTTTCACTTTAGGATCATCTTTCACATTGTCAGCTTCATTTCCACTCAGGTGGCTTTCCGCATATTTGGTAAATTTATTGACAAATGACTGGGCCTCCATCTCATGTTCATCAACAAAGCTCTGGCCATTCTGATCCAGGAATTTGTTCCAATCAAACCTATAGAGAATGGGTGGGTAATGGGCTGGTTATATTGTGGTTGGAACCCAAATTACTTACTGCCCGACACATACTGTGTCTTTAGTGTTTTGATACCCAATCATGACGATAATTCTGGCCCCTGTCTCCCAGCATATGTTGTAAGCAAAGTTTTTAACTATTTCTATTGCCTTCTTCTCCACAGCCCTGAGTGCAGGATTAATAACAAAGGAAGTCAGGAGGAGACGCAGCTTACCATTTTCGTTTATTGGGTGGGGGCCCCTTTTCGGTCCATTGAGTACTTCTATCCTCCATCTTCTTCAATTCCTTTTTGTTTGCTGGATTTGTTTTGAGATCATTTACCATTGCCCTTAACTCCATCTTCCATAGACCAATAAACCACATTTTATCTCTGGGAATGACTCTGTGCTTCTCTTTTACATATTTTGGGAGTTCAAAATCCTTGTACCAAGACACAACTGTGTGCAGTGATGGAGCCTTGCCTGGACCAAATGTCTTTCACTTTTTAACCTTTCTCCTGAGCCAGGTCTTAACCTTTTTTCATAATGGCCCGGGATCCTGCTTGTGAAGAGCGAGGAGTTCCTTGACAGCCTGCTCAGCAATGTCCCCCTGCTCAGTGAGACTATATTCCATCCATTCATCCTTAAAGGGACACAAGATTTCAGGCTCCTCAAGAGACCATACCGCTCGATCTTGAGTAATGAATATGACTTCTTCTCGTTCTTCCTCTGAGTCATTGTCTGCCTCCGCACCCGACTCTTCCTTGATTGGAGACTTTTGCCAGTCATCGTTGTCACTGTTATGGGACTTGGAGTCACTTGCATGAACAGTGGACCTTGGCATTCTGCCTGTGAAACTCAATAAAATGAGGATTGAACATGACTCATTGATTTATGACTGTCTCTTGTATTGTGACCCTCAAACATCACTGATGTCAGTTAACAATTTCGCTATAAGATTAAACACTCCTGGCAATGTAAAATATATTGTTCAGAGCAAATGAGGAAAAATCAGTTCAATGTTCACAAGCCGAATGTGCAACATATTGTGGCCATGCCTGGATTATCACAAGGGAAACGAGATCATCCCAAGGTCTCAATATCTGTACGATCCAACCCCACCACTCCTGTTTGTGCCAAGTTTAAGCCCCGAGCTGAATTGATCACCAGATCCTCAAAACCACAGGAGGGAAAGTCGTTCAAATCAAATGGTAAAGTCATGGACTCATCGACATGGGATACCTTCAAACAGGAGCCATTGGTGATTATCCATGATGTGGACTTTGAGCCAGCTTCAGGGGCGAAACATAGGACCAAGATATGGAACTAGGTGTTGATTGGGGCACTCGTTGATCTATGGATTCTAAGATCAACACGACTTTATGGATGAATGGATAGAAATGCAGCAGGAATCGTATGTTTGAGCAATTATTGGCCAAGACTCTCCACATGGAGTTGATCAATGTGGTTTATGCTTAAAAACTCCTGCTCTCTGGAGATGCACTGACTGTCTTGGAAACCATGCTTTTTGTTGGGATTGTTGCTGGAAGGGTCACAAAGACCTGCCTTTTCACCAGATTGAGTTCTGGACAGGTACCCACTACGAGCGAGATTGGCTCTCCAATCTGGGGGTCGTTATCCACCTTGGTCACCATGGTAGCCCTTGTCCACTTTGAGAACCCATAACACTCATTGGGGAACTGCGGCCTCATGTCAAAGATTGGGACATTTATGACTCTCCTTCAGGACTGGCTGACACACCTCGGGACTGTACCCTCAGGAACGTTGCTCACAACAATAGAATCCACAAGGTCTGGATTCGGAAGTGTTCATGCATGGATGGGTGTGAAGAATATCAATACTTGGAGCTCGGACTGTATCCTGCAAGCTATACTCGGATTGAAACTCTGTTTATCTTTGATCTCCTTCAAAATTGTTGTCTGGACAATCTGGAGTGCAAGGCATCTGTGTATCACTTATGGTCAAAATTGAGGAGGCTGACAGGCCCATTTTTCCCCAATGGTGTTCTGGCAAGTAATGTCCCATTCATGCGAAAGATGTGCATCTCTAATCAAAGATCGGACTTCCACAGAATCAGCATTAGGAATTGTTTTGCGTTCTCTGGCAATGGAGAAATTTAAAACAACAGAAATGGAGCAGACAACCATATGATCCGGAATCATGCTGCATCACTGGCTCCCTTGCTTTGTTTTGTGCCACATGTCCTCAGCTGGATGTGAATCTACCAGAGGATTGGCAGCAAGATCCAGACGAAGACACTTACATTCGAATGTTTGCCATGGACGGAAACTTTAGCGCAGTTCATCAGAAAAGACATAATACAATACCCGAATCATGCCTTACAGATGGGGAACTTTATATGGTCAGTGAAAAGCATTACCAAGCACATCTTGCTTCAGCGGTAGAAGTGAGAGAAGTAGGACCCTTCTAGATTTTCTTATGTATCTTCTTACTCATTCAATTGGTCCCATTCCCCAGCCCATGATGTGCAATGAGCACCACACCCTGAACAACAGATTTATCACCCACAAGGGATTGGATGTCACTGGAATTGGTGCGACGGCCTGTGCTAGGCATGGGTGCTTTTGTCCTGGTTCGGTCATGAATTTTACAAAGGGAGAATTGTAAGTCATGGGTTTCCATCTTTAGGTTTTTCGGACTACTCACCTCAGGGATAGGCAGGCCTCCATGGACTATTCAGTCTGTAATGCAGTTTCAAACAGCAATGTTGGAGATATCCCGACCGTGGCTCAATTTTATGATGTTGAATGCCAACATTCAATCAACTTCCCAAGATGCATAGAACCAGCTCAGTACTTGGAATATCCTTTCGAAAAGACAATTTACTATGGCGTTGGTGCCTTTCACATTTCTGGGCATGTACCAGAATGTTTCCTGAGATACTCGCCCAAGTTTATGCTGGTTGTTGGAATCGTTGATGGCGAAGTGCTGGAAAGCCTCTGGTCAACTTTGAATGAGGTTTCTCTGAGTGCCCAGACAGCCTCTCTTGTGGCTAGGACTGAACTTCTGGATGACCACATGCTAGATTCCAACTGGAAAAAGATTATTAATCAGGGTATGTTGTTGGGCATACTTCAGGGCCCCATGTGGCTAATCTACATGGATCCAGCAACATCTGTGGTGCAAAAGTATCAAACAGCCATTCCTGAGACTGAGGAGAGTGAAACCTCAATTCAAGGGTCCAGAAACAATGGAAAGACGAAATGGCAAATGCACAAGCCCAACATACTTCGGATGTCTCTGCTATGGATATCTTCAATCTGGCTATAGAAAATGGTATTTTTGGTCAGTTTCCGCATATCTTTGCCAATAACTCTGTACAGCTCCATCTAGTGAAATGCACGGGTAACCCCTGGGTAACTTGACACATACCCTTACCCCTACCCTTCAAAACCCGTACTCTCGAGCATGGGTATGGGTAAGGGTCAAGGGTCAAGGGGTTGGACGGGTCCCGCGGGTTGGGATATCAAAGGGATGGAGAGGGTAAAACAAAACCTGTATATTATTCAATAGCTAATACCAGTTTTTACTCTACCAATTGGACAGGTGCCAGGCCACCATCTAACAGTGAGGACTTGGTCTGTGACTCTGTGGATGCGGTGCTGCAGCACTGGGTGTAGTCAGAGGTGCTGGGGTCCCAGATGGTAGCATGACCTGGCAGGAGAGGGTTAGGTTGTGTGGAGGAAAAAGTATGAGTGGTGCTTACCAGAGGTGTGACGAGTAGTGTGGCAGGATATACAGCTGGGTCATCATCAGCGTAACCATGGGGTCATCTGCCATAGCCAAAAAGAGCATGCCAGCATGGTGGAGTTGACATCATATGGCAGGGTCCTGGTGGTGAGCTGCTGGTCAGAGACGAGGGTGGTGAAGGTGGGTCACCACCATTCAGTGTCTGACCCTTCAGCTCACTGCAGACAACATGTCATGCAGTTGATGTGGCAGGGTTCTTCGTCTGCTGTAATAGGATAGCCTGGTGTCATGACTGTTGTCAGGATTCCTCGACTTCACACTGCAGGGTGGGTCATTGAGGCACAAAGTGGGCTGGGGGGGAGTATTGGGTGTCATCTGGTGAAGGATTCTGGTGACAGTGAGGCTTGGAGGACGCATGCAGGCATCGTTGATCATTTGATGGCTATGATTAAAACTCCGCTCCAAACCTGTCAAACCCATCTTGCGGGTACGGGTTTGGCAAGGGTCATGGAAATCATACCCATACCTATAACCCGCACAGGTTTTAAAACCCTTGTGGAACACTAGCTCCATCCTGCGTGGAGAAACAACTTGATTTTATTCATGAGGAGTCGGAATCTCACCACCTCCGGGAAAGCATGGCATGGCTTGCTGAAGGCTTATCAATCCAGGAATCGCAGTAAGTAAACAGATAAGTGCAAAGAAAAACTATGTGATGACTATGTTGTATAGGCTTCAGCTTGCAGTGGAAGCTTGACAAGTGAAAAAGGACAAAAGAGATGAGGCACAAATCACTTTGCTGTAGAAGCGTCAGGCTCTCGAGGTCTGGATTGAAAAGTACCATGAGAAGGCAGAATGATATTTGCCTCCCAAGGCAGTGGATGACATCCGTCATCCAGGTGATGATATTGATGATGGCTGGATTGATAATGAGTGGAAGGATATTGCAAATGATGGGATGGAAATTCCTGATGCACCATTCTCCTTTTCTTTCCCTCTATCATCTATTCTGATTGAGATGGTTCATGACACCAAAAAGAAGGTCATTTTCCTGCCTTTGACGATCAGGTATGAGCGATGTGCCAAGTGTTGCATGAGCAATTGAATTCTGGTTATACACTTCTAGTGCTAAGACTAATTATTTTCAGTACAATATGGAGTTGCACCAGTTGAGTGACTAACCATCCTCATAGTGATATGACTTAACAACTCATACTCTGCCAACGGCACAATAGCTTAATTGGTTAGAGCACCAGTCTAGAGAACTAAGTGTTGCTAGTTTGATTCCAGCTTGTGTCAACATTTTCCCTCTTCCATTGCTGAGGTCATTTGATCATGTCAAGTTGCTGCCACACTTGTTCACACAGTCATGTGACTTCTAACACCAAGTTGGGCCTCCAAAGCCTTATAAAGAAGAAGATTGCTCTGCATGAGAGACAAGCGAATGATTCCTTGCAGGCAATCAGATTGGCGATAGGAGAGAAGTCTTTCCAGTTCCACAAGCAGCTTCAATTGGCAGCCAGCAAGAAGAAGAAAACACATTCATGGGATGGGATCCACATCATTGGGAAACGATTACAGCATCATTGTCTCATTTATTGGCAAGCGCGCCATGCATTGAGCCGCCTGGGGGTTCCCCAGGAAACACTAGAAACTGAATTCTGGGAGCTTACCAATGATGACTTGCAAACAAGCAGTGCCGTCATAGAGCCAACTGCGTGGGGGCAAAGGAAGAAGGAATTATCCTGGATCTGGCAAAGGACCGGCATGAGAATCTCAAACCAGACCATGTTGGTGAATGAATGTATGCTTTCCACATCAATGTGCAATGGATACCAACTCACAGGAATTCCAGTATACTGTGTAAATTGGCTTTGTGCAAGATCCTGCGAGAACCGATGGAAAGAAGAACTCTTAATCACTGGTCATGAAATGGTATGAATCGTCCTTTGGTTCTAGAAGTGGGCGGAGGTTTGGAGACACCGGGCAGATTGTGTAGATGCTTCAACAGGTTTAGCCTCATATGTGTATTGGCAAGCCTCGATGTGGCACAAACTTAAACACCTGGCACTGGTGCACTTCTATAAAGTGCACAAAGACCTTTCTGGTGTGTTTGGGTACTCTAGTCACTGCAGGCACAGCAAGGTGTAACCCCAGGAAACACCAAAAAAAATATATGTTTTGTTTTTCTTTACCAGTGTGTCTATTGAATATAATAAAAGTATATCTTTTGATATACTAGAAGATACACTCAAAGTGTATCTTTCTGTGGCTTTCTTGAAGGCACAAAAAGTATTTCTCTGAGTGTTTCTTGGAGATACACTGAAAGAAACACATATTGTGTAACTTTTGGTTTTTCTGTTTATAGTATATCTCACAGAAATACCTTTTGTGTTTCTAATTAGTGAATCTTATAGAAATTCTTAAAATGTTTCCAAACAAAACACCAATTAAAGAATTACTTAAAGTATTTCCTTAGGAAACATTACAAGATAGCTCTCTGATTGGATGAGAGATTAGTGTATCTTTTGGTGTTTCTTGAGGAAACACTTTAAGCATTTTTCTCTAGTGTATTCTTAAGAAACACTTAAGTATTTCTGCAAAATACACTAACTAGAAACACAAAGGGTATTTCTGTGAGATATACTATAAACAGAAAAACCAAAAGTTACACAATATGTGTTTCTTTCAGTGTATCTCCAAGAAACACTGAGAGAAATACTTTTTGTGCCTTCAAGAAAGCCACAGAAAGCTACACTTTGAGTGTATCTTCTAGTATATCAAAAGATATACTTTTATTATATTCAATAGACACACTGGCAAAGAAAAACAAAACATATATTTTTTTTGGTGTTTTCTGGGGTTACACCATGCTGTCCCTGCAGTGAGTATAAAGGGCTTATGATCCCGCCTCATGTACATCTGTTCTAAGGTGAAATTGCAACTCTTGACATCTCCACTGGCTCCGCAAGGCACCCAAATAAGACCGGCTAAGCTTTGCCATTGTATGAACAGCCACCAGTGCCTCAGGGTATGGACATATTGACGAAGCAATGAGGGAACTATTTATGGTGTTCTGCTGAGTTCACAAAGATTTGGACTTCCATCAGGCCTCTGGAGGTTCACATGAAGCTCATTCATTAAGACCCCACCAGCCCCGCATCAGAATCTGGCATGTTTGAATAGGCCTCGGTGATTGATGACTTTGTTGATAAATAAAGTAGTATGAAGACAGATACATAATGTACAAATTGTTATACCGAGATGTGGAACAGCCGAGAACTCTACTGTGCCAGACCCTGTAAGATACCATGGAGTCGGCCATCTCTATAGGTATATGGACCTGCAAAACCCTGGCTGCCATTGACCCTCAAACACAAAATGTGGAGGTTGTTATCCATGACCAACAAACTCCTGATATCTCTGTTAAAAAGAGGTCAGAAGGG
>Ga0307516_10010622_pt1 | contig 10101 bp, 9 predicted proteins | sample 19_EM_MG_FD_203310 | JGI IMG/M metagenome (GOLD analysis project Ga0307516, IMG submission 203310) | Populus trichocarpa ectomycorrhiza microbial communities from riparian zone in the Pacific Northwest, United States - 19_EM | ecosystem: Host-associated > Plants > Roots > Unclassified | place...
GCTGCGGCTTCTTCACGATATTCGTCGTTCCCGAGCACGAGACACAGCAGTGCGCCGACCTCGGTCTGCAACGCGACCTGTTCGCGGGTGAGTCGGGCCGACTGCGCGGCGGCGGCCAGCTCGACATGGAAGCGGCCGTACACCCGGCCGCGCGCCGCCGCGCCCTCGGCGTGCGTCAACTCCTCGGCCGTACGCCGGAGTTGGACCAGGTCCTCCGGCTCGGTGCGCTGGGCCGCGAGCCGGGCCGCGGTGCTCGACAGGGCCGCCCAGTGGTCGCCGAGGTCGCGCAGCTCCTCGGTGCTCCAGCTGCGCAGCCGGACCCGCAGCCGCTCCTCGCTGGGGACCTCGGGCAGCGACACGAAGCTGCCGCCGCCGCGGCCCCGGCGGGTGGTGACCAGCCCCTGCTGGCGCAGCGCCATCAGCGCCTCCCGCAGGGTCACCGTGGACACCCCGAGCTGCCCGGCGAGCTCGCTCTCGCCCGGCAGCTGCTCACCGTCGGCGAGCAGTCCGAGTTCGATGGCGTCCCCGAGCCTGCCGACGACGGCGTCGACCCGCGCCCGGTTGTCGACCGGGGCGAAGACGGCCTTTCGGGCGCCGCCGTTCATGTGCTGCTGCTGGTTCACGGCCACCACCTTGCACGTTGACTCAAGCTTTACCCTAAGGGGGTCTTGAGATTTGAACTATGACTTCATATGTTTCCGTGCAACGTTACAGAGCACCAGAAAGGTTCCCGCCCATGGAGGGGATTGCGATCCGGCTGCGGGATCTGCGGAAGTCGTTCGGCGAGACGACCGCCGTGGCCGGCGTCGACCTGGAGATCAGGGACGGCGAGTTCTTCTCGATGCTCGGCCCGTCCGGCTCGGGCAAGACGACCGTGCTGCGCATGATCGCCGGCTTCGAGAGCCCCACCGGCGGCACCATCGAACTCGCCGGCCAGGACGTCACCGGCCTCGCCCCCTTCGAGCGGGACGTCCACACCGTCTTCCAGGACTACGCCCTCTTCCCGCACATGACCGTCGAGCAGAACGTCGCCTACGGTCTCAAGGTCCGGGGGGTCCCCAAGTCCGAGCGGCTCGTACGCGCCCGGCAGGCCCTCGCGGAGGTACGACTCGAGGGCTACGGCGCCCGCCGCCCCGCCCAGCTCTCCGGCGGCCAGCGGCAACGCGTAGCCCTCGCCCGCGCCCTCGTCGGCCGCCCCCGTCTGCTGCTGCTCGACGAACCGCTCGGCGCCCTCGACCTGAAACTGCGCGAGCAGATGCAGGTCGAACTCAAGGCGCTCCAGCGGGAGGTGGGCATCACCTTCGTCTTCGTCACCCACGACCAGGAGGAGGCCCTGACGATGAGCGACCGCATCGCCGTCTTCGACCAGGGCCGCGTCCAGCAGGTCGGCACCCCCGCCGAGGTCTACGAACGCCCCGCGACCCCGTTCGTCGCGTCCTTCGTCGGCACCTCCAACCTGCTGGCCGGCGAGGCGGCCGAGCGGATCGTCGGCACCACCGGCACCTACAGCATCCGGCCCGAGAAGATCCGCGTCCTCAAGGACTCCGCCGAGACCGGCGAACCGGACCACGAGAGCGCCGCCGGCACCGTCGCCGAGGTCGTCTACCTCGGGGACTCCACCCGCTTCCTCGTCGACCTCGACGCCGGCGGCCGGCTCACCGCGCTCCAGCAGAACCTGGAGACCTCCGCCGAGGACGTGGCCGCCTACCGAGGCAGCCGGGTGCGACTGCAATGGCACCGGCGCCACACGGTGCACGTTCCCGACCCCCGCTGACCCCGCCCCCCTGCTGACCCCGACCCCGCTCCTCCCACGTCCTTTCACGTATGGAGAACGTCGTGCGCCTCACCCCAACCCTCAAGGCCGTCGCCGCCGTGGCCACGCTCGTGCTGGCCGCCACCGCCTGCGGCTCCTCCGGCTCGTCGGGCAGCTCGTCCGGCGGCCTCAACCCCCCTGACCTCAAAGCCCAGTCGAAGCTCGGCAAGAGCGAGGGCGAGGTCAACCTGATCGCCTGGGCCGGCTATGTCGAGGACGGCTCCAACGACCCCAAGGTGAACTGGGTCAGCGACTTCGAGAAGCAGACGGGCTGCCAGGTCAACTCCAAGGTCGCGGCCAGCTCCGACGAGATGGTCAAGCTGATGAAGACCGGTGAGTACGACGCCGTCTCCGCCTCCGGCGACGCCTCCCTGCGCCTCATAGCCTCCGGCGACGCCGCCCCCGTCAACACGAACCTGGTCCCCAACTACAAAGACATTTTCCCCGACTTGAAGCTCCAGGCCTGGAACTCGGTCAAGGGCAAGGCCTACGGCATCCCGCACGGCCGCGGCGCCAACCTGCTCATGTACAACACGCAGAAGGTCACACCCGCCCCGACCTCGTGGGCCGCGGTCTTCGACGACGCCTCCAAGTACAAGGGCCATGTCACCGCCTACGACTCGCCGATCTACATCGCCGACGCGGCGCTCTATCTCAAGGCCACCAAGCCCGAGTTGAAGATCAAGGACCCCTACGCGCTCGACCAGACACAGTTCGACGCCGCCGTCGCCCTGCTGAAGAAGCAGAACGCCGACATCGGCGAGTACTGGAGCGACTACCTCAAGGAGATCTCCGCCTTCAAGAGCGGCGACTCCGTCGTCGGCACCACCTGGCAGGTCATCGCCAACCTCACCGCCGACGAAGGCACCAAGATCAAGGCCTTCGTACCCAAGGAGGGTTCGACCGGCTGGTCCGACACCTGGATGATCTCCGCCAAGGCCAAACACCCCAACTGCGCCTACCAGTGGCTCAACTGGATCGTCTCCCCGAAGGTCAACGCCCAGGTCGCCGAGTACTTCGGCGAGGCCCCCGCCAACGCCAAGGCCTGCGAGGAGACCAGCGACAAGAACTTCTGCACCACCTACCACGCCGCCGACACCGCGTACTGGAAGAACATCGCCTTCTGGAACACGCCCATCGAGCAGTGCCTCGACGGCCGTACGGACGTCAAGTGCGTGCCGTACGCCAAGTGGGTGCAGGCCTGGACCGAGATCAAGGGCTGAGACATGTCCCTGCTCAACCGGACCGCGGGGGCGCTGTACCGGCGCCCCCGGCTACGGCTCTCCCTGCTGCTCACCGCACCGCTGCTGTGGCTCGCGGTGCTCTATCTCGGCTCGCTGAGCGTGCTGTTCGTCTCCGCGTTCTGGACGACGGACTCCTTCACCTCCGAGGTGGTGAAGGTCTGGTCGACCGACAACTTCCACGAACTGTTCACGGTGCCCGTGTACCGGCAGGTCATCCTCCGCAGCATCGGCGTCGCGCTCGCCGTGACGGTCCTGTGCGCGGTGATCGCGTTCCCGCTCGCCTTCTACACGGCCCGCGTCACGAAGCCGCGGTGGCGCCCGTTGCTGGTGGTCGCCATCCTCACCCCGCTGTGGGCCAGTTACCTGGTCAAGGTGTACGCGTGGCGGCTCATCCTCTCCCAAGGCGGCCTGGCCGACTGGATGTTGAAGCCGTTCGGCCTGAGCGGCCCCGGCTTCGGACTGCCGGCCGCCGTCCTCACGCTCACGTACCTCTGGCTGCCGTACATGGTCCTGCCGATCCACACCGCGCTGGAGCAGCTGCCCGCCAACCTCCTCGACGCGTCGGCGGACCTGGGCGCGCGGGCCGGGCGGACCTTCCGGTCCGTCGTGCTGCCGATGGTGCTGCCGTCCGTCGCCGCCGGATCTATCTTCACCTTCTCGCTCAGCCTCGGCGACTACATCACCGTGCAGATCGTCGGCGGCAAGACCCAGCTCATCGGCAACCTCGTCTACTCCAACATCGAACTCAACCTGCCCATGGCCGCCGCCCTCGGCACCGTCCCCGTCGTCGTCATCGTCGTGTACCTGCTCGCGATGCGCCGCACGGGCGCGCTGAGCAGCCTGTAAAACACCATCGACCGCCTCTGAAGGAGGTGACATGTCATGCAGCTCTCCCGTTCCGCGCGCATCGCCCTGCGCGTGGCCGCCGGGTTCGGCTTCGCGGTGATCTACGTCCCGCTCCTGCTCGTCCTCGTCAACTCCCTCAACCCGGACCGCAGCGCGAGCTGGCCGCCCTCCAGCCTGACCCTGCACTGGTGGTCCGTCGCCTGGCAGAACTCGGGCGCCCGCGCGGCCCTCTGGGTCTCGGTGAAGGCCGGCCTCGGCGCCACCGCCATCGCCCTGGTGCTCGGCACCCTGATCGCCTTCGCGGTCGCCCGGTACCGCTTCTTCGGCCGTGGCGCCATCTCCTTCGTGGTCGTCCTGCCGATCGCGCTGCCCGGCATTGTCACGGGCATCGCGCTCAACTCGGCGTTCAGCACGGTACTCGAGCCGCTCGGCGTGGGCCTCGGCCTGTTCACGGTGATCGTCGGACACGCCACCTTCTGCATCGTCGTCGTCTTCAACAACGTCGTCGCCCGGCTCCGGCGCACCTCCGGATCGTACGAGGAAGCGGCGATGGACCTGGGTGCCGACACCTTCCGCGCCTTCGTCGACGTCACCTTCCCGCTGGTGCGTTCGGCGCTCCTGGCCGGCGGACTGCTCGCCTTCGCGCTGTCCTTCGACGAGATCGTGGTGACCACCTTCACCGCCGGACCCGGCATCGAGACCCTCCCGATCTGGATCTTCAACAACATGACCCGGCCCCAACAGGCGCCGGTCGTCAACGTGGTGGCCGCGGTGCTCGTCCTGCTCTCGGTGCTCCCGATCTACGTCGCACAGCGGCTGTCCGCCGACACGGCCACGGCCAGCCGGGTCTGACGCCCGGCAACGGCGCCGGTAAGCACCCCCGAGTGGGGTTGTCCCCGGTCCGTTCCGGCTCACCTTCCTCGCGGCGGTGACGTCGGCGCGGGGACATACTCAGGCAGAGAGGTATGTGACATAGTACTGATGTGAGCAAGCGACTGACCTGCGATGTCGTGGTCGTCGGAGCCGGAGTGGTGGGCGCGGCCTGCGCCCTCTACGCGGCCCGAGCCGGCCTCGACGTCGTCATCGTGGATCGCGGCCCGGTGTCCGGCGGCACGACCGGCGCCGGTGAGGGCAACCTGCTCGTCTCCGACAAGGAACCCGGCCCCGAACTCGACCTCGCCCTCCTCTCCGCCCGCCTGTGGACACAACTCGCCCAGGAAATCGGGGAGTTCATCGAATACGAGGCCAAAGGCGGCCTCGTCGTGGCCTCCACGCCCGGCGGGCTCATCGCCCTGGAGCGCTTCGCCGGGGAACAGCGCACTGCCGGAGTCGTCGCCGAACCGGTCGACGCCGAAGCCCTGTACGACCTCGAACCCCGCCTCGCCCCGGACCTCCCGGGCGGCGTGCACTACCCCCAGGACCGCCAGGTGATGCCTGCCCTGGCCGCCGCCCACCTCGTCCGGGCCTCCGGCGCCCGCCTGCTCACCGGCCGTACGGTGACGGCCGTACTCCGCAAGCCGGATGGAACGGTCCAAGGTGTCCGCACCGCCCCGGGCGACATCCTCGCCCCGGCCGTGATCAACGCCGCCGGCACCTGGGGCGGTGAACTCGCCGCCCGCGCAGGCACCACCCTCCCCGTCCTCCCGCGCCGAGGCTTCGTCCTCGTCACCGAACCGCTCCCGCGCCTGATCCACCACAAGGTGTACGCCGCCGACTACGTGGCCGACGTGGCCAGCGACTCGGCCGCCCTGCAGACCTCACCCGTGGTGGAGGGCACGGCCGCCGGGCCCGTCCTGATCGGCGCCAGCCGTGAACGCGTGGGTTTCGACCGGGAGTTCTCGCTGCCGGTCCTGCGGGCGCTGGCGGCGGGCGCGACCCGGCTGTTCCCGTTCCTGGCCGAGGTGCGGGCGATGCGCTCCTACCTCGGCTTCCGCCCCTACCTGCCGGACCACCTACCCGCCATCGGCCCCGACCCCCGGGTCCCCGGCCTCTTCCACGCCTGCGGGCACGAGGGCGCCGGCATCGGACTCGCCACCGGCACCGGGCACTTGATCGCCCGACTGCTCGGCGACAAGACCCCCGACCTCGACCTGGCACCCTTCCGCCCCGACCGCTTCCCCGACGAGGAGGGCGAGTGAGCTCAGGGTCCCCGCAGGACCTCGCCGAAGCCCGTCCGGAACCGGCCTTCACGGTCACCCTGGACGGCCGCGAGATCGAGGCGGTCCCCGGCCAGACCGTCGCCGCCGCCCTCTGGGCGGCGGGCGTGACGTCCTGGCGCACCACCCGGGTCGGGGGAACACCGCGCGGCGTCTTCTGCGGCATCGGGGTCTGCTACGACTGCCTCGTCACCGTCAACGACCGCCCGAACCAACGGGCCTGCCTGGTGCCATTGCACCCGGGCGACGCCATCCGCACACAGGAGGGAACGGGCCACGATGGCTGAGCGACCGCACCTCGCCGTGATCGGCGCGGGCCCGGCGGGACTCGCCGCCACGGCCGCCGCCGCGGCGCACGGTGTCCGCGTCACGCTGCTCGACTCGGCGGCGCGGGCGGGCGGGCAGTTCTACCGGCAGCCCGCCGCCGAACTGAACGCCCGCCGCCCGCAGGCCCTGCACCACCGGTGGCGGACGTGGGAGCGGCTCCGTGACTCCCTCGCGCGTCACGTAGAGGCAGGCAACGCAACACACTTGACGGATCATCATGTCTGGTTCGTGGAGCGCCGGTCGTCGGACCACTTCACCGTGCACGCCCTCCTCGGTCCCGCACAGGAGGACCCGGTCGAGGTGCGTGCCGACGCCGTTCTGATCGCCACCGGCGGATACGAGAAGGTCCTCCCCTTCCCCGGCTGGCCCCTCCCGGGAGTCCTCACCGCGGGCGGCGCGCAGGCCATGCTCAAGGGCTCCCTCGCCGTCCCGGGACGGACCGCCGTGGTCGCCGGCACCGGCCCGCTCCTCCTCCCGGTGGCGACCGGCCTCGCCGCGGCCGGAGTCGAGGTGGCCGCGCTCGTCGAATCCGCCGACCCCAAGGCGTTCCTCCGACGGCCCCGGGTGCTCGCGGCGCAGCCCGGGAAAGTCGCCGAGGGCGCCCAGTACGCGGCCCGACTCCTGCGCCACCGCGTCAAGTTGCTCACCCGGCACACCGTCGTCGAGGCGCACGGCGACGAGCGGCTGGAGGCGGTGACCGTCGCCGCGCTCGACACCGGCGGTCGGATCCGCCCCGGCACCGAACGGCGCTTCGCCTGCGACACCCTCGCCGTCGGCCACGGCATGCTGCCGCACACCGACCTCGCCGAGACCCTCGGCTGCCGGCTCGAAGGGCTCCGCGTCCACGTCGACGACGAACAGCGCACCGACGTCCCCGGCGTCTGGGCGGCAGGCGAGACCACCGGCATCGGCGGCGCGGACCTCGCCCTCACCGAAGGACACATCGCGGGACGCTCGGCCGCCGCCCGCCTGACGGGTGCCGTGCCCGACCCGCGCGGGTGGGCGACGGCCGCCAAGTCCCGTACGCGGTTGCGGGAGTTCTCCGCAGCCCTCGACACCGTGTACGCGCCGCCCGCCTGTTGGACGGATCTCGTCACCGACGACACGATCGTGTGCCGCTGCGAAGAGGTCGCCGGGGGCGCGATCCGCGAGGCCGTGGCCGGGCTCGGCGCCGATGACGTACGCACCGTGAAGCTGCTGACGCGGGCCGGGATGGGCTGGTGCCAGGGGCGGATGTGCGGGCCCGCGGTCGCGGGGCTCGCCGGATGCGGACTCACCCCGTCCCGGCGGCCGTTCGCCCGACCCGTGCCGCTCGGCGTGCTGGCGCACGCCGGTGAGACCGAGGACGACGATCATCAATGACATGCCACACCCCATTGAGACGAGGCGCTCCATGACCACCACCCCGAACCGTCCCTGGCGCGGCGTCCTCGTCGCCACCGCGCTCCCGCTGACCGACGAACTCGCCGTCGATCACGACAAGTTCGCCGAGCACTGCGTCTGGCTGGTCGACAACGGCTGCGACGGCGTCGTACCGAACGGCTCGCTCGGCGAGTACCAGGTGCTCACCCCCGAGGAGCGCGCCAAGGTCGTCGAGACGGCCGTCGCCGCGATCGGCGGCGCGCGGGTGATGCCCGGTGTCGCCGCCTACGGCTGTGCCGAGTCCCGCCGCTGGGCCGAGCAGGCCCGCGACGCCGGCTGCGCCTCCGTGATGCTGCTGCCGCCCAACGCCTACCGCGCCGACGAGCGTTCGGTGCTCGCGCACTACGCGGAGGTCGCGAAGGCGGGAGTGCCGATCGTGGCGTACAACAACCCCATCGACACCAAGGTCGACCTGGTGCCGGAACTCCTCGCCAAGCTGCACGGCGAGGGGTACATCCACGCCGTCAAGGAGTTCTCCGGCGATGTCCGCCGCGCCTACCAGCTCGCCGAACTCGCCCCGGAACTCGACCTGTTGATCGGCGCCGACGACGTCCTGCTGGAGCTGGCGCTCGCGGGTGCGAAGGGTTGGGTGGCCGGTTACCCGAACGCGCTGCCCGCGGCGAGCGTGGAGCTCTACCACGCGGCCGTCGGCGGCGACCTGGCCACCGCGAAGAAGCTGTACGAGCAGTTGCACCCGCTGCTGCGCTGGGACTCCAAGGTCGAGTTCGTGCAGGCCATCAAGCTGTCCATGGACATCGTGGGCCGGTACGGCGGCCCGGTGCGTCCGCCGCGCGTTCCGCTGCTGCCGGGGCAGGAGGCCGTCGTGCGCGCCGCCACCGAGAAGGCGGTCGCGGCCGGTCTCGCGTAAGTACCCTCGCATCGGCACCGATCCACCAGGAGCGTCATGCGCAGCAAACTCGTCCTGCACGCCGTCGACTCGCACACCGAGGGCATGCCGACCCGGGTGATCACCGGCGGCATCGGCACCATTCCCGGTGCGACGATGAACGAGCGGCGGCTGTACTTCCGCGAACACCGCGACCACATCCGGCAGTTCCTGATGAACGAACCGCGCGGCCACTCCGCGATGAGCGGCGCGATCCTGCAGCCGCCCACCCGGCCCGACTGCGACTGGGGCGTCGTCTACATCGAGGTCTCCGGCTATCTCCCGATGTGCGGGCACGGCACGATCGGCGTGGCCACCGTGCTCGTCGAGACGGGCATGGTCGAGGTGGTCGAGCCGGTCACGACGATCCGGCTGGACACCCCGGCAGGCCTGGTCGTCGCCGAGGTCGCGGTCGAGAACGGCGCCGCGAAGAACGTCACCCTCAAGAACGTCCCGTCGTTCTCCGTCGGGCTGGACCGCAAAGCCACCCTCTCCGACGGACGGACGGTGACATACGACATGGCGTACGGCGGCAACTTCTACGCCATCCTGCCGCTGGACCAGTTCGAGATCCCCTTCGACCGCACCCGCAAGGACGACATCATCAAGGCGGGCCTGTCCCTCATGGAGGCGATCAACGACCGGGACGAGCCCGTCCACCCCGAGGACGAATCCATTCGCGGTTGCCATCACGTCCACCTGTACTCGCCCGGCGCGACCGCCCGGCACTCGCGACACGCGATGGCGATCCACCCGGGCTGGTTCGACCGCTCCCCCTGCGGCACGGGCACCAGCGCGCGCATGGCGCAGCTCCACGCGCGCGGCGCACTCCCGCTGCACACCGAGTTCGTGAACGAGTCCTTCATCGGCACCCGGTTCACCGGGCGGCTCCTCGGCACCACCGAGGTCGCCGGCGTGCCCGCCGTACTGCCCAGCTTCACCGGCCGTGCCTGGATCACCGGCACCGCGCAGTACTCGCTCGATCCCACCGACCCGTTCCCGGGCGGGTTCATCCTGTAGCCCGGGGATAATGGCGGGTCACGCGTGACATTGCACGGTGCGGAACATCGCACGGTGCGACATTGCACCACTAGGAGATTCGATGGCCGTCCAGCGCACGGGCGCCCCGCCCACCGCTGCCCCGGACCTGCCCGCGCTGGGCGGGAAGAGCAGTTACCGCGAGCGGGTCGCCGACGCGCTCAGGGCCGCGCTGATCGCGGGGGAGCTGCGGCCCGGCGAGGTGTACTCCGCGCCGACGCTGGCCGCCCGCTTCGGCGTCTCGGCCACACCGGTGCGCGAGGCCATGCTCGACCTCGTCAAGGAGGGGCTGGTCGACACCGTCCCGAACAAGGGGTTCCGGGTCACCGCGGTCTCCGAGAAGCAGCTCGACGAGTACACCCACGTCCG
>Ga0307516_10010623_pt1 | contig 10101 bp, 17 predicted proteins | sample 19_EM_MG_FD_203310 | JGI IMG/M metagenome (GOLD analysis project Ga0307516, IMG submission 203310) | Populus trichocarpa ectomycorrhiza microbial communities from riparian zone in the Pacific Northwest, United States - 19_EM | ecosystem: Host-associated > Plants > Roots > Unclassified | place...
CCTCTCGTTTTTCGTCTGCTGAGGACTCCACAATACATGCGACAGCCATTCTTCCCACTGTGGCCCACCATTCCATTCCAATAAACGAGGCCTGGGCCATCTGCGGTAGTGAATAGCAGATAGAGGTTGGAGATGTACCATGAGTCTGTCCAAGCGTTCCAGATTTGGAGACCCTCGGCTTGGAGGGCAGTGAGATGATGGATACCTGGAAAGAGAAAAGAGTTGACATTCTTGGGTTTGTTGGGGCCAGGGATAAATCCCCCTGGGCGAACATGAAGCTTGCGATAGCGTTTGTCTGGGGGTAAATTGATGATGATCCAGATGTAGATCCAACAGTCCGACTCTTTGCTATCGTATAGCTGTGCTCCATCGAGAGAAACCATCAGCACGATGTCATGGGGCTTGATATCACCATCCAGAACGGCACCAAGATAGTCCCAACCCATTGCTAAATCGTCAACAACAGGGATACTTCCTGTCTCTCGTATTTGGTGGAGGACCTCCTCGGTCCGTCGTCGCAAGTAGTCCATATCACCTGCGCTGTTGTTGTTCCGGTACAGAGCTTGAAGCTGTGGGCCAATAGGAATGGTTGTAAAGGTCTGGGCAGGATTCTTGCACCGCCCGTGGGTTCCTTGAAGTTTTTGCTCCTGCCAGCAGGATGTACCACAAGTCGGACATGTTTCAAGATGGGAAAATGGACCTGTGTATGCGATGCAGCTATTGTGACACATATCGTGTTCGATGGATACAACACCAGTGTATGAAGCGATGATTTTTTTGACGTTATGAAAGCTTAGAAGGGTGTTGATACCATGGGAATCGGAAAATTCCTTCCTTGCTGCACTGCAAACACGATTGTAGGCAGCCTGAGAACTATTCTCGAGAGCCAGATATGTTGATATGGAGAAGCGAGTGCCCGGCTCTTCAATGGGAACAATGTGAGTAGGAGGATCTCATAGTCTCTCGAGGGCATCTTGACTGAGTTTAGCGACTGGGTCATCCAGCGAGGCACTATTGAGGGCCAGTATAAAGTCCATAGTATGACGCATGGATGGAAGGACAGCAGTTCCTGCCAGAGCTGCGATGTCAACAACAGGACATTGCCTGCGTTGATACTCTATGGTGATGCGCTGCCCTGGAGGTATTGGGGAAGGTGTGCGCGATGGTTCCTTCATTGCATGTCAATACCAACAGAAATTGACAGAAATTGACGACATACCTCAGGCAGACGTTCTTCTTGAGGTGCAGGAGACTGGTGATCAGGCACACGCAATGGTTCCTTTGCTGTGTGTCAATACGAACAGAAAACAAGAAAACACCCGGCATGGGCAACATACCTCGGGTGGGTGCTCTTCTTGAGGGGCGAGAGACTGGCGATCAGGCGCACACAATGGTTCCTTCATCGGATGTCAATATGAACAGAAAACCACTGACATGTACAACTTACCTCATCTGAACGAGCTTCTGGAGGCGACCAACGATCAGGCGTTCGTGGTAGTTCCTGCATTAGCTGTAAGTATAAGCCAAAAAATATCTGATATGCACAACATACCTCATTACCATCATCTTCTGGAGGTATTGGAGATTGATGGTCAGGTGGTGGCAGCAGTGGTCCCTACAGTAGATGTCAGTGTTGGTAAGAGAATATTACTGAAGGTGACATACCTCATTGGGCTCGTCATCCAGAGGTATCAGGGACCAACGATCAGGCGAGCATGCCCATTCCTACATCGGTCATCAGTATCGGTGAAAGGATACAAGTGAATTGGACAAATACCTCATTATTAGATGGATCCGGGTGTTGGTGGGCATGATTATATGGAGGCTGCTACATTGGATATCACATTAGTTCAAGGAAAATCTGCGATGGCATACCTTGTAAGGTGGATCAGGTAGTTGTTCAAAAAGTTCAGGTGCATGCGGTAATTCCTACAGGTACTATATCTCAATATTTCCAAGAGAAAATAATCAAATCGGGTAGCATACCTTGTTGGAAGGTGCATCGGGCTGTTGGTTGGGAAGACCAGGCGTGCATGGCAGTTCCTACATTGGAGATCAAGTCAACGACTGAAACTCCGTAAGATGAAGACAACTTACTATGTTCCAGAGACGAGCACGCTTGCGACGACCAATGTGATGACGAGCGTCTTTGACCGTTTCTAGCCGCCTTTTGATCATAGCTCGCATGATGTCCGCCTTGGTCTTGATGGAATGGTTCCCTGCTCCAGGGTTGGCTTGCTCGGAGGTAGCTTTGGCATGGCGATACCACGTTGCTTTGGAGACTTTCCGAGGCTGTCTGAAGCTACATTTGTCGCAGGGGCAGGCGTACTCGCCTCTGCATGCACTTGAAGCGATAGTGGGCTCGGCCATCGTGGAGGAAAGCTGCAACGGTGTGAGTAAGGGGCAGAGCAGAGATGTGGAGTGTGTGTGCGTGTGCATGCGTTTGCTCACCAGTACGTACGTGCGTGAATGCGATGTGCTGTGCTGGGTGCAGCTGTGTAAATGATGCAGTCGACGGACGTATCACAGGGCGCAGTACCCCAAAAAGGAAGGCATCATATTCATCTCACACCTCCTCATATTTTTCATATCGATTTCATATCTCATCACACGTGGTCACACCAGGTACTATCACTTGACTGGTATTGCAAAATCAAAACACCATGTCTCAGAACTACACAACCACATATGTAAGTAATGTAAAAAGTACATAGGCAGGTAGAGGACCATGTATGAAGGAACTTCTGATATAAATTAAACCAACATGTGAGGTGTAGAAGCTGCCAGAATGATGCCAGTTTATCGCACAAAATGATGCAGAGTTGCAAATGTTCCCATCTGCCAAATGGAGGGGTTGTCACATAGTGTCACACCCTACATTGCAACTCCGATGCGTTGATAACACAAAGCTTCGTCGATGGCCATTGGGACAGCAACAAGGCAGGAACTCTTACAGATGTGCGTAGTAAATATTAGTATCTATTATAAAGTTCTAGTGGAATACGAGAAATCACCAGATCAGGCAATCTGGGGTGCGTGGTATGAACTCGAGCTGATAGACTTGGGATTAGGGTAATAGTAAGGACTCGGATATGATAGTGTCGTAGGCATGAATGTATGGGCAGATGGAACACAATTGTGAAGATTAAATGGAGCTGGGGTAGAAAAAGGTGCCATGGATGAAGTCGAAAATGGGGTATGGGTGATAGCTGTCTGACCACCACTGGTTGCGTTAGGAATTGATGGGACCATTGGTGGAATGATGTCAATGCGTCGGCGACTTGGTGGGGGAATATTTTCCAAGTCGGGATCTGTTTGTTCAATTGGCCGTTTTGTGGTGGCACGCAAATGATTGTTGAAAAGGCCTTCGAAGCGGGGATCAGCCTTCAAGTGCTGATCCATTTCGAAGCGACTCCGGATGGCCTTCAAGAGGTCAGCCTTGGTGCTGGTCATCTCGATTGTGAGATGGTGAGCAATATCAATCAAATCATCTTTGCTTTTGTTTGAGAGCGCACCACTGAACCGAACATCCTCACCCCGCACAGCTTGTCACACTGCCCTGTCAGCCTGCTTGGCTGCTTTCCGTGCAGCCACCTCGGCTTTTTTCAGCTTCTTTTCAGCCCTTGCCTCGTCCTGTGCCTCGCATTCCCGTAGACCGTCCGCTGATGTCAGCCAGCGTGCATTGATATTTCTTGCTCGTGATTTTTTCCCCTTCTTCTTATTTAGCCACTTGTTCAATGCTCCAATCTGGCCTAGGGCAAGTGCACAGTGTGCTTTCGCCGCCTCCAGTTCACCAGTCTTTGCCTCAGCATTTGATTCAAGACTCTGAACTCTGGATGTCAGCTGGCTGACCTTATCCTCCAGGGACAAGAAGTATGATGCCAGCTCGGGATTCAATTTCAGTACAGCTGGTGGCGTGGCAGTAGACCAGATGGGGTGAGGTGTGGAGGGGAGTGGTGAGGCAACAGATCGGTGGCCTTTGGGGTGATCAGTGAGAGGCTGAACAGTCTTGGAAGAGCCAGCCTCGGCGCCACAGTCAGACTCAGCGCCATTTTCGGAATCGGATCCACTATCTGACGAGTGCCGCAAGTCCTCATCTTCAGTGTCTGATCGCTCGCTGTGTGAGCCGTCATCTTCCAAGTCTGTAGTAATATCGTCCAGGTCCAGTAGTTCGTGAGGCTGGATCGGATATGATGATGGCACATGTGCTTCTGTGGAAGTTGCCATGCTTGGTGCGAAGTCCTGGTCTTTGAAAATGTGAGGGTTGAGAGGACGAATACCACTGTTCTTCCAAGCTTTGAGGATGATCTCCGACGTAAATACCTGTGCACAAGTGGCCATGTATTGATTAATGAAATCCTGCCTCGTGATCTCCTTGCCTGTCACCTTAAGTATCTCCTCACATTGTTTCCGCCATGCGTGCTGGAGGGGACCAAAAATCCCCACATCAAGCGGTTGCAATTCATGAGTCATGTGCAGTGGGAGGCAAAACAACTCAATGTTGTTTTTAATGGCAAGCTGACGCATCTCTTTCGTGATATGAGATCCATGACCATCATAGATAAGCAAAACTGGTTTTCCCGGCTCGTTTCGCGCTGTTGCCTGAGGGATGAAGGTATGCTCAAACCATTTTGTACAGATGAAATCATCTGTCTACCCATTCGGTGATGTCCCAACACTACAAGGATTGTAGTGAGCTTGTTTTTGCAGAATAATAGACTGCTGATGACCTACCAGATGTCTGGGTGAGCTTTGAACCATTTCTTGTGATATGACTTCCCTGAGAACACAAATCCAGGTGCAATGTTACTACCATCAGCAGACACACATTCAATGATGGTGACAAGCTCAAGGTTGCTACTCTGGGTCTTGTACTTCGTGAATCGTCCATGTGGTACAAAGTATTTCTCAGGTGATGATTTCCGACCTCCACCTCGTTGACACCCCTTCTCATCCATGTTGTAAATGTTCTCCCAGGGGATTTCTTTCTCCTCAACGACCTGTTGCAATAGCTTAAAATGGTGTTCAACCACCGTTTTGTTGAAACTCTGGCAACGCTGTGGGTCTAGTCCTGCTGGTTTCCCAAGCACAATGTCAGGATGCCGTCATAAGAACCCGATAATCCACCAAGGGCCTGGCTTCTTCCCACAGAGCAGTTCTGCTTTGGTCTGAATGGTCCATTTACTGAGTGGTTGCCCCATGGAGCTAAGATGCTTGATCCAGTCAACTAGCATGGACTCCTGTGCAGGCAAGAGAATCTGTTGGTGTGCATGGGCTTTATGATATGGCTGTGAAGTCCCGAGATACCGCTGTCGGAGAGTATGGTAAGGGATTTCGTGCTCGACTGCAGCAGCATGAATGTTAGGAGAATCAGAAGCAGAGAGAAGAGAGCAAACATGTTGGATTTTCTGTTCTTGTTCATCACTAAGTTTCTGAGCCTTTGTCCTGGCATAATGTACCCGTGGCATCCGACCTGGTGACTGGGTGGGAACTTAGACTATTTCATGCACTTTGTGCTGTGCTGCCATGGCTGCTGATGTCACTCCGACACTGCTCCGCTTGATATTGTCACGCTCTTGCATCACATCATTGCAACGACAATCGCAATTGAAATCTCCTCTTGACTGTGTCTAAAAGATTTGTAGGAAGTGGGGAAGTATCTAAAGAATGTCATTGCAGCTTTGCACATTTATCTGTTGTGATTTGATTTCAGCCCTGACGAGTTATTCTGAAAACAGCCCCTTTGGAGCAGTAAATTGCTTCCTGCTCATGTACAGACATATTTTATTTTTTTTAAAGTATACAGCCCTCTTGGGCTATGGTATAACATGCTCTGTGTATGACTACTTGGCTTGGATTGAAGTGTTGCGTGCTGTAGTTAGCATTTTGCATCTCCATGTCATTTTGCAATACCGGTCAAGTGATAGTAAGGTCCAGTTTTCACTGGGCATCACTCCCAAGAAGAAAAGACACCACTCTCTCCACCAATCAGATAGCTGGATCTCACGCATGTAACTGTCCGTAATTCGCTAATTCTAAGTGTTCATTTCAGCTGTTTTGCAGATGTAGGGACAGAGGAATAACCAAATTTGGATGCTGCGATTCGTGATGGGGAATGTGCCAAATTGATCGTCCCCAATCGAAGGGAGCTCATCTTCTGGGATGCGCTTTTTGAGAGATTTGATGAATTCGTCTCGATTCATCAGTTCCATCTTCTCACAACCACAGAAGAAGCTCGGGTCATCCGCAAGAATACTGCCAGTCTGCACTTCTATTCCGTTGCAGTCCCACGCAAAGATGCTTTGATCGTTTGACGTGCGGATGGTCTCCAGTTGAAGACGGTGAAAAGCCTTCTTCCCCTCTCCATACAACATTGGCATATTCACATCCAGCAGGCCCATCAGAGAATAAGCCCTGTCCTCCACTCAAGTCGTCGTCCGATTGGCTGCCCATGACATGATCTGTGCAACACATGGATGGTTTGAAGAAAGTCCTTCCTTCAGTATATCCTGTGGAACCTGAGTAATGTCTTCCAAGATAGGTGAAAGTGACCTCTTGTCACCGATGAGATGCCAATCCTCATTGAAGAACTGGAGATCCCTTGGCGCTATCATCTCTTGTAGTGTCCACCCACGCGAGAACCACTCCAGCCAGCCCTTCGAATTTGGATACGTCTTCTTGTTGTGCGCATTGGGAAAGGATGAACCGTGAACGTCGTGGAGGTACGAATAGCATATCCTTGAGTTTTCGTACCACCGGTACATGGAATTGATGGCCTCCGATAGCTCTGTGCTGCTTCGCTTGTCGATACAGCAAGTGTCAACCCACAACCACTTGTACCCGTCCTTCTTCGCCTGCTCGCAGCTCTGGAGGATCTTTCGATAGCCATCACGCTGTCAAATTTCACTTCTCTCCTTCTTGGTCATCTTCGCGAGCTCGACTATCTTGTCATAGTCCACTTCTTGCTCGATCCACTGATGGGATAAGATCACGTACTCTGTGACTTCGTCATCACCGAACTCAAGGACTTCAGCTCGACGGTCAACTCGCTTTCCCTGTCTAATCAATCGCTCCCTTTCAAGAAAGGCCTCTACGTTGATCAGGCACATACTACACAAGTGCATATTGATCTCGACCATGATCAACAACTGTAGATGGTGTCCATACCTCCTCCAAACGAATTGATGGAAAATATGTGTAGTCGTGGTGATACGATCAGGTTGATTCTCTTTGGTTGGCTAACGTCTTTATATGCCAGTGAACTGCTGGTGACGGGTGATGGTAAGTGTACAAGGATGCATGTGTGATTGCAGGCGAAAAGCTTCAGCATAACATAGTAGCAAGCAGCTGAGCATTTAATGACACTGTTACCGCCATCCAATCGCCACCTCTACAAGGCACCATTCCTATCATTCCCTGTACAGCCCCATCAGTGGTACCTTGCGCCACTGCAACGCCAAAGAAAGCCCACCTGGGAGCACTGCTACTCGTAGTGACCACAACACTGTTACCAACAGGAGCAGTGATTCTTCTCTGATATACATGTTTGAATTATCGCCATGCTCACTCTCACTCTCACTGATATTTAGCTGGGAAGCCTCCTTCCAAACTCTTACTCGCTGGGAACATAAAATTTGCGGCTTAGACATCTATGTGGGACACTCCATATTGTTAAGATAATGGCTAGCGTTAGGCGGTACGACGAGCGTGGGAACATCCACGACACGAAACAGTTGAGGGATAGCAAGCTTAGTAGGCACATAAGAAGTAGGGCGAGGAGACTCGGGCTTCAGATAGTTATTTCAATTTACCTACTCTGAATATATATATATTTGTAGCTCCTGCCATCTGCATTTGGCGTCGACCTCAACACATATGATCTGGTGACCGACCATTAGTACACCCGCACATACTGTCCCTTTACTGGCATCGCCACTATGGCGATCGCTAAGTCCAGATATGGCTGTGAGTTGCTGTTCACAGTGTGGATCCTACCTGGGTAACTAAGAAAGTGAGAAAGTCATACAGTGGAGGTCAAAGTTCGTAAAGCGGGGCAAAGCAAAATTTCAATATTTTGATGTCTGCAGAAGTAAAATGAGGCGAAGGAAGCTTGATATGTAATTATTAGGGTGGCTCAAAGTTGGCGCCGTCGCCGCCGCCGCCGCCTTCGCCTTTGCTTACATATGCCTATGCTACCAAATTAGGAAGTCACGTTCAAGTCAGCTTTTTTCACGCTATGCATCTACAGTATTACCACTAAACACCACTCAATCCACTCATTTACTTCCGTACTTACTTCCGCTCCTTATCATATTCACTTGTTACTGTTTTCATATACCAAATGCCTCGCAAAAAGACAACAGATGGCCCTCAAATTCCTGCTGTAACCTGGAACATAGCCATGATTTGGGACCTTGTTTCGCAGATCGAGAAGCCGGCCCATCTCAAGGTTCTATTTGGTATCAAGGAAGATTCCTATGATGTAAAGGTGTATTATTATACTTGGTACTTTGGCTAATTGGATCTCTAGAAAGAATGAAAGGTTGCTGTTTATGTAAAGTACACGGGACCTTGTTGCAACATTTATGGTAACTACCGTAAATAGCAGTTGCATCATTCACGGTAGTCCATCCACTGTGAAATATCACAACGTCCTGTTGCATCTTTCCCGTCCCACCTCTCCTGTTTGTTGCAACACCTTCCAACCATCCGTTGCAATACCCACCCACCTCTCCCATTTGTTGCATCTGTCCCCGAGCGTTTGTTGCAACACATTCTGCCCATCCGTTGCAACACCTCCTTGACCATCCGTTGCAACACCTTCCGCCCATCCGTTGCAACACCTCTCCAGACCATTGCAACACCCCTCCAGACCGTTGCAACACCCTCCCGTTTGTTGCAACACCTTCCGCCCATCCACTGCAACACCTCCTCGACCATCCGTTGCAACACCTCCTACGCTGTTTTGTCAACATCTTCATTGGACTATTGCTGACCGCCAGTCATCGCTGTGGTTCATGGGGTATACATATCATTGTTGAGGTGAAGCAAGGCGCAGATAAAAATTATTATATCTTTAGTCACAATGGTAATGGACGTCTGGTATGGTATTTGTGGTGGTCGCAGTGGTGGGGTAGTAATAGTAATAGAGGTGAACGCGCCTATTGCCCAAGCACACTGACATACGTTTGGGTGCGAAGCTAAGGTGATGAGTCTGGCCTCTTTCACGATGTCATGCGGTTTGTGGGCGTACTCTTGGCTTGTGGTAGATAACTTGATGTATCCATCGCGTTGGGTCGGCCTGGATTCGGGTCACCATGGAGAACGGGCCTAGAAGTCTGAAATAATGTCCTGGAGGAGAGTTTGGGCTTGTCTGGCTTGCGATGCATGCATCTGGTAGACTTACAGTGCTGGCACAGAAATCACTCATGGTGATTGTGCTGGGATAACCACCACTGAGGTAAGATTAAAGTCAACTGAGATTCGTTGCTGGTCAATCGAATGGTCCATGCATGTTATGTATGGTCATCAGTATGTTTGCTACATTACTCAGCATGCTCTAGTTCCGGGCCAGGCGAGCCTAGCCAATGGCGTTGATAATAAATCTCCTATAAATCTCCTATACAACTAGACAAACATAAGTTTAAAAGATCGCACTTCTATTCCCATCCCGATATGACATCAGAGGTCATATATCATTCTGAACGTACAAAATAGATCTGTAATTGTCATGTGTAGCATAAACATTGAATTGAAATAAATGAAGGTCACATCCGAGCATTACCACAATGGCTTGAACTCAAGACAGATATGTATATGAAACCAAGGTCAATCATTATGCACATCCCTTGCGTAGAGTTATATCACACTGATAGACGGTACAATATAATTAGTAGATTCTTATATTTGACTGAAACAACTGCCAACAAATGATGTCTATATATTGTTTCATTTTCATAGCATGATCATATAATGAGACTGGAAGTACTTTACTACTAGTCGTACGCAGCAAGTTTCTACTTACATAATCCCTATGTATCCCTGACGGTTAGGTTCGGAGACTTCAGGTGAGTTTTCTGCCATGTCTACCTTTCCGTATAC
>Ga0307516_10010624_pt1 | contig 10100 bp, 7 predicted proteins | sample 19_EM_MG_FD_203310 | JGI IMG/M metagenome (GOLD analysis project Ga0307516, IMG submission 203310) | Populus trichocarpa ectomycorrhiza microbial communities from riparian zone in the Pacific Northwest, United States - 19_EM | ecosystem: Host-associated > Plants > Roots > Unclassified | place...
GTGCACAGGCCGAAGACGGCGGCTTCTTCTACCAGTACACGAAAGAATTCGCGAGCGCGGGAGTGCGAGTGGCAATGGAGTTCTCCGGCAACACATTGCCCGAGGAGAACGTGCCCGCGGCGCTGAAGACGCTCACCTTCGAGGATCTGCGCGCGAAGGGCTGGGGCGATCGCGCGTTGCCTCTGGCCGGCGTGCCGCCCGTGCTGCTTGCCGAGGCGTATGCCGACTACCTCGCGGTGGCCCAGGCTTGCGCCGGGTTCGACGCGGGCTGGGAAAAGAAAATGCCGTGGTGAATCCGATGAAAGATGCTACCCCGATGAAGCCCTCCGATCAGTCCGTTCGGCTGTCGCCAGAACAGCGCCATGCCGACGAGCTCGCGCGCTTGGCTGCTGCTGACACCGACGCGAAACCGCCTGGCTGGAAGCTCTCGCCGCGCGCGGTGCGCAGCTTCATCATCGGTGACGAGCGGCTGCAGGTTTCGCGCAAGTTCTACGGAGACGATCCGCTGATCGATCGTGCGATCGTCACCCTGATGGGACATCAGGGCCTCATGCTGGTGGGCGAACCTGGTACGGCCAAGTCGCTGCTCTCTGAGTTGCTGGCCGCTGCCATCAGCGGCGACTCCGGCCTGACAGTTCAGGGTACTGCCGGCACTACCGAGGATCACCTGAAGTACAGCTGGAACTACGCGCTGCTGCTGGCCGAAGGCCCGAGCCAGCGCGCACTGGTGCCGTCGCCGGTGTACCAGGCGATGGAGGCCGGTCGCATCGTGCGCTTCGAGGAGGTGACGCGCTGCCCGCCCGAGATCCAGGACGTGCTGATTTCGCTCATGAGCGAAAAGTTGTTGATGGTGCCCGAGCTGAGCCGCGATGGGGGCGACGGCGCGCGGCTGCACGCGCGTCGCGGCTTCAACATCATCGCCACTGCCAACCTTCGCGATCGCGGCGTGCACGAGATGTCATCGGCATTGAAGCGACGCTTCAACTTCGAGACCGTAAGACCGATCCGCGACCCGCAGTTCGAGATTGAGCTGGTGATGAAGCAACTGCAGCGTGAGCTCGCCGGCGACGAGACCCCAGTGGAGGTGCCGCGCGACGTGGTGGCACTGCTCGTCAGCACTTTCCAGGAGCTGCGCTCGGGCCAGACGCAGGACGGCGCGCCGATCAAGGGGTTAGATGCGGTGATGTCCACCGCCGAGGCCGTCAACGTGGCCTATGCCGCGGCGCTCCAGGCTCGGCACTTCAACGGAGGCCGTTTGACGGTGCGCGAGATCGCCGGCCAGCTGCAAGGCGTGATGCTCAAGGACGGGCAGGACGACGCTCGCCGCGTGCGCCACTACTTCGACACCGTGGTGCGGGAGCGCGGCAAGCGCGACGCGCTGTGGAAGGCCTTCCACGAGGCGGCGCGCGGGCTGTGGCAGTAGACGCGATCGGCTTGGGAGACAGCCTGCCGGAGGCGCTGGTCACGGCCAGAGCGCACCTGTTCGACACTGGCCAAGGCGTGTATTTCGCGCCGGTGCGTCACCACAGCCCGGCCTGCGCGTTCGCACTGCGCGAGATGCTGCGGGAACTGCGTCCAGCGGCCGTGCTCATCGAAGGGCCGGACGACGCCGATCACCTGGTGCCGCTGCTACAGCATGCCGACACGCGCGCGCCGGTGGCTCTGTTGTGCCAGTCGACCCGACCAGGCTTGAAGCGCAAGCTGCATGACGAAGACGAGGAAGGTGACGCGTTGCCGGACGTCCGCTCCGCGTTCTACCCTTTCTGCGACTACAGCCCTGAGTGGATCGCTGCCCGCGAGGGGGCCGTCGTTGGCGCGCAGGTCGCGCTCATCGACCTGCCTTGGAGCGACAAGACCTGGGAAGTCGGACGGTCTGATGACGAAGACGCCTCGCCTTCAGGAGACGCCGTGCGCAGCCTGATGGAGGAGCGCCACTTCGCGCACAGCCGCTACCTGGGGGCGATGGCGACCCGGCTCGGCTGTGTCGATCACCACGAACTGTGGGATCGGCTTTTCGAGCTGCGCACAACCATGGCGCTGGGCGATTGGCGCGCGTTCTTTGTCGACGTCTTCAGCTGGTGCGCGGCCGCGCGCTTCGACTACGAACCTCAGGTGCTCGAGGCTGAGGGAAGCCTCGCACGTGAGCACCACATGGCCGCTCATGTGCGACGCTGGCGCGACCGCGTGCAAGGCCCGATCGTGGTGGTAACTGGTGGCTTCCACACGGCTGAGCTGCTCGCTCGTTGGCAACGCACAGACGCGTCTCCCAAACCGGTGAGCCCGGGCGGAGCGCGTGACAGCGGTGCTTGGTTGATCCGCTACAGCTTCGATCGTCTGGATGCATTGAACGGCTATGCGTCCGGCATGCCTTCGCCTGGCTACTACCAGCGCGTGTGGGAGCGGTTGGTGGCGTCGGCACAGACAGCCGACCCGTTCACAGCGGTGGCGCTCGATGCGCTGGCCGGTTTCGCTGCGCAGACGCGCGAGCAAGGTCAAGGTGATCCAGCCTCCACTGCGCTTGTTCAGGCCGCGGCGCTGCAGGTGGTCCGCCTGGCAGCGCTGCGCGGCAATGTCGGGCCCGGGCGCCAGGATCTGCTGGATGCGATCCGCTCGTGCTTCGTCAAAAGTGCTATCGACGAGGGCACGCGCGGCTTTACGACTGACCTGAGGCGCTTCCTCAGCGGCGCGCGCATCGGCGACGTGCCGCCGTCGGCCGGATCGCCACCGCTGATCGAAGATGCACGCCGCCGCGCCAGTGCGGCCGGTGTGCGGCTGGACGACAGCACACCGCGTGTCGCCCGGCTGGATCTGTACCGCAAGCCCGCACATCGCGCGCGCAGTCGTTTCTTCCACGCCATGGCCTACCTGGATGCCGGCGTGGCCACCTGGCTGACTGGCCCCGACTTCATCGCTGGTAGCCGGCTGCACCTGTTGTTCGAGGAGTGGCGCGCAGCGTGGTCACCGCTGGTTGAGGCACGGCTGATCGAGCTGGCAGGAGACGGAGGTGGTGTCGAGGCCGTGTGCCTGGCCAAGCTGCAGCGTGAGGAACGCGCGTTGGCCGACGACGGCCGCGGTCGTAGCGCGCGGTCAGCCGTGATGTTGTTGCAACGGGCCTGCCTGATCGGGCTCCACCAGCGCTTACCGCAGTTGCTTCAGATGCTGTCGACCCACCTCGACGAGGATGCCAATCTGTCCTCAGTGATCGATTGCGGCCACCGACTCGTGACACTGTGGCAGGCGCGCGAGCCGCTGGGCGTGCAGCAGCATCCTCAGGTGCAGGCATTGCTGGAGCGGGTGTGGCCGGCGGCGTTGTTCCTGTTGCCGAACATGGCGAGTTGCGATGCCGCTGGAGAATCGGCTGCCGTCGCCCAGTTGCTGTCGATGCGCGAGCTTGGGCGCATGCTCAAAGGCGGATCGGCGACCAACGCTGTTGATGTTGCGCCTATGCACGATTTGCTCGTCCGCTTCGCCATGCGCTCCGAGGTCGCTCCTGGCGTATGTGGCGCCGCGGCGGCTCTGCTGTTTCTCGATGGCTGCTGGGGTGAAGCCGAACTTGCCGAGCTGCTCGCAGACCGCTTCGGTCCCGGCGCCGACTCGCGCTCGTCGGTGCGGATGCTCAACGGCATGATGGCCGCCGCCCCCGAGCTGCTGCGTCGCTTGCCGATGCTGTTGGCCAGGCTGGATCGACTGGTACGCGATTGGGATGCCGAAGCGTTCATTGCTCATCTGCCCGACTTGCGCCACCTGTTCACCCGTCTGAAACCCCAGGAGACGGCCGATCTGGCGGTCGAGGTGGCGCGTCTGCACGGTGCAGGCGACGACTCAGCACCGCTGGCTGCGATGAACTACGAAACCAGCGAGCAGGATCTGCTGGCCGGTCTGCGACTGGAGCAGGCGCTGGTAGCTACGCTGGAGCGCGATGGCTTAACCGCTTGGCGGTCGAGCTGAAGCCTGACGGAGGACCGCTTGAAGACCTTTGGGCGGTGTACACGGGCTGTGGCGCGCTACGCCACCCCTGGAAAGCGAAATGGGCGACCCGAAGGTCGCCCATGACTGAATACGGCCTAGTTCAGCCGCGAGCCTTTCGGCAGGCGTGACGCCAGCCACTCGTGCACGTCCGCCCGGATGTGCCGGCCTTCGAGCAGAAAGTCCTCGAAGCGGCTCGGCATGTACGGCAGGTACACCAGTGGCATGCCCGCCTCCTCGGGCGTGCGGTCGGCCTTGCGGCCATTGCACCCACCGCAGGCGGTGACCAGGTTCATCCAGGTCCAGCGGCCACCGCGCGACTCCGGCACGATGTGTTCGCATTGCAGGTCGCGCTCGTGGAAGCTCTGCGCGCAGTAGGCGCAGGTCAGCCGGTCACGCCGGAACAGCTTGCCCTTGCTGAACGCGGGTACCGCTCTTAGCGTTGGGGAATAGAGCCAAGCTGTATGGCCCGGCGCTGAGGTCAGGTGTTCGGCATCACAGGGCTGTAGCTCCGGCCGTCCACAGCGCCCTCAGTACCGGACGACGACCGATGACATCGTCGTCTCGGATCCGCGCTGTACTTTGTAGAGGTATTGTGTCTCGCCATCGCGCTTGCCGAGCGATTCCGTCGTGCACGACCGCAGATCAGTGAACTCCTTCAGAGGCCTGGCGTTGTACGCGGACCCACAAGCGAGCAGCCGGTCGCCGGCCTTCAACGTCGCGTAGTTGCCCGCGCTGCGGCTCCCGACATCGTCGACGACGAAGAAACCGTCCTCCTTGACGAAGCGCACGTTGCCGATCGTCTCCTGCTCGAGCGGCTTCTGCCTGGGCAGAGGCACTGCAGCCTCGGCAGGTGCGGGCGCGTTCCACATCGGCAGCGATGGCGACGGCTCGAGCATCGAGACCGTCTCGGACTGCACCCGCGGCGTCGCGGGACCCGCAGCTGGGCCATCCGACCGCGCTCCGGTGGGTCGTGGCAGCGGCGGACTCGACTGCCGGGCGGTCGCCGCCCGCAACGGCTCTCGCGGTGCATTGCCGACGTGGGGGTCGTCGAGCGACTGCTGGATTCCGGTGCCCAAGGGGCGGACCTGAACACGAGGGTCGGTGGCCGGCGTAGGCAGGGTGCTGACGACCGGGGGCGGCGATGTGATTTGCGGGACGCTGCGCTGCGCCGGCGTCTCCATGAGACCGCCAATTGCCTTCAACACCACGAACACCCCGAAGCAGATGCCCCACCACGGAATCGACGAGCTGCCCGACTTGGCCTGGGGCTGCTTCAGGACGGGGTCGATCAGCGTTTCGTTCTTCTGGCGCTCCGCGAGCGGAATCTCCTCGTGCCATTGACGCCACTGGATGATGTGCGTTCTCGACGTCACGAGCCGCAGCCAATTCGGATAGCGCTGTATCAGCAGCTCGACGCGCGGTATCTCCGCGAGCAGCAGGCGCTTCTCGGGTCGCTCCTCGCTTCTCAGTCGCCGTATGGTCTGACGCATCTCCTCGAACTGGCGCGGGTCCTGACGAAAGAAGATCAGACGCTCGTTGATGGCGGCGTCGAGCGTGCCCCCCACCTCTCCGAACAGGGCCAGGCGACGTCGGTCCTGGTCCCAGTTGAAACTGGAACATGCCGGACCGAAGAGGTACTCGAGACCGGGGCGCCAGCCTTCGACGATGAGGCACGCGACACGCCACTCGAAAAACGTGCGCGACTCCAGGTTGACGAGCCGTGCATCGGACAGCGCCTGCGCGAGTGCCTTCCGTGCGGCATCTTCGTCTTTGAAGACGCCGGCCGCGGTTGCCGCGAACTCCGCGTAGACCTGTTCACCCAGCGCGAGCGCGGCGGGCATTTCCGGCACATTGCCTTGTGCCGGTTCGACCAATGGTCCGGTCGCGACGTCCTCCCTGTGCTCGGCCGGTTCGTCGCGCGGTGGCTCGAGCGTTTCAGCCGTCGTCGCGGCGACGGCCTCCTCGTGGTGCTGCATCGCCACCCACTGGAGTGCCGATTCGTAGATCGATCGCAAGGCCTGGAACCCTTGCGGGTCGGCCGCCTGGTCGATCTGCTTGAGTCGCCTCGCATAGGCACGCCGGACGGCACGCTCGTCCGCATCCAGCCCCAGGTCCAGCGCCTGGAGGAATTGCGGGAGATGCGTCATGAGCCGGCACCACCATCGAGCGGGCTCGCTCGTTCGAGTTGGTCGAGGAGTTTTTCAAACTCGCGTCGACCGGGTGCGATCGTGCGCGCATCCTGCGTGGCGAGCAGGCGCTCGAAGCGCAAGATCTCCATGCCGAGGCGATCGCGGTCATCGCCCCGGTACTGTTCGTAGAGCCGTTCAGCGCGCGCCATCAGCGTGCGGTTCTGCAGCAGATCGCGCGGGTGGATCTTCAGCTCCGACAGAGACCGCAACAACTGCGCGATCTCAGCCTCCGACAACAGGCCGGGGTTGCCCTCGATCACGACATTGACTGAATGTCCGGTCTTGAGGACCGTCGCCTCGACCTCCAGCAATCCGTTGACGTCGTACGTGAACCGCACGTCCACGGCGCATTCGTGCACCGGCGCGCGCGGAAGCGCCACCTTGAGGCTGCCGAGATGGATGTTGTCGCGGACCAGGCGAGCCTCGCCTTGGTAGATCTGCAAGTCGACGTGCGTTTGCGCCTCGGACAGGGGAACGTACTGTTTCACGCGGCTGATGGGGACCGTGCTGTTGCGTTCGATCACCGGATCGAAGTGTCCCTGGGACACGGCGCCCCGCTCGACCCGCACGCCGACCTCGATCCCCAGCGAGTAGGGCGACACGTCGGTCATGACGACCTCGTTCAGTGCCGCATCCTTCGCCATCAGTCCTGCCTGCACGGCGGCGCCGAGCGCCACGACCTCGTCGGGATTGAACTCGACCGCCGGGAACCGTCCGAACATCATCGTGACCAGGCGGCGCACGATGGGCATGCGTGTCGCGCCGCCGGCCAGGACGATGTTGTCGAGCTGGCTGCTGCGTAGGCTGGCATCGCGCAGCGCACGTTCCACGGGCGTGCGCAAGCGCATGAGCAGCGGTGCAGAGACCTGCTCCAGCGTCGACTCGTCGAGTTCCAGGCGGTAGTCGTTTCTGCCCTGTCGAACCTCGATCGTGGCGCGCGGGCCGGCGCTCAACGCCCGCTTCGCGCCTTCGGCCTGCGCGCGGACGCGGGCCATGAACACATCGTCCTTGCGCAACTTGTCGGGCACGGACAGGCGCGCGAAGAAGGCGTCCACGAGGCAGGTGACGAAGTCTTCGCCTCCGAGGTAGTTGTCCCCTGCGGATGCTCGCACCTCCATCACGCCGTCGAACATCTCCAGGATGGACACGTCGAACGTGCCGCCGCCAAGATCGAAGACCAGGAACTTCGCTTCTGCTCCGAGCATGTGCATGCCGTAAGCGAGCGCCGCGGCCGTCGGCTCATTGAGCAGTCGCTCCACGTTCAGCCCGGCGATCCGGCCTGCGGCACGGGTGGCCTTGCGTTGTGCATCTGAGAAGTATGCGGGCACGGTGATAACCGCTTCCGTGATCGGCACCCCCAGCGCGGCCTCGGCATCCGCCTTCAGCGACTTCAGGATCAGCGCGGAGAGTTCCTCCGCGCGGAAGTCGCGGTTACCGAGGCGCTGGGTCCTGTTGCTGCCCATGTGTCGCTTGAAAAGCGACGCCGAGTGTGCCGGGTGGGTCTGCAGGCGCTCTCGGGCGGCCTGTCCCACCAGCACGGTGCCGTCCGCGTCGAGGCTCACGCACGAAGGCGTCAGGTGCTCGCCCAAGGCATTGCGGATCAGTTCCGACTTCCCATCCTTCCAGACCGCCGCGAGGCTGTTGGTCGTTCCAAGGTCAATACCTAAGATCACGCGGCCTCCCGTCCACGCACTGCTCGATCTCCGGATCGTATCTGCGTTCAGCTGGTCAGGCGGCTGCGCGCTCCGACACCCCGCGTGCGATTGTTGTGCAACAGTACGCAGGTCGCGCCGCAGACTTTCGTGAGCGAGACCGTACGATGCCCTGTCGCCCGTACCGAATCTTGCCGAATGAACTCTGTCGATCCCGCGATCATTGGCGCCTTGTTGGCCGGCCTGCTTTCCTGGGCGATCCTGTTGCCGCTGGCACGCGGGATTCCTTTGCGGCTGGCCAAGCAATGGGACCACGAGTTCGCTGTCAAGGCGCTCAGCGAAGTCAAACCCATCGATGAAGCGGACTATGCGCTGCCGGTCTTCCAGCGGGTCGCGGTCGTCGGCATCGCCATCGCACTCGGCTTTGTGGCCGTGAAGGTCCTCGGCGGCACTGCCGCCGGCGTGTCCATGGGACTCTACTTTATGGCGCTGCTGCTGCTGGCCGTCATCAACCTCAAGCACGGCCTGCTTCCCGATGTCGTCGCGCTGACCGTCCTCTGGGCCGGACTCGTCTTTGGTGCCACGCAGGGTGGCGGCCCCGAACAAATCTTCGGGGCCGCCGTGGGGTACGCCACGCCCTACGCGATCAGCCTCCTCATCAAGGCGCGTACAGGCAAGGAGGCCATCGGCCATGGCGACATGAAGACGCTGGCCATGACGGGTGCGTGGGTCGGTCTCGGTGCGATGCCGACGCTGTTCGTCGTGTTCATCGGCGTGTTGATCGTCTCCGCCGTTGCCTACTCGCGAGCAAGGAAAAAATTGCCTCACGGTCTCCCCACAGGACCGGCACACCTCGTCGCGTCGGTCGCGGTCGCACTCGGTGCGCGCATGTTCTGACCGCGCCCTCGCGGCGTTCGATATCGGACAGTTCCAGAAAGCGCGCAGGCTCTCGCTCGCCGGAGAGTCGGATTGCCGGGGGCACATGCGCGGTCGTGTCGGCTCACTGCGGCGCACTCCGCCGCGACTGGATCGGCGGGAGCCTGCGCGAGACTCGCATGACCCACCTCACATGCTGGCTCGGGCTGCCTCGTCGCCTCGGCCAGCCATCCCACCCGGTCGCGGACGCGGACGGGCCCGTCGCTGACCGTGTCGAATGGACCGACGATCTTCGGCCTGTGGAGGCAACGTCGTCACCGGTGCAGCGTCCCACCTCAAGCCATTGACGATCCGACCGGGCCGTTTTTCAAGAGCGACACGCAAGAACAGATCCTCGGGCACGGCTTTCGGGCCACTGGGCGTACGCTGATTCGCGCGCTGCCCGGCCGGGACAAGGAGGTCATTGAGCCGCACCTCGCGCACGTGTCGGACGAAGAGTTGGGCGGCAGCTATGACCGGACGACACACCTCGGGCAACGCCGCAAGATGATCAAGACTGGGCTCACCGGTGGACGATCTTGCTGCGGGAAGCAAGGTTGGGCCGGCGCTCTCTGCGTTCTCAGATGAATGCACGGCCTCGTGCATCTCATCTATGGCATCCTGAAGTTGCGCGCCCCGTTCAATCCACAACTCACGGTACAACGCCTTGACTTTCTAGTCGGTACCTAACCTGTCAGATGTCAGAGAGCCTGAAGATGAATCCCGCCGCCGAGTACGTCGAAATGAAGGAGTTCCTGCGCTTCTTCTCCGAGCGTTTCCTGGATCAACGAACCTCTTCCGCCCAGGAGCGGCCCATGGCCGTACTCGAACGCCAGGAAAAAGAATCTGCCAGCCGCGCGTTCTCCGGGTTGCGCATGGCAGTCAACAACTGCATGGAGATCTCGTCTCCCTGGCCGCTGTCCCAGGTTGTCGCGCTCGACAAGGAGATGGATGCAAAGGGCCTGCTGAGCCTTTCCTATGTCCGTTCCCACGTCTGGGGTCGGTACGCTGCCCTGCTGAAGCGCGGCCAAATCCGGAACAACGATGAATGGGTCGTTGCCCAGGGCGTTCTGGCGGACCCATCACTTGCACGGAGTCTTCCCGAGGTACAGCGCCGTGCCCTCCAGGAAATGGTCCGTTCCTATCGGCGCCCGGACCTCTCGATCGAGAGGACGCGACCCGGCAACCCGGGTCGCGCCGGTTTTCTGAAGCGTTAGGCGCCCTGCGAAATGAGCACTCGCAAGCTACTCGTTCTCGATCTTGACGAAACGCTCGTGCACGCGACAGAGGAGCCTCTAGATCGCGCGAGCGACTTCATCGTGCATTCGTACCATGTCTATGCGCGGCCACATTTGAATGACTTCCTGGAGTTTGC
>Ga0307516_10010625_pt1 | contig 10100 bp, 9 predicted proteins | sample 19_EM_MG_FD_203310 | JGI IMG/M metagenome (GOLD analysis project Ga0307516, IMG submission 203310) | Populus trichocarpa ectomycorrhiza microbial communities from riparian zone in the Pacific Northwest, United States - 19_EM | ecosystem: Host-associated > Plants > Roots > Unclassified | place...
GTCCGGGATGATCAGCTCGGGGTCGACCTCCTTCTTGGTGCCCAGGCCGGTGCACTCCGGGCAGGCGCCGTACGGCGCGTTGAAGGAGAAGACCCGCGGCTCGATGTCCTCGATCGCCAACGGATGGTCGTTGGGGCAGGCCAGATGCTCGGAGAAGCGCCGCTCCCGGTGCGGGTCGTCCTCGGCCAGGTCGACGAAGTCGAGCAGCACGATGCCGCCGGACAAGCCGAGCGCGGACTCCACCGAGTCGGTCAGCCGCTGCTTGCTGCCGGACTTGACGCTGAGCCGGTCGACCACCACCTCGATGGTGTGTTTCTCCTGCTTCTTCAGTTTCGGCGGGTCGGTCAGCGGATGCACCACACCATCCACCCGGGCCCGCGCGTATCCCTTGGACTGCAGTTCGGCGAAGAGGTCGACGTATTCACCCTTGCGTCCGCGGACCACCGGGGCGAGCACCATGAACCGGGTGCCCTCGGCCATCGCCAGGACCCGGTCGACGATCTGCTGCGGGCTCTGCTTGCTGATCCGCTCGCCGCAGACCGGGCAATGCGGTATGCCGGTGCGGGCGAACAGCAGGCGAAGGTAGTCATACACCTCGGTGATCGTGCCGACCGTCGAACGCGGGTTGCGCGAGGTGGATTTCTGGTCGATCGAGACGGCCGGCGACAGACCCTCGATGAAGTCGACGTCGGGCTTGTCCATCTGGCCGAGGAACTGTCGCGCGTACGACGACAGGGATTCGACGTAGCGCCGCTGGCCCTCGGCGAAGATGGTGTCGAACGCCAGGCTGGACTTCCCCGAACCGGACAGACCGGTGAACACGATCATGGCGTCGCGGGGCAGGTCGAGGTTGACGTCGCGCAGGTTGTGCTCGCGCGCGCCGCGGATGATCAGTCGGTCGGCCACAGCCAGCCACTCCGTCTTGTTCTTGGGTCCGGGCAGAATCGCGGCAACTCTAGCCACGGGGTACGACAAGTTTTGCCGCCACTGCAATAGCGCTTGCCGCCTCGTGCACATTCCCGCAGTTCAGGCACGCGAATCATCACCCGGTGGAGGGAACCGCCCACAGTTCTACCCCACCGACGGCCTGAGGTTCGCGGCCGAAGAGGTCGATCAGTGCGGTCCGCAACACGTCGCCGTGCGGGGTGCCCGGCACCAACACCACCAGCCCGGCCCGCCAGAAGTCCAGGTCTGTGGAGAACGCTCGCCGCTCCGCGTCGGTGATCACCGGCGGCTGCCCGTACAGCAGGATCCGGGTGATCAGGTCGGAGGTGAACCGGTGGGGCGCGTTCCACGAGCCGGTGTCATCGGCCGGCGGGTCGGCCGGACCCATGAAATAGCCCCGCGGAGACCGGAACTCGAGGCCGGACAGCGCCGCCCAGCGCATCCCGGCCCGCCCGGTCGTCACCTCCGGCAACGGCACGGTGACCAGGGTGCGGTCGGCCGGCACGTAGGAGCGCCAGGTCCCGTCCGCGAGGAACGACGGCAACGGATCGGCGGCCACCGTCGGCAGCGGCTTGGGCAGGACCGGCACCAGTGCCACGGTGAGCCCGATCCAGAACGCGGCGCGCCGGGGCCGGGAGAACGCGCCGACCCGGTCGGCGGCCAGCGCCAGCAGCACGCCGGCGATCGTCGCGGCCACCATCGCAAACCGGGTCACGCTCACCAGATCGATCACCGGTAGGTGGCTGACCAGGCCGAACGGCAGCGGTACGGCGGTCACGTGACCGCCCACCCGCAGTTTCGTGCCCATCGACACGAGCAGTAGCACCAGCGCCGAGATCGCCGCGGCCCGGGCCGCCACCGACCGCCAGATCAGCACCGTGGCCACCACCAGCAGGACCAGGCCGGGTACGCCGAAGAACGTGTTGTCCTCGGTGGCGCTGACGCTGAGCATCCGGGCGACGACGTCGCTGCCGGCCAGCGACTGCCGCGCGTACGCGCCGATGCTCAACAGGTCGGTGACGTACTCGTCCGGCGGGAACGGCTGGCCGTGGTAGCTGCCCGGCCCGGCGAACTGGAACCACAGCGGGTACGCCAGCAGCACGGCCGCGACCAGCAGCGCGACGCCCAGCCCGGCGCCGAACCGGCCGACCGCCTCGATCGCCGCGCGGCGCGCCAGCGCCGCCCAGACCGCCACGAAGACGCCCAGCGTGAGCGCGGTGAACAGCAGCGTCTCCTCATTGATGAAGACCTGCAGCACCACCAGCAGCCCGAGCAGGACACCGCCGCGCCGGACCCGGCCGGGCTCGCGCAGCCGGATCACCTGCCACACGATGAACGGCACGGCGAACTGGCTGACGAAGTTGATGTGCCCGTTGGCGTGCCCGATCATCGCCGGGCAGAATCCGCACCACAGCCCGCCGATCCAGGCGGCCACCCGACTCCGGACCAGGTGCCGGGACAGGACCCAGTACCAGGCTGCGGCCGTACCGGAAAGTCCGAGGGTCAACAGCAGGACCACCGAGGCGCCGGCGCCGAAGAAGTGGGTGATCGGCGCGGCCGGCAGGCTCAGCGCCAGCACGCTGGTGTTGGCCATCATGTTCACGCCGTCGGGCACGTTCAGTCGGTCGCTGAAGAGCGGATTCGCTCCGTGGAAGACCACCCGCTCGCCGTGCGCCAGCACGAACAGGAAGAAACCGTGATCGTCGTCGTTGCTGGACAGCACGCGCCGGGCCGGGTCGATCCAGAGCCGGATCAGCACCAGTACGGCAAGGGTCAGATAGCTCCCATACGCGGCGATCTCCGCGATCCGATGGCCGGGCCTCGCGGGCTGGACCTCGGGTTCCGCCTGATCGTTGACCTCGACCACCGCTCGCACCCGGCCATTCTGCCAGAGCCGCCTCGGGCGTCAGGGCCGGCGCCGGCGGCGACCGGACCCCTCGGCCAGGCGGATCGACTGCCGGGCGCTCTCCACTTCGGCCTCGCGGAGCAGCTTGCGCCAGCTCTCCAGCCGGCGCGGCGACAACGAGCCGTCGGCCATCGCGGCCTTGATCGCGCAGCCCGGCTCGGCGTCGTGCCGGCAGTCACCGAACCGGCAGGTCGCGGCCAGGTCGGCCAGATCGGCGAAGGTCCGGTCCAGCCCCGTACCGACGTCGAGCAGGCCGACGCCGCGGATGCCGGGCGTGTCGAGCACGGCGCCGCCGCCGGGGACCGGGACCAGACTGCGGTAGGCGGTGGTGTGCCGGCCCTTGCCGTCCGCCCGCCGGATCGCCTGCACCGGCATCACGGTGGTCCTGGCCAGCGCGTTCACCAGCGTCGACTTGCCGGCACCGGACCGGCCCAGCAGGGCCAGCGTGCGGCCGGGTGCGACGAGTTCACGTACCGCGTCGAGCCCGTCGCCGCGTTGCACGCTGACCGGCAGCACCGGCACGTTCGGCGCGAGCCGGGCGACCTGCCGGGCGATCGCGGCCGGATCCCGGGCGGTGTCCGACTTGGTGAGCACCACCACCGGCTGCGCGCCCGACTCCCAGGCGAGCGCGAGCAGGCGTTCGATCCGGGCGTCGCCGGGCGTCGGGTGCATCGGCTCGACCACCGCGACGGTGTCCATGTTCGCGGCCAGGACCTGCCCCGATGCGTCCTTGCCGGCGGTCCGGCGGATCAGTGTGGTACGCCGGGGCAGCACACACTCGACGGTGGTACGCCGGTCCGGCCACCGACGCAGCACCACCCAGTCGCCGGCGCAGGGCAGGCGGGCCGGGTCCTGGGCGGCGCGCAGCAGCATGCCGCCGGCCAGCGTGGCACGGCTGACGCCGGTGGGGTCGAGGACGGTACAGACGCCGCGGTCGGCGCGCAGCACCCGGCCGGGCGTGGAGTCGGATCGGTCGAGCGGATGGAAGGCAGCGGCGAACTCATCGTCCCAGCCCAACGAGGACAGAACGGACATCATGGATTGAACCTTCAGGGGTGTGGGGAGGCGACACCCGACGGCGGTCAGGCGCGGATCTCCGAGCGACGGGACGCAGCAACGATGGACGGCACGCTCCCCACCTCCTTCGCGGGTTAGATCGACGCGTCTGCACCGACGGTACGGTCGGCACTACCCACCAGGAAAGCGATTTCCGGTGCCCGGATGTCGGACCCGACTACTAGGGTCGAGCTCGTGACTCCGTCTTCTTCGCCAAGCCCGCATGGCCCCCGCCCTCGGTGCGTTCCCTCATGACCTTCGACCCGCTCGTGCTGATGACCGACGTGGATCGCGCCATCGCACAGCTCTTGCAGACCGCCGGGAGTCTCGACGACGACGCGGTGGCCGCGCCGTCGCTGCTGCCCGGCTGGACCGTGGGTCATGTGTTGACCCACGTCGCCCGCAACGCGGACGCCTACACCAACCTGCTGACCTGGGCTCGGACCGGTGTGGAAACCCTCGCCTACGCGACCCCCACGGCCCGCGCGGAGGGCATCGAGGCCGGGTTCGCCCGCCCGCTGCACGACCAGATCGAAGACATCCGTACGGCGCATGAGCGGTTCGCCGACGCGGCGGCGGCGATGCCGGGCGAGGCCTGGACCTACCACCTGTCGTTCACCGGGCAGCCGGCGGCCGCCGTGCCGTGGGCCCGGTTGCGCGAGGTCGAGGTGCACCACGTCGACCTCGGTCTGGCGTACACGCCGGCGGACTGGACGGACGCGTTCGCGCTACGGCTGCTGCGCGAGATCGTCAGCGGCGCGAAATCCGACGGACCGGCGCTGGTGCTGCGCCCGTTCGGCCTGGAACACCCGATGCACATCGGTGCGACGGACGACACCACGCCGACCATCGGCGGCCCGACCAGGTCGCTGGCGGCTTGGCTGGCCGGTCGCGCGGACGGCGCCGACCTGACCGTCGCGCCGGACGGCGAACTCCCTACTCCCGCATTCTGGAAGTGACCATGACCTACACCGGAGACGTCACCCCCGCCGGCCCCGCCGCAGTCCGCGAGCTGAGCCAGTTGCGCATCACCAAGGCCTCGGTCGGCCCGATGGACAACAACGCATATCTGCTGACCTGCGGCTCCGCGCAGGTGCTCATCGACGCGGCCAACGACGCGCCCCGGCTGCTCGAGCTGATCGGCCCGGCCGGCCTGACCACCGTGGTGACCACGCACCGGCACCACGACCACGTGCAGGCCCTAGCCGAGGTGGTCAAGGCCACCGGCGCCGGGTCGCTCGCGCACGCCGACGACGCCCCGGAGATCCCCGTGGTGACCGCCGAGCTGCACGACGGCGACCTGATTCCGGTCGGCGACTGCGCGCTCGAGGTCATCCACGTGGTCGGCCACACGCCGGGCTCGATCGTCCTGCTCTACCAGGATCCGGCCGGCACCGCCCACCTGTTCACCGGCGACTCGCTGTTCCCGGGCGGCGTTGGCAACACCCGCGGCAACAAGGCCAACTTCACCTCACTGCTCAACGACGTGGAGCACAAGCTCTTCGACCGACTGCCGGACGACACCTGGTTCTACCCGGGCCACGGCCGGGACTCGACGCTCGGCGCGGAACGCGGCTCGCTAGCGGAGTGGCGCACCCGCGGCTGGTGACCGCCCCCAGAAGTCGCTGGGTCGGCGAGACGGAACCCGTCCACCAACGCACCGTCCAGATGTCCACGCAACCACCGTCCAGATGTCCACGCAACCACCGTCCGTTCGGCGACAAGATTCGAGCCATACCGCTGGACGCCCTCTGGCGCCTCGAACCATGAACCGACACCCGCGGCCAGTGATCACCCCCGATCGGCGCCGTTGGGTGGTGGCTCATTTCAGGGCGCCGCTCACCGTCGTCGACTCCATCGGCAGGGAGAACATCGGGAAGTCGTACGCGATGGCGTTGTCGTGTTCCGGGACCGAGGTGGCCGCGGTGCAGTCGGTCAGCGTAATGACCCGGTAGCCGTTCTCGTACGCGCTGCGCATCGTCGACTCGACGCAGCAGTTGGTCAGGAAGCCGCCGATGATCACCGTCTCGATACCCTTGCTGCGCAGGATGAAGTCGAGGTTGGTGCTGGCGAACGTGTCGAGTCCACGCTTGCCCTCGATGATGATGTCTCCCTCGGCCGGGGTCAGGTCGTCCACGATCGCCGCCCCCCAGGTGCCCTTGACGAACGCGTTGCCGTCCACCACGCCCTTCAGGATCCCGTACGGATGCCGGGACAACTCGCCGTAACCGGGTGCGAACGTGATCGGCGCGTGCATGATCGTCACGCCGGCGGCCCGGGCCGCGTCCACCAGCGCCACCGTCTTGGGCAGCATCCCGGTCTTGTCCATCACCGCGGACACGGCGCCGTGCAGCACGCCGCCCTCGGAGGTGAACTCGTTCTGGTACTCGATCAGCACGAGCGCGGTCTTGGCCGGGTCGAGCTGCAGCGTCTCGGACATGGGAACTCCCTTGTTCCATCACGGGTGGGCACCGTTGAAGTGGGCACTGTTGATGTGGGCGCTGTGAAGCAGCTCACGTCACCTCCCATGCAAGCACGCCGACCGCAAGTTGGCGCGGCTCGCGGCGGGTAGACATCACCCAGCGAACGGATTGACCGCCTCCACGCCGGTGCGGGCCACGTCGGCCAGGTTGCGTGTCACCAAGGTCAGCCCGTGGACCCGGGCGGTGGCCGCCATCAGGCCGTCGACTGTCGGCGGCGGCTGGGCGGTCGCGTTTAGCCGGCCCCACTCCTCGGCGATCGCCGCCGTGACGGGCAGGACCCGGTCGCGATACGCCACGACCAGGCCACTCAACCACCCGTCCAGTGCCTCCGCCCGCTCCCAATCGCGCGAGCGCAGCCGTTCGATCCCCTGTCGGATCTCGCCGACGACTAGTGAGCTGATGAAGACGCTGTCGTCCAGGTGCCGCTCATACCAGCTCACGACGGAGGCGTCCGGTTTCGACTTGCGGAGTTCGGACACCACATTTGTGTCCAGTAGGAAGCCCACGATCAGTCCGGCAGATCCACCGTGCGGGGCGGGTCCGCCGGACGCTCGATCTCGAGATCGGCGTCGAGCAGCGGCTCGGACCGTAGATATTCCATGAATCCCACCGACTGTCCCTTGAGATGATGATATTGCGCAATGTCGATCAAGACAGCTACCTCCTCGCCGTGCCTGGTGACGATCTGCGGCTCGCCGGATTCGGCGGCGCGCAGCACCTCACTGAACCGTTGTTTGGCCTCCTGCACCTGCCACCACCGGATGTCGGCCCGGCCGACACCTCGCCGTCCAGTGCCCTGCCGTGAAGAGCCCGGCTGACCGGCGCTCGACCCCCTGATGCCCGGCGCCCCGATGTCGGGGCCGTTCACGTTAGGGCCGCTCACGTTGGGGCCGTTCACGTTGGGGTCGGCGATATCCGGCCCGGTGACATCCGACTCCATCGGGCACCTCCTGAGATCCTCTGACTAGTCTGTCTAGACCGTACCTCAGATCAGCTCAAAGCTGAAGCCCCCGGTCGATGGCTCCGGCGACCCTAGACTGGGCGGCACCCCTCGAGACGGAGGCATTCGTGGATCTGCGACACGACCCGTACCGCTGGCAGCCGGCGCCGGACCGCTCCCCCGAGCCCTGGCCGCCCACGATGCCCGGCCCCGGCGGTCCCAACCTGCCGGGCTGGCTCGAGGAACGCCTCTTCGACCAGCGGATCGTCATGGTCCGCGGCCCGCTCACCCAACAGGGCGCGACCGGCATTGCCGCCGCGCTGCTCACGCTGGACGCGACCGGGCCCGACCCGGTGCAGCTACACGTGGCTAGCTCGGGCGGCGAGCTGGGCGCCGCGCTCGCGGTGATCGATGTGATCGACTCGATGGCGGCGCCGGTGCATGCGGTGGTCACCGGCGAGGCCGGCGGCGCGGTACTGGCCGTACTGGCCGCGGCGCGGCAGCGCACCGCCTACCGGCATGCCCGTTTCAGGCTGGCCGAGCCGCGCGCGGCCGGGCTGACCGGAACGGCCGACGAGGTGGCCGCGGCCGCCGGGCAGCATCTGCGCGAGCTCGAGGAGATCGTGCTGCGCCTGGTCGAGCTGACCGGGCAGACCCGCAGCCGGGTCGAGGACGACCTGTCCGCGGGCCGCAGCTTGTCGGCGCCGGAGGCGAAGGAATACGGCCTGATCGACGCCGTGGTCGGAGAGGACAAGCGCGGGTCCACCCCGGGCGACGAAAAACGCGGGCCCACCCCGTAGGCGGACCCGCGTTTCCGGTAGATCAGGTGGAACTAGGCGACCTTGACACCCATCGAACGGGCGGTGCCGGCGACGACCTTGATCGCGGCTTCGACGTCGTTCGCGTTGAGGTCGGGCAGCTTGCGCTCGGCGATCTGCTTGATCTGCTCGGCGCTCAGCGTGCCGACCGTCTGGGTCAGCGGGTTCGACGCGCCCGACTGGATGCCCAGCGCCTTGCGGATCAGGAAGCTGGTCGGCGGCGTCTTGTAGACCAGCGCGTGGCTGCGGTCCTCGAAGACGCTGACGACGACCGGGATGATCTCGCCACGCTGCTTCGACGTCGCCTCGTCGTACTCGAGCTTCACGGCGCGCATGTTGGCACCGGTCGGGCCGAGCATCTTGCCGAGGTCGACCATCGCGGCGTTACCCGCCTCAAGCGCGAGGGTTACCTCATGGGTCTTTTTCTTGGGCGGCATTGCGTCTGGGCTCCCTTGGTGTTTGCTGCACGGGCCGGAAATGAGGAGCCTCGCGAGCATCTGAACGCACAACAACCCCGAGACCTTACAACCGCGCTGACAACAGGGTCAAAACGGCAGTCTGAGTCCCGGGATCACACCAGTGTACCCCGCTTCCCAGGACCGCTCCGGGACAGGTCGTCAGCCGGCCGCGGTGAACGTCGTAGACCACACCGTGTCACCAAAGCCGCAGGTCGCCTTGTGGCCGTACGCGGGGCCGCACACCCAGCTCAGCGACAACCGATGCGCCGCCGCGTCGTAGTCGCCGGCGATCACCCCGAGGTGCGCCAGCCGCAGCAGCGATCCCGTCGCCGGGTGCGGCAGGCTGACCACGCCCTGGCCGCCGCCGGCGTTCGTGATGTGGGTCAGCCCGTGGATCGGCCGGAAAATCTCCAGCCCGTGTACGTGGTGGGCCAGGTTGAGCACGTACTTGCCGGTCGGGTGATCGGGGCGCGGGCTGTACTTCTTGGCGAGCTTGTCCAGGGCCGTCCGCACCGTCGGGTCCCAACCGTTGGTGCGCAGGCTCGAGTACGCCGGCCGGTGGCCGTAGGTGACGACGAAATCGACCGTGGGATCGGCCTGTGCGTCCGCGATCAGCGCGTCGGCGGCCGGCTCCCAGCTCCGCAGCGCACCGGTCCAGATCTCCGGATAGCTGATGAACAGCACGCCGCCGGCCCGGAACCAGCCCCAGTCCTCGCCCGCGCAGCCGTTCCGGGTGCTGCGCACGGTGCCGTGGCCGGGACAACCGGGCGGCGTGACCCGCGTGCGGTCGTCCACCGAGACGGCTCGGCCGTGCGTGATGAAACCGCGGCCCTTGTAGTTCGCGAGCGAGTCGCGCGGCGTGCCCGCGGGCGATCCCTGGGCCGGGTCGGGACGGCCGTACTCGTGGTTGCCCCAGACCGGCTGGAACGCCGCCGAGGTCGACCAGACCTGCTGGTCGTCGTAGTACCGGTGGACCCCACCCGACCCGCACAGGTTTGCTTCCGAGATGTCTCCGCCGTGCGTCACGAACCGCGGCGCCAGCTCGGCGATCAGCGCGTGCACCTGCGCCACCCACGGCTTGCACAGGGTGCTCGCGGTGTCGCCGACGTCGACCCAGCCGAAACTGCCCAGCGGCGCGGTCCGCAGCACGTGGTCGGCGCCGCCGCCGATCCGGTAGTGGTATGCGGTGTCCGGCGCCAGCCCGATCAGCGCCACCTCGCGGAACGGCCCGCGCGAGTCGATCGGCGTGATCGCCGGAGGCGAGGCGAGGGCGGTGAAGCCGTACGCGGTGGTCCGGCCGAACGAGATCATCGACGCGGCGCCGCGCCAGTTCACCACCACGGAGGTCGGGGTGCCGCCGAACGCGTAGTGGATCTCGTCCACCCGGTCGGCGGCGACCGCCGGGACCGGCGAGACCAACCCCATGATCAACACCGCGACGCCGATGATCAATCCCGGTGTCCGGTGTGCCCTCGGGCGGTGAATTTCCACGCC
>Ga0307516_10010626_pt1 | contig 10099 bp, 13 predicted proteins | sample 19_EM_MG_FD_203310 | JGI IMG/M metagenome (GOLD analysis project Ga0307516, IMG submission 203310) | Populus trichocarpa ectomycorrhiza microbial communities from riparian zone in the Pacific Northwest, United States - 19_EM | ecosystem: Host-associated > Plants > Roots > Unclassified | place...
CTCATCTGATAGCAGGATCATATCCCATTGAAGGATATCTGGACTATATCTTATTGGATGATAAGCCTGGGCTAGTATAGTATATATAGAGTAGCACAAAGCCTGTAAACTCTAGTCTTATTCTCTTCCCACTTGACTGTGGTGATACCTAAAGTCAATATAAACTGGCACTTTCCTCCATATCCTCTCTCTCTAAGCTTATCTATGTGTGAGCCCACAATGCTTGATTCTCGGCATAGTCTTTGGATTATGCTTTGAGAAGATAGTTAAGTGGTTGCCCTAACAGAATCGGCTATACCCAACGTTCCAAAATTCCGTTGTATATCGCTGAGCTGACAAGCATCTTCTCATGCTTTCCCTCTTGCTCCCAAACTCCATTGTCGTGCTCTTGATCACTCGACTACTGTACATACTTGTAGATAGATAACCTAGTAGTAGCAATAATATCTTACGAAGAAAATACCAACCCATCTCCGAGAACCAGATCCAAATGCATGCAGTACACCCAGGTCATAATCAGGGAACTACAAAGTGAGCACCACAAGTTGCTAGGTCTTTCAGAATATATACCCATGTTGCCTTCAGCAGGCCTCTGATGCCAACTCCACACTCCCATCAAGGTTCTTCATATTCGGGAGAATCAGATCCGAATGCACACAGGACACCCCGCAGGTCAGGTTTTGTTGGGTACTACAAGGTGAGTACCACAAGTTGCTCGAGATTTCAGATACCCATGTGGCCTTCAGCAGGCCTCTGGTGCCAAACCCATGCTCCCATCGAGGTTCTTCATATCCATGAGCAGATTCTGCATCACCAAGGAAGGAACCTCGATGCCTATCACTTCATGATCACCGTCTCCTGGGGGCCTAGTTTGCGTCATACCTCAGGCTGGCACCATGCTTGCAGACTGAATAGATTGATGAATTCAAACCTAGGAAACTGCATAGATGGTCAGAACCAGGTCAGATGTCCATGGCCAATTCACCCAACTGCGCCATCAGCTCAGCAACCACTCTGATACCCTTGTGTATTTTCAATCCCGCGATGTGGTCAGCTATCACATCAACAAATCCATCATCTAGACATAATTCATCGTCATCTGAGTCACTTCCAAAGCCTAATACAAATCGACTTCCACTTCCTTCATCCGAAGAATCAATGAGTGAAGTACTTGGGGAGAGCCAGAGTGAACTTGCCTGCTCTACACTGCCCAGGTGCCCACTCCCTCCAGATATAGTATCATCCTTTAGGTTAGAGGAGGACGCCATGGTATTGGCCGGTATAGCATTGTCCCTTAGGTTAGAGGAAGACGCCATGGTGTTGGCTGCAGGGATTGACCTCTGTACGTCATTTCCTATAGTCGCGCCCCACCCTTCAATGACTGGACCCTCATCTTCTTCCACAGGGGTATGCCCTTCCGCTCCTACGACGGCAACTGGTCTCGTCTCTTTTCTAATACAAATTCGTCCCGTTTCACCCCCCCTCACCCCTGGGCCTTCAGGTGTGAGACCCCCTTGGAGTTCGGCAACGAAAGCCTGCCATTCCTCGCCCATCCAGCAGTACAGCCTCTGAAGAAGGATTATCCAAGAGACGCGCTGAGAGAATACCACTACGGCAGTGAGCGTGATGATTCCGAAGACTGTGACGATGGGTCCAGGCCCGCAAGATGCCTCTACGCCAGGTGTGGCTTCTGGGGCTGGTATCGCCATCACCATGGTTGTTCTTTCCACTGTAATAGTCTTTGTGATGGTGGAGGTGCTGATCATCTCCATCGTCAGCATCATGGTGACTGTCGTCCTGATGGTTGGAGTGACCACCGTCACCCTGGTGTTAACGGCGTGCATGCATGGAGCAGCCACTTCCTTTCCAGTCGCCGCGGTTCTCAAGCGTGGGACTACCAGGTCTTGTGGGACAGCTCTAGATCTAGAGGATGTCTTCCATCCTGTCACAATTACAGTCATTGCCCCGCCCAATAAGAGCAGACATATACAGGCTCGGATAGGTCGTCTGTGGCTGGGTCTTGGCGAACTCTTCAAAGGCGACAAAGCATCAGTCCAACACGAAAAATTGATGATCAGAATGCCCAATGAACTCACCACTTGTTATGGAACAGCCATTTAACAACTATTTTTCATTTTGTTCTTGTTTGTTCTTGTTTGTCTTTGTGGACAATATTATAAAAGGTCAACAACATGAATCTGACTTTATTTCATTTTATCTTTGTTTGTTCTTGTTTGGCTTATCTCTTATCTCTTATCTCCTTATCTTGTTATCTCTTATCTCCTTATCTCTGGCTCATATCCTATTGGAGAATATCTGGACCATATCCTATTGGTTGATAAGTCTTGGTTAGTATAGTATATATAGAGTAGCCTAAAACCTGTAACTCTAGTTGTATTCTCTTAAGAACTCCACTATAACCTAGTGTGAGGACTTCTGGTCAATATAAACTTCTCTCTTCACATTTCTGTTGTTTGATTCTTGTAAGCCTGCAAAAGCCTAGTGATAGGTTTAGTGTGTCTTAACACCACTACTTTCTCGATCATTCTGTCTCCCGAGTCTAGACTATAGCCCAGTTGTGCAGTAGCACCGGATGCTGCCGACTGGACCAAGTCAGCCTCTGCGGGCACAACCCTGCTCTCAATGCGCAGGATTCATATCTTGGTCATGTATCACTGAAAACATCTTCTACACACTTAAAGTAGATGGGCGTATCTGGGGTTCACTTGACGGCACCGATGAGAAAACAGCGCAAAGCGAGTCTGACCATCCATTCGCGGTATTGAATTGCCGACCCTTCCTCACAATGCTGGTGGCGAAAATCAAGAACCCTCCTGCACAGGTATTATATCCTGTGCACTGTAACAGAATGTAAGAGAACGCATAGTTGATACGAAAGATTTTCACTTACCACAATGCAGGTTCCTTGTGCTGGTATGTTAGATCATTACATACTGATACTGCTATGATCAAACTTATGCCCATGACCATGTGAAGGTATAAACTTCAACATCTCTGGATTTCTTGCCATGTCCCCGGTGGCAATGACCAAGTTGCCATGGCTGTAGCCGACAACAACCGAATTCTCCTCAAGAAACGCGATACTTACATTATAGCCCTCTTTCACAGAATACCTCATGCTCCTCACGAAGGCACGTAGCTCTACGTTGTACCAGTCGATTCCATCGAGGAGGTTAGTAACCGCCAATAGCTGCTTGGAAGGCGATAATGCTGTCGATGCTCTAAAGAAATCGTGAAAACTGTTCCAGCTAAGCATCAATTCACTTACAATATCAGCTCTGGTGATCTCTTCCTAAATTGCCCCAGAAGTATACAAGCGGCCATGGTCGAAAATACACTGATTAGAGGCATCAAATAGAGATCCTCAAATGTTGGCCGCATGACTCACCAGATGCCGCATTGACGATTAAGATAGCAAATGAGGATTTTATTGTCAGTGAGATGATGAAGGCCACGGACTACCAGAGGGGAATCTGGAATTGTGGGGCTTGCCAATACGTGAATGTTGACAACATCCCCTATACTAATAGTGAATCATGATTCGCAGCATTGATGTATCGCTCGCTCACATAATGTTCCCAGGTCATGCAACTTGACTCTGTTCCCATAGGCTATCGCCAACTGTGTGCCTTGGTCGTTAAAGGCAACTACTTGAATGCAACTGTCTACATGATCAGAGTGGATGACATCATCCTAACAGAGCCTCATATCAATTTGTTCTAGTCAAGAACTGGATCATATTCATGACAACGGTGTCACGCAGCTCAAGTTCAATAAGATCTCCATTTCTGCAACCAAGTACGAGCACGCGAATTGTTGGATACCACGCCAGACATCTGATCGACCGAGAGGTTTCACTAGGATATACCCTAAAAATCGAGTGATGACGCGTCTCGTAAATCTGGACCTTGTCAACCTCTGACAAAAATACTATAAATTGGCGTACAAACAGTAAGTGTCCCATTTTCATCTCCAGTGGCTAGATGCTCAGCACCGGGTGAAAAACAGGCTGCGTTGATTGATGGAGACCTGCTGGCAAGTGTTGCAAACTGCCTTGCTATCTTGGGCATCGGAGTGCTCTCAGAAAAATTACTCATTTGTTAGACAATGATTGGATATGTGGGGGGGAGTGGATATGGAAAGGATCTTATCCTTCCTATCTTCCAGCTCCCTTTGTTTTGTTGGAGACTCAAGGGCTGCACGAGGTGCCCCTGTAAGTTCCGCATAGGCTTGGGATCAAATCACGCCAACCCCGATCGCGAACAGCATTTTTTCAAACAGAGGAGTCAGTAGCTTCACATGTCGTGCCCTTATCTATGCGAGTTCACTGTGTTGTTCACCAGGGCAGAGGAGTTCAAGCACTGGTCGACCAATCTTTCGATTGCACTTTTTACTAGTAGCCTGGTACATCATCCACAACAATGCGTCTCGAGTGAGGATATTCCCTGTGTCATCGTCAATTTGGAGTCCATGAAAGCTAAGCCTGATCAGGGTTTCTGACATTATGCCTGCAGGGTCTCCGGGATCACGCCTGCCCGCATCCGCCTCGAGGTTCCTTTCTTCACGAAAATACTGGATATCTGGCACTCCGCTGTCAATTTACCATGATTTTTCTATGGCACAAAAACCATTTTTTTTTCCAATCAGTCTCGCGAATAAATTATAATAATTTATGTTTATTTCTTGGAAGACCGACCACCCTCGTGGTATAAAAGTTTGAAGGACTTGCCTTTGTTCTCTTTGTTCTCCACCAAGTTCTCCACCTTCTCCTGCACCTGCCACGCCAGCTCATTTCTTTTAACATGGTGGGCTTTTGACTCTTTCATGACTCCTCCATGCCAACCTTCCTTCTAGCCGACTTTGACATCTTCAACAAGCCACTCTCCGAACGCCGTTATAGCACGTGTGAGTTTTTTCTTTGTCCCCCTGATGGTGGCACCAAGCTAACCTTGGTGTTTAGCAAACAGGCGCTTGCGGCTTTGTCTATGGGGCTGAACGACGTTGTGGCCATTATCAAACCTTCTCTTTCCGCTTCGGTAGAATGGGTGTTCTCCGCGATATTCCCCTTGTGGATGTTTCCGCCGCATTCTGCCCCCACTCCGCCACCGACCATGTCGCAGAAGTTGTCCTCAACGGCCAGGAGTTCATGATATATAGATACCTCAATCGAGGATGTCCTCCAAATGAAGCCATCCTGAACATCCCCAACAACAGCGCCGGTCTGGCAGACCACATATACTGTGGAGAAGCGGTGATTTTCAACAGAGGTGTCCGCCTCCCCTTCTGTTATGCAATGAGAATCAAAAAAGCCATCTTGGACGAAGCTGTTTTGCTGTGAGCATCCACTTCCTTCTATAATATTTACCAAGACCTACTTAAATTTTGCAAGTTTTTTCTCTTAACTTCAAGCTGCGAGGGACACGGGCATGCAGCCGCCTTCCCGCATTCATGTAAGATTTCCCCCAACCTGTTTCACGCTTACTTACTGATGATCACCCCCAGGCTCCTTAAAAATCTAGGAAAAGTGAGTGGGAAGTCGGATGGTGTCGGAGAAATCTATGCTCGTTTATTACACACCACTGTAATAGGGTGCTTAAGCTCATTCATAAGCCATATGCCTTATGTACACTATATATGCCAGTATGCCATGCCCATGTGATATTGCGCAGCCAGATAAGTGAACAACTCTAGGCCAATCACTTTGGCGCGTGTAGATAGCTTTGCCTTCTATTTCTAATATGTAACAAGGCATATATTTACTTATGGACACGCTCACTCTTGTATCGATACTCATCACACTTGTTGACCATAGCTACTCAGTACTTGTTTTCTCTCATTTCTTCGCCCTTCCTACTACTTGCCTGGGGTTCTGACTTGTTTTTTATGATGTGTTTTTTGTTTTTGGTTGGCACACGTGACTGCGCTTTGACTTATATCTAGGCTGGGCAATTATCTTTGCTACACATGTCCCAAGTTGAAGGAAGTCATCCAATACGGCGATTGCCTCACAGCGGCTATGGTGAGTACACTCCGAGGACAGGCCTTGCTATCGATGTACGTCCCGCTTCTCAGTGATCATGAATACATTCTTTTGCCCTTACTATTCGTGGCATCTTCAGCCTCTGTGGGACAACCTGTCCGATCTGGTTGATCGAGACATGTTCAACGATCTCTCACCTCTCTCATCCGACACATCATCCGATGATTCAGATGTAGAGGTGGATGATCGGCTGTGGATTGCAACATCCTTGCGCTCTCAAACGCATGCTGTGTCCTCAAACCCTGGCATCAAAGAAGAACCTGAAACCCCTCACCCTCCCAGACAATATTCGACGTACTATCCTCTTCTACGTTTTGGTTGCTACACTCTAACAGTGTTTGGTAAAGACCTCAACATTATCGCGATAATCCAAGGACCGATCCCGCGCTCCCAGAAGATCAAGGCCCCAATACACCTTCTGCTGGATCCAATGCGAGATGAAGAGAGAAAGGGTGCGTTTCATCCATTTGAGCATGAACCTGTTTGATGCCTTGAACATATAGGTCCGTGAGGTGGAGGGATGACGAGGAGCGTGAGGAGGAACACACTATTGCTTCCCTTGGTATCCTCGACCTCAATGAGGACCCAGACCCTGTTTCCCCAACATCCCATTTACCCAAAGCCCTGGATGCTTGTCTCTCCATGGCTTGTACCAATGATCTTACATCGCGCCATATGATATCAAACATCCTTATGATGCTCACCCAGCTTAGTCCTGGTGACACAAACCTCGATGCTTCTATCAGGGCTGCCCTTTCCATCCTTCCTTACCATCCCGGCTCGAATTCCCAATGCTGTTTCAAGCCTCATCAAAGCTTTGGCCCCTACCATTGTTGTGTGGGTGAACAGTACTGCTAGGTTGAAATGCGAGTCTGATATTAGTATTCCTTTTCAAAGGGATGCGGAGGAAGGTGTGAAAACTCCTACGCTGTGTGTCTTCCATTTGAAATCTAGACCAGCGACTGATGCTTCCAATTCCTAGATCTTGATCAGTGCCACTCCCAATGACTCTACCACAACAAATGGAGGTTTCGGAGAGCAATTTAGCCCAGTAGTTTATTTTCTCCTTCTAGCTTTGTGAAGTTTTCTCACTCGATTTAATCCAGGCCGCCAGCACTCTCCACAGCTGCACATCCTTTGTCTCACACACATGAAGGTGCCCCAGAACTTGTTCATTCTTCTTGGTAGGGATTTGAACAGATATCTGCTGGCCAGAAGATTAATCCAGTGATGACAGGATGCACGATACAAGCCATGTATCTCCGTCTTTCTCAGCATTGACTCACGCTCGATATGGTGTTGAAGGCCTGGCTCTGCCATGTCAACTTCCAACTGTTGCCGGACTGCCCCACTATGTACAAGCAGAGAGGTTCCCGCAGGGATATGTTCCTGCATCCTACCTTGCAAACTCTCACTTACATCACCAGTGGGTTAATTAACTGTATCTTTCTTGCCTTTGATATATGTTTTATGTCAGAATTTCCCAAGCCTACATGATGAATCAACCCGTCAATTATGAGATGCGTAGAAGAAGTTTCAGAGGTGGAGCTTGCGAGATGGTTTGGTACGTCTCTCACAGAACAACTCGTCTCGAGACACCAGCCAAAATCAACACGAATCAATCTCTCCATGCCGGCAATATCTACATTCATGAGATCCAGGGTCATGGGCCACCAGACCGACCTTCTATTCTTGAAAATGACATGTGGATATTGGTTCCATCCGAGGTTCCTGGTCTCCTTGTGTGGAAGTGGGTTTCGGAGAAAATACGAAGGAAGGTTCAGATTGTCCACCCAGCAGCTACTCCTGGATGTTGTTTGGACTTCCGTGCTTCAGATGGGGCACCAACTTGGCTGGTGAATCCCCTGGCTGGTTCCGTAGCTGATAATTAAAGTACTTATGCATAACATTAGAAATGTCTGTTGGTAAGCCTCATCACGTGTTGATTCCACTTGTGGCTAAGTTGGGGAAAAGGTAATTACTCTAGTGGCCATGGCCAGGAGGACAAGCTATGAACGTGTTCTGCACGCAACATGCGATACCTCTTCAGATTGATTGGTATGATGCGCCAACGATATACCACTAAAAAGATAACCCGAACTGTCATCGACACATTCCAGGGTAGTCGCATGGTGTGTATCTATTCCATTCTTGTCGATCATCATTTTTTACCTGGAGAATCGGTGTTGGGAAGCCAAGCGTATCTCTTTCTGATTAATGGCTGTTGTGTGTGTTGAAGATTTAATTTGAGCATGTTCATACCAAGTCAACGTTTCGGCTGGCTGTGCTAATAAGGCGTGGCTGACACCTTTGGTTCATATAGAAGATCTATGGGACATCGAGAGTTTTGAAGGCACTGTTTGACCTCTCAATTACCAGAATGTATAATGCTAATGCAAGTCATGCTCTCCCGGGCCTAGTTGGAAATTCTTCAATGGCTTCAGAGAGCGGTATGCAAATGAGCCTCAGCAGTAAATTGATGACTCACATCCTTCTCGGACAATAGGCGATATCTCTGTGCTTGCAACTCAGACCACTCCCTCTGTCTTCCAATCACAACTTGGTTTGTGAATTATCATCCATATTTTGTATATGATTTGATTGAGAGGATGTAGGGCTGCCATCTTCCATAGCAAACAGTCATCGCATCACACCTGCTTTGGGTCAAGATATTGAAATGGAAGGACCAAACCAGGTCACAACCCAATATCAGTCGCGGTCTCCTCGATGTGGCGATCGTTACCCATACAATATTTTGTCCTCCAGACCTAGCCGTTGCAGAATAGACCCCAATGATGCAGACAATGAAGAGGAGGAAGAGGAGGTTTTTGACGATGCTCATATTGCTTCTAGGGATGGGGCGAATGATGAGGTATAAGTTACCTTTGATGGATCGTCAACACAACTCAGAGACAGGCCAGATTGATTCGGAGGGGCTCCCTGAACGGTTCGCTGCAATGGGAGAGCATGATCAAGTAGGTTCTTAATTCTCTATTTTTCACCCATTTCCCAATTGTGATAGGACCTGGCCCAGTTATTTGGTGCCCTCAGTCAGCAATTTTTGGGGCTGAATGAGGTAATGACAACAGGCTTCGTCACTCTGATCCAAGAAATCGGTCGCATGCGGCAAGCATCTGCTGTCAATACACACACAACCTCCCGGTCAATTCGACAAACTCAAAGGAAGGTTTGGACAGGTGCCATCCGCCGCCCTGCTGAACATAATGTGCACAAGATAGATAACAGTTCGCCACGGTATTCCAGAGGAGCTAATATGTCCAGGGTTCTATTCGAAAACACCTTCTTCGCCTTCTAGGACCATCACCTCTTCTCCCGACCGTTGGAGAGGTGGAGGTTCTGTCATTTGTTCGCTCACTGGGTGCTGCAGAGGAGGATGAGGTCGGTCCTTGTTGTACAGAGGAGAACTTCCGAATCTATTTGGCAGGACCACCTTGGCACCCATGGAATAGATCTGCCACAACCGTTTTCACTCAGAGTTACATTTCGCACCATAACCTTACTCCTACTCCTGACCTGGTCGACGATCTCGTGGAAGACTGCCTTGTCCGAATTAAGACCCTGAAAGGCACATATTCTCGGACACTGCCTACCTCTCTCCCCAAGCATGTCCACCAAAAGAACGCAAGGCGGGAAGGCAGGAAGGCAACTGTAAGGCTTTCCCCTCATTTGTAGTATTGTTGAGCTAACCACTCTACAGTTGTTCTTCAGGTGCCTGGATATTGTTACAATTTTACTTACTCCGAACCATGACTGTTCTCTTTTTACTCATTACTCCGACCCGATCGCTCTCGGCTCATCTTATATGACACACTTACTGCGCTCTCAGTCAGCATTGACTGTGGAGTTTCCCCTTTTGGACTATTTCTCCCACGATTACTCAGCTTTACTGCGGACTTACTCATTTCCGCTTACACTGCTTACTGATCGACTTGGTCTGTGTGCCAGACCCATTAGTATATAAACCCTATTGTACAAACTGTATTCTTTAGCTTTGACCTAGGCTAATAACCTATTCTC
>Ga0307516_10010628_pt1 | contig 10097 bp, 9 predicted proteins | sample 19_EM_MG_FD_203310 | JGI IMG/M metagenome (GOLD analysis project Ga0307516, IMG submission 203310) | Populus trichocarpa ectomycorrhiza microbial communities from riparian zone in the Pacific Northwest, United States - 19_EM | ecosystem: Host-associated > Plants > Roots > Unclassified | place...
TTAGGTTATCTACATGGCCTGTTTTGGTTAAATCCCCATGTAATAGTGTCATATCATTACCTGAATGCTCAAAACCTTTCGTTTTTACAAGTCAGGCTACATCCTATCTTGGCCCCTGGTTTAAGAGGTGAGAGAGAGAGTCACTAGAAAAGGATGAAGGAGAGAGAAAGTTATCAGGAGAGCAAGTTTTAGCCATAAAATATTCATTCTTGGTGTTAACAGGTTCCTTTACGACTAGAGAAGTTATATTGATGTGTTATTTGACCTTAATCTTGCCTGAAAAAATAGATCGAGGTTGGGGAATGTTTTTGAAATTGGGTTGATTTTGTGTTTTTGGACTAATTTTTTTCAAGTTTAAGACCACAAATGAGTTTTTTAAAGCCTCTAGAATGCTTTTTAGGTGTTTTCATGTTAAAAACTGGTTGGAAAATAAGTTTTGAGGTCTAAAAAGTTGAACCCTGATTTCTCGATCACCACTATGGTGATCAGAAACTGGATTTCTAAACAACACATCATCTATCTTTTTTTTAAAAAAAAAAGACAAATAACATGCAACAAAAAAAAAAGAAATCAACATAGACGCACGTGCCTAGGTTTCCAAACCTTGGCTCACTAAGGCTTTTGGGTTTCTTGCTAGGGCTAGAAGCACTTGACCTTATTTTATTTTTTTTCATTTATTCTTTGAAGTTTTAATTCAAATATTTTTTTTATGATTTTTTTAGTTTGCATTAGCTTTTTTATTTGAATTTTAATTAGGATCGTCCCTCTTATTTTTTTAGATTGTTAATGGTTTAATAAAAAATATATATTTTAAAAACAAGTTATTAAATCGGTAAAGATTATGATCTAAGTCATAATTTGGGCAAATTAGCCCAAGTTTATCCAAAATATCATTATCTTAGTATTTTTTTTATTAAAAAATATTAAATCAACATCGTTTTAATTTTTTTTTAATAAGCAAATCAGATTTTGGCCTAGTCAATCGAGTCATTGGGCCACACCTTAAAACTTGGGTCCACATAGAATATTGTGGTGTTAATATTTTTTTTTAAAAAAATGTCTATAATTTTTTTAATTAAACTTGGTTTTGACTATGTCGATTAGGTGATGGTTGGACCTGTCATATTAATTGGGTCACTTTAATTTAATTTCTACATGATCTAATTTAAAACATAGGGTAACCTCCAAGTTGATCTATGCAATTTAATGAGATAAAAAAATTTTAATTAATCAAATTATTTTTTGTTTCTATATAAAGAATTATACTCTTAACAACTTGTTAATGTATTTTTTTCCTTCAAAAATCCACTATTAACTTGGTATTGAAAACCATGGAATTATCCATTCCAATCAATGTCATGTTCTTTCTTCCTTTTCTCATCAAATTGTTTTGTTGTTGGATATATTATCTCATCAAATAAGGAGATAAAAGAACATTAATTGAATAATGTTAATTTATCATAGAATGAGCAATTTTTTAATGAAATAATAGTCTTGGTTTTCTTTCATAAATGATGATTTGATTTTTATTAATTTCTAAAATAATTTGAGATTTTTCTTTATTTTTTAATGAGCTCCATAGTTTATTTTTTTTTGTATATAACTCGGATTTTAATGCATATTCTACTCTTTTTAAAAGATATTTGTATTTATATTTTTAAATATGAATGATGTTTGATTTCAGCAAATTAGTTTAAAATACAATCAATATTTTTGTTTTTTCAGGAGACGGAAAGAAAAGGTCGGTACAAGACAAGCCTTTTAGCTTCTGCAGTTTGGCGGGCACCAAACCTTCTTCCCTTCCAAATCCAAAACCATAACATACTACAGCCAGTACTAAAACCTCTTTCTTTCTCGAATCTCCAGCCCCATCGATAAGACCTTTGCTGCTGTCCTACTTTTTTTTTTTGAGGTAATAAATTTCTTGTCTTTCTTTCTTTTTTAATTTTTTTTCAGTTTAATTTATGTTTATTGTTTTTGCTTCACTGTGTTTCTGCGATGATTGGCACATACTGGCTTTTGGGTTTTTGTTTTTTATGTTTTAGATAAAAAATCATCAATATTTTTTGCGATTTCTATGATTATTGTTAGAGGCGAAAGATTCAGCTTTGTGGTGATATTTGTTTTTATGCATAAGTGAGATGTGTGGGTTTTGATTTTGATGTTTTGTTATATTTGGTTTGGAGGATTGAAACAAGTGGCAAAAAGGGTTTCTTAGTTTATTTTGTGCCCTGGTTTTTGTCTCCTGGAAAGTCTGTATGCTGTGCTGTTTCAGTTTTTTATTCACCTCTTTTTGGATGCTTAATGTCGAAGAAGTTTTGATTTTTGGTGTGAAACTTAATTGTTTGATTCTGGTTTGTTTTAGGATTTTGAGGAGGTAGAGGTTCAATGCAGAAAGGTAAAAAGAGTAAATGCACATCTATGTCGCACCATCTGTTGATGGACAATGCAAAAACCCGGCTAAATGATCTTCATGAAAGGTTCTCTAACCTTCAAGCTGCAAGGAAAGAGGGGTGGAATAGTGATGTTGCTGTGTTGGAGGAGCAGGTGTATCAAGGTCTTCGTGAGTGGAAAGCTGAGCTTGATGTGCCATCACCTGCCAATTCTTTGCTTGTTAGCATCTCCTATTTGCTATTGTGGATAATGAAATATTTGTATTGCCTGTCAGTGTGGTGTTGTCTTTAAAGAATTTAGATGAGTTAATTTGGGATGGGTATTTTGTAGGATATCAGTCTGGGATCCTTTTCAGATGATATAGGCCGCTTGTTACAATTGTACGAGGAAGAAGATGATGCCACAAGTCCACTAACAATGCAGTCAGTTTTGAAGCCAGAAATGCAGCCCGAGCCCAATTTTCAAAACCTTAATCCTGGCAATTTAACAACATTTCAACATGTAAGATCCTATTTGGGGATTATTATAATGTTCTTCTGACTAGTAAGTTGTAGAAATGCATCATACTTCACAGTTCATATCATTTTGGTTCTTTGTAGTACACTTTCATTTATTTAAAAGGCTACATCATGATTACCTACAAGTATGAAGAAATGGAATTTTAAGTCTTGCACTGTATTTTTCTGGTTTACCGACATGGAAATTGGAAAAAGAAAAAACCATGTTAGCTCCTGGCTGAGGCAAGTCATATACAGAAAGATTATGGTCCTTTTTATTTTATTTTATTTTCCTTACTGAATATACATTCTCTTATCATTTTACTTTGAAGCTTGATGCCATAGTTCACATGGAGGGTGTAGATTGTTTTCTTGCTGGTTATCTGTTATTGCACATTATAACTATTACTTTTTTCTTTTGAAAAAAGAAAAAGAAAAAAGAAGCAAGCCTATTGCTTGAAGGTAATTTAGTGAAGCCAATGTGGGACATATTATAAGCCTGAGAAGGTGATTTTATGTTTTGCAAGCTTCATAGGGGGGTCTCGATGTTACTAGCCTTGTGGTTTGTTCAAGTCCCAACACATCTCTAATATAAAACTTTAAGACCAATAGATGCAACTATCCAAGTGTTGAGAAAACTGCAAGGCCCTGCCCTGATTTGATTTTGGGAAGATACATGTCCAAGACTATGACAACAATAAACATTCGGATGGGAACCATTTCTTAAATGCTAATCCATAGCACTTGAGCTGTTTTTTGTTAATGATTTCAGCTTTTAGCAAGATTCATTTTACTTTTTGTTTCATTTGCATGTCCATGTGTAATTTCAGTGATCAACTGAGGTATTCATTTACTGTCATTCACATGGTATTCAGTTTCTAGTGCCCTAAGTTTTGATCTTTCAAGGCATAAAGATATTCTCGGTGATGACTGATGAGCATAAAACACTTACATTTCAGGCATATTTGGTAAATAGTCATGGTCAGGGGCTTGGTTTTCAAGGGTTTCATCAACCCAACAGCTCCGCCTCTGGTTTGCAAAATGTAGTGGTTAGCGCCCCCGATATAACTACTTTATTGGATTGTCAACAGTTCACTTTGGATGAAGAATTTGACCCTGGGCTTTTTGGTGGAACTAATGACATTGAAGAGTGTGGAAAAAATGCTGAGAGTAACAATCTGCAGTATATCAGCCCTCCACCTTCTGCTTTTATGGGGCCCAAATGTGCATTATGGGACTGCACCAGGCCTGCTCAAGTAGCCGAATGGTTAGAGGACTACTGTAGCAGCTTTCACGCTACCCTGGCCTTAAATGAAGGTCCCCCTGGCATGGCCCCAGTTTTGCGGCCTAGAGGCATTAATTTGAAGGATAATTTACTATTTGACGCCCTTATTGCAAAGATGCAGGGTAAGAATGTTGGTATTCCTCAATGTGAAGGGGCTGCTGTCATGAAATCCCCATGGAATGCTGCTGGTAAGCCCGCATGCGTGCCTCCCCCTTTCTCCCTTTGCTTAATTTTCAAGTACAATTTCTTGTTACATTGCATATTTGTTCTACAGCATTCTTGCTCTTATTCAGTAATGGTGAAAAATTCATTTTGATACCGTGTAAGATTCATCTATGATCAAGGTCTCTATGTTGTAAGCTAATTATTTGATGCGGTATAAGATTCATCTATGATTCAGAACTCCATGTGGTCTGCTAATTATGTTTCTTCATGTGACTTAATATGGTTGAAAAAGTTGTCATATCTTATTTTGGCTAATTCATTTTGTTTCCACGTCGTAGAACTATTTGATCTCTCATTACTCGATGGTGAAACAATTAGGGAGTGGCTCTTTTTTGACAAGCCTAGAAGGGCGTTTGACAGCGGAAATAGGAAGCAGAGGTCGTTGCCAGACTACACTGGCCGTGGTTGGCATGAATCAAGAAAGCAGGTGATGAAGGAGCTTGGGGGCCAGAAGAAATCCTATTATATGGACCCACAACCTCCAGGCTGTCATGAGTGGCATTTATTTGAATATGAGATCCACAAATGCGATTTATGTGCATTATATAGGTTAGAACTCAAGCTTGCTAATGGAAAGAGGTCTCCGAAAGGAAAAGTTTCAAAGGATCCACTCGCTGATTTGCAGAAGAAAATGGGAAGGCTCACTGCTGTTGTAACTGCGGATAATGGCCCCCCTCTTAAGGGAAAGACAAAGGCTGATAGAGAAAACTGATTCTGGAGATGTTAATGGTGCTCACGATCACAAAACTGGCGGCGGCATGGACCCCGGGCCATGATTACTTACAATCATTTTCTAAATAGCTTTGGCATAATACGTGGAACATAGTTTCAGAATATTACCTGATTGTGGAAACTAACAGAATTCTATAACAAGGTATTGCTGATGATTCTTTAGCAAGTAATGGCTGGTGATTTTGTATAGATAAAGTTTACTGCTTTAGTAACATCTTGGCATTACTTCTCTTTCCATTTAGCAATGGCAGACGCTCATCTGCTCTGTTGATTTGGAGAGACATCCTAGTTTGCTTTATATATTGCTGGCACAGATAATTAGCGTACAGAGTAATCAACAACTACACCTTCAACAGTTAAGTTGGAGACAAAGGTCAATACTGAAGAGGACTTCTCTAAGTGTACAGTAGATGATACCAGTTTTAGCATTTGTGTATCCTGCTACTATTAAGTCTATATATTATGCTGCTGACAAAACATATTTGAAATCAAGGTGGATGTGCATCATTTTACTTCTTTATAATATGTGGTGAAGCCTGAATGCAGGCAGACTTTGCTCTTGAATAATGTTTTTGATTGATGTCCAGTCCTTGTATTCTTTTCGGTGCGGTCTTCGTTTTCTGGCTTGTTCTTGTACTGAAGTAATGGTTATGAGTACTATAATAAATTATTTTTTATAATCACATATGGTTATTTGACGAGATAGAGTTATGAGTTTGAATTTTTTTAGTTGATGTTTTAGAAAATAATATAAATTATATTTTAAGATAGCCGGAAATTATCCTATTATCGTTCATGTTTTCGTCTAATTATTGAGTATTTATATTTCAGTCATTGAGTTATGAATGCAATTATAATTTAGTCTTTCATGTTTGAGAGCCTGTAACTAAGTCCTTCAACGCTTTCTTAATCCCAAATGTGCCATTCGGCAATTTAAATTCTCAGAAAAACAACATAGTGCGAGTTTTGAGAAAAACCAACAATGGTCAACAAAGATTTAAGGGTTCTAACTTGAGGTTTTTATACGTAGAGGACTAAGTTATAACTGCATTCAAAAGTCAGGGCCTAAGGAATAATTCACTATAGAAGATCGAACATTATCTAAATAAATACTTGCCCAGAATCCAGATGTCCGCAGGTTGCAGATTAAACAATCACGCCTTCGTTTAATTAAACCAGGAAAGGATGATCATAACTTTTTTGGGGGTGGCAGCCCTTTGGGATCCTAAAAAACCCTAGCAATTTCCTCTAGCAGATCTTGCACTAATTTTGGCAATTTTCCAGTAGCCTCTTGCTCAGCTTTCAAACTCCAAATTTATAGTAATAGTTCATTTATCCTCTTTTTAAGCTCCTGTACAAAATCTGAACCATAATTAATATCTGAATTCTTGAAAGCCTAACTGAATACTCATTATACTGTAACTCCATTGACAGATACAGAAATCTCACAAGATTGACCCGAGACCTTTTAACCATTGGACTCCAAGCACCATATCACAACCCCCTAATTGAATGACAAGGGCTTGAGCTTGAAATTGGAATCCTTGAATGGAAAATTTAAGATTTTAATTTAATTTACGCTTTAAATCAACTTAAAGCTCTTGGAGGTTAATCAAATCCTCCTCCTACCTCCTGGGTCTCCTCTACTTCTTCAGTTAGAAACAGCTTCGGACCACCTTGCACCATGGTGAGCTGGGCTGGAATGTTTTTTTTTGTTTTTTTTTTTTCACTCTTCCCTCAGGTAATGGGAGTTTAATTGGCTCATAGCCTGCAGATGGTTTAAGTGCTGCCAAGAATGGCATGCCAGTGAGCTCCAAACCTAAGAGCAACTCTTCAAACTGATCCCTCTCCACAGTTCATTCACTTCCAAAAGCACAGTATATCACAGAATTGGCCTCGAATTCTCCAATCCACTTAGACCACTTCTCATCTAAAAAGTTGAGGTGTTTGGCTCTGGTATAACTGGTCCTGAAAGCAATACAGATTTGTCGAATTGGTTTGTTTCCAACATAATCAGCATAAGGTCCTTCAATTTCTCGGCATGTCCTGAATCTAAGTTCATCACATTGGCTCATAATTCCCATGTATCTCACATAACAATGACGTCAGTACCAAACCCCGTAACTCTTCTTCCAATGAATCCAGTTGACTTGTTTCCACTTCGTCTTTTCGCCGGAGACATAATATATCCAGTAGTTACCGAACTGACAACGCAGTAGTAAATAGACTTAAACCCAAAGAAAAGTATAAAAGACTGGTACTTGGTGGATTGATAGTCTAGTGGCTTTTGGTTTTCAGGGGTTTCATCAGCTCGTTAATGGTTTTTCCCCAGGAGTATATGGAAGGCTCACTGCAGATCATAAACCCAGCTGATAAAGTTTTACCGTGGCGGCTCTGATTTCAGTTCGTTGCAGAAAATACACATATTAACAAATTTATATCAGATAGATAGTTATGAAGATAATTAAATTATGGATAAACAATCACCATACAACTGCATGCAGTATTTCACGTGGTTCAACACTGCGTTTGTGGTTGGTTAGTGTTGCAGGATGGAATAAACGAATATAAAAAATAAAAATAAATATATGAAATAAATATATTTTTATGGTAGTTTTAAAATAAATATCTATATTTTCAAAATAGAAAATATAAAAAAACATATTCATTTTTATAATGTTTGTTTTCTGAGATAATAATCAAACGCTATTTAAAATGTACTACATATAGATATAATTTTTTAAAGATTTTTATTTTTTATTTTTGTCGTTTTTGTTTTCAATAATCAATCGCTATCTAAAATTTATTACTACACAGACATGAACGATGAAAGAATTTTATTACGAAAAAATATCTAGAGAATACAAAAGATCACTCAAATTCATTTCTCATCCAGGTCTCGAATATACCCAATTCACTCAAGAGCTCACAAAACAAAATACTTGACTCTTTACCTATACTAAGCTTTTCCACAACCTTGATCGCTGCTCACTTTACTCTCACTGCATCAATTGCCAAGAATTGTTGCACATTTAGACTACCATTGCCTCCCAATGACTCACAATTTTGCAACACATCTTTGTTGACATTTTATTCCTTCCTCACCTGCAGCCTTGGGCTTTGCATGCATGCTTGTGTATGCTTTTCCAGGGCTGGCATTTTGCATGGCAATGCAGGAGATTATGTTATGTAATCGTAGTGCAATAAAATCTTTTTTTTATACATCTCTTATTAAAACTGTAAGCATTTGTTGCATTCAAAGGAGAGATTACAAAGAAGACTAATAAATGTCCTTTTTTTTGTAACAAATTACAGGTTAAAGTTTGAGATCTCTAGAAATGGAAGAATACTAATATTGATTGAGCTACAGAGAGGTTGCCTAAGGGCAATGGTAGCTTTTGCCAATTCACGGCGTGTGGGATTGCTCGGCTGAGCTTGTGACCTTGATGAAGACATCTTCCAAGGTGGTATCAGAGACAGCCCCCAAGCATAAACAGGGAGCCTGGCTCTTGCAACCTTAACTGCATGAAATACATCTGCAATGCTAACTTCATAAAATCCTACTCGATCAAAAAGGTGCTCTGCCTCTTCCATTGAATGTGCTGAAAACACCAAGTCAAGCATTGTGATGGGTATCAAAACTACAAGGCCTAAAGGAAATTTAATTAATTTGAAACACTCATTGTTAGAGAGATCAGAGAGAGTAGGATCTAATCCAGTACTGGGTTCATCCATATAAACAACCTGCAGAATTAAGTTCCAAGTATTATGACAAACAAGAATATTTCATGCAGGAAATTAAAGTACACGTTCTTAAGAGTGATAATGACATACTTTGGGATCTCCAATTAGTGATACTGCAACACTAAGCCTTCTCTTCATACCTCCACTGTATTTCCCAGCATGTTTGTCAGCTACCCCTCCATCAAATAGTTTGAGGCTCTCGAGAGATTCTTCCACTGCCTAGAGCAGCAGAATGGTAAAAAAGAGAAACTTATAGCTTATCCAATTAAGATGGTTCTAATTAGCTGAGGATATTCTATGACCTTTTGACAATTTTCCAACTGAAACCCCTTCAACAGTCACCTATTTCTTAAAGAAAGTAAATGATCTTTGACAAGCTTAAAGCTAAGATGATAATGCCTCCTCTTTTCAAAGCAGAACCTTTTAGGTTCTTCAGTCTTCCGTAAAATAGTAAGTGCTCTCTCCCTGTCAGAGTATCCCATAGCAGGCTTAAAATAACAGAAACAAATTTGTAACAAGATTCTGCCTCATAGTAAATAAATCCTGACAAGCAATGGATCACACATGCGTACAGGGAATAGTTGTAAAATAACCCATGTAAAGAAGAGGGTGCCCATTTGAGAAGCGATCGATATCAAACTTGATTAGAGCGTTTGAAGTTTTAGGCATTTCCTTGATAAATCCTAACGTCACTTTTGCACCAAGCCCTTTAAACAACTGAAGGTAAGCATTTGTTACCTGCAAAGATATAAACATCAGCTTAAGAAATCACAAGAACGAAGAGTTGAGGTGCTTCATATACCAGATTCACTGCTCGTGGTAACCGCAGAGCAGGAGCATCCTTATAGGAGGCGTTGTACCAGACATTCACATTGAAATTAGTACCATTGGAGTATAGGAAATCATATGCTGTAGAAAAATGAAACTGTTAGGATTCCCAAACATAATGAGCACCATTTACTGTAATCACACAGAAGAGTTGTATTGAAATCAGGAATACCAACCTCCAAGTATCTCATTCGACTTGCCTTCTGCATTCCCTTTTTCATTGCCCATGTATATCTGGCTATTTATTTCGAGAGAAGATTCACAACACAAATTTAGACTTCGAACACATACCGCATCTATATTTAAGAATACAAGCGAGTAGACAAAGATTTAGAATAGTAGCTCATAGACTCGAGAAACACAGAGGAGGGAAGAATGATTAGTTGTTTCAC
>Ga0307516_10010629_pt1 | contig 10097 bp, 8 predicted proteins | sample 19_EM_MG_FD_203310 | JGI IMG/M metagenome (GOLD analysis project Ga0307516, IMG submission 203310) | Populus trichocarpa ectomycorrhiza microbial communities from riparian zone in the Pacific Northwest, United States - 19_EM | ecosystem: Host-associated > Plants > Roots > Unclassified | place...
CGCGTCACCTTGCCACCGCTCGAAGCCAGGATGCCCACCGATGCGTTCTCCATGAACGCCGACAGCTCTTGATTCTTGCTGTCGAGCTCGGCGGTACGCTCGGACACCAGCAGCTCGAGCTGGTTGCGGTGCCGCGTGAGCTCCTCCTCGAACAGGTGCCGCTGGGTGACATCCTGAAGCGTCTCGATGGCGCCGACGATCTGGCCCGTACCGTCGCGCAGAGGGGCCGCCGTAAAAAAGAGCCAGCGGCCGCCATCACCGAAGTTCGGGAAGTAGTCCTCGGTTTCGAGGGCACCGGCAATGACCGTGGACACCTTGATCTTTCCCCGGTAGTGCGCTTCCAGGTGCGCCCCTTCCACGCCGTCGACGATCAGGTCGCACAGCATCGATCGATGCTCGCCGTAGAAGACCGCGCCCTTGTCGGCGACGCCGCGCATGTCCCAGACGTCGCGCCCGGTCAATTGCTCGCAGGCCTTGTTCCAGTGGGTGATCCGGTGAGCCCCATCGATCACGAAGGTCGCTACCGGGTCGTTGTCGAGTATCTGGTTCAACACCTGGCTGGTGTTCAAGAGGCTCGTCTGCACGTGCCGTATGTCGCTCAGGTCGGTACACGTCGACAGGACCGCAGGCACCCCGTCGATGTCGATGCGGCGGGAGATGAGCTCCACATAGCGCTCGTCACCGTTCGAGGTGCGCAAGGTCATTTCGGTGGCCGCGGGCTCCCCGTCCCCAACAAGGCAGCCGTGCCCGTAGGCACGCATCTGGTCCCGTGAATCGGGAGCGGCAAGCTCCTCGTGGCCAAGCGCCGGCCATACATCGGCAGGGTATCCGAGCAATCTCTCGAGCGATGCATTGGCCAGCAGCAGCAGGCCACCGCAATGCAGGAACGCGGGAACGTTCAAGGCGAGCACCACCGAGCGGCACATGGCGGTCGCCGGCGATTCCGTGGCCGGAGAGGTGAAGTCGAGGAAGACGTCGCGATGCATGGCGGATCAGTGATCAAGGTCCGGCGGCAGCGCGGAATCGTCCAGGTCCATCACGACCGAACCGTCCGGGCCCCATTGCACGCGGGTGATTCCCGGCTCGATGCGCTCCAGTCGCTTCATTTCGAGCTGGGCAGGCGACATCTGGCCCTGCTGGAACCGCATCTGGTCGGCAAGGCCGTCGTTCTCCAGCCGCAGTGCGCGGATCTGCAGGATCTGCGACAAGGCGCTGATGAGTTCGAAGTCGTTCCAGGGCTTGGCGATGAACCGATCGATGCGCGCTTCGTTGATCGCGGAAATCAACCCATTCAGGTCGGTGTAGCCGGAAATGATCACGCGAGAGCAATCGGGCTGCAGCTCCCGCATTCTTCGCAAGAGAGCGACACCATCCATTTCCGGCATTCTGAAGTCGGAAATCACCATCTCGAATGGCGTCTCCTCGGCGCAGGCGAGGGCTGCTCGCGCGGACATGAACGCTTCGACCTTGGGCCGAACCTGGACATCTCCGACGGTCAGCGGGGAGTGCCGCAGAAGTCTTGTCAGGGCGCTCAGGACGCCCGCTTCGTCATCGATCAGAAGAATGCGGAGCATGCGGTTCCTTTTATGGAAGATCTCACCGGGTCGGGGTCGGCATGGCTGCTGCCGACTTGCCCGACGGGAGATCGATGCAGATGTGGAGCAAGAGCTTCACGCCCTCGCGTTGCGCGAACTCTCGCACGTGACGCACGACGCGGGCGTCGAACACGTAACCGGCGGCAAGCAGCAGCGTGCCCTGCGGGCTGCACAGATCACGCGACAGCACCATTCCGGGTGCAAGGTCGGCCGCGGGAACCACCTTGTCGCGGTTGGACTCTTCGGGTGGCTGCTTGAGTACTTCGACGAATGCCTGCACGATCTTCGGGTCGTAGCGGCTGCCCGCACCGCGGGCGATGCTGCTTGCTGCGTCTTCAGGCGAGAAGCGCCGTTCCGCCAGCGTGCCGCTCAACAGGTTCTCGTAGTCGATGATCGGGGCGAGCAGCCGGGCGCCGAAGGGAATTTCATCGCCCTCCAGACCGTCAGGAAATCCCTTTCCATCGAAGCGTTCATGCTGGCCGCGAACGAATTTTGCGACGGTGCGCAACTGGGCCAGTGGCATCAGTGCCGTTTCGGCGTTCAAGGGGTGCTTGCGATAGCGCGCGAGCTCTTCTGCGGTCAGGGTCGAGATCGGTTTGCTCAGCAACCCATCGGGAAAGCCAATTTTTCCGATGTCGTGCAAAAGCGCGGCGACGTAGATATCGTGGCTGAGTCGCTCGTCGAGCGACAGGTGCACGCACATTCGACGCGCAGAACTCGAGACCCGTCGAGAGTGGCCGGACATGCCGTTGTGACGCAACTCCATCAAGCCGGCAAAGATCTGCATCGACAACATGAAGTTGGTCTTCAGCTCCTCGAAGGCGACGTTGAGCATGTCGTTGACCTGGCCGATTTCGGATGTGCGCTGGCGCACCCTTTCCTCGAGACCGGTGTTGAGCACGCGGAGTTCTTCGTTGCGCCGTTGGACGACTTCCGTGAGCGCTCTGTTCTGGAGCTCGAGCTGACGACGCGCCAATGCCTCGCGCACGACGAGCAGGATGTCGTTGTCGTCCCAGGGCTTGGCGATGTAGCGATGGATTTCGCCACCGTTGATGGCGGCGATGGTCGAGCTGATGTCTGCGTAGCCGGTCAGCAGAATTCGCACGGCATCGGGCTGCAGATTCCGCATCTTCTGGAGGAATTGCGCGCCATCCATCTGTGGCATGCGCATGTCCGAGATGACCAGGTCGACGGGTTCCGCGGCTGCTACTTCCAGTGCAGCGACGCCACCCTCGGCGGTCAGGATGCGGTAGCCATGGGTCCGGAACAATCGACGGAGCGCGCTGAGAATCGATGGCTCGTCGTCGACAAGCAAGAGCGTCTGCGGCGCCGGAGTTTCGACTGGATCGGTCGTCGCCGTAGCGGTTTGATCGTCTGCCATGCACCGCTCCTGGTTGGGTTCCCATAGGCTGATGGGACACGTCGCCGTTCCGGCTTCGCGACGTCGAACAGACGCAGGCGAAGCGCCACCATTCGAAGCCCGTGAGACAGCTTCGAACAAGGTTGAATTCTACGAATGCGGTTCGTCGCTGGTGCGTCGAATAGAGTCGCGAAAGGTGGTGATTTACATCCGGGCGAACTGCCTGCTCGGCAGTTCGTCCTCGCAAGAACTGCAGGTGATCCCGGCCATCGGCTGAGCCCGCCGTCCGGCAGGTCGCTACGCAGGATCGCGCGGTGGCCGAGCACCATCTTCCGCGGCGTCCACGGCGCCCAGGAGGTGCTTGAGAAGCGTCGGGCTCGCTGGCTTGGTGAGGTGGTGATCGAAGCCCGCGCCTTGCGAGCGGGCGCGATCCTCGTGCGATCCCCAACCGGTCAGCGCAATCAATACGGTGCGCTCGAAAGCCGGCTTCGTCCGCAAGGCGGCGGCCACTTCCAGGCCGTTCATCCGGGGCATGCCGATATCCAGGAAGACGACGTCCGGCCGATAGGTTTCGGCCAGCTCGAGCGCTTCGATTCCGTCGTAGGCCACGCTGGTGGCGTGCCCCTGCGCTTGCAGGAGGATGGCGAGACTGTCGGCTGCATCGACGTTGTCGTCGACGACCAGGATGCGCCGGACTCTTTTCGCGCTCGCCTCGTCAGCATTGCCTTCAGACGCGCGACCCGCCGCGTCCTTCGCCACGGACAGGGGCAGGCGAACCTCGAACACGCAGCCGAGTCCTTCGCCCGGGCTCGTGACGGATACCGATCCGCCGTGGAGCTCGACGAGGCTGTGAACCAGCGACAGGCCGATGCCGAGGCCGCCCGGGGAAGCGTTCCTCCGACCGGCAACCTGGCTGAACATGTTGAAGACCGTCGACAGCGAGGAAGCCGGCAGTCCGATGCCGGTGTCCGTGACGGTGACGACCGCCTGGCTGCCATCACGACGCATCTCGATGGCGATCTGCCCAGCAGGGGGGGTGTACTTCACCGCGTTGTTCAGCAAGTTGCTGAATATCTGGGTCAGGCGCGTCGCATCGCCGTCGACCAGGAGGGGTTCGTCCGCGAGGCGCACGGACAGCTTTTGTTGGCCGATCTTCAGCATGACCGCATGCATTTCCACCGCGGCCTCCACCAGGGGCGCCAGCTCCAGCCTGCGCGTCTTCAAGTCGATCTTGCCCTGGGTGATGCGGGCGACGTCGAGCAGGTCGTCAACCAGGGAGACAAGGTGGTGGAGTTGCCGTTCCATCATGTCTCGCGCTCTCGCCACGGGCGCGGGCGCATCGTCGAGCAGCTTGAAGATCTCCAGTCCATTCTGGATCGGCGCCAGGGGATTCCTCAGCTCGTGCGCGAGCACGGCCAGGAACTCCGTCTTGCGCCGGTTGGCTTCCGACAGATCCGCAGCCAGCCTGCGCAGGTCGTCTGCGGCAAGGCGCTCGCGTTCACTGATGGCATGACGCTCGACCGCGGAACGATGTTCGGCGGATGCGTCGCGGAAGATCTTCGCGTAGCCCTGCAGCTGTCCTTCGCCGTCCCGCAATCCGACCATGACGCCGTCCGCAAAGAAGCGTTCGCCGTTCTTCTTGACGTGCCAGCGCCGGTCGCTGGCGCGTCCTTCGACAGCCGCGCGTTGCATCTCGGTCTTCGGCACCGAGCTGTCCTGGTCCTCCGATGTGAAGAAGAAGCCGATCGGCTGTCCAATGGCTTCTTCCGCGGTCCATCCCGTCACCGAGAGGCACCCGCCCTCCCATTCGGTGACCCGTCCTTCGACGTCCGCGATGACGAAGCCGTAGTCGGTGGTGTTGTCGAGGATCAGGCGAAGCCGATCGTCCTTGGCCCGGATCGTTGCCGCGGCCCGGTTGCGCTCCTCGACGGCAAGTTCCCGTGTCTTGCGGAACAGGTCCGCGAATATCGCCGCCTTGGCTCTGAGCACGGCGGGCTCGAGCGGCTTGGTCATGAAATCGACCGCCCCGAGCCGGTAGGCCTCGTCCTTCGAGAAGTCCGCGTCGAGCGTCGCCGTCATGAAAACGATGGGGGTTCGCGCTGCTCGTGGAAGAGCACGGATGCGACGTGCCGTCTCGAAGCCGGACATGGTCGGCATTTGCACGTCCAGCAGCACCATGGCGAAATCCTCGTGCGCGAGGAGCTCCAATGCCTGCTCGCCAGAACTTGCCCGGACAAGGTTCTCGCCGAGCTCGGCCAGGATCACTTCCAGGACGACCAGATTTGAAATCTTGTCGTCAACAAGAAGGATGTTTACGGGATTCACAAGGATCTCTGGCGGGGGAACGGGAAGGTCGCTCATCTTCAGGAAGGGCGATTGGGTTCCTTCGTGGCAGGCCGGCCACTTGGATAGGTCTGACGATCGAGGATCGTCAGGCAAGAAGAACACGGGGCACGTGGTGTTCCCGCCCACCGATCGACCCGTGGGCTCGCCGCTCGGGTGGGTTCCCGCACGACAAGCTGACGGTGGCGCCGACGGCCACGTGCGGGACGGGCGTGCGCCGCCGCACAGACGTCGTGCCAGGTGGCGCGCACCCTCCGGCGATGAGCCTCAACGAGCACATCGACACCCGTCCAGCGACCGCTACAGCCACGTTGGATCCCGATCTCCTGGATCGCGTCGACGCCTACTGGCGTGCCGCGAACTACCTGTCGGTCGGCCAGATCTACCTGTGCGGCAACCCGCTGATGAAGCGGCCCCTGGCACTGACCGATATCAAGCGCATGCTGCTCGGCCTCTGGGGAACGACGCCGGGGCAGAACTTCATCGACGTCCACCTGAATCGCATCATCCGCGAGGACGACCTGGAGATGATCTACGTCTCGGGCCCGGGGCATGGGGGCCCCGCGGTCGTCGCGAACACGTATCTCGAAGGCAGCTACAGCGAGGTCTATCCCGAAATCAGTATCCTTCGCTGATCCACAAGCCGACCTATCGCCGGATGAACCACGCCCACTTTCAGGTCCTCCTGATCTTCAACGCGGGCTCGACCAGCCTGAAGTTCGCGGCGTATCGCGTGGAGGCCTCGCGCAGCCTCTCGCCGTGCGTCCTCGGCAGCGTCGAAGCGATGCAGGCGGCGCCTTGCTTCGTTGTCGAGGACGGCGCCGGCCAGGCGTTGGCCAGGCATGAATGGGAGGCCGGACATCCGCTCGATCATGACGAGGCCCTGCGCTTCGTCGTCGCCTGGCTGCAAGGCTACCTGGCGGGCGCCACGATCCTGGCGGCCGGACATCGCATGATGATCGGAGGCCCCCGCTTCGACGCCCCTGTGCGCATCGACGGCGATGTCCTGGCCTACCTCGACGCGCTGTCGGCGATCGAGCCGTCGCACCAACCCTTCAACGTGCACGGTGCGCGAACAGTCGCGGCCCTGATGCCAGGGCTGCCCCAGGTCGCCTGCTTCGATTCGTCGTTCCATCGCACGCTGCCCGAGTCCGCGCGCACCTATGCGCTGCCGCAGGACGTGCGCGATGCCGGCATCCGCCATTGGGGCTATCACGGCCTTTCCTTCGAGTACATCGGCGAACGCATGCGGGTGGTCGCGCCCGCGGCGCGGCGCGTGATCGTCGCGCACCTCGGCGGTGGTTCCAGCCTGTGCGCAATGCTCGATGGATGCAGCGTCGAGACGACGATGGGCCTGGCGGGCCTCTCCGGGCTCCCGATGGCGACGCGGTCCGGCGACGTGCCGCCGGAAGCGTTGCTCTACTTGCTGAGGAGCCACCTGTTCGACGTCGCGTCGCTGGAGAAGATGCTCTACGAGCGCAGTGGGTTGCTCGGGCTGTCCGGCATCAGCGGCGACATGCGCCTGTTGCAGGACAGCCTGGAGCCCGGCGCGATCCAGGCCGTGAAGCATCTCGTGTACGCGATGACCAAATGTGTCGGCGCCTACGCGGCGGTGCTGGGCGGCCTCGACGCGCTGGTCTTCACCGCCGGTGTCGGGCAACACTCGCACCAGCTTCGCTCCGCGCTGTGCCGCCAGCTCGCAAGCCTCGGGGTCGTGCTGGACGAACGCGCGAACCTGGCCGGCGGCCCGCTGATTTCCATCCCCGACAGCCCGGTGTCGGTCCATGTCATCCCGACGAACGAGGAGCTGATGATCGCCCGCCACACGTTGGCACTGGCGGGCTGACCAAAGACGCGTCGCGGCTCCGCGCCTCTATCTCGGGACGGTGGCCGGCAGCAGCCGGTCGTATTCCTTCTTGACCACGGCATAGCATTCGCAGCTGCGTTTCTCGAGCCCCGAGCGATCCAGGACATTGATATGGCCGCGGCTGTAGCGGATCAGTCCCGAACGCTGGAGTTTCAACGCCGCTTCTGTCACGCCCTCGCGCCGGACGCCGAGCATGTTCGCGATGAGCTCCTGCGTCATCACGAGCTCGTTGCCCTGCAGGCGGTCGAGGCTCAACAACAGCCAGCGACACAGTTGCTGGTCGAGAGAATGGTGGCGATTGCACACCGCGGTCTGCGCCATCTGCGTCAGCAAGGCCTGCGTGTAGCGCAGCAGCAGGTGGAGCACGGGGCCGGCGAGGTTGAACTCCGCCTTCATCCGATCGGCGCTCAGGCGATACCCCTTGCCAGCGCTCTGCACGACCGCGCGGCTGGGCGTGGTCTCGCCGCCCATGAACAACGACACGCCGACGATGCCTTCGTTGCCGACGACCGCGATCTCCGCCGACGAACCGTTCTCCATGACGTAGAGCAGCGAGACGATGGCTGTCGTCGGGAAATAGACGTGGCTCAGGGTGCTGCCCGATTCGTAGAGCACCTTGCCGAGTTGCAGGTCGACTTCCTCGAGCGCATGCTCCCAGCGCTTCCACTCGGGATCTGGCAAGGATTGGAGCAGTTGGTTCTTCTTGGCGTTGGTCATGGTGGTTGCCCGGCCGCCACGCGCCCGGAAACCGGGCTCGGGAATGTGCAGGCGACGCAGGAGAGTACCCTGGTCGCTGAGGCTGTCGGTTAGCTCGCGATCCCGCATGTTACGCAATATCGCGGGTCGCAGCGACGCGCTGCCTACGAACCTGCAGGATCTGGCTCCAGGTCGAATTCCCGGATCATCACGGGCTCGATCGCTCCCCTCGCCACGCGCCGCCGGACCGCCTCTTCGAGCTCGCCCTGGCTGGTCCGGAACGTTGCCAGCGGATCGTCGACCACCGAGCGCGGCGCGCAGCGATTCTGGAGCGTTTCGCGGCTGATGGTCGCGCCCACGGCGATGCCGGCGATCGGCACCCAGAAGCGGACGCAGCCGGAATTCTCGTGAAAGAAGGGAGTGTGCATGAACAGGTCCTTCGACGGCCGGTGCGGGGTGCGGCGCGTCGTTGCTCAGCCTGCTCGGTCCCGCGTCAAGCCTGCGTCGCCAATCCATGCGTAGTTTTGGTCGCACCGATGAGCGGCGTCTGTCTGCCAGCGTACAGACGGAGGTGCCGGAGCAACTTCGCCATGTTTCGGCGTGCCTGGCCCCGCTGAGACTCATTCTCCGAGGGACAGATGCAACGGCAGGGCGATCGTGAAGACGCATCCTGTCCCGGGAACATCCCGGACGGACAGCGTGCCGAAGTCGGCCTCGATGCTGTGCTTGGCGATGGCCAGGCCGAGGCCCAGCCCCGTCCTGTCGGAACCGCGGTGGGTGAACGGCGTGAACATCGACTCGGTCATGCCGTGCGGCAGTCCGCCGCAACGGTCGCGCACTTCGATGTGCGCCTTGCCGTCGAGCACGAAAGCCTGGAGCGTGATGTCCGTGTGCGCGTGCGTGAACTTGAAGGCGTTCTGGAGAAGATTGGCCAGGGCTGCGTGCAGCATGAGTCGATTTCCGCGGACCGAAATGTCCGGCAGTACGGGGCCGACGTTCAGTCCACAACCTACCGCATTCGCTTCGAGGCGTGCGGCGGTCTCGGCATCCTCGATGAACGACGCGACCGAAAAGACCTGTCGCTCCGACGGCGTTCCCTCGCGGACCTCGTCCACGGCGCGATCGATGAGGAGGCCCAGGGAGGCCAGGCTGCGTTTGAGCACCGCGCCGGTCGCGCCGGCGATGCTCATGTTGCCGAATTCAAGCGCGCTCACTGCCACGGTGGCGGTCGAGAGCGCGTTTCGGAGCTCGTGCACCAGGAAGCCGGCGCGCTCCCTGGCTTCGTTCGCGTGGCTCTTCAATACCTGGGCGTCACGCTGCGAAGTGAACTCCAGCACGGCGTCCGCGATGGCATTGTCCAGGCATCGGTTCAAGGTGCGGAACTCATCGACCGCGAAGGGAGCATCGCGCTCGAACGCCAGATCCGTGATGGCCTGGCAAAGGTCTCCATAGTCGTGAACGACCTGGTCCACTGTATAACCCAAAGATAGGAGACTTGCGCCGTGTGCCGTGGCACTCACGCCGATCTCGGAGAGCGCAGACCCGTCGCCGCCTGAGGCTCCCGAGATATCGACGCTTTCCGCATGTTCGCCAGCCTCCTCTGCCTGCAACGTTCGCACAAGCTGATCCAGGACCATGGGAATGCCATTCGAGAGCTGGGCTTCACTCGCGGCTCTCCGGGGTCTTGCTGCAACCTTCGCCGTGCATCGTCCGATCAGCTCGGCACGGTTGTTGGTCAAGAAGACGTGCATCATCGAGAAGTCCCTTTTCACATGGCCGCCCGGTCTCTATCGACGGACGCGCAAGACTCCTGGATGGGTCAAGAAAGGGTATCTGGTATTGGTCGCCCCGTCCGTTCGGTGACGCACAGAGCCGGCTGCGGCTAGTCCGGCCGCCGCCCCCTCACCGCATTGGCGCGCGCGCTGTACGTGATCCTGCCGTTGGCGTCCGCCTTCAGGCGCGCGCGCAGGCGCTTCTTCAGGAGCTCCCCGCCGCCGCTCGACATGTCCGACAGCCGCGGCGCGATGCCCGGCCCCCTGCGCGCCGCCGCCCAGAAGGTGTCGAAGTCGCCGAAGCTGCGCTCGACGACCAGTTCGTGCGTCTCGACGTCGACCAACCCGGCGGCCGTCCAGGACGCTTGCAGCGCCCCCAGGCCGGCCGCCTCGACGCTGGGCGGCCACAGTGGCGGCTGGCCCAGACGAGCCATCTCGTCCTGCAGCGCGAAGTAGGGGAAGCC
>Ga0307516_10010630_pt1 | contig 10097 bp, 10 predicted proteins | sample 19_EM_MG_FD_203310 | JGI IMG/M metagenome (GOLD analysis project Ga0307516, IMG submission 203310) | Populus trichocarpa ectomycorrhiza microbial communities from riparian zone in the Pacific Northwest, United States - 19_EM | ecosystem: Host-associated > Plants > Roots > Unclassified | place...
GACCGCGGGGAAACTCGTCGAATAGGAGCTGTCACAAACAGAGCCCGTGTCCGGTCTCTACTGGTACAGGCATCAGAAAGACCCGAAAGGAATTCCGTCATGAAGGTCGTAGTGATCGGTGGAACCGGACTCATCGGCTCGAAGGTGGTCGCCGGGCTCGGCGAGCACGGGCACGAGGCGGTCGCGGCGGCACCCAACACCGGCGTCAACACCCTGACGGGCGAGGGACTGGCCGAGGTACTGAAGGGTGCGTCGGTGGTGGTCGACGTGTCGAACTCGCCGTCGTTCGAGGACCAGGCGGTCATGGACTTCTTCCACACCTCGACGACCAATCTGCTGAAGGCGGAGACCGAGGCGGGCGTCACGCATCACGTGGCACTCTCCGTGGTCGGCACCGAACGCCTCCAGGGGAGCGGGTACTTCCGCGCCAAGCAGGCCCAGGAAGACCTGATCAAGGCGTCCGGCAACCCCTACTCCATCGTCCACGCCACCCAGTTCTTCGAGTTCGCCAAGGGACTCGCCGACGGGGTCACCCAAGGTGACACCGTGCACCTGCCCGACGCCAAGATCCAGCCCATCGTCTCCGACGACGTCGCCGCGGCCGTCGCCCACACCGCGGTCGGGCAGCCGGTGGGCGGCGTGGTGGAGGTCGCCGGTCCCGAGGCGTTCCAGCTCGAGGAGTTCATCCGCATGGGACTCAGCGCCCAGAACGACCCCCGCAAGATCGTCACAGACCCGCAGGCCACCTACTGGGGCGCCGAGCTGCAGGAGAACACACTCCTGCCCGGCCCGGACGCACACATCGCCGGGACGAAGTTCGCCGACTGGCTCACGCAGCAGAAGTAGAGACCGCTCCGGGTGGCCCTTTTGGAAGGAAAGGGCCACCCGAACCCTTTCAGAAAAAGTTCGCCGGATTCCCTGGCAAGGCAACCGGAATGCGTCGTCGGCCGCCGCACGAGAATACCGGCGACAGCACAAGGAGCACGATGACCGAAACCCATGAGCGACGCACTGACATCGCGGCGACCGTCATGGCACTGGCCGCCGAAGCCGCCGAACTGCAGACCCGCGTCACCGAACTGCGGCAGGAACTGGTGGATGTCGACGACTGCATGGCAGCCGTCTCGACGGCTCTGCGCAGGCTTTCGCCCCGATGACGTCCGCAGCTCTCGACACCCTGGTCAACAATCCGGGCGTCGTGCGCGGTGGCCCGATCCGCGGGGCGAGAACCGAGGAGTGGACACGAACGGTCAGCACCAACGGCCTTGGGGTCGATCCACTCGAGGACATCGCCGACGCCGCTCTGAACGCCGTCGCCCGGCCCGGACATGACTGGCCCCTACGACACGCCGACCCGCATGGAGGCCGACGCATTCACCGCCTGGCGGCTTGCTGAAAGGCGGTGTCGGGGCGGGAGAAACTCACGGCGTTCGAGGCCCCGACCTCCGCCGTGTGCGTCGCGCGCACCCTCGGCCTCACCCGATCGGTGACCGCGCCGAAAACGCTCACCGACGACGGCTCGCTCGTCCTGCGAGCATCGACTCAAAGGCGGGCGGGCGGGTGGCCGGCGTCCGAGGAAAGGACCCTTTCCAATTGCGCAAGGTCGCCGGACTGGGCTGCTGCGAGGAACGCCTGGACGAGACGCCGATACGCGACGGAGTCCACTGGCTGCCTGCGACGGTCCGTGGTGAGACGGTTCTGGGCGCGTGACACCTGCTGCCTCGCGTTCGCGACGCTCAGGCGCAGGATCCCGGAGATCCGGGTGTACGGGTAGCCGAAACCCTCCCGCAGGACGTACGCGGCCCGTTGCCTCGGCGTCAGGGCCTCCATCAGCAGGAGAACCGCCCGTTCAACGGCTTCCAGCCTCTCTGCCGCCGCTTCCGGGCTCGCCTCGGTGTCCGCCGGTTCCGGAAGCCAGGTGCTGGCGCAGGACTCCCGACGCCTCCAGGCGGACTGGACGACGTTGATGGCCAGCCGGACGGTGGTGGTCCTGAGCAGTGCCGACGGGTTCAGGACGACCGTACGGTCTGTGCCCTGCCACCGGAGCCATGCCTCTTGGATGACGTCTTCGGCCTCGCCGGCGTCTCCGACGATCCGGTTGGCGATCCTGAGGAGTCCGGGCCGGGCACGGACGAACACCGACGTCGCGCTGTCCAGTTCACCGACCGTCGGGGTGGCCGTCATGCCCGCCATCTCCCGACCTCGCGTGGCTGCGACCGTTTGTGTGTCCACGACCGGCTCCTCTGCTCCGTAGGTCAGTCGCTTGAAAGGCGGCCGAATCCAACATCGCGCCCAGGGGCAGCCGATCGCGCCTGTGAAAGCCGTAGGGGGCTCCGTGGTTGTGCCGGGGCAGATCCGTGGCCGAGCCCAGAAGTCGGCCGCCCGGCAGCGCTACGAGGCAGGTCGGAGTCGTTTCGCCGATGTACGGACAGTGCCGTTCTGTGCCTGTACCCTCGCCGCCACCGGTGCCGACGGCGACGCCGGCCCCGGCCCGCCACCGGTGGCAACGGCCGGCGGATCCGCCGCCAGGACACTCTCGGCCGACGAATTCCGCCGCAGCGGTCCGGAGCCGCACCTACGGACGCTGGTCTATTCTGATGATCAGGGAGGCTGCCATGACGAGCCGCGGTTCATTTGCCGGACTCCTCGGGCGGCGAAACGAGTGCCGGGTCCTCGACGACCTGTTGGCAGGCGCCAGGTCGGGGCGAAGTGGGGTCATGGTCCTGCGCGGTGAGGCAGGGATCGGTAAGACCGAGCTGCTGAACTACGTCGTCGAGCGTGCCACCGGATGTCGCATTGCCAGGGCGGCCGGCGTCCAGTCCGAGATGGAGCTGTCCTACGCGGGCCTGCATCAGCTCTGCGCTCCTCTACTGGGCGGCATCAACGATCTTCCCGAGCCTCAACGCGACGCCCTCTGCACGGCGTTCGGGCTGCGTGGCGGTGATACACCCGACCGGTTCCTCGTGGGCCTGGCCACGCTGAGCCTTCTTGCGGACGTCGGCGGGGACCAGCCGCTGGTGTGCCTCGTCGACGACGCGCAGTGGCTGGACGACGTGTCGGCGCAGACTTTGGAGTTCGTCGCCCGTCGGTTGTTCGCCGAGTCGGTCGTGCTCGTCTTCGCCGTCCGCGAGCCCACCACCCGCAAGTCGATTGCCGGCCTGCCCGAGCTGCCGGTGAAGGGCCTGACCGAGAGCGACTCCCGGAAACTCCTCGACTCGGTCGTCACCGGTCCGCTCGACGACCGGGTACGCAGCCGTATCGTCGCCGAGACGCGCGGCAATCCGCTGGCCCTGCTCGAACTGCCCGGCGGGTTGGCCCCGGTGGACCTGACCGACGCCTTCGTGCGCCCCGACGCGCGGCCGTTGTCGAGCCACATCGAGCAGGGTTTCCTCCGCCGCGTCCAGTCCCTCCCGGCCGAGACGCAGCGGCTGCTGGTCACCGCCGCCGCCGAGCCGGTCGGCGACGTGACGCTGTTGAGACGTGCGGCCGGGCGGCTCGGGATCGCCGTGGACACTGCTGTGGAGCACGCAGAGACGTCGGGATTGATCACTTTCGGCACGTGGGTGCGCTTCCGGCACCCGCTGGTGCGCTCGGCGGCGTATCGCGCGGGGGGCCCGGACGGCCGTCGCGAGGCGCACAAGGCGTTGGCAGACGCGACCGACACCCAACTCGATCCCGATCGTCGGGCGTGGCATCTGGCCTGTGCGACGGCCGGACCGGACGAGACAGTGGCCGCCGAGTTGGAGCGCTCGGCGGACCGGGCGCAGGCGCGTGGCGGAATCGCCGCAGCAGCGGCCTTTCTCGATCGGGCTGCCGAGCTGACCCCGGATCCCGCACGCCGCGGAGCCAGGGCGTTGGCAGCGGCGCAGGCCAAATACCAGGCCGGCGCGTTCGACGCCGCGCGAGAGCTGGCGGACGCGGCGGAGCTGGGCCCCCTCGATGATCTCGGCGCCGCGCAGTCGACATTGCTGCGCGGCCAGATCATGTCCGCGTCGAAGAGTGCCAGCGCAGGTCTGCCGCTGCTGCTGGAGGCGGCCAAGCGGTTCGAGCCGCTTGATCCCAGGCGCGCCCGTGAGACCTACCGCGACGCGATCTACGCGGCGCTCACCGCAGGCCGGCTCCCGAAGGGCGGCGTCCGCGAAGTGGCGAAGGCCGTACTGAGCGCACCGAGGCCCGCTGAGCCGACACGCGACGACCTCCTTCTGACGGGTCTTGCACGGGTGGCCACGGAGGGCTACGTCGCGGGCACGCCGATGCTGCTCACGGCGCTGGCCGCATTTCGCACCGACGAGGTCTCGGGGGCGGAGGGGCTCGGCTGGCTCCCGCTCGCCTGCCGTCTGGCGCACAGCACCTGGGACTTCGAGAGCTGGTCCGTGCTCTCGGCGCGGTTGGTCGACCTGGCACGCGAGACCGGAGCTCTGTCCGTGCTGCCGTCGGCTCTGCTGCTGCGTCTGTCGAATCGGGTCTTCGCGGGCAACCTCGCCGGAGCCGACTCCCTCGTCGTGGAGGCGACCGCGATCGGCGAGGCGACCGGCAGCAGGTTCTTCGCGCACTACGGGGCGCTCGTCGTCGAGCCGTGGAGGGGCCGGGAGTCGGAGACCCGGCAGGCGATCGAGGCAATCACCCAAGACCTCCTCCTGCGAGGAGAGGGCAAGGTGACGACCGCCACGCAATGGGCGGCGGCGGTGCTCTACAACGGCCTCGGCCGATACGAGGAGGCCTATGCGGCCGCCAAGCGCGGTTGTGAGAACCCACAGGAACTCGGCCTGTACCTGCAGTCGATGGTTGAACTCGTCGAGGCGGCAGCACGACTCGGAAGACCGGAAGACGCAGCGGAGACAGTCCGGACGATCCACGACATGGCGCAGGCCAGTGGCACCGACTGGGCTCTTGGCACCTCAGCCAGGGCCCGTGCGCTGGTGAGCGACGGCCAGGCCGCCGACGCTCTGTACCGTGAGGCGATCGAGCGACTCGGCAACACCGACGTCAAGACGGAGCTGGCACGTGCCCAACTTCTCTACGGCGAGTGGCTTCGGCGCGAGAACCGCCGCGCGGACGCCCGTGCTCACCTGGCCGTCGCCCACGAAATGCTCAGCCAGATGGGGGCCGAGGCTTTCGCGGAACGTGCGCGACGCGAGCTGCAGGCCACGGGAGCGAAGGTTCGTAAACGCAGCGCCGCGACGCACGAAGCCCTCACTCCGCAGGAGGCGCAGATCGCCCGTCTCGCCGCCGACGGGCTCACGAACCCCGAGATCGGCGCACAGTTGTTCATCAGCCCCCACACGGTCGAATGGCACCTCCGCAAGGTGTTCTCCAAGCTCGGCATCTCCTCCCGCAAGGAGATCCGCACTGTGCGGCTCGAAGGCGAGGCGACGTCGGCCTAGGCCGTGGCGCGCTGTGAACCGACCGACGGCGGTACTAACGTTCGAAGAACGTGACCGTCTCATCGAGCGGCGCCCTGCCCGTACGGGTGTGGTCGATCGCGACGTCCTCGTATCCGATCGACATGCCGCAGAAGAGCATGAGCTCGTCCGGCGGTGACAGGACCTCCGCGACGCTCCTGTGAAATTTCGCCCACGCCATCTGCGGACAACTGTGCAGCCCTTCGGCGCGGAACAGCAGCATGACGGTCTGCAGATACATGCCGACGTCGGACCACTGGGCCGGGCCCAGATCGCGGTCGATGTAGCAGAACAGGGCGGCAGGTGCACCGAAACAGTCCCAGTTCGCGGAAGCGGCCCTCTGGCGCGCCTCCACGTCCTCTCGCGGAATGCCGAGTGCGCCGTAACGCTGCTCACCGAAGGCGGACCGACGCTCGTGGTACGGGGATTTGAGCGCGGGCGGGTACTGCTCGTACTCCGGTTCGTCCCAGGCGTCACCCGCGGCTAATCGCTTGCCGGCGTTCTTCTTGATCCTGGCCAGTGGCCCGCCGGTCACCACATAGGCGTGCCACGGCTGGAGATTCGATCCGGACGGCGTCCAAGCCGCAGCGGACAACACGCGCTCCAGCAGCTCCCTCGGGACACGCCGGTCGGTGAATCCGCGCACCGCGCGTCGGCTCGTGACCGCCTCGTAGACGTCCAAGATCGTCCACCTACCCATCTGGTCAACGCGTCGGCTTCGGTTCCGATGTGCCGCAGGTCTGAGAACGGGTCTGGTCACCGGTGAACTCCTTTGGCCGGCGTTTTCTTGTCCTTGTATTCCTGCACCGTCGGTTTGGTGATCTGCGCGCCCGTGCCGTAAAGGCTTTCGCTGAGCCGGACACGCAGATGCCGGGCAAGGCGGAACACGGTGTTCGGATTCGCCGCTCCGTTCGCAGTGCCGGGCTCGATCGGCCGGTATTGCTCATGCTGGGTGAGAAGGTGGAGCTGCTCCTGGCCGAGCGGCTGGTGCACCTCGACGAATTCACCGTCGGGCATGCGTTTGATGATTCCGGTCTCGCGTCCGTGCAGTACTTTGTCGCGGTCGCCGCGCTGAAGTCCGAGCGCCCAGCGTTTTGTCACCGAATAAGCCAGTACAGGCACGACGAAGACGCCGATGCGGACAGCCCACGTCACCGACTCGACCGCGACATGGAGACGGACGGCGATGATGTCGTTCCCGGCGCCGATCAAGGACACCGCATAGAAACTGAGCCATGCGACGCCAAGTGCCGTTCGCACAGGCCGGTTACGTGGTCGGTCCAGAAGATTCTGCTCGCGCGTTTCACGGGTCACCCAGGACTCGATGAACGGATACACGCCCAGGGCGAGGAAGAAACCGACCCCCGCGGTCAGCGGAATCAGGTTGTCGAGCGCCAGGGTATGTCCCCAGAAGTTGATTTCCCAGCCCGGCATCACCCGCAGCAGTCCGTCTGCCACGCTCATGTACCAGTCGGGCTGCGACCCGGCCGAAACCTGGTCGGCACGGTAAGGACCGTACTGCCAGACGGGGTTGATCTGCGCGACCGCGGCGATGACGAAGACCGCACCGGTCACCAGCAGGAAATACCCGGCGGACTTGACGGCGCGCACCTTGGCCGACACACCCACGACATTGCTGTTGGTGCGTCCGCGGCCCGGGTACTGGGTGTGCCCGTGGTAGAGCATCAGGGCCAGATGGGCGGTCAGCAGCCCCACCATGAGGGCGGGGATGAGCAGTACATGGATGGTGTTGAAGCGTGCCACGAGATCGTGGCCGGGGAACTCGCCTCCGAAGAGGAACATCGACAGGTACGTTCCGACGATCGGAACGGACAGGATCGTTCCGTTCACGACGGCGAGGCCGGTCCCGGACAGCAGGTCGTCCGGGAGGTCGTATCCCGTCAGTCCCGCGAACATGGCGAGGACCAACAGCAGGAATCCGAAAAGCCAGTTGACTTCGCGCGGCTTGCGGAAGGCGCCCGTGAAGAACACCCGCATCATGTGGGCGAGTATGGAGGCGACGAAGATCAGGGCCGCCCAGTGGTGGGCCTGCCGGATCAGCAGACCGCCGCGGACGTCGAAGGATATGTGCAGGGTCGAAGCGAACGCCTCCGACATCATCTGGCCGCGCAGTGGTGCGTAACTGCCGTTGTACCGCACCTCGTTCATCGACGGATGGAAGTAGAAGGTGAGATACACGCCCGTGACGATGAGAATCACGAAGCTGTAGAGACAGATCTCCCCGAGCAGGAACGACCAGTGGTCCGGAAAAGCCCGTCGGGCCTTTTCTCTGACGAGGCGGGGGACGCCCAGTCGTCCGTTTGCCCAATCGGCCACCTTTTCACCCGTGCCCATGTCGCTGCCGCCCGTCACAGATCGCTCGGGCAGGGTTGCGCCCGCTGAGTATCGAGTCCGCGCATCGCACGGCGTTCCCATTCCGTCGTTCCGCCCCAGATGCCGTCCGCCTGCCCCACTCGCACGGCCCATTCGAGACACTGCTCCGCGACGGGACAACGGCCGCACACGGCCTTCGCCTCGTCGATCTGCCGAAGTAGGGGACCGCTGTTCGATATGGGGAAGAAAAGCTCGGGATCTACGTGCAGGCAAGCTGCCCGTTCACGCCATTGCATGGCATGGTCACCTCGTTCGGCAGTCAAGGAAAAAGTGCGGTGCTCTCCTGTAAGACCGGGCAGCCGCCGTATGTGTGACACACGGTCGCGGCGAGCCCGTGTCACAGGATCCGGGGGGTCCCGGTCTTAGGGGGTAAGCCGACGCCCCGCCATGTGTGGGGCCGTGCGAGCGAGAGGGAGGATGCCGTATGGACCAGGGCGATGCGGTGCCGATCGCCGAGCTGTGGGAGGAGCGGCGGTTCCTGCTCGATGTCGCCCACTGGATGCTGGGTGCCCCGGGTGCGGCGGAGAGCGTCGTCGACGAGGCGTATCAGCGGTGGTACGGGCTGTCCGACGCGGCGCGCCGACAGATCACCGTCCCCCGGTCGTGGCTGGCGAAGACCGTGGGTGGAATCTGCCTGGGCCGGCTCGCACTGCCCGGCCGGGGCGCGGCCGGCCCGGAGGTGGAGGATGGACGGCCGTCGGAGGTGGAGGAGGAGGCCGGCCGGGTCGTACTGAACGCGCTGGAGTCGTTGTCGACGGCCGAGCGCGCGGCGTTCGTGCTCCGCGCTTTCGGTTTGGCGCCGGTCGCGGTCGCCGACATCGTGGGCCGCACGCAGCCCGAGCTCGCCGAACTCGCCGAACGGGCCAGGCAGTGGCTCCAGTCGCAGCGCACCCGCTCCACAACGCCACAACAGCATGACGCCGCCGTCCGCGCCGTGCGCCGGGCGTGCGTCACGGAAGACGCCGAACTGCTCGCGTCGTTGCTGTGCCCGGACGTCACGGCGTTCTTCGACGGGGGCGGCAAGGTACGGGCACTGACCGGACCGGTCCACGGCAGTCGGCCGGTCACCGACAGTCTGCTGACCCTCCTGGCCCGCCGCCCACGCACCACGCTGACGACCCATTCCGTCAACGGCCGGACCGGCCTCGTCGCCCGCTACGGCCGCCAGGTCGCCGCCGTCATCAGCCTCGACGTCGCGAACGACCGTGTCGCCCAGCTCTGGGTCATGCTCAATCCCGACAAACTGCGGTCCTGGAACCAGCCCCGCACCGACGGTGGTACAGGCTCGGTCGCGAGCCCGTGACAGCGAGGAGGACCTCACGCCACCGTCACACACCGTCCGGCACGGCGTCGAGGGACCTCGCGAGACGGGAACGCGAATCGAGGAAGGCGGCGATCTTGCTCGGAGTGAACACCCACAGCACCTGGTGAATGCCGTACTTCGACGCGGCGGCGGTCATGAAGACGAGGGTCCGCCCGTCCCGGCGGACCACCACCCCCGTAGCACCGTTGGCATCTACCAGCTCGAGCTCCGCCTCCTGCCAGAGGTGCCGATAGGCCGAGAGTCTGGCCACCCGGGCGCGGCCCAGCACAGGAACCCGGGCACAGCCCCGCATTCCGTTGCCGTCGGAGAGGCTTACGACATCAGGTGCGAGCAGGGCCTCCAGTGACGCCACGTCTCCCGTCCGGGCCGCTGAGACGAAGGCGGTCAGAAGACGTCGGTGCTGGGCCGCGTCCACGCTCTCCCGTCGCTCGTCCAGCAGGTGACGACGAGCACGGCTCACGATCTTCCGCACATTGACGACGCTGAGTTCGAGCATCTCGGCGATTTCGGCGTAGGCGTAGTCGAACGCCTCACGCAGGACATAGACGGCACGCTCGACGGGAGTCAGCTTCTCCAGCACCAGCAGCAGGGCCAGCTCCACCGCCTCAGCGCGCTGAGCACCGACCTCCGGGTCCGCGCTAGTGTCGACGGGCTCCGGCAGCCACGGTCCGATGTACGTCTCCCGACGCACGCGCGCCGACTGCGCGACGTTGATGGCCAGACGAGTCGTCGCGCTCGAAAGGAAGCCCGCGGGATTGGCCACCACCGAGCGGTCGGTCTTCTGCCAGCGCAGCCACACCTCCTGGACCACGTCCTCGGCCTCGACCGCGCTGCCGAGTACGCGGTAGGCGATCCCGAAGAGCCGCTTGCGATGGAGTACGAAGACGGCGACGGCCCCGTCGAGGTCGTCGGCTGGGGTGGGGGACGGTTCGACGTACATGATCCATTGGCCTCCGTTGCTCCGTTTCATCCGCTGC
>Ga0307516_10010631_pt1 | contig 10096 bp, 13 predicted proteins | sample 19_EM_MG_FD_203310 | JGI IMG/M metagenome (GOLD analysis project Ga0307516, IMG submission 203310) | Populus trichocarpa ectomycorrhiza microbial communities from riparian zone in the Pacific Northwest, United States - 19_EM | ecosystem: Host-associated > Plants > Roots > Unclassified | place...
TCACTACTTCTTTCATATTAGGATTAAGCCTTCGTTGCATTTCTCTAGAGGGTTTAACATTTTCCTCCAAATAAATCTTGTGTGTGCAAATCAAAGGACTAATTCCTTTTATGTCAGCTATGGTCCATCCTAATGCCTTTTTGTGCATTTTCAGAGTTTGTAATAACTTACCTTCTTGATGTGCATTAAGTTTGGAAGAGATTATTACCGGAAAAGTTTCATTTTCTCCCAAAAATGAGTATTTGAGATTGAATGGTAACGACTTCAAATCAGGTTTTGGTGGTTGAACACTTGAAGGTATGGACTCAATTGATCGTGGTGGCAATTCCTCAATTTTGGTCTCCAACTATTTGCCTTTGATTCTTCCTGAAAATAAACCATTTGCAACTCGTCAGATTCATCAATCTCAGTTTCACTAGAAGTGGTTTGAAATTGATAATGAACTAATTTTCAGTCTAGTCCACTTCCTGTAAATCATTATCATCTCCAGGTTGCTTGCAAATGTTGAAAATATCCATCTCCAATGTCATGTTTCCAAAAGATAGCTTCAATTATTCCTCTAGGCACTTTTACAGATCTATCAACAAGTAAGAGAGTTACAGAAGTTAGTTTTAACTCACCTAAATTGAGACTCTGAAAGACTGAATTTGGAAGTAAATTCACACTAGCTCCAAGATCAAGTAAAACTTTTTCAATTTTATGTTCTCTAATAAAGCATGAAATTATAGGACAACCAGGGTCTTTATATTTCAAAGCATTATTGTTCTGAAGAATGGCACTTACATGTTTGGCTAAAAAGGACATTCAGTTTTCTCTTCACAGTGCATAGATCTTTCAAAAATTTAGCATAGGAAGGTACCTGTTTAATAGCATCCAACAAAGTTATAGTGATCCTTACCTGTTTGAAAGTTTCAAAGATTTCAGAGTTGTGATTGACTTTCCTTTGTTTAGTCATGGCATGAAGAAATGAAAGTGCTGGCGGGGAATCTGTCTTTTCTTTGCAATGTTCAGATTCAACCCCTTCCTTACCCTCAGAGATTGACTCATCATCTTTCTCACAAGGTTTAAGAGTGGGTTTTTCAATAACCTTACCACTACGAAGAGTGATGACTGATTTGACTTGATCCATGTGTTGGCTTCCAGAACTAGCATTTGCATTGTATTGCCCCTTTGGATTTTGTTGTGGTTGAGTTGGAAACTTACCTTTCTCTTAAAAACTGAGAGCATATGTGAATTTTGCAAGAGCATCTTTTAGATCTGCCATGGTTTAAGCATTTTGAGTGTTGATTGTCTCTTGCTTTTCAATGAATGCATGCAATGTTTCCTCAAGATTTCTTCTAGGAGGTGGAGCATAAGGAGGTGTATATCTATGAGATTTTTGGAAATTTTGGTGTGCTTGAAACGGTGGCTGTGAAGTTTGTGCATCACTCTTCCAACTGAAATTTGGGTGATTTCTCAAACCAGGGTTATACGTTTATGAGTATGGGTTATGATTGGGCCATTGGAAACTATTTAAAGCATGGGCTTGTTCATGGAGGCATTACCTAAAAGAAGGCAAAATTGGACAATCATTTGTTGAGTGTTCATTGGTTTCACAGATTTGACACACAATGTCTTGAACAGATTTTAATTGACAACTCCTTTTCAATTCTAGTGGTTCGACTTTTCTAGCTAAAGATGCAAAGAGTTGATGTCTTCTCCCAAGTATAGGAGTGTCAAAGTAATAAATAACCCGGCAAGACCGGGGTCGAACCACAGGGAGGTTAACTGTATAAACTATAAATAAAGAAATAGATAATAACAGAAAAGGAGTTGAAGAGAGCTTTGAGATGTGATATTGATATAAGGATTAAACAAGGATAAACTAATTGTTAAGGTTAGAGGATCCACTAATGGTATTTCAAACAAGTATAGTATAAACTCTTTTTATTACTCAAGTGGAAACCACACACAAAGGAGGTTCCAATCGAATTATAAATTGTTAACATGATTACATTAGCTATCTTATTCGAATAATGCTAATACTTGTAATTGTTGTTAGATATTCATGATTATAACTTATGTTAACAACAAATCAAGTTCCTTTCATAGCACAGGTGTCGGTTATACCATACGGTTGGGCTATGAAAGTGCCAAGTATTTGTTATACCAAGGGTTATACAACATAAATCTAGATTAACCATTTAACAAGCAAAGTATTAAAAGTGAACACGATAACAAATACAAAACATGTTAGTATCAAACATTAAAGTCCATGTTGAGTTTATACTATACTTATTCTTACACCATTAGTGTAACCTTTTCACCTTGACATAATAAACTTAGCTAAACATAATGAAAGAGAGAAACATAAATAAACAAAATAAGAACATAAATAAGATATAAGTTAACTAAGTAAAGGAAAGGAAATGAAAAGCATAAAAAAGAGATTAATAAAAACAAAACTTAAGCATTACAAATATAAAAAGAGAGAGCAAGAGCATGATCTTGATCTCAAAACCAAGATGCCTAAATGCATGACAAATGCCGTATTTTATAGGCAAAAATTTGAAACTATTGATTTGATGACTAATTGTTGAGTGGGTGACCACATCTTGACTTAGTGACAATCCTTATCTTCTTGTCTGAACAAAACGTCATTGCTAACGTCATAATTTGAACAGATTTTCTGCGAAAGTTCCAGGAAATTGTCTCATCTTTCCAACAAAAAAAAAAAGAATCGGTGCATTTGGACTTCTAGAACTTCAGATATGGGCCGAACACTGAACAGTGTCTGGGCTGCAGGACAGATTCTGACTTCTCCGTTGTTGCTAACATTTGGACTTCCTGGCAGCAGAATTGAGTCTTGGATTCCTATGAATGTTTTAGGCCTATGTCTTAGCTTTCTAGCCATATAAACCAAATTGAAATCAAAGATCTACAGCTCCAGATATGACCCAATGATTGAACAGTGTTCCAGTTCGGACTGAACCAACATTTCTTTTCTAAGCTTAACCCTCTCTTTGTCTTCTCAATTTCAGTAGTTGAACTTATCAATCATTCCTTTGATTTATGCGATAGGCCTGCATTTAAGATGAACATTCATCATAAATTAAAGGTATCTTATATTATTAGACATGTTATTACAAAACATGCTCTAGTTAAGGAGTTATTGATACTTCAAGTGCAAAATGATGATATAAAACCTTGATAAAAATGTACTTTTAAGTACTAATCGCTCTGCTTGTGGATACAGTAGTAGCATCAACAACTAGAGACTTCCCAGCTCTACTGCAAGTCATGTATTGTCTCTTACCTCGATTAACATTTCTGTTCTCAACCATAGATACATCATGATGCACTATATCTGGAGAAGTACCACCTAAAACACCTGGAGAGTGCAAAGAGGTTACAACTAGACCAGCTGCAAGCTTGGCCTTCTTCCTCCCTTGAATTTCCACCCAACTATCAACCGCTACTGAAACTTCAGCACTCATGGGATCCATACAGGACGCATCCTGAGGCATTCCACTATCTTGTAGATGCTGATGTTCTACAACGGCTGTCTCTACAGATGGCCCCAGACCAGAAGAAGTTGGACTCGCCTGCACAAGAATGGGGTTTGAAAGAGAATGCTTCCCTTTCTTGTGTCACCCTGCCTTGTGACATATAGATTCAGCATGGCCAATCAAATGACAGTGCTTGCAACACTAAAGGAGTGATTCATAGACAACAGATTGCATTAGAGGCATACCATTAGGCAACACAATATTGATGGTGGTTGGCAGAGCTGAGAGCAAATCCACCTCTATAAGGAATCGAGCATAGGAGAGCTTAGACATAGAGGTGTTGAGGAGATCACACTGAATCAGTTTTTCAAGAACACTGGCAATTTTGGGCAGACAGGTTAGAGACCAACACTGAAGCGGGAGATTGGGAAACCTAACCTAAATAGGGATCATGGACATGTTAGTAGCTGCAAAATCAAAGAATTTTGGCATAGATTTTAAGATCAAACGTCTTCTAAAAAAACAATATGGACCTCCAGACAAAACAACAATCTTATCAGTCTCGAAATGAAAAGTGTATATCTGCCATTCGGGATCATAGACATGTTAGTAGCTGCAAAATCAAAGAATTCTGGCATAGATTTTAAGATCAAGGGTCTTCCAAAAACAGAATATGGACTTTCAGATAAAACAACAATCTTATCAGTCTTGAATGACAAGTGTATATCTGCCATCCGGAGTCATGAACAGTTAACTTAGCAGAACAATTCCATACACTGGAAATGAGATTGTTTAGAGCTGTGTAGCTAGGGAATTTACCTGCAACATAGCCTACAATACACAATTTCCAAATGTCTCGAATGTGCCCTAGGTCATCGGCCAACAAGGGACAACAAGATACTGCATTGCCCTCGATTAGGGTAGTGAACCGGTGTAAGGCGTATATGACAATGAACAGAGTCAACAGGGGGTTAAGATGTACCTGACAAATGAATGACATGGTCTGAGAGAAGAACCCAACGAGGAGAAGCACTTACTTACCCCAGCAGAGTCCTTATTGTAATCCTGAGGATTCTCAGCACACGGTGAAGCAACTCCTAAGGAGGCAGAAACCATCGAGGGTCGCGGTGCCAGGGGAGGCTGGGTAGAAGAACTACGATGTGTAGAGTCACAACCATCTCTAGGCTCAAAGATGGGCTCATCAAAGTAAGATTCAACTAGAACAGGGTCCGAGTCGGAGGAACTCGACCCATCAGGAGCAGCACCCAGAGGAAGACGACTAGTAGAAGCCATTAGGCACAACAAATTAATAACAATTGTTTTTTTTTTATCAAATGTAAGAAATATATAGATAAAAAAGAACAAAGCTGGAAAACCAGCAAGTCATAGAATATTTACAAATATAAACAGAGAAGGGGAACATGCTCCCTTAAACATGGGGGAGAGACTTCCTCATAAGCTACAAACAACCTAAAATACAAACAAATGAGCACAGACCGCGTGCTATACAAAAACACCAAAACAAGACACAACCACCAAGGTGGAGACGCCAACAACAACAACAACACCAGTTCAGCAGCCTACGCCAGAGAGCAACAAACTACCCAACCAGTAAACCAGCAGACAACTAGTAGTACAACAACCAAAAGGCCAGAGCTGCAAAAGAACTTTGCAAAAACTCCATTAAAACCACAGCAGCACAACAAACAAATCACCACAAACAACAACTCCAGAAAAATAATCTAGTCAACCTGAATCAAAACCTGCCTAACCAAGTTCACCAAACCAAAACCATAAAACTAGAACAAAACCAGAGCAAACAAAGAAACAATAAGCAGCAACAGGTATCAACTGCAATCAACAACAACAGTCTGGGGTAGCTGTCTTTAGGCGAGATTTTCCTGGCCTCTTACCCGTAGATTTACCAAGTCCAGTACATGCAATGCTAGAGGGGGCAAGCCTTTGCTCCGCGTCATATAAGTCCGACTGCTTTTGGCAAAGGGAAGAGCAGGAGGGACATTCTCAGATATCCCATTTCCAGTTGAATCAGACCCAGAAGAATCATCAATGATTGTGATAACATTACTATTCAAAGCATGCTGGGAAGATGGTGCAAGCTGAGGAAGGAGCTTTGCCTGTTTTCCCCTGCAAACAGCATTGTGACTCCCAGGTACCACCCTTTTAGCAATGGGACAAGCCTCTGAGGCCTGGCTAATAACAGGGTTCACTACAGCATCTGCGTCAAAAGAACAAATAGCATTACTAGCCAATTCAGGCAGGGAAGATGTGTCATGCTGGGGAAGAAGCTTTGCCTCCCCCCCGAACAGCTTCGCAACGTCCACTTACCTCCCTTACAGTATGGGGGCAATGTTCCCCTGAGGACTGGCTAGAATCAGGTGGCACAGTAGCAGCTTCATCAGAAAAACCAGAGGGAGAGACATGTGCTCGCTTTACCATCCTAAAAGTGGAAGAATCCTCAATGCCAGAGTTAAGCTTCTAACAGATAGAGCTGGTATGTCCAGGCATACAACAATGAGAGCAGAATCTTGGCTTGTATTCATAGATGACTCGTTGCTTAATAATTGTTCCATCTGGCATGGAAAGGCTGATAGAACGAGGCAAGTCTGCTGACAGATCCACCTCTATCATGACTCTGGCAAAAGACACCCGAGACATGGAGAGAGTGAGGTCATCACATCGAATAGGTTTGCCAATAACATTGCTAATCTTTGACAAACACGCATGTGACCAACATTCCAGCGGGAGATTTGGAAAACGCACCCAGACCGGCATATACGACATAACTGGTTTACCAAAATCAAAGTAAAGGGGCATAGGCTTTATCACCAGCGGCTTATCTTGAATAGAGTAAGGACCTCTGCGTAGAACTTTGAGCATATCAGCTTCACAAGATAAGCGGAAGACCAGCCAGCCTGAATCATGAAGATTCAGAGTGACATTGCATTTCCATACATGAGCCATAAATTTCCTAAAAATAGTATACCCAGGAGTTTTACCAATTGAATATCCAATCAGACACAATTTCCAGATGTCTCTAAGTTCACCAAAATCTTTATTTAACAGAGAAATACATGAGTAAGGTCAGGGCCAGTAGCAGGGGTAGACAATGAAGTGACCTTTGGGTAATCATCATCAATAGTTGACAAAGAAATACATGGGGAGGGGGAGCAAAGAGGAGGTAGATGCAAGAGTGAACCTCCTTCAGAACCACCAGGAGAGACGACGCTAGAGGGTTGGCTGTTCACACCATCACTCGGTGGCAGCTCAATGCTTAGCGAGGCTGGCTGAGGTCCAGCAACTACAAGGGCTTGATGGGTAAGACCCGTGCTGTGTCCTGAGAGAAACCCAGAACAACCATCCAGAGCATTCCTTCCTACCCCAACCACAGAAGAGGTCACGACGCAACATTGTTCATCGCTGCAGAATCTAGGGTTTCAATCAAATGAGCCACACCAGTGACTGGGACCTAGGAATCAGAGAGAGGAGGAGAAGAACCAGCCAGAGTCTTCATTGGAGTAGCTAGGGTTGGTAAGGGGGGGCCCGAGGAAGAGATCGAGAGCTGTGATTGCTAGTAGGAGGATCCCGTGGTGAGAGACGAGGTCCGTCAAACTGAACATCACGAAGGAGCAATGATTTCTGCTTAGATTTTCCCATAAGCTAGTCCAGAGATGTGAAAGCACCCACAAACCCCATGACATAAAGATTGCACTCACACCGTGCCAGACAAGCACACCGCTCATACATGGACGTTAACAACAATTGTTTCTTAATTATATTGGTTGTGCTTAATTTTTATATTTTATATAGATTAAATATTTATTTTTTATGATTTTTTTAATTATATTCTACATGCAGCCTTACATAGTATTTGTTTTTCTTTTTTTTTTATTCAATAAATTTTATGTGTGTTGATTTCTATTACAAATTGATTTCAATAAACAGATTCATTAAACACAACAAGGTAAATGATTGTCTTTTTGCTCTTGGATAAAATTTTCCCCTTATATATATATATATTGTTTCCTTAAAAAAAAATGATTCAAATAAAGGTAGTTTATTTAGTTGATCGGGGCTATAGCCCGAGTTATTGAAAAATAATGCAGTCCCGCAGCGTGGCGCGGGTACCAGTCCAGTATATATATAAGCCGAGTTATAATTTTTGTTTTCTAAGGCCAGGCCCCCTAACCCCGTAGTTCTGCCACTAATTGCATCCATAATGCAAAAGTAATTGTTCAAGAGGTGATTAAAAATACAATTTATTTTTTTATTTTTTTTATTTTTGCATAATTGGTCCCTTTAATTTAAGATATTTACATTTTGGTCATAAATATTATTTTTATTGTAAACTACTAAATACAAATTTCTAAAAAATAAAAATTTTAACCTAGAAATAAAATGGGTTAAATTATGATTTAGGAAAATAAAAAATCTATGCCAAGGGTGGAAACAAATGTGTTATGGCACTAAATAAAATGGGAGAAAAAAATCAGTTAGAAAATTGTTGGGAAAATTTGAGATTAAATGAAAAGTTAGGGTTAATGTGTAATTAATAAAAGAATTAACTACAAAAAACTTCTTCTCTCTCACACCTTATAGTCGACTGGAAGACAAGAAGAAAGGAGAAAACCCCCATTTTGTTAAGAAATTTCCTAGGGAAAACCATTAGAAAACTAAAGAATTGAAGAGAGAATATGAATCATAACCCTTAAACACTTAAAGAAGAGGGAGAAGTGATGGAAGGAAAGGGGATTTGAGGTGGGGTTGTCATGACAAAAGAAGAAAAAAGAGAGGGACTCGAAGAAATTTTGATTGGTTGGGAGTCGAAGACTAGATTATCATTCGGTAAGGAATTCTAAACTTAATCTAGCAAGCTCATATGAAAAGAATAACAATTGATGTTGAATTCATGAAATTGGTGCTAGGGTTTATAGTAGGAATTTAGGGAAAATATAAATTGATTGTGAATTGAACAAATTGGGTTAGATTAAGTTGTGTTGGGTGCTAAATTAGGAAGAAATGATGAAGAAAATCATGGTTTCTTTAAGGGCTTAATGATCAGCCAATAGGGGACCAAATTACATGTAATAAACTTGTGTTTAATGAAGTGAAATTGTGATAAATTAGTGTGTAATTTGTGAGGAAATGATTTTTAAAAAGATTTTAGTTAGATTATAAAGCGTGATTGAAATGTTATATTGCTGAGAATTGGGAATTTAGGAAGGTTAGTGTATTTTAAAGGTAAAGAATTATTGTGTAATGTTTGATTTATCATATAAGAGATAATTTTGATTAAAATTTTAAGAATAAATTATGGTAAGAGAAGAAGTTGTAGTGCAGGTCAAAGAGGAAATAAATTGAAAAAGAATGTGATTATGATTGTGGTTATGAAATGTAGTATATTTGAGAATTTCTATAACGCATATGTTTTCCATGAAATAGTTTCAACTATTTCAAATAAAATGTAAGTTGAATTGATGGTTCATAGAAGGTTGAAATTAGTGATATTATAACATATATTGAAGGGGAATTCTTATTTGAATAATGAGAAGATGAATTCAATGTTTAGTTGTTTGTAGATGAAAACTGGATAGTTTCATTACTTAACTTTCATTGGAGATTAGGGCATGAAAATGATAAAATTTAAGGTAAGTTTCTTTATAAAAGTTATAACCAGGAATGTTAACTTTCCAACAGGACTGACATTGGGTAATTTGGAGTTACAGAAATCTGTATATAGGCTAAAATCTGAGAGAATTCAGGTTGAGAATTGTACTGGATAATTTTGTCGAGTTGTGATATCGGGTAATTTGGGTGCGTTAAAGGCTGAATTGAGTTTCTTTTCCTTTAGTAAAAATGTAGTTTTGTAGTTTATCTTTTGGAGAAGATAAGTTATGATTGAAACCGAATTTCATAATTTTAGTTATGATTAAAATGAGAGACAACATTCTTAAATGAATAATCTAAGTTGACTGGAATTGGTCAACTTCTACTTTGTTTAGAATTTGTTTTTGATGTGAGACTTAGTCTAGTGGTGGTTGTAAGAAAGAAATTTGAAAGTGCATACGTGTGTGAGTTATAAAAGTTTCTCTTGTCGAGTGATTAGTACATAAAAGTGTATTCTTGTTGCGATGTCGCGGTCGCACAAATTAATTACCCTAGCTTCAAACACAACACACAAGATAGTATAGAGCAAATAAGGGGTCGATCCCACGAGGAAGTTTCAAGTCAGATTTTTATGTTGTACGTTATGTAATTGGGGGGGTTTGGTTTGTGATTTTCTAAACTATGACAGCAATTAAACTAGCAAACAAAATCAATTAAAACCGAAACTTATCAAGAAAACAAATCTTGGTCGCAAGCACACATCCACCAACGGAAATTAGAACTCCTTGAAACGAAAATCGCAGTTTATGTTCTGAAATTTTATCTTTTCTTAACGTTGATTAATTAACAGATCCGTCGTATAACTAATCCTAACCAACAAACAATCAAAGTGTCCGCACTAATGATTCAATTTAATGGTAGCTTTAAGAACTAGATAATTTCATCAAGATTAACATACAAGTTGTCCGCAGCTTGTGTCACTT
>Ga0307516_10010632_pt1 | contig 10095 bp, 14 predicted proteins | sample 19_EM_MG_FD_203310 | JGI IMG/M metagenome (GOLD analysis project Ga0307516, IMG submission 203310) | Populus trichocarpa ectomycorrhiza microbial communities from riparian zone in the Pacific Northwest, United States - 19_EM | ecosystem: Host-associated > Plants > Roots > Unclassified | place...
TCTATTGGATGATAAGCCTGGACTAGTATAGTATATATAGAGTAGCACAAAGCCTGTAACTCTAGTCTTATTCTCTTAGGATTCCCACTTGACTGTGGTGATATCTAAAGTCAATATAAACTGGCGGTTTCCTCCATCCTCCTCTCTCTCTCTAAGCTTATCTATGTGTGAGCCCACAATGCTTGATTCTCAGCATAGTCTTTGGATTATGCTTTGAGAAGATAGTTAAGTGGTTGCCCTAACAGTGGTGATGAGAAGAGATAGAGTGCAGGTGACGAGTTGACGATGAAGAAGTCATCATCTCTCGGATGTTGCCAAGTCCAGTACAGTGATGTCAATGTTGAAAAACGCCAAGTCAAAGTCCACCAAGTAAGTACTTGGAAATTTTGTAAGTTCACCGATCTGATCAAGTTTACCCATTTTACAAGCCAAAGGCACTAACGAGAAAATTTTCCTCATGATAAAGTATTGTTTTGGTACTTGAAAACCAGACAACTGCCAACAAGTCGTTTGCCATAGGATTACCTGTTTTACAAGCATAAGGCACAAACGGGATATTTCTTCTCGTGGTGAAAGAAATCATTTTGGTACTCGAAAAACGGGTAACAACTCATTTGCCTGGCAACAAGTCTCTTTTGCTGGGGACCTAGTAAAAATAAAGAGGTTTGGGGTGCATAGTGTTCGCCATCATCCATCAGATTATGATACGATCAATCATCACCACATTCCCTCGGTCGGAGTCGGCCCCTAACGTGCCGAGCTTCCCATGTTCATCCAGGCTCATTTTCCCTTACACCAACCTTTCCACCCTCTCCCACAGCCCGTGCCTCCCACCACTTCTCACCTCCCTCTCCCACCCCTCGACATCCAACTCATACTGCACCAACACGACCCTCGAATCGTCCATCTCCTCTATCCTCTGCCTCACCGTCGCCACCAGCTTCGCATTGACGTTCGCGTTCAAATCAGAACTGGGCGGGACGACGATCGCAAAGCACCGCAAGCGCCGCGCGACCCTTAGGAGCGCGTGGCAGCTGCCCCAGTTCTGTGCGCAGACGGCAAAGTGGGTGAGGGACTGGAAGAGGGCGAGGGTGGCGGCGTTGGAGGGGTGTGGGGTGTGGTGTGGATCGCTGGCGAGGGCGTAGATGGAGTGACTCTCTCCTTTCCCTTCTCCATCTCCTGTGTTAGGACTGTTAGAGGTGGCGCGGACGTGATGCGCAGCTTGTCGGAGGTGAAACCAGGTGTACGGTCCGCCAATGACGGCGAGGTGGGTGAGGGAGCTGAGGACGGCGGGGGGGATGGTGAGCTCTGCGTTTTGGTGCTGCGATGCGAGGACGAGACTGGTGATGTGGGGTGATTTGAGGAAGGGGAGGAAGATGCTCGGGTTGCGGTGGGTTGCCAAGATGGCGAAGGAGGAGGTGTGGTGGGAGCAGGCGAGGAGGAGGGATTTTGCTTGGTGGATGGAAATAGAGTCGGAGGCAATGATGAGATTCTTGATGGGAGTGGGGGTTTTGGAGGTTGAGGTCAAGGTTGCAAGGAGGAGGGAGGCGGAGGCGGAGGAGCGGACGATGATGGTTTCGTAGAGAATGGGGTGGATCCTAATAGAGAGAATGAGCGGTTTGAAGTGGGAGGGTATTACTAGTTCTTGCCAAGTGTGTACATGTTTCGCGACGAGGACGAGGCTTTGGGCGGTTGGGACGTCTGTCCGTGCGGCGATTTCGAAGATGATATGTTGGAGTTCTTGGGGAAAGTGGTGTGGAACGACGAACATCATTGGCGATATCAAAACAAAGCCAAAACATACCCACCCGACCTGATTTGTACGAGCATGCTTGCCAGATTCACTCATCACCGACTTTGAAGGCGTATTCTGGTGAATAACTATAACTTCCGTCGACTCGCCAACCCCATTTAACCCTCATTTCCGTTCCAGCGTACAACCGCCGCGGGTCTGGTTGTATCGAGTTTTCCCACCTTCCTCTCCTCGACCCGCTCGTGCCTCTTTCCTGTCGTTCGTACTCCTCCTCTCAGTCCAGCACCACCATTCCGATGGTTATTGGATTCGTCCTTACCCGTCCCGTCGTGCTGCGACCAACAGACCAAGCCGAGGAAATGGAAGTTGAAGATCATCCGCTACTATCAGAAGAGGACAGAGAGCGTGAAATTCAGTGATTACCATGACTGAACAAATCTGCTGCGTGTTCGAGACTCATTTCGCTACTTGCAGTGCCACACTTACCTCGCATTCCAGCAACGGGTGTGATAGATAACTAGGTTTGTGGTGGACAGTCTTCAAAAGGTGCGCACTTCCTGCGTGGCATCATGTCTATCCCTGACCTCATGCCCCTCGGTTTAAATTGTGCTATCACCCCAGCTATACTCCCATCAATCCGACGCCAACGACGCCAGTCCACGTACACCCTTCTGACAGGGAAAGGCCATCTTTCCTGTATATCCCCCAGGTCCTCCATTTCTCGTTCACCCATCCCGTCTCCCCCAAACTGTCCTTCCCTCCCAATGGACAAGTTCTCGTGCTGTCTGACGCGCATATCGTCGCCTCCGACACGCATCCTTCAGGCTTCAGGAACACCCGTTGACTCGGACTTGGGGTTGTCAGGGTTCACAAGATGCTGGATGAAAGGAGTTCTCTAAATTACGTGCAGCAGGTGGTAGCATCTCCAGTCTCCTCCGTTTGTTCGATCTAACACCTTGTACGCATTAGGCCCCTACGGTTATCATGTTTTAAACAGGTTGAGGATCACACCGTGTACGCCGTGATACAGATACGAGACGAGGGAGGCCGCTATATGATAGCATGTTCACATCATCGGGCGCGCGGGCTCTCCCTCTCCCGATCATCGCCATAGCTTTACATGGCGGTATGCTGCCTTCATATCCTTCCAATACCCTATTTACATGCATTGGTGTGTGATTATACGGCCTAGTATAGGCGGCTTCCACAACCATCTAGCAGTACATTCATGAAAAAAGTATTGCCTCGGTCATTGATCGATCCCCGTGAATTGCAGAGAGTAGAGTCGCTTGAAGGCGCGACAGTATCATGTGCATGTGATAGATATTAGGATGAGCTGAGATGAGCTGATACCAGTGGCGCTTCGAATGATTGATCGGACCCTTTCGCTACTGTGGACAACGACAATCTGGAGAGTGCGACGGTCGGACTCCATGATGGTGAGGACGCAGCAACTTTCATCATTTTCCAAGAAAACTTTTGTTTGTTTTAGGAACCCGTGTACTGTATACCCATTCGTCTATCCGACGTCCACTCAAGTCGAGTAGGTGTCCCCAGGGTGGGGTTCACGGGGTTTCAACGTTCATGGATAGAATTATCCGTATGATCTCCCACCTTCGCCCACTTGCCATGACTCGATAACGGGTTGCCGGGACACGTCATGATTTGGAGCGTCAAACTCTTCTTTTTTTTTTCAGGGCCGGACCCCCCCCCTCACCCGACCCCAGGTTCCGGGTTTCGTCACCTCCTTGGGGACACCATTCTCCATCCCATATTGTTCAAATTCATGATACCGGCAGCAGAACGTTCAATCATGAATCGTCTATCATTTCAATTCATGACTCAGAGGGTGAGTTATGCGGTACTATCTCGCTTACACTTGATTGGGTGTTGCGAACTGAGAAAGTGAGTTGCCAGTGCCTCATCTCTTCCGAGGCTCTGAACCATGAATCCTAGATTCGCTTTGAATGGGTGAGACCTCCAGACACCTCGAATCCCCAACTTCAAAATGAATGCAGTATAGCGGAGGTACGTCATAGAACGAACGCCTCCCTCTCTACAAATTTAATCTCTTCAAGCCCAGTACAACTCCGGGCTCACTGCATGTAATGCTCAAATACTAGAATCTAGAAAATCCGATCAATCAACCCGGGCATGGCATTTTGAACTCCACAACTTGAAGATAAGATCGTAATGCGGAGAAGAGCAGGTTATCCGGATTGCTGACATTCGATCCGCGCTGAGAGGTTCCTTTATTTACCATGGTATGTCGGCTGGATGGCATTAAAGGAGGCCAAGTCTTCGCCAGTGCCATACCCCTACTTCGTCATGTCCCAACCTCCAAAGTACATGGCCATCATCTTCGATTTGGTCGACACCTTATTCAACGTGTCCTTCAAATCGAGAACAAGTATCCCGTCCAGCACCCTCCGCAGAATCACCTTGGGTTCTAACGCATGGTTCAACTACGAGAAAGGGCTCTTGCCGAAAAATGAGTGCTACTCCCGCGTCGCAGCAGAATTCGATCTCGACAAGAATGAACTCCGACGTGCATTTGATGAAGCGGGCGATTCGCTTCAGGCAAACGACAAGCTCTTCACGTTGATCCACGAGCTCAAGGCTGGATCCAACGGCCAACTTCGTGTTTTTGCCATGTCCAACATTTCCGCGAGCGACTACGAAGTGCTTCGTGGAAAACCTGCAGATTGGTCCGTCTTCGATCAGGTATTCACCTCTAACGACGTGGGGGAACGTAAGCCAAACCTAGGATTTTTCCGCCACGTCTTGAAGGCTGTCGGCGACGTCGATCCAGAACGTGTCATCTTTGTGGATGATCAGTTCGAGAATGTCTTTTCGGCGCGTTCATTGGGTATGCACGGGATCGTGTCCAGGACTCCCGAGGCGCTCGAACGCGACCTCCGTAATATTTTTGGAGATCCTGTCAAACGAGGTCGCGAGTTCCTCCAGCGAAATGCTGGCCACCTTGACTGCCTTACCCAGTCGACAGACAAGCACGCTAGCATGGAGATTAAGGAGAACTGGTCGCAACTCTTGATTTTTGAGGCCACGGGTGACCTGTACGTTCTTCTCCATCGTACCTCACGGTCTGCTTGACTGTTTTCTCAGGTCTCTGGTAAATTTTGTCGAGTTTCCTGAGAAATGGAATTTCTTTCAAGGTTGCACATCATTTATGCTCACATGGATAATCGTTTATATATATGAACAGGGGAACCGCAGCTGACTACAAAAGAATACCCACTCGACACCGATACCACTTCCCTTGCTTTCACTATTCTCGACCGCGACAAGACAATCGCGTTTTCTATCATGGACGAGATCCTTGTCGATTGGGTCAATGAAGACGGGATTATCCTTGTAAGTGGTTAACCCTCGTTGCCATTTACTCGTCAACGTAATTGAAGAATCCCAGACATATTGTGACAGCGAACGTCCGCGGTTCGATGCCGGGGTCTGTGTGAATGTCCTCACGCTATTCTACACTCACGGACGCGGAAGCGAGGTCAAGCCGACCTTACTTTGGATACGAGATATCCTTCTATATCGAGCGTACTTGGAGGGTACCAAGTACTTCAACGCCCCCGAATGCCTTTTCTTCCTAGTCACCCGTCTCCTCGCTTGTTCGGAGGACGCAGAGCTACATGGGATGTTGCAGCCTCTTTTGAAAGACAGAGTGCAAGAGCGGATAGGCGCCGAGGGTGACGCACTTGCGCTCGCTATGCGCATCTTGGTATGCAATTTCGTAGGAATCAGGAACGAGGTGGACTTGCGCGGGCTTCTTCCGTTGCAATGTATCGACGGAGGTTGGGAGATCGGTTGGATCTATCGTTATGGTTTGACAGATATTTCGGTCGGGAATCGCGGACTGACGACCGCGCTCGCAATCAAGGCGATCGAGGCGTCCTCGCAGATGGGTGCGGGTACATTGACGAATCCAGGACGACCGTCGGAGACCGGTACCCAGGTATCAGGCAGAGCTCGCATCGAGTATCCATTGTTCCGCCTGTAAGAGCGGAAATAGGTGGTAGCGGTATACCTACGTGACAGGCTGGGAGTACAAAGGCAACCAAGAAACTATCTAAGAGCAGTATCAATGTATAAATTTGTCACACACACATGGATTCCAAGACGGGGAATACGATGGAAGGGAACAAGAGCATTGCCTGACACACCATGCGGGCATCGCGATGATTTGGTGGAGGCCCGGATCAGGCCTTTTGGGGGGTTTTTGGGGGTCCTGGCGCACCATCCTGTGTACTAGAAGCCCATAACTTTTTTTGTTCACAGATAGGGTCGGCGCGGCCGCGCACAACGTCTGATTGAGGGCGTCGAGGGCGTGGGGATCATGTGAGAGATACATAGGTCCTAGGTACACAAACGGGCGTCGGGCAGGGGCCCCCGCGCGCATGACGGTTCAACGTTGATCAGGCCCCCCCTTCGCGACGGTCGACGACGACAACAATCCGAAGGGGTGCGCCGTATCATGGTGCCCGCATGGTGAGGTCAAGCAACGCTCTCATGGCCTAAAAATACCTACAGTATGTTTGTTTTAGGTACCCGCGTCTACCTGTTCGTCTACCCGACGTCCACCCCAGTCGATTGGGTGCTCTCGAACTCGGAATTAGGCGCTCCATGGTCTCCGACCATGCGGACATCTTCCATCACATGGAAACGATGTCCAGTGTGTCCGACGTGCTCGGCGAGCTGTTGTACTCGGTGTCTATTCGGGCTGCGTCGACGAATTCAAACGAGCAGAAATATGGACTTCACCTTTTCCATCACATTACTGGGTCGGCTTGCATTATGTACACGTGTTACAACTTGTTTCTTGCGACGTGGTCTCTGAAGGCGCCGGCAACCCGAGTCCCGACTGTATGTCACGACACAGAATCATACAGCCAGTTATTCACTGACGATCGGATCCAAGGCTTCGATGTGTCCGTCTCTGTGTCGTTGCGGCCAAAAGTCGGTGGATAGCCTGTTCGCCGTTCGAACAGATTGCCTGTGCGCAGGCAGTGCGCAGGCAGACCCCAGAGTTTGGATCTGCCAGTGGGAGCAGTATTGGAGTTAGTTCGAGGCGACTTTCACACAGGTAGATGGTCAAGCGCCTTTCGGTTTTTTCCCAGTTTGTCCGGACTACGCGGACCACCCTTCGGTTTTGTCCGGACCGTGATTCAGAACTCGTCCAGGACCTCAAAACCCCTAAAAAAAAACGCTCCGCGAGCGCTCCTACGGGTAATAGAAGGGTGTAGGTCGCTACAGGAAACAAGAATTCGTAGCTACTGGCGTTACTCGTCCTCCAACTCATCACCCCCTCGCTTTCTTTTTTGCATCTCCGTTACTACACCCTCAGTGTTTTGACCCTGAGCCTTCTCCGTCGAATTGAAGAGTTTTGAGTCATTCACCGAAAGAAGAATGTTGCCCCCTACCTGAACTTGTGGCGACGGAACAACCGCGAGGAAGTGACTTTTTAGGAGACTCTCCTTGGCTGCTACGACATATTGCGGGATGCTCTCGACCTTGTACTTCTTTCCAATGCCGATCCATTCTCAAGGATTGAATTCCTCAGTGATCATCAGGGTCCTTTGCCGGCCAGTGGGTGGGATCGTTCGCCGTTGGGTCAGGGGGGAGATTCCTTTTTTTGATTTATCACATGTTCCTCATCAGTCAAAAATTACAATTCCGCATGCAAGGGGGAAAAATGGCAGTACAGGGAGTCGAACTCGTGACTGAACAGATCAAACAAGTGGGCGAAACACACCACTGCGCCAAGTCCTTCTTTGTGCGTACTCCCAACTGACATCCGACAACGGTTGGTGGCCTGTCCGGACACATGCCTCCGACATACCCCCGTTATGTACCCCGTTTGCCCGGACTTTCCAACATAGATTCATGGTCGTTTGAGCTCCTATGTATATGAGCTTGTATACGTATTACAAGTTGTTTCGCCCGCCGGGCCGCCGTGAAGGGCGCTTGGCAATCTACCTGTGTGAAGATCGCCTCGAACTAATTCCAATACTGCTCCCAGGTCCAAACTCTGGGGTCTGCCTGCGCGCAGGCAATCTGTTCGAACGGCGAATAGGCTATCCACCAACTTTTGTCCTGTTTTGTCGACTTGGAACAGGCCTACCCTGCCAGTGTGATAAGCGGGGGGGGGGTCCGGTTTCCCCGAAGCTAGAAGGAGATACGCTTAGGTATACGTATAAATATACTGCCCATCGTCGTTCGTTGGTCTTTACAAAGGCCGGTCCTTTCATTCCTCTACAAACACACCTTGTCTCAAAGCCCATCAACGTTGAACGCCGGTCATCAACAACATGCATATTTCTTGTACCACTCTCCTCATCCTCGTTGCGGGTTCCATCCTGCCATCCTACGCCTATCCAGTGTCCACACAGCAAAGCAAGGTCTTCCGGAGAAACTCCGTTACCGGGTATGTCCACACTCTTGTCTCTCATCTCAAGCCTATCTCTCAACTCACGTTCCCTTAGATGCACTGGCACAGTGGTTCTGGCTCCACAGTACTTGTGCGCACAAGTTACCCCCGTGTTTCTATATGGTTTCACCACGAAGAACAACGGGAGATGCCGCTGGCCCAGCCCGAAAAGTGAGCCCAAATCGGACAGTAGAGCCGTTGTCGATTGCTGGGTCGATGGCGACCCTGGGTTGAGGGCGCTTCAAAGACTCATGTCTCCGAAGAGGCAGTGACTCACATCCTGGAAAGCCAGCGAAGTCGCACACTTGGAGATGATGCAAGATGAATGTCATCCGATTTCCATGCATAGAGTTTCAGGTGCATTTCAGGCTGGCCAATCAATCCAGGTCCACGGCGTGGCAAACACCAGTGGCGCTGTTCTAGGCTTATCCTCACAATACGACATTACGAAAAGTGGTTTATTCGAGAATAATATGCCATGGCTCAGACCAAACTGAGAATATGAGGCCATCGGATGGTCAACTAGAGCCGAATCTAGCACGAATCCCGTGGAGCGCGGCGTCGATCTCAATAACGAAGCACCTGTACGGCCTTGAGAACATCGTCAATGAAGCTAGATGAGTATGGCGTTAGTACTTGATAATGCGGACAGAAGATGGAGGACGAACCTTGCCACTCCAGACCCTTCAAGTGCGTTGCCCATTTCTTCTCCAATCCGAAAAAAGGAATAAGGGAAAGACGTCGCATATGAAGATGACCTCACCGAAAGACGGGCTGTTTGTCCCGGGTCAAGATCGAAGGGGGTTAGATGGTTTTGGCATGCCGAGGTGAGCGTACGGATTGAAAGGGTCATGCTTACTGACGGGGTGATGAGGTGCTCTGCGAGAAGGGGAACAGGGCTCCAAGGAGGTGATACCGCGCAAGTTCTGAGGGTGTCTGTGCAGCTTGTCACAAGTAAATTCTGAGCCGGCGACGCCCTGGGTGTGAATGGATGTCGTCGATATCAAGGAAGACGTCGACATCGTCATCGTTCTATATGAAGGGAGCGGAAGGAGCCACAAGTGAGATAACCGAGATCCAGAATCTGTGCCGCCTGCCGCCACTCAGACTTCGCTGTCAGAGCGTTGATGCCAAGGGTCCATCCAGGGTCCTCCCAAATGAGGCAACATGTCCCAGCGCCAGCAAAGTGACTAGAAGGCTGATCCATGGCTGGGACACGCCCAGGCTCCTATAGCTAGAACCATCCCCTCGATACGCTTGAACGTGTCCGCGATGCCTGATCCTGTAAATAAGTTATTTATTTATTGATAATAGTAGTGATGGTAAACAAATAAAACGAAGGACACGAACAAGCATACTGTCCCTATCTGTATGGAAGAAACGGCTGATCCGACCGTGACAGCCCCTTCGGCGGTGATGCTAGAAACGGATGGGCCGTGATGCGTGACCGTTTCCAGAATAAGAAATGAGCAGGCACACCATCGAGAATGGCATAGACTGCTTTCAATTTCGGTAACTACTTTAGTGTAATTTGAACTTGCATTGTGAGCGGAGCACTCAGCCTCAATGACAAAACCCAAAACAGACACAAACCCCTCTGGGGCCAACCCAAAGTCTTGTATCTCGAATTGACCATCTTGCATCCCTTCTCCGGAATCTCCCCTCTCAACAATTCCCCTTGATCCTCCAGGATCGGGGTACCATTTTGTCCTCGACTACGAGAAAATTGAAGACCGAGGGGTGTTTGGAGCATTCTCGGCCTGTGTTGGACTGGTGTGTCCTTGTTTATCATCGCCCTCCGTCACGGTCACATGACCTTCGGTATATATTCCTGTGACCGCTCCTTCCTCTCGTCTTCAGTCCTTGCTACATCCCTGACTGAAGACGT
>Ga0307516_10010633_pt1 | contig 10095 bp, 7 predicted proteins | sample 19_EM_MG_FD_203310 | JGI IMG/M metagenome (GOLD analysis project Ga0307516, IMG submission 203310) | Populus trichocarpa ectomycorrhiza microbial communities from riparian zone in the Pacific Northwest, United States - 19_EM | ecosystem: Host-associated > Plants > Roots > Unclassified | place...
ACGGCCCGGGCCCGCGAAACCAGCGCGCCCAGCACGGCCAGCAGCACCAGGCCGATCGCGGCATTGACGAGCAGGGGCGACTTGCGCAGCAACCGCCGCACCAGGCCGCGTTTTTTGGCCCGCTGGGCGCCGTCGTGCGACAGCCCGGAGGCGGTTTCGCGCAGGCCCTGTGAGACGGTACTTGTCATGGGACCACAGCCAGCGGCCATGCCGGCTCGCCGGGCCGCGCCCAGACGGACCCACCCGGCCACACCTTGCTGGATGCCGCGATCCCAGCCGCAGCGAACAACACCATGAACACTCCTCCCCAGGGAATGAGCCACGGAGCCCGCTGGACGCGCCAGCCAGGACCAGGGCCCAGGCGCAGAACCGCGCAGGCGACCACCTGCAAATCTACATACAAGTCCAGTATTGCATCAGCCCGCGGGGATGCCTAGGTGGATTGCCTATGCACCGCGGCAATCCGGGGCAGGAACCCCTGCAGCATGCCTGCTGGCGCGTGACATTTCGCACAGGCTGCGCCTGTCCGTTCGGCTCACCGCCCCAAGGCGGCTGAGCACCCGCTCGGCGGGTGGCGCCGGTACTCCGGTGCCGGGTGCTCACATTCATACCGAAAACAACCGCCATCGCTCGGTCAGTGCCTTGAGCCCATCGAGGAAGCCGCTGGCCACCGACGGTGCCAGCTGGGCCCGCTGCGCCGTGCGCTGATAGGCCGCGCGGCGAGAGTCGCCCCGGCAGCGCTGGTGCTCCTTCATGGCCGCGGACACCGCCAACTGCAGCACCGCGTGCCGGATCGGCTTGGTGGCGAAGCGGTAGATGCGGGCGTGGTTGATGAGCCGGATCACCAGGTCGCTGTCGGCCGAGTGCGTGACCATCACGGTGATGATGGCAGGGAAGTTCCTCTTCAGCACATGCAGCAGATCCCCCGTGTCGTCGCTGCCCACACGGGCCTCGCACACCACCACGCCGATGTCCTGCTGCTCCAGCACGTACAGCGCCTGCGCCAGGCTGGACGCCGGGTAGACGCGGTAGTCGCCCCCCAAGGCCCGCCCGATCTGCTCGCGGTCCGCGGCGCAATCTTCCAGCACCAGGATCCCGGCGTGGGGAGCCGCCGGCAAGGGCGAGGGTTCGGCGACGACAGGCCTGGCACCCAGGGACGCCACCTCGGCCGCCTCGGCCAGCGCCGCCCGCATCTCGGCCTGCTGCCACGGTTTGTTGAGGAAACGGAACACCTCGCCCTGGTTCACCGACCCGACGATGGCGGCGAGGTCGGAATAACCCGTCAGCAGCATCCGGACCGTGGCGGGCGATTCGCTGCGCACATGGTCCAGCAGTTCGATGCCCGGCATGCCCGGCATGCGCTGGTCGCTCACGACGACATGAACCGGTTGGGAACGCACGATCGCCAGTGCCTCGGCCCCCGAGGTGGCGGTGAGCACCTCGTAGGTGCCGCGGAACATGAGGCGCAGCAGGTTGACGATGCGCTCCTCGTCGTCCACGAAAAGAACCCGGGGTTTGGGTGGCATCAGGCCTGGCCTTTCATCATTGAGTTCGCAGGGGGCGTCGGCGGCTCTCAGGCCGGAACCAGGGCGCCGACGCTGCGCCGGCCCTCGCCCTGCACGGGCCGCACGGGCAGCAGCACGGAAAACACCGTGCCGACGCCCGGCTCGCTGTCAACGAGGATCATGCCGCCGTGCTCCTGGACGATCTTGAAGGAGATGGACAAGCCCATGCCGGAGCCCTGGCCGACGTCCTTGGTGGTGAAGAACGGATCGAAGATCCGGGACAGCACGTCGTCCGGGATGCCGCTGCCGTTGTCCTGCACTTCAACGCGCACCATGTCGCGTCCCTCCATGAGGATGCGCAGCGTGATGATGCCGGGCTCGGCCCGGTTCGCGGGCATGGCCTGCACCGCGTTCGTAATGAGGTTGAGGAACACCTGGTTGATCTGCGAGGGGGCCCCCTGGACCTTGGGCACCGAGCGGAAGTCCTTGCGGATCTCCACGCGGTTCTTCGTCAGGTTGCGGGCCAGCACCAGCGTGCTCTCAAGCCCCTCGGACACGGAGAACTCGCTCACCGTGGCACGGTCCAGGCGGCTGAAGTTCTTCAGCCCGGTGATGATTTCGGAGATCTGCTGGATACCGTGCAGGCCATCCTTGAGCATTTCATCCACGGCCTCAAGCACGCCCTGGTCTGCCACTTCTTGGCTCAGCGCCTCGAAGCCGCGGAACCTGAGCTTGAATTCGCGCGCAAACTGCTCGCGGTCCTCGCGGCACTGCGGGTCCCGCATCAGCTGGGCGAACCCCTTGCTGCGGGCCACCAGTTCGGTGACGGGCGACACCTGCTCGCCGATCAGTTCCAGGGTCCCTTTGACATAGGCCAGCGGGGTATTGATCTCATGCGCAATGCCGGCCACCATCTGGCCCAGCGCCGCCATTTTTGCGGACTGCACCAGGTGCATCTGCGACTCCTTCAGCTTGGCGGTGGTGCGGCTCAACTCGTCGCGGTTGAGCCTGAACAGCCGCCACGCGACGGTGGCCAGCACCGCCAGAAGAAGCAGGCAATAGCCGATCAGGAGCCAGCGGTCCTGCCGCTGTGCCGCCAACAGCGTGGCATGCTGCCGGGCCACGGCATCGCTCAGGTCATCGATGCCGGCAGCCATGGGCAGTGCCGACAACTCGGCCAGCAATCGGTCGCTCGCCTCCTCCTGCTTGAGTGTGGTTTCCACATGGGCGGCAAAGCCAGCCAGGGGCGCGGCGGCCACGGCCGGCAGGGACACGGCGAGTTCACGCAAGTGGTCCAGGCCGTCCTTGACGCGCGACGCATGCAGGGACTCCGGTGCACTGAGGTACTCGAGTGCCCGCGTCAGCACCTCCCGCACCGCACGCGCCACCGGCTCCCTGGCCGCGGGGGCCAAGGCATCCAGCCCCCCGAGCGCCTCGGCCGCGGCGGTGGGCAGGTAGCGCGATGAGTTGCGCAGGATCGAATGGTGCGACTTGAAACGCTCGGTCAACTCCATCTTCTGCTCAAGGACCTGCCTGCTGCGCGTCAGCAGCTGCCGGATCACTGCCGCCTCAGCCCCCTGCCCGCCCCACAGCCGGCCGGCCTTGTCCTGCAGGGTGTCCTGCGCGGACAAGAGCAACGGCAACGGCTGGGTCAATGCGTCGTAGTGGCTGTGCAGGCCGGTCTTGGTGCGCAGTACATCCAGGTTCCACTCCGCATCGACCTGCTTCAACTGACGCAGAAGCACCACGACTTCGCCGTGTGCGTCGGCGTCGATGCGGCGGGCCTTGGCCACCAGCAAGACCAACACCGCCACAAGCACCAGCCCGATGGCTCCATTCACGAGCGCGGATGAAGGCTTGCGGCGCACCGGCGCGCCGGTCTTGCTGCGGTCGTTGGCGCGCGTCATGGCGCCGGGGCGGCCGGCAGCGGCTTGCCGCGGTACTCGCCGGTCAGGGTATGGAGGAATTTGATGATGAGTTCCTTGTCCTGCTGCGGAGCGCTGCGGCCGAGTTGATACTTGAACATCACATCCAGCGCTTCGCCCAGCGTGCGGGCCGAGCCGTCGTGGAAGTACGGCGCCGTCAGCGCCACGTTGCGCAGGCCGGGCACCTTGAACACATGCCGGTCGGCATCGTTGCGGGTCACGTTGTAGCGGCCCAGGTCCGCCGGCGACGGGTTGCCACGGGAGGCAAAGTAGTCTCCCATCACCCCGAACTGCTGGAACATGTTGCCCCCGACGTTGACGCCCTGGTGGCAGGACACGCAGCCATAGGACTTGAAGAGCTGATAACCACGCACTTCATCGGCGGTCAGCGCTTGCATGTCGCCACGAAGGTACTTGTCGAAGCGGGCATTGGGCGTGACCAGGGTCCCCACGAACGTCGCCAATGCGTTCTGGAGAGTGGCCGGGTTCACGCCTTCACGGTAGGACGCATTGAACGCCGCGACGAAGTCCGGATCCCCCAGCAGCCTGGCCACCACGTCGTCCCAGTTGCTGCCCATCTCCAGCGGGTTGGACACCGGCTCAGCCACCTGGGCCTCCAGGGTGGCCGCACGGCCGTCCCAGAACTGCCGGAAGTTGAAGACGCTGTTGAACACGGTGGGGGCGTTGACGAGCCCCCGCCGTCCCTTCACTCCACGCGACAACGCCTGGCTGTCTGAACCGCCGCCATCGAGCGCATGACAACTGGCGCAGGCCACCGCCCCATCGCCCGACAAGCGCTTGTCGCGAAAGAGCCGCTCGCCAAGCGCTGCCTTGCGGGCATCGACCCGGGCTTCCGCGGGGACGGGCCGGATCGGTTCATCCCCTTGTGCCCAAGCAGGCACACGAAGCAGGGTCAGCAGGGGCAGGCACAGCGACACCGCGCCTGCAACCCTCGTCAAGCATGACGCATACACCATCACCGCCCCTCGGGGGCAAGCCGTGGGGCCGGTCGAGCATGCCGGCCTGATCACGTGCTGCTAAGGACCACTCCCTGGTCCGCTTTGAACACAGTGTTGCATCAGCATGCGTAACTGCCTACCTAGGTAAGGGTTTAGGACTGTGCGGGGCTCATGTCAATGCGCCTCGCAACTGCTCAAGTCCCCCATGGCCCGATCAGAGGGGCTTGGTTGAAGGTGGCCCGCCACCGTAAAGGCAAGCACGCGTTGTTGTGAGCACAAGCCCCTGCGGTCAGGCCACGCGGCGCAGCGCGGCCCGCGCCGTGGGGCCGCGCGTGAGCCGGAACAAGTCCTTCGGGTCGTCCGCAGGCGGCACCAGTTCCACCTCTTGCCCGATGCCGCGCTCGCGCGCCAGGCGGTACACGTGGCGCAGCGCCGAGTAGTCTTCCAGCGCAAAGCCCACCGAGTCGAACACCGTCACCTGGGCCTCGTCCTGCCGGCCCGGCACGGTGCCGGCCAGCACGCGCCACAGGTCCACCACCGGGAAGCCGGGCTCCAACTGCTGGATGTCGCCCTCCACGCGCGTCTGCGGCTCGTACTCCACGAACACGCGCGCGCCGCGCAATACATCGGGGTGCAGTTCGGTCTTGCCGGGGCAGTCGCCGCCCACGCCGTTGATGTGCATGCCGGGCTCGATCATGTCCGGCGTCAGGATGGTGGCGTGGGTCTTGTCGGCGGTGACCGTGGTCACGATGTCGGCGCCGCGCACGGCCTCGGCGATGGACGCGCAGCGGCGCACGCGCAGGGCCGGCCAGGCGGCCAGGTTGCGCACCAGCTTGTCGGTGGCGGCCGGGTCCACGTCGAACACCTGCAGGTCCTCGATGCCCAGCAGGTGGTGGAAGGCCAGCGCCTGGAACTCGCTCTGCGCGCCATTGCCGATCAAGGCCATGCGGCGCGAACCGGGCCGGGCCAGCACGCGCGCTGCCATGGCCGAGGTGGCGGCGGTGCGCAGCGCGGTGGTGAGCGTGAGTTCGGACAGCAGCAGCGGGTAGCCGGTGGCCACGTCGGCCAGCACGCCGAAGGCCATCACGGTGTACATGCCGCGGGCGGTGTTGCGAGGGTGGCCATTGACGTACTTGAAGGCGTAGCGCTGGGCATCGGCCACCGGCATCAGCTCGATCACGCCCAGCTGCGAATGGCTGGCCACGCGGGGGGATTTTTCGAAATCTTCCCAGCGCAGGAAGTCGTCCCGGATGGCCCCGGCCAGCTCTTCGATGAAGCGGGGCACGCCCACGTCCTGCACCAGGCGGGACATCGCGGGGACGTCGATGAAACGGGTCATGGCGAACTCTCCTGAATGACTTGAGGTCGAGTCTGCGTGGGAGCGGCGCCAGCCGGAAGCCCTTGAACTGATCAGATTGTTCGCTATGCTGAGCATTTCGCCAGCCACGGCCTGCACAATGACCAGTCTGGATGACACCGACCGCGAACTCATCGCCTTGCTTCGAGACGATGCAAGAGCCACCGTCGCGGCGCTGGCCAAGCAGCTCAAGGTGGCCCGCGGCACCGTGCAGAACCGCCTGGCCCGGCTGCAGCGCGAGGGCGTGATCGTGGGGTTCACGGTGCGGCTCAAGCCGCAGGCCGAGGGCCACCGCATCCGCGCGCTCATGACCATCGCGGTGGAGGGCAACCGCGGCAAGGAGGTGCTGCGCAGCCTGCGCGGCAACCCCAACGTGGTCTCGCTGCACACCACCAACGGGCGCTGGGACATCGTGGCCGAGTTGCAGGCCGACACGCTGGAGGCCTTCGACCGCGTGCTGGGCACCATCCGCCTGGTGCAAGGCATTGCCAACACCGAGACCAGCATCCTGCTCTCCACGCACAAGTTGTAAGCCCTTGTGCCGCAGCCACCCCCTGTAACGGGGTCTTGACAGATACAGCCTGTCACCAGCGCAAAAAGCCCTGCGCGTGAACAAATCCGCGCGTCCTGCCGCGGTCCGCCACCGGCTGCCGCACAGGTAGCCGCTTCGGGTGAGACTCGCCGCACGGAGGGCAAAGACCTTGCAAGAATCAGAATTTCGCCGCCTGGTGGCGGACTACGAACACGCCAGCCGGCACGACCCGCAGCGCTTCGTGCGGACCACCGCAGCCATGGCCGCGCTGGGCTATGCGGTGATCCTGGCGCTGCTCACGCTGGCGGCCATCGGCCTGGCCTGGGGCGTGCAGCACCTGCGGTACGGCCAGGTGCGCGGCGTCACGGTCATGCTGGTGCTGGTCTGTGCCTCGCTGCTGCTCTCGCTGTTGCGGGCGCTGTGGATGCGCCAGTCGGCGCCGCAAGGCCTGCCGGTCACGGCCCAGGAGGCGCCCCGCCTCTTCGAGCTGATCGACAAGGTGCAGCGCCGCACCGGCGCACCACGCGTGCACCGCGTGCTGATCGACGGCGAACTCAATGCCGCCATCGTGCAGCAGCCGCGCCTGGGCCTGCTGGGCTGGCACCGCAACCACCTGATCCTCGGGCTGCCGCTGATGATGGGCCTGGACGTGCGGCAGCTGGCCGCCGTCATTGCGCATGAGTTCGGCCACCTGCAGGGCGCACACGGCAAGCTGGGCGCCTGGGTGTACCGCACGCGGCGCAGCTGGTTCATGCTGGCACTGGCGCGTGAGCAGGCCCACATGGGCGCCTCGCTGGCCGATTTGGCGCTGGGCTTCTTCTTCCGGCATTTCTTCCCGCGCTTCAACGCGCGCGCCTTCGTGCTGTCGCGCCAGCAGGAGTACGAGGCCGACCGGGTGGCCCACCGCATCGTGGGCACGCAACCCGCGGCCGACGCGTTGATGGCCACCGAGCTGCAAGGACGCTACCTGGCCGAGGCGTTCTGGCCCGGCATCGACCGCCGCGCCGCATCGGCCGCCACGCCGCAGGGCGAGCATCCGTATCGCGAACTGCACCGGGCCATGCGCCCCAGCCTGACCCACCCGCGCGCCGCGGCCTGGCTGAAGGAAGCGCTCAAGCGCCTGCCCGACCCGGCCGACACGCACCCCTCGCTGCGCGACCGGCTGGAGTTCGCGGAGGTGGCGCCGCGGCTGCCCGCCCCGGCCAAGGTGTCGGCCGCCGACGCCTTGCTGCGCGACTCGCTGGCCGCGTGGATCCAGCGCATGGATGGGCGCTGGCGCGAGCAGGTGGCCACGCGCTGGACCGAACAGCACCGCCAGTTGCGCAGCCTGCAGCGCATGATCGAGGAGTTGCAGGCCGAGCTGGCCCAGGGCCCGCTGGACCCGGACGACCACCTGCTGTGGGCCCGCGCGGCCTTGCAGCTGGCCGGCCCCGCGGCCGAGGAACTGGTGCTGCGGCGCATGCTGCGGGACCACCCGGACCACGTGGCCGCGCGCTATCAACTGGGCCTGACGCTGATCGAATCCGAAGATGCCGACACCCGCGACGAAGGTGCGGCGCTGCTGCGTGCCGTGGCCGAGGCCGGCGACGACCCGTGGGCCGTGGGCGCCGCGCAGCGCCGCGAGCGCTGGCTGCAGGAGCAGGAGCGCTTTGCCGAACTGGCCCCCTGGCGTGCCCGCATCAAGACCTTGCAGGAACGGGCCAGCATGGCCTGGGACGCGTTGAACGAATTCGATGGCACGCAGCGCTTCGAGCCTTGCCGCCTGAGCCGGCGGGCCCTGCGCCCGCTGCAGGACCTGATGCGCGGCGAAAAGGCCGTGGGCCGCGCCTTCGTGGTTCGCAAGCTGGCAGTGGCGGCGCAAGGCTGGCGCTTCTGCGTGGTCGTCGTCGAACGCTCCAAGGTGCTGGGGCAGCCGGATGCTGAGAGCTGGTGGATGGACCTGCGCGGCCGCATCGACCTGCCCTGCCCGTTCATGGTCATCGACCTGGCGCATCCGTTCTGGAAAGATCCCGCGCGGGCGGCGCTGGTGAGGCAGATGATCGAGACGCCGCAGGCCTGTGTGTATGGGGGGCGGCGCATCTAGTGCAGTGTTCACACACGGCAGTTGCATCTCTTCGAGTGCCCACGGCACGCGCAGGCCCTGGTCGCAGTTCGATCCGACGCACACAGTTTGTCGCACCGCGACATGAGGATTGCTCCTATCCTGGGTTGGAGGGTTCGCAGCAGGCAGTGCCTGCCTTGAGCGGGCTCCGCAGTCTGTTCATCCCGCACTCATGAAAGGCTTCCCATGGGACTGAAAGCTTTACCGACGTTCAGGTTTCCCGACGGAACATGCATCGCGCAGGCGCAGCCCCGGCAGCACCCGGCGGTCACGCTGGAGTCGCCGGCGCTGTCCGTCATGACGGACCTTACCGAGGTGCGGGCGGCCACGGTGGCTCCCGGGGTGAACCTGCACCAGGCCGAGCTGAAGATGATCCACCAGGGCGTGCGCATGCTGTTCGTGGTGACGCAGATGCCTTGTGTCGACGGCATCATCACGGCCGCCGCCCTGCAGGGCGACCGGCCCATGCAACTGGTGCAGCAGCGCAACGTGCGGCACGACGAGCTGTGCGTGGCGGACGTCATGACGACCTTGTCCGACCTGGACGTGGTGGACCTGGAGGCCTTGCAGCGCGCCACGGTGGGCCACGTGGCCGCCACGCTGCAAAGCTTCGGCCGGCCGCATCTGCTGGTGGTGGAAGCGGCCACGCCGCAGCACCCGGCGCGCATCCGCGGGCTGATCTCGCATTCGCAGGTGGAACGCCAGCTCGGCGCGCCCCTGCCCATGCTGCAGGTGGCGACGACCTTCGTGGAGATCGAGCAGGCGCTGTCCTGACAGGGGCTCGGCGCTACCAGCCGTGGCGCCGCGGCCCCATGCGCAAGCCGGCGCCGTGGCTCGACACGACCGGCTGTGAAGCCAGTTGCGCCAGCAGTTCGGCGGTGTGTCCGATGCAGGCATTGAGCGAAAGATGCCGCAGCGTGCGTTCGCGCGCACGCTGGCCCATGCGCCGCCGTTCCTCGGGCTGGCGCAACAGCAGAGCGACCTGCCCCGCCAGGCCGTCGACATCGCGGGCACCGACGCCAAAGCCGGTCTGCCCCTGCTCGATCAACTCGGGCACGCCGCCCACCCGGGTCGCGACCACCGGCACACCGCTCGCCATCGCCTCCATCACGCACAGGGGCATCGCTTCCGAATGTGAGCTGGACACCAGCACGTCGAGCGCGCGGTAGACCGCCGGCATGTCTTCCCGCACGCCGGCAAACTTCACCCCCTCGGGCGACCCCAGGCCGGCGGCGAGCCTCTCCAGTTCCTGACGCATCGGGCCGTCACCCACGAGCACCCCGCACGCCTGGGGCACCGACCGGTGCAGCCGCGCCATGGCATTCACGAACACCTCGGGGCCCTTCTCGGGCGACAGCCGTCCGACGAAACCGACCAGCGGGACGCCGGCCTCGATGCCGAGCGATTCGCGCAGGCCGCCCCGCGCATCGACGCAACCGTCCCGCGGCTGGAAGAGGTCGGTATCGACGCCGTTAGGGATGCAACTGAGTTGCGACTCGCTGATCCCCATTCCCAGCGCGTGGTAGTAGCTGTGGCGGCAGACCACACTGACGTGCGTGCCGGCGCTGTGGTGCACTTCCACATCCAGTGGCGTCACCTGGCGGCCATGGATGGTGGTGACCACGGGCCGGCGGGTCAGCGAACCGGCCAGCCCGGCCAGCAGGTGGGCGTTCGGAAGATGGGCGTGCAGCACGTCGATGCCGCCCGACCGGATCA
>Ga0307516_10010634_pt1 | contig 10094 bp, 4 predicted proteins | sample 19_EM_MG_FD_203310 | JGI IMG/M metagenome (GOLD analysis project Ga0307516, IMG submission 203310) | Populus trichocarpa ectomycorrhiza microbial communities from riparian zone in the Pacific Northwest, United States - 19_EM | ecosystem: Host-associated > Plants > Roots > Unclassified | place...
TTATCATCTACAACTCCGAGGCTAAGCTGGTGGTCGGTCGGTTCTAGTCATCCTTCGATATCCTCATGAAACTGCATCAGGTAAAGGAGTGCGTATGCGGCGAAGGGCACCGAATAACGCGTTTACAGAAATCGCCGGCAAATAAAAAGATAGAGTCGATCCGTGCGCGGTTGGATCGGCTTGGAGTAGAAGGGGATACCGCGAGGAACCCTGACGAGTTCGGGCGACGGAAAAGCCTGTTTGAGTGCGTGCTATCTATCCACTACAAAGGCTGGCCATGTTAACGTTACCTCAGAGCTCTCGAAGGGATCAAGGACAAGTTACAAAGTCTGTCTCAAGGTTCCAGCACCGAGCACAAAGAGGACGAAGGGGACGTGATCGCCGCGTGCGATCTTGCGGACGATCTCAGGGATGCTATCGTTGAGTACCAGGTTAGCACCGATGTTAAGTAACGCGTGTGAGTCGGTTTGTTCACGACGCGATTCACAGTTCGCGCAGCAGGAGGCGATCTATGGGCAGAACTGTAGATTGATTGTAAGTCATGGACCCCACATTTCGAGAGAAAAAAGCGGACGTTGATTAATCTTTGTAGGATATAGGTCAGACATGGTTCTGCTTCCGATTGGCGTGAGCTCATGGCTTAACAGCCGAACTGTCGGTGTTGAATAGTTGCCGCCGCGCCAAAGGGGCCGAGTTCCGGCATAGTGATCGCCAGGGCTGCCTCAAAGGGACCCGGAAGGCCGCCTTGGATGACATAGAGTCATGGTCTAAAGACTCCAGCATGTCCCCCGTCTACTGGTTGAACGGACTCGCCGGGACTGGCAAATCCACGATCGCCCAGACGATTTCCGAACGTATCTTCGCTGATGGGAGGCTAGGAGGATCCTTCTTCTGTTCGCGCGACTTCAAAGACCGCAGGAACCTCCACTACATCTTCCCCACTCTCGCCTTCCAGCTCGCTCACAAATACCCCGAATTTCGATCAATCCTTGTCCCTCTTCTTCGATCAAACCCTGATATTGGACACGAGTCGCTCTTCAACCAGATGAAGATGATGATCGCCGAACCCCTTAGTTCCTCAGACATTTCAACAGTCATCGTCATTGACGCATTAGACGAGTGCGCGGACGAAGAACCGCAGTCTGCAATCCTCTCCGTCATGGGTCGACTGGTTGAAGGAATTCCGAACATCAAATTCTTCATCACCGGTCGGCCAGAACCCCGTATCCAATCCGGTTTCCGCCTCGGACTCCTCAGGCCGATGACTGACGTCTTCGTTCTCCATGAGGTGGAGCCCTCCATCATCAACACGGATATCCGACTCTTCCTGGAACGGGGTCTATCCGAGCTCGCGAAAAGACGAGGCGTCGAACGAGACGATTGGCCAACAGACGAACATTTAAACCTGTTGTGCGAGAGAGCGGGCGGTCTCTTCGTGTACGCGGTAGCAACTCTGAAGTTCCTGGACCACGCGTTCACCTCGCCGAGCGAACAACTCGACATCATCGCGACGGCCCCAGGGAGTACCACCCGTGAAGGAAAAGCCAAACTCCGATCAAGCACGACCCTTGATTCTCTCTACCTTTCGAGTTTTCAAAACGCCTTCGATGGGATGGACGCCGAAGACGACGAAAAAGTGCGCTTCGTTATCGGTACGGTTGTACTCGCCGTGAACCCTCTCCCACCTTCTGCGATTGCCACCCTCGTCGGCCTGGGGAAACAACAGGTCATGGATTTGCTTCGGCTAGTCCAGTCCCTCCTCAAGCTCCCCGAAGATCTCGACTCTCCAGTGCTCCCGTTCCATAAGTCGTTCCCCGACTTTATCACCGATCCACTTCGGTGTATCAACAAACGGTTTTGCGTCTCCCCCGGGGATGGTCACCTCAAACTGGCCCTAAGCTGTCTCAAGCTGATGAACCGCAGTTTGAAACAGAACCTGCTGTCGCTTCCTGACTATGCCTTGAATTCTGAGGTCGAGGATCTTCAAGCAAGGATTGAGAGACGTGTTGGAGTTGCATTGCAATATGCGTGTAAGTCCTGGTACAGCCACCTTATCGAAGCCAAGGGAGACATCGCGACCGTTGTTTCCACTCTACGCAGTTTCCTTCAGGAGAGGTTTCTAGGGTGGTTAGAAGTGCTCAGTGTTACTGGGGCCGCGAGGGACGCAGTTGTCGCGTTGGAAAAGTTGATGCCATGGCTACAGGAGGTTTGTCTCGACCCGCACGCGCCCCGTACAATACTCATGCATATCCGATACCAGGTTGTCGGGGACCGTCAACTTCTCCACACCGCAAGAGACTACTTCCATTTCGTTACCACTTTTTTCGAGCTTATCAACGTCTCTGCCACCCACGTTTACCACTCTGCTCTGGAATTATCCCCCCTTTCATCGGTTGTCCGAAAGTTATACTATCATCAACGACCCCATCCTTCGCCAAGAGTGGTGATAGGGCTATCGGGTTCGTGGGATCCCAGTACAGCCGCCGCCACGACTCACTCCTATTACCTGTCATCCACTTGGTCACCATGTACTCGGTTTGTTGCTGTGGTTGCCGAGGAAGCCGCGGAGATCCGGGACGCGCTCACCCTCAAACTGCTCTCCACCCTGCAGTCACCCAGAGTCACGACCAGGTTCAGGCAGGGACTTGCGTATTCACCAGACGGACGCTCCTTGGCGGGATGTTCCGATACCGGCATCATTATATGGGATACACAGACAGGCGGAGTGGTCAAGGAAGTTGACTGTGGGATCACCGGCGACGGGTTGGAGCTCGTATGGTCGTTGGATGGAGAGGTGATCGCCACCATTTCACCACGGGTGTCGGAAGCCATTACGGTGCATGTGTACGACGTCGCCACGGGTACAAAACTGCCTTCCGGCACATTTTTGTCAAGGGGAAAATCATACCTATGGGCCCACGATAAATCCTTTCGAATCGCGATGGCCGGACAGGACCGCAAGGGCTGGACGATCGACATCTTTGAAGTTGGACCTACTCTTACCAAAGTCGAGTCGTTCCCTTTCCGGCTCAATTGTCCCTTCGAGGGATTCTCTCCAACCACTTATCGGATCTCTCTTTCTACTGCTGGAGATCGGGACCATGACCCCGAGCTTTTAATATGGGATATTCGCAATTCGGAGGTCATGTTACAAGAAACCGGCCGCTATTGGCACTTCAACTTCTCTCCCGATGGAAGCCTCTTTGCGGCTTTCACCGGTGACCGCCTCATTGTCTGGATGTACGCTTCTGGTTGTTATACCCGGCGGGGAGAATTCCGACAGACTCCAACCCCGCTTGGATTCTCGCCAAATTCATCATCGATTCTGGCCTGTGCCGGCACGCTCCTCCAGGTGTTGCATTTGGATCATTCCCCTGCCGCTCACCCCAAGGAATCCGTCGTTGCTGCCCCCAGTCGACCGCAGGATGCCTTTTCTCCTGACTGCACCTACATTGCAACTGCATCCTGTGGGGAGAGTACCGTTAAGATCACCGACCTCCGTTCTCAAAACCCATCTCCTTCCCAATTCATCGACACAGATTTGGAAATATCAGCGATGGTCCTCACTGGCAATGTCCTCCTAGTGAAAGGCCCGGATACGGTGGTGGCGTGGCTACTCACGGACGAGGGGGTGGTTGATGGGATATTCGGCAACACGAGGGCGGATCGTAATGACAGCCTTTGGGAAATATCGCTGCGGGCCCGTTGGGTTAGACTATTAGGACGAGGGGGTGATGGTGACGACAGGCACCTGGAGTTTTCAGTTGAAGACGGAATAGCGGCCATCAAACTTAACGGGTACGTCGTTCGCACTTACCACACGGGAACTGGGGAGACCCTCAAAGCTGTTGAGACACCCCTCCGCCTTCGACCCACCTGGTACAGCTTCCATAACCGGCAGCGAGATGATTGCGAACTCTATCACCGTGATTTGTGCAAGAATCGTGGACTCCTGGACTGTGATTGGCCAATTTCACAAACTACCCTGCGAGAGGGGTGGGTGAAGGACCCAGAAGGAAAACACCGGCTGTGGTTACATGCACGTTGGAGGTCGGCTGGGAACGACGTGGACTGGCTCCACAATGCCACAACCCTGCGGCTCAGAAATTCCTCAGAGCTCGTCGTTGTCAAGTTCTAGGTGCCACGGTCAACAAGGGTATGTCTCCGATGATCGGGGACGTGGCATAGTTGGTCCGATCTACCCTGCGGGCGGTGGTCATGTGAAGCGCGCACGTATATCCACAGGCCCTAGGCTGGAGTTCAGAGGGGAGGGAGTGGGACGGGTGTCGAGGGTTCAGGGGAGGCGACCTCTGAATTCACAGGCCCTATATAAGTAGAGTGGCCATCTATTTACTTATGACCATGTACTGCGTTTTCTCTGCTCTGCAGACACTCTTTACGAACCGAATAGAATCGACAACGACGATGAACTCGAGATAGCGAATTTGAAGTTTTCGCCTCACGGCCGAGGAGCATACATATGATCCTACTTTAGCTGAAGCTATATACGTACGTAGCTTACACGCGCTGCCAAACTCTGGATGCTGACTGCCCCCCTACTACTCACAAACGTTCCGAGATCCTTAGCTCACGGTCTCGGTGCCCAAGGTTTCGTACGTCGTACCGGCACCCTCGCGAACCAACCCTCGCGAACCGACCAGCAAGTTCGATTACCCCGATGCGCGCATCTGCACACGATTCCGATCTTGGCGAGAATCGGGTGGCAGAGAGCTCGACCAACCTCTAGTGAAACTACCCTCACCATCCCTTTCAGCTTCAGAGAAGAGTCTGGGAACGCAGATCCAACGGGCGAGTCAATAGGGAAACAGATTGCCAATATACATTCATTCTGCCAACCCACATGGTTACCACACGATATCACAAACGGGCTCGGTCGCGTCATACTGGGCGAAAGGAATGGTGGGAGTGGAGAACTCCAGTGAAGACACAGGACGTTCTACCCTTGGCGCTGGCTTGTAGACCTTGAGCTTGAGTTCTTTGAAGTACAGATCCTGGGCGAAGTCCGAATGGTGAAGTTGAGAACATATCACATTTGGATCAATTCCAGGGAGAAACGACCTTTTCGGAGGAGAGAGGGGGATGCCAGGAACCTCGCGGACCTGGAAGTAGTCCGTGTCTAAGTTTTGATACGCACGACAGAGAGGGCTTACCTGGTGACGAAGGACATGAAGGTGGAAGGGTTTGAAGGGGACGGTTTCCAGGCGTAACCCGTTCGAGCCAAGATCCTGGGCGGGAGAAACGAAAGGTCCGACCACTCCCTCATCACACGACCCCACTATCGCTGTCCGCGAAATTCTGCCGTTCGTCTCGTCCCCGTCGCCGCTACCATAACGGTCGCCCTGGATCCAACGGCAGTTCCGTCGCTCAATCCCAAGGTTTCCGGTCACCCCCACCTTGGGTTCTCGGTTCTCGTGGCTCTGGCGAAGGTGAAGCAAGCGTGAGAAACATCTCAAGCCCTTGGCCTTCTACACGCGACGGCGCGTACAGAAGACCACGCCCAGTCGAGAAGTCTTTCCTTCCTCAGCACCGCCCTCCTTCCTCTCTCTCTCTCTCTCTCTCTCTCTCTCTCTCTCGTATCGACCAAGGTGGACGCAAGGGGGCCAAGTAGGTCGACTCACCGTGATCACGTCAGGCTGCAGCCGTTGAACAGGAGCGCATTGCTCGTGTCCACAGACGGAGGAAACTTACTGATAAGGGGCTGCCGAACTCTTTGAAGCATCACGAACCATTCCCTGGAGAGGCGCGAGTGGTCCGGGGTTGGACTGGGTTACGACGAGGAAGAAGGTCGAGATCGGGGTCGTGAGGGTTCCGACTTTCAACGTTCAACCGGTGCGTTGCTCAACTCTCTTCGTTTCTAAACGCCGTTTTCCTGACCCCAATACGGGTAGGTACCCCAAACTTTCTGGGTGTTCCTCAGTCATACGGTTTCCCACTAAGTGTGACAATGGCCAGAAAACCGACGATCCTCTCCACAACTTCGACACTGGTCACGGTATCCGTGCATGGCAACTGAAGATTGAAGGTAGCGTTACTGGGTTGACCGTTGGTCATGTCCCCTGCTCTAACGGTGCTATAGGTTCCCGGTCAACACCCGAAAGATCGGCTTTCGCTTCCAAAATTCTCCCAGCTCGTGAAGCGAACGGTTCCAGAGATCGACAGGAATCCAGGGAGGTATTCGGACGGAAACGCGGCTGAGGTACGTCTTTGGAGTTGCGGCTTGGAGGAGGTGGATATGCTGACGTTCACCAAGCGGCCTGGAGCGCAAGCGCAAACGCCACCTATGAACGTCCCGTTACGCGAAACGGGTGACGCATCTACTAGAATCCGAGTTATCCTCTACCTTTCAACCACCAACCCTCCCGGTACAAACTTCACCCCGACCTCGGTGAGTCCTCGATCATCATTCTCGGTTGAGCTGACGCCAAACAGCCAACCTCCTCCGCCTGAAGGAGGAATCATGAATGAACATGATGCGCACTCTATGGAACTACGTCAAAATCAACGATCTGCAGGACAAAGTTGACCGGAGAGCAGTCAGAGCGGATGACAACCTCGCGCCGTGGGTTCTTCGGTGGACGGGGTTTTTATCCTACGAACTCGTCGGCCAGGACATACGTTTTCGCTGATATCAATATCGGGTGACAGCGGGGTCTCGTTCACCCAGACACGAAGGTTGCTCACTTTCCATCGATGGTCTGGCGACCGCACAGCGTTTGTTTTGTTTGTCTGTCTCGGAATTTACCATCAGAAGGTCGTAGTCTGCGGAGGCGTCCTTCATTTCCATCTGCCTTCGTTTGCATACAGTAATGATTACCTTGTAAATTTTAGCTGCCGACAACGTTAACGTCAACGCTTGTTTACTTGGAAGTGCAATGGCCTCATTTTTCTCTCTCCCGTTTACTGCTGGACTGCGAACCTCTCTGCTACTCGTGCGCTTGGGGATGATCTTACTGGGATTGATACCCGCGGTGATGTTCACACCTAGTCTTGAATCCGACTTCGCGGGGCGAACAGAACTACCTTAGCCCCACCTCACTACCCGCGGACTTGGAGAAGATCGGCAGGTCGATATCAAACAGGAACTCGACGTGTTGGTTTCGTTTCCCGCTTTGAACTCCTCACGCTTACCTGTGCTGTAGTTGCATCGTGCTTGCCACGCAGGCCCAGACCGAATTTGCGCTCGTCTGATTTCCCTTGTCCCGCCAGCTGGTCCGCGCTTGTGGGGCGGTATATTGGATGCAAACGCTGGTGACCCTTTTGAAGCGGCAACTTGCCGTAAGTCCTTCTACCATTCCACACTGCAGACCGGGAGCACCTGACAAAGGGTAGAAACTAGGAGAAACGCCGTAACGACGGGTTTCAATGACGTCAAGATCAGTCAGGTTGTAGGCGCGTTGAAGCTGAAACAGGCCTCTCCAAGTCACAGAGTTCGAGGTAGCCTTCCCTCCAGCCTTTTATTCACCACCCTCGTTCTGTGACAACTCCACGTACACGGCATGTGTTTACACCAGAATTTCCAGTTGTTTGTAACCTGATGTTTCGTTTTCGGTGAACCCCCCACCTACGCCTTCTTGCGTACCGGGCCCAACTTCGTTCGTCTGATTTGGCTTTCTAATCGTGCACCGTGCTGAGTATTAGAGTAAGTGTCCCGAGAGATCTCAACTGGCAACGACCTGCGCAGGCGCCGGATGTTTTCCATTGAGGCAGGGCTGACAAATGCTGTCGCGGTTTGCTGGGTGTATCTGGGGGGGACACACTATGTAATTTCACCACGGACTCTACTAATACACCTGAGACAAGTGAGTATCTCCCCAGAACTGCTATGAAGCGCAATGTTAGGGGAGTGCGACGAAAGCTAAAAGAGATCGACCACACCAGCCGATCCCCGTCCCGGATCGGACCCGAGGGGAGGGGTAAAACTAGAGCCTAATGATAACAACCTTGTTCGCCCAGTAGAGCCACAGGGTTGTAATATCGCTGAGCCAACCTGCGTCGTACGCCCTCCATTCGATGGGTAGCCATAGTCGGTGTTTTCCATCAGGATCCTTCACCCACTCCACTCGTGGGGAAACAAGTTGACCTGGCCATCCATCTTCGGGAAAGGTGTCCTCCTTGTCTGCTATGCGGTAGTGGGGGTAGTGATGGCCATGGTACATATCCTCAGGGTCATAATATGAATGATGAACATCTATCTTCATGGGATTGAGCACCTCTCCGGTTCCTGTGTGATAGCTGTGAATAAAGTCTCCTTCCTTCTTGATGATCGCAGTTTGGTCTTGAATCACAATTTTTGAGGATAGTGAGTAGCCAGATATTGACACAGCCCAGATGCTATCACCACGGCCTGCCCTTCTATGAGGAAAGCAACCGCCCACTATCCCCTCTTCTGTGAGCCGCCAAGCCACAATTGTTTGCCAATCAAACACCAAGAGGATGTCACCAGTGAGGACCAGTCTATGTATCTCCATTTCTGTGTCCACCAATTGAAGAGGGATCTGCGAAAGAAGGTTGGTGATAGTGATGGTACTTTTTCTCCAGTGGCTAGTTGCTGTATAAGTGCCACAGTGGGAGAGGACAGCAAGTGGCTCCTGACTGTCTCTGTGAGGGACAACAGGGGGGCCATCCAAATGGAGTGCATGGAGAAACCTCTCAAATTGGCCCAAGATTGACAACAAGGTTGGCGAGAATTGAAGGGTGGAATCTTCTGATGGGAAACTTGTAGGAAATATCCTCCACAATGCATAATGACCAGTGTTATACCTCCAGATGTGGACACTGCCACATAACCCATAGGGATAGGCCGCAAACAGGCTCCCATCGGGAGAGAAGCAGTGGGAGCTGAATTCACCTTCTTCCTCTAACTGACACTCTGAGTTCCGAACATCCAAGATGCGGAGCTGATTGTCAACCGAAATGGAAATTCGGTAAGTTGTTGGAGAGAATGAGTCAATACATTCTAAGTCTTCACAGTCCCATGACCCAAGTTGGAACGATTCGATTTTGGTCAGGTCTGACCCAACCTCGAATATTTCCACAGTTAAGTTCTTGTCAGCCACACACATCGCCATGACCCGAAAGGATTTGTCATGGGCCCAGATGTGTAGGGCATAGCATGACTCAAGTGTGCCAGCGGATCGTGTCATACTCGAGACAACATCATGTACGTACACAGTCTGGGTAGAATGCTCGGTGATGCCAATCATCTTTCCATCCAATGACCACATGATAGAGCCATCTCCAAATGCATTATGTTGAATCCCTTTGACTGCTCCACCAGTCTGGACATCCCAGATTGTGAGAGTGTCAGAGAGGCCGGCGAGGGATCGTCCATCTGGCGAATAGGCAAGTCCATGGTTGGGGAGAGTTGTAGGTGCAGTGAGGGTGGAGGTTATTTCAGTGGAGAGCACATCCCGGATCTCCACAACTTTGTCAGAAAGTACTGCAACAAACTGGCCACACGGCGACCAAGTGTAGGGCTGGTACTTGGAAATGGTGGATATATATATCCCCTGGTCCCATGAATCTGCAGTTCCAGCTACAACTCTTGGAAAGGGGGTGTGCCGCTGATGGTAGTACAACCTTCGGATGATTGATGAGATAGGGGATAGCTCCAGTGCGGAGTGATAAATGTGGGTAGCTGAGACATTTATGGGCTTGAAAAACTTGGTAACAAAATTGAAATAGTCTCTAGTGATGTTAAGGAGCTCCTCATTCCTGGAGACCTGTAGCCAGAGGATCACCTCTTCTAACGCAACAATGGCTATCCTTGCAATCCCAAGGACGCTGAGTACCTCCAGCCAAGCAAGGAATTTCTCCTCTAGGAAAATGCGTAGATGGGAAATGACACCAGTTGCCCCACACATGATCTTGGTGAGGTGGCTGTGCCAGGATTTGCAAGCATACTGCAATGCAACACTGATGCAATTGTCAATTCTTGTCTCGAGATCCTCAACCTCCGAGTTCAAGGCATAATTGGGGAGTGATAGAAGGTCCTGGTCTAAGCCTTCATTCATCACTCTCAGGCAACCCATGGCGAGTTCAAAGTGTAGGTTTCCAGGGGAGATGTAAAACCT
>Ga0307516_10010635_pt1 | contig 10093 bp, 13 predicted proteins | sample 19_EM_MG_FD_203310 | JGI IMG/M metagenome (GOLD analysis project Ga0307516, IMG submission 203310) | Populus trichocarpa ectomycorrhiza microbial communities from riparian zone in the Pacific Northwest, United States - 19_EM | ecosystem: Host-associated > Plants > Roots > Unclassified | place...
AAACCGAAGGTAGGTTATCAACATCGAGAAGAGCTCGTCATCGCCTAACTCGATGCTACGGAGGTGTGGAAGGGGAACCGGGGGGTGATCGCGAGCTGAGTCCCGGGGGAGGTCTGAGTGGGTGATGAGGAGGGTTTCCAGAAGAGGACAGCCGCGGAGCATATCCAAAATGGATTGGGTTGTGAAGTTCCGGCCGTATCCTGCCTGCTCCAGAGCCAGGTGTACGAGGTTCGGGGCAGTAAGTTGGTCGATCGGGGTGGAGTATTGACGAATGAACAGTTCGCGAAGGGACGGAAGATCTTGTCAAAGTTCACCTTGATCTTCCCACCCGCTTATTTCCTTGGGACATATTCCCGCGGAGTAGGGCTCTCTCTAGTGCCACACTTGACGATTCTCGGCAAGACTCCAACTGAATTGGCATGGACTTGCAGCGTTCGAGACCGGCGATCGTCCGGGAGACGCGATGACAGGGAAATCTGGTCCACAGGGATGGGAATGAGATTAAGACCCCGCGCCAGTGGTGGCAGACCTGGGATGCCGAAAACACATCTTCATTGGCTAGGTAGGAGCAGACCATATTGAGGGTTTCTGGTGGCGCACGGATGGTGATGTGGAATGAGTTCACGAGGGTTCTCGCGCGGATGAGTAGATCATTGATCCCCTCCTCGTATTCTCGAGCCTGGAAAGGGGTAAGTTACAGGGAGTGGGGAAATCGATTGGCCACGCGCCTGCTCGAGAGTCAGATCAAGAGGTTTGTGCTGGCTGATGGCATGTCAGTTGACGGCACCGCGGGCAGTGAACAATATGTCGGTTGAATAAATCGTGATTTTATCCTGAAGTGTGAACCGGTATCTTCTGAAAAGCGCAGTCGAAGGAATAGAAAGAAAATGTAAAGTTATTCGGGAGCCAACCAATGAGATTCGTTCCCGATTATTTCTTCTGCGTTCTTTCAACGTTTGTTCGATTCCTTTGTCCCGAAGAAAACGGTTCACTTTTCAGAGCAAAATCAAGATTTATTCAGCGGGTATATAGCTCGTTGCCCGCGGTGCGGGTTGATACGGGCGAAGAGGTAACGAACACGATAGATGCGCCCCGCTCTCGCAAGGTATGCAGAAGTTGCCTGATGGTCAATCCGTTATCTGGACGAATGTCGCCCATCGAGGCAGGAAGGGAATTGAAGTTGGGCCTGACACGTGGCGCGCGGGAGTCGAATATGGGGGATTCGGTGTCTCAGGGCGTCTCTCAGCGCCTCTCTCAAGACCTTGTCGCGGGCAGCGGACAGGGTATCCTTGACTTATCCTCTGCCTGAACCGCAGGTTTAGTTTCGAGGGGGACGCATTCGTTGCGAAAGATCGTCTGCGGTGGGGTTTCACGGAGCTATCGTCCCGACTTCGTTGAATTTCATGGAGAGGTCCCGATTTCGCCCATGGTCGAGGACCTCTGAGCGCGTCCGAACGCCCGTCGGATGTGACTTGGCTCACCCAGTCCAAATGGGATATTAACGTTAACCAGGTGGACGACCCCGGACTGAGCTTGAGGTTCGGAGGGGCTGAGGGTAGCGATGAGTCCGGTGTTCACTCTCTTGGACCGGGCCTCGGGGACATCAGGCGGAGGTCTTCTATTCTGAGACCCACGGCGATGCGGTGCCCCGCGACCGCCCCCGCAGACATAAAATGGGGCTGGATTTGTGTTGGAGGCCATCACCATGACTCCGCACACGAGGTCTCTGCTCCTTCTCGCCGTCGTCGTCACGCGGGCCTACGGAGCGATCTACGACCAGGTCTCCCAACTCCCGACGCATACCTACGATTACATCGTCGTTGGAGGCACGTTGCCTACGCCATACGATGAATTGAAGGGAGGAGCTCATCCGTGATTGTCGTCAGGTGGTACCGCTGGCAGCGTGGTTGCAAACCGTTTGTCCGAAAACTGTGACATCCAAGTGCTCGTCCTCGAGGCTGGCGGAAGGTGAGTTGCGCGCAATCGTTCATCATGCACGATACCCCCTCATCGAACTGTAGCTACGAAGGAATTGTTGCATCCACCATCCCACTCCTATGCCCCTTCCTGTCACCATCTACTGTGAGTTCTCAGCCGCAACTGCGTTGCTCTCGTTTACAGGTGAAACAGCCGTATGATTGGAATTACACTATCACCCCGCAACCTGGTTTCAACGGCCGTAGCGTTGCTTACGCTCGTGGGAAGGTTTTGGGTGGGTCAAGCACAACAAGTAAGTCGTTCCACTTCTGTCACCACCACACTAGTCACATCTTCTAAACCCACTCAGACTACATGATCTACAATACAGGCTCCAGGGATGACTGGGATTATATAAGTAAAATCACTGGGGACCCCGCTTGGACCTGGGACGCGATGGCACCTTATCGCGACTTGAACCAAAAGTATGCCGCGCCAAACGACGGCCATGATGACGTAAGCCAAAATCTGGCATATTCTCATCTCCTCATTCTCATCGCTCTTCCCAGACGAATCAATACCTCCCGTCGGCGCACGGTCGTGACGGGATGGTATCCATCAGCCTTCCCGGGTACACATTGCCCATCGACTCCAGAGTTGCCGCGGCCACCACCGAACCGGCCTTGGCACCCGAGTTTCCCTTCCAACGGGACATGAATGCCGGAAACACCGTACGCTTTATCGCGGTTGTGTTACCCGGGCTGTTTTCTCATCTGATCTCGTTTCGGGAAACAGATCGGCTTTGGCTGGGTACAGGGAAGCATTGCTAATGGCCAACGCAGCAGTTCGGCCACCACCTACCTTGGTCCAAATTACATCAATCGCCCAAACCTGCACGTCCTGCTTCATGCTCACGCCACAAGGCTCCTTGAGGCGACCAGTCCTGGTGCCACGACCCCTATTTTCAATGGGGTTGAGTTTGGAACTGAACCTTCTGGTGAGCCGAGAGGGCCATAGTTGCATGCATCCTTTCGTTTACAAGGTATAAGGTCAGAGATGGCAAGTGACCGCCCGCAAAGAGGTCATCCTGAGCGCGGGAGTCTTCAACACTCCGCAGCTCCTGATGCTCTCCGGAATCGGTGACCCGGACGAGCTTACGAGTTTTGGCATTCCAACTCGTGTCAACCTCCCCTCTGTCGGCAAGAACATGACAGACCACGTATTACTCGGAAATGCGTGGCGAGTTAATAACGATGAAACCTTCGAGTCCCATCTTGCCCCTGACATCCTCCCGCAGAAGATTCAGGAATGGGATCAGACTTACCAAGGACCGCTCTCATGGACACTCGCTAACCAGATGGCTTGGATGAGACTTCCACAAAACGACACGATTATCCAGACCCATGGCGATCCTTCCCCAGGCCCAACTTCAGCTCATTACCAGTTTGTCTGGGCAAACGGATGGATGGTCCCCGGAGTCCCTAAACCAGAAGGGAGTTGGATGACGATCGCTACCGACCTCATTTCCCCAACCTCCCGTAAATGTCTCATTCTGTTCACCCCCTCGCTCAATGCCTCATGAATTTTTGGACAGGCGGAACGGTCAAACTAAGGAGCCCGGATCCATTTGATTCTCCCATCATCAACCCCAACTACCTGTCTACCGACTTTGACGTTGAAACGATGGTTGCCGCCGTCAAAGTCGCCAAGCGATTCATCGCTGCTCGAGCCTGGCAAGGTTTCGTTAGCACCCCATGGGAACCTCTGGCATCTGCAAACACGGATGAGGAGATCACTCAGTATGTCAGGGACTACTCTTCGATGTATGTTAACGGTTGATCCCGCGGATCGTTCCTCTCTCGGATCTAACATGACTAACGGACCGGATGTAGCCTGTTCCACGCCGTTGGAACCGCGGCGATATCTCAGCGCGGGGCTTCGTGGGGGGTTCTAGACTCAGACCTGAGAGTTAAAGGGACAACCGGACTTCGTGTCGTTGATACGAGTGCCATACCCTACGTTCCCAGCGCTCACAGTGAGTTCTCATTGTATCGTAAAGGACCGGCACCTGACGATTTTGAATAGCCCAAGGACCGGCGTACCTCCTCGCAGAGGTTGCTGCCGGAAAAATAAAGGCAGAGTGGCCATTCGAATTCCAATTCGCTGTTCAGATAGACATGTAAAACCCGTATGCTTTACACCCTCAAGTTGAGTTCTCTGTATCTCCGTATCTTTCACGTTGCCATTGTCGTGGACGGAGTCGCCGTTCGGAATTCTAGACTCCTCAATCTAATTACAGAGTCTGTGTGACGCTTCGCTGCTGCGACTACACGACCATTCGTCCGAGGACCCGCCTCAAGGTCAGCGTGGAGACTCAGTGGTCTTCACGGAAGTTGCGCTCGCCGTCCCACTTCGGCCAAAGGTGGCTGAGATCTGGCTTCCGAACTGTTCCGGAGGGCAATCACGGGACCGATGATAACGTGCACCTTGATCCCGCTACGGGCAACGGACAATGCATCCTTGGCTTATCCCGAAGTATGAGCCCACTGAAGGCGCGGATTATGGGTTTATTTTTAGGGGCAACAGATTCATTGCGAAAGGACCGGGTGTGTGATGGAGTTTCACAGAACTATCGTCCCGACCAGCATGTATTTCTTGAATCTCCAATAACCCGGTCGAAAAACGGAGACGCTTCCGGTTGGGTGTTGGCCTCGCCGACAGGTCTTTTTCATCCGCGAAGTGCGTATCGTTCGACTTTATTTCCGTTGTCCGGCAATCCTTGTGCCGATCTCAGATCTAGTAATTCCACCCTCCTTGCCCTTTCCCTCGACGGCTTGTTTCATCGAGTTGCAAGCGGCTGCGAATCGGGATTGAGCACGGCTTCGGGTATGTCAGCCCGGGCATTCGCTTCAGCTTCACCGCGCTAATTTAATCTGGGGCGTACCATTATAAATACACCTTACACCCCCGCTTCACTTTGAAACGTCGAATTTGCAAAATTTGAACGGCCCGCTTGCGGCGGTAAGATCGTACTGCACAACGGGATTAGCCCAGTACCATCAGCTCCAATGGACTTACGGGACAAGGAATCTCGATCGTGGACCAGATATTCAGAATCTCATTCTCGGTTCCCCACTCCAGGATCTCGGTAGGACACCCAATACGGAGGTCATCCACAAAGTCCTCCAGCGCGGTGTAGTCCTCCAAGTGGTCACACTCGGACCCTGACCCTCGTCCGACTACGAGAGTTTTGAGTGGTACGCCACAGTCCCTTCTTGTCTTTACCATCTCTCTCAACCCTGAGTCCGGCCCGAGAACCATAATTTGTTCGACGTGCGGGAACGGAGGTAACGAAGGGTTGGCTGGGGTGAGTAGTCCAAACGCGTGAAGTTCTTTACAATGGAAGAAGGAGATGGAAACAAGGTTTGGCATGGCCGCGCTCGCGCAAAGCAGCCCTTGATCACCCCCGAAGGGACAGCCTACAATATGTAGCTCCCTCACGTTTTCGATATTGGGTGAATGGGAAAATAGAACCCCTTTTGGGCCGAAGAAAACACTTCGAGTTTTTCTCCAGGTGTCGACGGCGTAGGTGGTTATTTCGAGAGAGCCGCACAACCCATCAAAGCGAACGAGGAGCCCCGCGTCCCCCGTGGGGTTTAGGGGAACCGCAAGTGTGATGCAGCGGATATCGATCCTCCTCAAAACGTGCTGCATTGTAGCCATAACCGCAGGCGGAGTATTGCCGCATACATCGGCCGCAAACAGCATCCTGAAGCCCACTGCAACATTTGGGGGGAACTGAAGGTGGGTTGTCAGCCCAGAGCGGACCTCGTCTGGGCCCAATTCGATGCTACGGAGGTGTGGAAGGGAAACAGGGGAGTGGTCGCGAGTTGGGTCCCGGCCGACGTGGAATAGGCTGATGAAAAGGGTTTCCAACAGAGGACAGCGATGGAGCGCGTCCAAGACGGATTGTACTGTGATGTTCCGGTGATGTCCTGCCTCCTCCAGAACCAGGTGGACGAGGTTCGGGGCAGCCAACTGATGGATGGGTATGGAGTAGCGGCGAACAAACAGTTGGCGAAGACGCGGTAGGTCTTGCCAAATTTCATGTGCTGTTCGCTCATTGGGTTTCCACCCGCTTCGCTTCTGACAAAATATGTGTAGCTGCTCCACGGATGGTCTGGAAGACGTGAATAGTTGGTGTAAGAGTGGGATTTGGTCGAGGCGGTGATGTATCGTCAATGAGGCGATCCTGTCGCCGTGGAGTAGAACCTTCTCCAGGGCCACGCTTGAAGACTCCCGGTGGAAATCCAACTGAATCGGCATGGATTTGCATCGCTCGAGACTGATGATCGTCCGGGGAACATGGCGGCAGGGAAATCTGGTCCATAGAGACGGGGACGAAACAAGGACCCCACGCCAGTGATGGCAAACCTGGGCTGCCGAAAACGCGTCCTCTTCAGTGGCGAGATAGGAGCAGATCATGGTGAGGATTTCTGGTGGTATCCGAACGGTGACGTGGAATGAGTTCACGAGGTGTCTCACGTGGGTGACTACATCGTTGATCACTTCCTCGTATTCTCGAGCCTGGATACGAGTAAGTTACGAGGATTAAGGAAACCAACCAACCGCGCACCTCCTCGAGGGTCAGATCAGGATGTTTGTGCTGACTGGTGGGACAGAGGTCAGTCGACGCAGTTCATACAGGCAAAGACTCGACGAACCCGATCGATGCGAATTGCTCCCGCAGGGTATGTAACAACTGTCTGATGGTCAATCCTTCGCCTGGTCGATTATCGCACATCGAGGCCAGGTTGTAGAGGGAAGTCGACTTCACGTGGCGCGGGTGGGCGCTAGGTGAGCCCCGGCGTCTCGCGTCTTGCCTCGAGATCTCAAGATCCCATTGGGGCAGCCGACGACCCAGAAACATATAAACAAGAGTAGTTCATGTCACATTGTTAAGGAAGTCTTAAAATCCCAGAGCAAAATTGCAAAAGTAAAACATTGTCCTAGACTCAGATGCACTGTTCATATCGGAACGTCAATTGTGCATACTCCTCCACATCGCAACCACTTTCTTTGCCCTTCCGTGCTGGTAAGGTGGTGGTTTTTTCACGGAATGTCCGCGTGGGGTGAAGATAGACGCCCCCCCGACCGGCACTGTCGTGGTCCTATCCGGCTCAGGGAGTGCGAAAGCAACCAGGTTGGTAGAAGAGTTTCACATCATATCCAAAACGTGCAAGATCTGATGTGGATGTGTTCCCTAGTCAATAGGTTAGTCGGCAATCCTCCGATGGAATAAGAGAGCAGACTGACGGCGGAGAGCGGTATGGTGTCGCCCAGAGGTTGTAAGTCACACAGGCCCATCTCGTCACCGGCTTCAAACTCGCAGGTCCATCCGTCTTCGAATACGTGCCTCTTCTCAACTCTACCGTCGTTTCCCTCCAGAAGTGGCAGGATAGCACTCCCCCGCAGACTAAAGTCAAACGCGTGGATGCGGTACCGTGCCCCTTGGTAAGTATCGCAGATAACCAGCACATGGGTACCATGAATAGCAGTGAGACCACCCCTCCCGCTCGGGATCTCCATAACCACTGCACCTCTCCCCCACTCATCCCAGGGTATTTGAGTGTCCGTGCCCATTGAACGCACACATTCAATCAAAGGTTGCGCCCGCAGAACGAAAAGAATCTGTGGTTCCAGAACGGTTGGGAATAGACTCATTATAATGATGGCTTGGGTTGGGTCAACGACGAGAGGTCCATCTCTGTTCACCTTCCCCAACGACCTATCGCGGTCGAGATGCACGTGTACCCCCCGCCCGACGGACACTGGTGGGAGCCTGAACCGTCGTGGGTTTCCGGGGTGGTCTTGTGGAAGGAGTGTATTGAACACGGCGAGCTCAGGAGTGTCCGGGAAAGCGCTATCGTATAGCACCATGATTCGAAATTCGTCAAGGAACGCGACCTGACGGTTCCACTGGGTCGGTCCACTCCTGTCCGCGTTTGAACGGTCCAACACCTGGGGCGACATGAGAAAAGCACGACTGCAACCACAGCACCCTTACCAAGTCTCCGGTCTTCCAGTCCCATACGACCAACCTCCGTCCCACTGTATCATATGGCCAGGATTCGTCCTGGAGAAAGACATGTAACACGATCCTGGAGCCAGTCATAGCAAAGACTCGTATGTTCGTCTCATTGACTCCTGGTGGGAGTGCCCAGGCGATGACGTTGGATCGAGGTACACTATGTGGGGAACCATCCAGGAGATTTATGAGGTGAATACGAATGAATCTATGCATTTTTAGTCGCCGGTTTGATGAACAAGGGGACAGAACAGCTCACCCCTCTTTATCCTCAGCAATAGCAAGGACGTTCTCGGGTGGGTATGCGGTGTAATGCGAGACCTCGAGTGGGAGTCCGGGGATGCTCCACTGCTCGGGAAGCCCTCGGCTCATGGCCGGTGGGATGTGGAGGAAGTCGATGGTATTTGACGGGCGAGTATGGATCGCAATGAGATTCCTTCCGATGACCCTGGTGCCACCCCAACCCAAAAACGGTTGTTTCAGGGGCACCTCGCGGGGGGCCTTCATTATGTTCATTGGATTGGACCACTTGTGTACGAACTCCCTGCATAGTCTCCGGCGTTCACCCAGGTCGCAAGGATTGTGCGGGTTGTCGACCAGACCGGCGGCGAAGAGTTCACGTCGACACTGAAGTTCTGGTGAACTTCGGGCCAGGTCCCGGAACCGTCGACTGATCTAGGCAGCGGGAGGGTCAGCGCGGAGTCGTGCGGAGTCTGCTGTTGACCTCAGTACCAAATCCATCGTAATGATATCCTGACCGGGCAAGTGCAGAAGTATTCGCTCTAGTATTTCGACCGGAAGCCCAGCCAGGCGGGACGCCGACCAAGACATATTTCCGGTGAGGCTTTCGGGCTTGGAGACACGGTGTGGTAGTGGTCAGCGGCGAACCAGAGTAATAGGCGCCCTCCCAGTGCGATAGTAGTGTCCCCAGACTGAACACCTGTCCGGAGATTCCGTCATCCCAAATACATCCACGGTGTTCTCCTTCAGTACGTTCTCACATCTCGGATGCATTTTGTCGGTCACTGGCGCAGCGACGAATACGAACGGCTTTGAACCAGCCAGGTATCCACATGTTCGCGTTTAAGTTCCCTGCCAGACCGCTCTCTCTAGGCTCAGTTTCAACTCTCGTTCGGTACTAGTTTCGGCTGTGTCGAGCATGCTCCGCTAGAGAAAGTACCTGTCAGATCTCCTCGTTCGCTTTCCACGGTTTTTTTCTTCTTTACGTCCGGTATTGCTTTTCCCCCGACCTTCCAGAGGGTGCATACGGCCCCCCACGCCAACCGCGTGCATGGAGTCTACTTGGGGTTCTCAGAGGACCCGCTCTCTTCAATGCTCCGTAGTACCACGGTACGTTACTTATCGGCGATCGGACCGTCTCCATAATATCGCCTGCACTCACCTCACATGTTCGCGTTCGGCACGGCACCACAATCCCCTGCCACGCCATCAGCGTACAGCCAAGCACCCTGTTCCGGCGATATTGGGTTCCTGCCTCACTCGGAACGACCCGGGAATAACCCGCTAATGATTTCGGCGAACAACCGTGAGCCGCTCGACTCCATCTCTCGCCGCAGGCGAACGTCTCCGTGGATCCAGCCGCTTTAAAGAGCATTACGCGTTGTATTGACTGGTATAGTTCTACCGCGCGCTCGAAACTGGCCGGGTTCGCTTTGAATTAACCAGGCGGAGGAGCCATTTGTGCCGTGCCACCGTAACCGCATCCCGGCAGCTCGAGAGCATCCCTAAACCAACTCCAAAACCTGGAGGATGGCTTCCGACCCCTCATCCGGCGTCTTACCATAGCATCAACCTACGGCTTCGATTCAAATGAACTGGAAGAGGCAACTCACCAGATAAAATAAACTCCCATCGCTCAATAACTTCACCTTATCTAGTAAGTTAACATTGCCCGACTCAAACACGAAACCCTCTTCGTCTGTCCTGAGCTGAACACTCTTCTCAAAACCACCCCCTAGATCCCAAACTGGTAGGGTGTTGCGCCCCCGACGGCTGAAGTCGAACGTCTGTACGCTGTACTGCGATAAAAAAAACTATCAGTAGACTCCCGCAATACCATCACCTGGG
>Ga0307516_10010638_pt1 | contig 10093 bp, 11 predicted proteins | sample 19_EM_MG_FD_203310 | JGI IMG/M metagenome (GOLD analysis project Ga0307516, IMG submission 203310) | Populus trichocarpa ectomycorrhiza microbial communities from riparian zone in the Pacific Northwest, United States - 19_EM | ecosystem: Host-associated > Plants > Roots > Unclassified | place...
CTCGACTATCTCGACGAAGGAACGCTGTCGGCCGCGATGCGGCAGCGGACCCTGTTCTAATCCATCACAGACGGAAACGAGCGAATGACGAAACAACGATTCGGCAAGCGACTGGCTTTGGCTGCGTTCGTGGCCATGATTTCCATCTCGGCGTCCGCAGCGCAGCAGCCGGCCGAACCCGCTGCGAAAGCCGGCAAGCCGATCAATGCCGGCGACATCCTGTCGGGCGAGCTCAATGCCATGAGCGTGCGCAGCGGCGATGGGGGCCAGCACGTCGCGACCTACCAGATCACCAGCGAGCCGCGCCGCCTGCCACCGCCGAATGGGTTGTGCAATCTCGAGACGGGGCCGGAAACCTTCCAACTCATTACCTCGAGCGACAGACAGGTTGCGCAACTGAAGAAACTGGCGGGCAAGCAGGTCGCGGTCAAAGTCGATGAAATCGCCTGCGCACAGGAGGCCGGCCAGATGAGCGAGGCCGTGGTCAAGAAATGGAGCCTGGTGACGACGCGCTGAGGCCAAGCCGGAACATGGCCGGATTGAATCGAGGACAGCCATCAAGGTCGGGTCACCTCGGCTGGCTTCGTAGATTTCAGGGCTCTTGATGTGTATGATTGCGCGCACGCTGAAATCCGAGAGGAGAAGAAATGCCTTTCGTTTATGACGAGACGGAGATCGAGTGGCCCGAGGACGGGTCCGATCCAGATCCGCCACGCGCCGACCTGTTCGTCTATCTACCGGCTCCCGAATACAGCGGCATCAGCGCGCCTGTTCGATTTTCGATCTCGCCAGCTGTTGCTGCGCCTGAGCCCGCCACGCGACCAGCGCCGCTCATGGCGACTCCGGCGCAACCGCAAGATATCGGGAACATCCTGCGAGATTATGTGCCACCGAGCAATCGGGAAGAACTCCTGCGATCGTTTGAGCAGAACAGGCGCCAGGCGCGGTTGCGACAGGAGCTGGAAGCGCAGCGGATTTTTGCGGTCGTGGTGCCGGCGCTCCGAGCCTTGGGAGTGCAAGGGGCGTATTGTCGCTATGACGGTGGCAACGATGAGGGATTTGCCTGGCTGGACTACTACGAGCTGCAGGGTGGAGAGCGGATTGAGGAGGACGCGTTGGTACAGCGCCTCTACGAGAGCAAAATCCAGGACGAGTTTCATGCCGCAGGATTCGTGAATCATCCGAAGAGCATCACGAGTGGTGATGAACTTTCCTGGTTGAGGATGTTCATGGGGCAGCTCAGCAGCGAGTGGGCATCGCTGCTATTGGGCGAAAGCTACGGGACCGGCGAGCATTCGATGCTCGGCGCCTTCACGGTCGACCTTGACGCGTGCACGATCACCGATGATTCCAATGCCGATCCGGTGGTCCAGAATATCGACATCGCCAGGTAGCGGGCCATGGCTCATCCCTATCACCATGCGGTTCGTTCGGCGCGCCTGTTCGGTGGAGAGCCGGCCGATTATTTGCCAATTCATGACTGGTTCGATGAGAGCAAGGCCCATATCGCCGACGTCCGCCATCGGGCGCTTCGCCATCACAGCGAGGGCATCTTTCTTTGCGAGGCGATCTTCGGTGCGACGCTGACGAACAGCGTTGGGAAAGCCGTCCCGGTGCGAACGATCGGCGAGCAGCACGTCAAGGACGATCTGGGCTGGATTCCGTCGGTCAAGGACTGGCTGCAGCACCTTCAGTTTCAGCCGTGGATGGGACGTACGCCGTTTCGGCCGCAACTCGACGAAGGCAGGGAGGCTGAAGCAGGCACCTCCGCGGGCTGAGCACGTGGGTTATCGGACCGCTAAATCTTCACCGGCCCCAGCGCATCGAAATGCCCGCGCCGCTGCAGCCAGGCCAGCAGCACGAGGCTCGGAATCGCGACGATGACGCAGATTGCGAAAAACAGCGGCCAGCCGGTGGCCTTCGCCACATAGCCCGCGCCGGATGCGAGATAGGTACGCCCGACTGCGGCGAGGGCGGTGAGCAGCGCATATTGGGTCGCGGTGTGCAGCGGATTCTGGCACAGCGCCGAGAGGTAGGCGACGAAGATCACGGTGCCGATCGCGCTGGTGAAATTCTCGGCCGTGATGGCGAGCGCCAACGCCCACTGGTTGACGCCGATCAGCGCCAGCCATGAGAAGGACAGGTTGGCTGTGGCCTGCAGCGCGCCGCCGATCCAAAGACTTGCCGCGAGCGAGTAGCGCCGCGCCACGAAGCCGCCGGCGAAGCCGCCGATCAGGGTCGCGGCGAGGCCGACGCCCTTGACGATGGCGGCGTAGTCGACCTTGCTGAAGCCGATATCGATCACGAAGGGCGCGGTCATCGTGCCGGAGAATGCGTCGGTGAATTTGAACAGCACCACGAAGCCGAGCGCAGCGAGCGCATCCTTGCGGGCGAGGAACTCCGCGAACGCGCCGAAGGCGGCCTGGACGACGCGCATGAAGGCGCTGTCGGCTTCCGTCGCGGCCTCGGCGCGCGCCGATTGCGCGGGCTCGGTCGCGGCGAGCGCCGTGACGGTCCCGATCAGCACCAGGGCCGCCATCGCCACATAACCCCACATCCAGGCAGTGGGGCGCGGCAGCCCGCTGATTTCGAATGCGCTGACGAGGAACAGCGCACCCGCGGTCGAGACCAGCATGCCGATGCGATAGGCGGCGACATAAGAGGCCATGCCGGCCGCCTGCTCGCTCTCCGGCAGGCTTTCGACGCGGAAGGCGTCGACCACGATGTCCTGCGTCGACGAGGCGGTTGCAACCAGGAGCGCGGCGAATGCCGCCGCAAGCGGCGCGCGCGAAGGATCGGTGAGGGCCAGCGCAAGGATGGTTGCGATCAGGAGCAGTTGCGAGAACAGCAGCCAGCCGCGGCGACGACCGAATGTCCGGGTGAAAAAGGGCACATGCAGCGCGTCAACCAGCGGCGCCCAGAGGAATTTCAGCGTGTAGGGCGTGCCGACCAGCGCCAATAGCCCGATGGTGCCGAGGTCGACGCCGGATTCCCGCATCCAGATCTGCAGGGTTGATCCCGACAGCGCCAGTGGCAGCCCGGAGGAAAAGCCCAGCAGCAGCACGATCAGCACGCGCGGCTGCAGATAGACCGCGAGGCTCTCGCGCCAGGACGCCGGGGGAGGGACGGCTGCGGATGGGGTGGCTTCGGGAGAGCCTTGGGGGGCGGTCATGGAGGGGTGTTAGCAGATTCCGGAGCTCGCATGATAATGTCATCGCCCACCCGGGCGATGACACCCAAGGGGCGTGATGAGAAGCCCTATTCCCCCGCCTGCAGCGTGCGCAGCGGAAACAAGTCGGGGACGCCCGACGCGACCGCGCGTGGCGCCTCGGCAGGCGCGTCGGCCTTGCTGAAATCCAGCTCCTCGATGCGGCCGGCGCGCTTTTCGATCTTGTCGGCCGAGATCAGGACCTGCCTGATATCCTCATTGACGTCGCCGAAATGCTTCTGCAGCTTGAGCACGCGCTCGCGCAGCCGCGACAGGTCGTCGCCGAGATGCATCACCTCGTTGCGGATCTGGTCGGCCGCGTCGCGGATACGCGCGTCCTTCATGATCTGCTGCATGACCTGAATCGCCAGCATCAACAGCGACGGCGACACCAGCACCACGCGCGCGCGATAGGCCTTCTGGATGACGTCGTCGAAGCCGTCGTGAATCTCGGCATAGACTGATTCCGAGGGCACGAACATCAGCGCGGAATCCTGGGTCTCGCCGGCGATCAGATACTTCTCGGCGATGTCGCTGACATGCTTCATCACGTCGTTGCGCAGCCGCTGCGTCGCGACCCGCTTCTCCTCGTCGCTGCGGGCGTCGTGCAGGGCGGTCATCGCCTCCAGCGGGAATTTGGCGTCGATACAGAGCGGCCGCGCATCGGGCAGGAACACCACGCAGTCCGGTCGCTTTCCGGTCGACAGCGTGAACTGGAATTCGTAGGAGCCTTTCGGCAGGCCGTCCTGCACGATCGCTTCCATGCGCGCCTGACCGAACGCGCCGCGCGACTGCTTGTTGGCGAGCACATCGCGCAGCGTCGTCACCTGCGTGGTCAGGTCGGTCAGATTCTTGTGGGCGTTGTCGATGATGCCGAGCCGCTCATGCAGCACGCGCAGGGAATCCATGGTGTGGCGCGTGGTCTGCTCCATCGACTGGCCGACCCGATGGGTCACGCTGTCGAGCCGTTCGTTGACCGCGCGCGACATCTCGGCCTGGCGGCCGGCCAGCGCCTGTCCCATCGCGTCCACGCGCCCGGTGGCCTCGCTCTGCGCGCGCAGCATTTCGCTCAAGCGCTCTTCGAGTTCGTCGGCGCGGATCGCCTGGGCCATCGCCAGTTCGGCGCCGCGCCGGCCGGAGCGGGCGATGGTAATGGCAATCACCAGCAGCAGGATCAGCACCAGCCCGCCAAAGCCTAAGAGCGCGTCAATGCCGCGGACCGGCCAGTCACCGATCATGATCAAGGTTTGGTTCATGTTCATGCCCGACTTGTAGCCGATTCGCGCCCGGGCGCGAACGAAGAGCGAACATTTATGGTGAATGGCCGGTTAATTTTTATGGTTAACGCCGTCTCAACAATCATGGTTAGCAAAGGCTTAACGTCAGCCTGCGCGCATTGACCCCGGCAGATCGGCGGCTTAAATCGCGCGCCGAGGTATCTTAAAGCATGGCCATCAGAGACATCATCATCCTGCCCGACAAGCAGTTGCGGCTGGTTTCCAGGGCGATCGAGACGGTGACGCCGGAGATCCGCAAGCTCGCCGACGACATGTTTGAAACCATGTATGACGCCCCCGGCATCGGGCTCGCGGCGATCCAGGTCGCGCAGCCGCTGCGGCTGATCACCATGGACCTCGCCAAGCGCGACGAGAACGGCGAGACCAATCCGCAGCCGCGGGTCTTCATCAATCCCGAGATCCTGTCCTCGTCCGAGGACGTCGCGGTCTACGAGGAGGGCTGCCTGTCGATCCCGGAATATTACGAGGAGGTCGAACGCCCGGCCAGGGTGCGGGTGCGCTTCACCGATCTCGACGGCCAACTGCATGAGGAAGACGCCGAGGGGCTGTATGCGACGTGCATCCAGCACGAGATCGATCATCTCAATGGCGTGCTGTTCATCGATTATCTGTCGAAACTGAAGCGCGATCGCGTGCTGAAGAAATTCTCCAAGGCCGCCAAGCGCGCGGAGTAGGGCGTCAATCTCCGTCGTCATGCGCGGGCTTGACCCGCGCATCCACGCCTTCCCGTTGTGCATTCAAGTCGTGGATGGCCGGGACAAGCCCGGCCATGACGGTTAGACTGAATTCCTCGGCCAGGACACTTAGCCAATATGCTTCGCCTGATCTTCATGGGCACTCCGGATTTCGCGGTGCCGACGCTGCTCGAGCTTGTAGCCCACGGCCATGAGATCGTGGCGGTCTATACGCGTGCGCCGAAGCCCGGCGGTCGCGGCATGAAACTGCAGGCAACGCCGGTCGAACAGGAGGCGCGGCGGCTCGGCATTCCGGTCTTGACGCCGAAGACGCTGAAGACACCAGAAGCGATTGAAGAATTTCGCACGCATAAGGCCGATGCGGCCGTCGTGGTCGCTTATGGCATGATCCTGCCGCAGGCCATTCTCGACGTCCCTCCGCTCGGCTGCTTCAACCTGCATGCCTCGCTGCTGCCGCGCTGGCGCGGGGCTGCGCCGATCAACCGGGCGATCATGGCCGGCGATGCCGAGACCGGTGTCATGGTGATGAAGATGGATGCCGGCCTCGATACCGGTGACGTCGCGATTGCCGAGCGCATCGCGATCTCGGATACAATGACGGCGTCAGACCTCCACGACGAATTGGCCCGGCTCGGCGCCGATCTGATGGTGCGCGCCATGGCCGCGCTTGGCCGCGGCGGATTGCAGTTGACCAGGCAGGCGAGCGAGGGCGTGACCTATGCCGCCAAGATCGAGAAGGCCGAGGCACGGATCGAGTGGGCGAGGCCGGCGCATGAGGTGCTGCGCCACATCCACGGCCTGTCGCCGTTTCCCGGCGCCTGGAGCGAGGTGACGATCGAGGGCGCGCTGGTGCGGGTGAAGATCCTGCGCTGCGAGCGGGCGGATGGTGGAGGCGCGCCGGGAGACGTGCTGGACGAACATCTGACGATTGCCTGCGGGCTAGGCGCGATCCGTATCATCGAGTTGCAGCGCGCCGGCAAGGCGCCGATGAAGGCAATCGAGTTCTTGCGCGGCACGCCGTTGAAGCCCGGGGCGAGGTTCGCTTGAAATGGTCCCGCCGCGCATGACCCTGTCATACTCTGCGCAGGCGGGCTATCCAGTACGCCGCGGCGCCTGCGATTTTGACTGGGGGAGCCGCGGAGTACTGGATCGCCCGCTTTCGCGGACGATGACATCGGACAAATATGCCCCGCTACAAACTCACCATCGAATATGACGGCACACCTTACTGCGGCTGGCAGGTCCAGCCCAACGCGCCGTCGGTGCAGGGCGCGCTGGAGACCGCGGTCAAGGCGATCTCGGGCGAAGATGCCCGTGTCCATGGCGCGGGGCGAACCGATGCCGGAGTTCATGCGCTGGCGCAGGTCGCGCATTGCGACATCGCCAAATCATTCCCGCCGGGCCGCCTGCGCGATGGGCTGAACGCGCATCTGCGCCCCAATCCGATTGGCGTGATCTCGGCTGACATCGTGCAGGATACGTTCGAGGCGCGCTTCTCGGCAACCAGGAGGCACTATCTCTACCGGATCGCAAATCGCCGGGCCAATCTCGCGCTCGACATCGGTCGGGTCTGGCGCGTGCCGCGCGCGCTCGATGCGGAGACGATGCACGCTGCAGCGCAGCGTCTCCTTGGCAAGCACGATTTCACGACGTTTCGCGATACCGAATGCCAGGCCAAGTCGCCGGATAAGACGCTCGACCAGCTCGACGTCGTCCGGGAAGGCGACGCGATCCTGATCCGGACCTCGGCGCGCTCGTTCCTGCACAGCCAGGTGCGCTCGATGGTGGGCTCGCTGGTGTGGGTCGGCGAGGGACGCTGGAGCGCCGATGATCTCGCCGCCGCGCTCGCCGCGCGCAACCGCGCCGCCTGCGGTCCGGTCGCGCCGCCTGAGGGGCTCTATCTGGTGCGGGTGGAGTATTGAACGTCAGGCAGCGGCGATGGCTTCGATCTCCAGCAGCCAGGCACTGTCGAAGATCTCGGCGACAATCACGGTCAGCGCAGGTGAATGCTCGCCAAGCACCTCGTTGCGGACCGTACGGTTCTCAAGACTGAATTGACGATCGGACAAGAAGGTCGTGATTTTGACGATGTTGGCCAACGTCATATCCACGGCCCTGAGTTGCGCCTCGACGTTTCCCCACACCAATCGGGCCTGCGCCGTAAAATCGGTTGGCACCGATCCATCCACGGCTTGAGGTATCTGCCCGCTGATGAAGGCCCAACGACTTGGACTGGAGACCTCACAGACCTGCGCATAGCCGCCGGCGGGTTGAGGTGCATCGTCGGCGCTGATGGATCGCGTCTTCATGCGGTTGCCGATCCTTGGATTGATGGTTTGCCTGGTCAGCCGAAATACCGCTCCAGAATCCCGCGATAAACCTTGGTCAGCTTCTCAAGATCGGCGACCGGCGTGCGCTCGTCGATCTGGTGCATGGTCTGGCCGACCAGGCCGAATTCGATCACCGGGCAATAGCTCGCGATGAAGCGGGCGTCCGAGGTGCCGCCGGACGTGCTCAACTCCGGCCGCCGCCCCGTGACCTCCTCGATCGCCGCCACCGCGAGGTCGGTGAACGGTCCGGGCGTGGTGACGAAGACGTTGGAGTTGGACGGCTCCCACACGATCCGGGCGCGGATGCGGTTGCCGCAGGCTTTGGTGAGCCGCTCCTCGACCAACGCGCGCAGCGATTCCCTTGTGTGGCAGTCGTTGTAGCGGATGTTGAACTTGGCGCGGGCAGTTGCCGGAATCACGTTGCTTGCAGTGTTGCCGATATCGACCGAGGTGAATTCCAGGTTCGAGGCCTGGAACTGCGCGCTGCCATGATCGAGGGGCTCATCGCTGAGCGCCACGATCAGCCGCGAGATATCCGGCACCGGGTTCGCGGCGCGATGCGGGTAGGCGACATGGCCCTGCAAGCCGTCGACATAAAGCGTGCCGGATTGCGAGCCGCGACGGCCGACCTTGATGGTGTCCCCCAGCACCTCGACGTTCGAGGGCTCGCCGAGCACGCAGTTGTCAAACTTTTCGCCGCGCGCCTCGGCCCATTGCAGGAGCTTGATGGTGCCGTTGACGGAAATGTCTTCCTCGTCGCCGGTGATCAGGAACGAGATCGAGCCGTTGCTATCGTCCCTTGGCTTGCCGCCGTGGTCGCGAAGATAAGCGAGCACCGCGGCGACGCTGCAGGCGATCCCGCCTTTCATGTCGACGGCGCCGCGGCCATAGAGATAGCCGTCCTTGACCTCGCCGGAAAAGGCGCCATGGCTCCAGGCCGCTTCGTCGCCGGGCGGCACCACGTCGGTGTGGCCGGCAAAGGTGATGTGCGGCGCCGCGGTGCCGATCCGGGCATAGAGGTTGTCGATATCGGCGGTGCCGGGCTCACCGAAGGTGACGCGGTGTACCTCGAAGCCGCTGGCTTTCAGCAGGGTTTCGAGAACCCCGAGCGCGCCGGCATCGGCCGGCGTGACGGACGGGCAGCGAACGAGATCGCGGGCAATGGTGAGGGCATCAGTCATGTCCCCACTTAACATGCACGGTTGCTGACGGGCTAGTACCCACTTTCCGAACCGCTGCGGCATTTCACCGTCAACGAAGTTTGGAAAGCGAAGAATACTAACAAATCCATAATACCAGTGCCGCCTTTCGATCTGACGTTCGCGGGTTGAACTCGCCGCTTGAACCGGTTGGCCCCACGCGTCCATTTCAGCAAGCACATCTGACGGAGTCAGTCTTGTGGCCGCCCAGCCTGCGACTCGCGCGGTGGGCCGGCACTGTGCACCAGAAATCCCGGGACGCTACTTTGGTCCGGGAGCGAGGCTATGGGAGCGCCGGTCGCGACAGTCGACAGCGGATCACGTCCAAACCGGTTGCGCCCATCGGTCCCCATCAGGAAATACAACTCAATGATGGCCCAACATGCCAGAAGGGAAACGGGAACGGACAGTATCGCGACAAGAGTCGGTGCGGCGATCGGAATATTATCTTCAAGGCAAAGCCGGATGTAATTAAGATAGACATATGGAACGCCATAAAATGGGACCGCCCACCAGCCGCTTCGGTTGAGATCGTGAAGCCGCTTGACCACGGCGGCCGCGACCATCCACAGGAAGCAGACGTTTATCGGAATTGTGGCGACCAGGGTAACAATGGCCGCCTTCCATGGCGGATCGTCGCCAATGAATTCGAACGAAAAGGGAATGGGGAGCATGGTTTCAGCGAGGTGACTCGTGTCCAAGTCAAAGATCACGGCGAAGACCGCCCACAACATCACCCAAAATACCTGCCAGCAAAGGGTGATCAGCACCGCAACCAAATACTTGGTCCGGTTGATGCGGCCTTCGAAGCTGAACAGAAGCCAGTTCCAGTTCATGCGAATAGCCCCGGCCGCGTGGGGCCGCGGTCCGGTATATTGGTCGCATCTGGAGGTTTTAGGTTCGACCCTAATCCCGCAGCAATTCGTTGATGCTGGTCTTGGCGCGGGTGCGCTCGTCGACGCGCTTGACGATGACGGCGCAGGCGGTGGAGGGACCGGGCTGGCCGTTCTTCAGCGGTTTGCCCGGCAGCGCGCCCGGCACCACCACGGCATATTCCGGGACTTCGCCGATGAAGGTCTCGCCGGTCTCGCGATCGACGATCTTGGTCGATGCGCCGAGGAATACGCCCATCGCCAGCACCGCGCCCTTGCGCACGATCACGCCTTCGGCGACTTCCGAGCGGGCACCGATGAAGCAATCGTCCTCGACGATCACCGGCTCCGCCTGCAGCGGCTCCAGCACGCCGCCGATACCGACGCCGCCGGAAATATGCACGCGCTTGCCGATCTGCGCGCAGGAGCCGACCGTCGACCAGGTGTCGATCATGGTGGCCTCGTCGACATAGGCACCGAGATTGACGAAG
>Ga0307516_10010639_pt1 | contig 10092 bp, 9 predicted proteins | sample 19_EM_MG_FD_203310 | JGI IMG/M metagenome (GOLD analysis project Ga0307516, IMG submission 203310) | Populus trichocarpa ectomycorrhiza microbial communities from riparian zone in the Pacific Northwest, United States - 19_EM | ecosystem: Host-associated > Plants > Roots > Unclassified | place...
ATATCGGCGACCTTCCCTTGCATGAGCTGGAACGTTCCGATCGGTTGACCAAACTGGCGACGCTCATGAACGTAGTCAAGGGCGTAATCGAAAGCGGCTTGCATAATTCCCAGAGGACCACCGCTCAGCACTAGACGTTCAAGGTCCAGCCCGGACATGAGGACGGCCGCGCCCTTGTTAACCGTTCCTAGTACGTTTTCTGGCGGTGGCGGTGGTCAGCGGAACAAGATATACCGGGTATATGTGTATCCGTACCTTCTGGAACCACACAGTTCTCGAACACCAGTTCACACGTATCGCTTCCCCTCATACCGAACTTGTCCAGTTTCTGGTGCGTCGAAAATCCTTCGAAACCCTTCTCGATGATGAACGCGGTGACACCCTTGGAGCCCTTCTCAGGAGAGGTCTTCGCGTAAACGACGAGGGTCGAAGCCACGGTTCCATTTGTGATCCAGAACTTATTCCCGTTCAACTTCCAACCACCGTCAAGCTTCTCCGCTTTCAGCTTCATGCTAATGACATCACTTCCGCTCCCTGGCTCGCTCATGGCTAAACTCCCAACCTTCTTCCCGGAAATGAGATCTGGAAGGTACTTGGCCTTCTGCTGGGCTGTTCCCCAACGATGTATCTGGTTGACGCACAGGTTCGAATGGGCACCGTACGAAAGGGCGACAGAACCAGACGCTCGGGAGAGCTCTTCCATGGCAAGGGTATGTTGGAAATAGCCCTGATTGAGACCACCATACTCCGAGGAAACGGTAATTCCCAGGAGACCCATCTCACCAAATTTCTCCCAAAGGTCCTAAGAGCCCAATGGGATGTCGTAGTTTCAATGACGAGGAGGGGCGTACCATAGGGAAAGTGTTCGTCTGGTCGATCTCGGCAGCTCGTGGCGCGATCTCCTTCTTGGCGAACTGGTGAACGGCCTCCCGGAACTGCGGAACGTGAAGGCGGAAGATTCAACGTAAAACTGCACAAAATTTGCACCGCACGAACCTCGGCTTGTTCCTCAGTCAACCCCGCAAGGCTGACGTTGTAATGTGACACCAATCGCCTTTGATTCCGGGTGAATGTTGAAGCACCTGCCGCCCGTTTCACGGCCAACGAACGCAATGGTTTCATCGCGGGGGTTAAAGCGAACCTGAAGGCCATGTTTTGGAACGATTGGGAGGTAGGAGTTGCGGGGAAGGTGAGAGGGTGTGGAAGGTTGGATCCGGGAATACCGTCTCGATTGTGACCGGAACATGGATCACGGTTTCATTCCCACGAGTACCTCTGTTCTTTCACACGTTCCGTACCTGGTTGGGCAAACCACCATTTCATCTTGATACAAGGGCAATTAAGCACAGGGATTACACATGTATCAAATGGGGTGGAAAACGGATGGGAGGCATCAGACGGATACATGACAGGGAGTCAGGGAAATTGAAAAATGATCAAGAAGTTATGGAAACAGGTTGTGCAAGGCTAGTTATACTGCAATGAATAACTCAAGGGATAGATGGTTGACAAACTGGCAGTAGAAGATAGTGGGAAGATTTTGAGGTGGCAGCAACCAAAAGAATAGCGGCTGAGCCTGAAAACATATTGGGTCCAGTCTCGACTCATTGTCAATGTGGATAAAGAGGGAGTTGAAGGCAGCTCAACAGAGTGTGTGAGTGGGGAGAGAAAATGTACAAGACAGCAACAATGACTAGGTGCAGCAAAAATGGTTTCTAATGGTCACCCATTGGAGACCACAGGAAGAGAGTGCACCTCATCAACATGGTGAGAAGGGGGAAGGGGTGGTGAGATGCATGGAGATATGCAGGTATCCAAGTGCAAGTGAAATGTGTGTGTGTGTGGGGGGGGGTTCCAGATGTGAAGCTATGAGCATGGGAGAGGAAGGGCACACATGAATGTTGCATGGGATCCTAAGAGTACCCACCAGAGTCAGAATACAGGGGAGGGTGATCATCAGATGGAACTCACGGGCAATTGCCTCAGTACTCATCTCCAGCAATGTCTCTCTGAGTTTTTGGTATTGATCCTTCATGACTTGCAGGGAACGACCACTGATATTTGGGTTGTGCTGATTGAGGTGCTCTAACCCCTGGTCTAACTGCACAAGAATATAGTCCAGTCGTTGGACAAGATCTGCCCGGTGACAGCCCCCCCCAACTCCACCAAAATTATCACCCATTGAGGCACATACCTCTTTGAAACCATCAAAAGTATCCCACTCAGACCAAGTAAGAAGCAAATATGACTTTATAACTTCAATGTCCTTGAGTCCCCAGACTACCTTGATAACATCTGAATCAGTTCCAATGTAACGCCCCAAGCAGATTGGTGGGAGGGCAGGCTGCTTTTTCAACCATGACCAAACATCAATTGGGATGTATGGTGATAATGCATCCTGAGATGCAATATGTAACAGCACATCAACCACATCCTGTGCAACCTCTTGGGTATATGGGACTCTGGAAGTTGCTTCTGCCCACTGCTGGACCAAATTTCCCCTGCCTCCTAAGTGACCCCAGGGAATGTAAGGGGATGTGAGTACAATAGCATAAGAGGTTGCTTTAGAGAATAGTGTACTAGCAAATTCACTGATGTGATACCACCTGAACCACAACACCCTTGAGGCTCTGGCAGCATGGAGGAGTGTGTCAAGCATCTCAGGTTGTCCATCTCGCTCCTGCCAGACTGCATAGGGGAGGAGTGCAGTGATTGCCTTGCGTTTGGAACAGAGTTCATCCAGATCTTCAGCTTCGGCCATTGTTTTCACTTTCTGAGTTATCAGGCATGAGACTTGCCCAACTTGCACACTGATATATGGTCAGAGCAACATTTACCTGCCAGATGCAAACATACCCCTTGCCTGATGTCATGATTCCAGGGTCTGATACATCACAACCCAGGTCAGTTGCAATGATTAATAGGCAGTCAGCAATGACAGATGTTGGAGGTAGGGGGTCCAGGGAGAGGGAGTGGAGTGCAAAGCGGAGGATTAACCGGGGAACCTTCATTTGCTGTGTCCTTTGGTATCTGAACATAGCAACCCTTACAAGGTTATGGGCAACAACAGTGTGTTCATAAGTGGAGGGTTTATAGTGACTCCACTGGAAGGGTGGGTGCTCCCCCCATTGGATAAGTAAATTACAGGCAGCAGTAACAGTATGGTATGACTGGTGACCATGGAAATTGACATGGGCTGGGAAAATCTTAATGTACTGCTGGAGCACATCCTCAAGGACACTTGAAGTTGGATCAATGATTAAGAGATGAGAGAGGGCATTGAATAAACACAGGGCAGACACTGTTGCAAGCTGCTCTAACCCTTGTATGGCCACCACATCATGGGTGTCAATGCACACCCTTATACAGCCAACAAAGGTTTTGAAACAATCTGTGACAAGGGTGGGGTAAAAGTCAGGAAGTGTCACCATTGTTACAAGGTGTTTCAAGGTTGAGAGATGGACAGTTTTATCTAAGGATGTCTGGAGCATCCACAAAATGCATCGCAAATCCAATGCAGTTAGCTGCATGTCTACACTCTGCTCTGGAGTGGAAAACAACCCATGTAGCTGAGAAACCAACAATATGGCTGTTGTGGAGCAAAAATGGTAGGCTCCAATACCAACACTGGCCAATATCCATCCCATTGCTCTCACAAGATAATATACATCAATGACAAGTGCACGAGGGACCTCAAAAATCATGTCCTTCAAGAAGGGCATGATCTTGCCTCTGGACCACCAGGGGTGATAATACTGCATATTCACCTCAATTGTATGGAGAGTTTTGGGTCTCTTGAAGGCATCTCTAAGGGGTATGGCAGTAATTGAGGCAGCTGAGTAAAATACTCTCTGAACTGCTGGCTTCAAGTAACGAAGGGCATATGATCCAGGTGTTTGGTATGGGCAGCTCTCAGAAGCTGCACCAGCAATAACAATGAAAATGTAGAAGATGATGCCAGATGAGGTGACACCAAGGATAACAGATGCAACAGTGGTATTGATCATCCAGAGGTAGCTAGAGAGTGCACAGCCAAGGAGCAGGAGTGCAGCCTGCAGCATCAATGGCAATGATTCCATCACATGGTTGAAGTGCCATGCAACAATACCATCAAGCTTGCATTGTCGGTTCTGGCTACGTTCAATAGCAGTTCCTCGCATGTCAGTTGATGCATATTGGTTCAACCATTGTTTGCCTAGCATTGCAAGGAAGGCAGAGAGGAGGGAAACAGCAAGACTTGCATAAAGGATGGCTTGGACTTGTACAATTGTATGTGGGGGCCCAGTCCATTGAGGAATGGTGGGAGTGTCATCACCAAAGGTGGTGTTGTCGATCTTATAAATGAGGACACGGAGGAGAGCAGCAGTTTCCTCACCCATGTCAGGCTGGAGTTGAGATTGGACATCAATAATGAATGCAGAAGAGACAGCAGAGAATAGACCAGCCTATGGCCAAGTTAGGATGTGCATCCCTGGATACCATACAGAACTTACAAAGATCAGAGTTGTGTTCAAGTCCTCCTCATGCTTCTTCATGAACTCCCTATCATATTCCTCAGCCTCCTTGCAGTAGTCCTCAAAGAACTGAGCCCGGTGATCCTCTTGAGTGGGTAGTACACCCTGTTTCCTGTTGCATCATGGTCTCAGTGATATCCTGGCCAAACACAATAAAGGGCTTACCCATCTGCCTGGTGCCCACCACTTTGTCCCCTACTTCCATCCTCCTTCCACCTTCCTTCAGGGCCACAGCTGTAATTGAACATCAGAAAGAGTGTGAATGGGCTGTGGGACATAGAAACATACACTGATGGTGAGCTCTTGACAGAGTTCTCTGATCCACTGGAGTTCCGGTACTTCCTTGACCTGAGGATCAAACTCTCAGTGAGCCGAACAACGCTGGTGTGATTTTGCATACCGTCTTCGCCTCGCACTCTTTCCGTTGACCAAATCGCTCCAAGACTTGTTTCCTGAATCATCCCCCCGACTGTGGGTAAGAACAGGATTTAGCCAGGATATATTTACCATGGTACAATTGAAGGATTCACAGCTCCTCTTTGACCCCACCGAGATCTGCCATGAATGATGGTGTGGAGAGAGAGGGAGGGGTATGGTGAGGGGAGGGCAAAAGGTGGCGATGACTGGGCGCTGAGCGCCACGCCACAGACCCACGTGCGAAGCGTCAGCTCAGGCCGGTCACCAAATCAATTCCACTTTGCGCCATAAAGGAGGAACCTCCGGTCCAATGGATTGTCATGGTCAGTTGGGGAGGGGGAGCGAACGGCGCTCGTGGCCTCTGACCTGTTGTGATATTTTTTGTTCCCAGTTATATTCGTTTCTTCTCAATCATATGTACAAGCACACCACGAAGCCCAGAACAAACGAGAAAACCACAATGGCTACAGCGGTCGGTCACATCGCCCATCGAAACAACAGCAGCACGACGACCTGAGGACAGCGAGAAGGAAGTAAGGGTCTCTGGCCAGTCAGTGCGTGGTGAACCCACACGGGATCGAGGGGAGGAGTGGGCTAAGTGGAACCCGCAACTACGGACATGGGAGAGGGATCGCACACATGAACGTCGAGTGGTATCCTGCATCTGTCCGCGGGAGTCAGCAGACAGAAAAGGATAGCCGGTCCGGAATCCTCACGAATTAGCCTGTCGGTCGCTTCCTCGTCCACTCCAAGTAACACCTCCTTGATTTTCCCGTACTCAGCTTTCATCCGTTGGATATCACCTTCCTCGAGGTCCGGCTTGTGCCGTTGAAGGTGTTCTAACCCCAGATCTAATTGACCCAGAATGTTATCAAGATGTTGGAGAAGGTCTTCCCGGTGTTGCCCCATCCAGATCCCACCGAGGCCCTCCCTGATCGAGGCGTACGTCTCTTCGAGGTCAAAGATATAGTCCCACTCTGACCAGACAAGAAGCAAATACGGTGTGAGAGTTCCAGCGCTGCCGAGTGCTCGGACCGTTCGGACAACATCCTGTGCACTCCCTCCGCGACGTTCCCGACAGTCAGGGGGGAGAGAAGGGCGTTTGTCCACCCACAACCACACGCCAGAGGGTATGCGGGGTAGTAGGTAGTTACAGGCTGCTATTTGCAACAATGTATTGGCCACGATCTGACCAATCTCATCCGTACATGGGATCGCCCAGGCAGCCGCCGCCCATAACTGGACCAAGCATTCACCATATGTGAAGTACACCCATGGCATGTGAGGTGACGCGAGTATCGCGGCCCGCTTGATGGAAATGGAACACTCCTCGTTAAACAGTTCGGCAACAAACGGTTCAACCCATGGCTGCATGAACCGGTACCCCTTCGAGGCCCTTGCAGCACATAAGAACATGTCAAGTGCTTCATATCGGCCACTGCTCTCTCGCCAGACCACGTACGGAAAGAATGCGGTGATAGCCGTTCCCCTGGAGTGGATAAGATATGGATCGGCGGCTTCGATCATGACCTCGAGTTTCCGAGATATCATGTACGAAACCTCGCCCATTCGCGCACTGGTTCTGGGTCAGAGATATCAACATTTATTGGCTCCAAGTACACCTCTCATCCATGGCTGCAGTTCTGGTGTTTGAGGCATCGCAGCCCAAGTCAATTGCAATGATTGATAGGCAATCGACTACGACTGATGTAGAAGGCACGGGATCCATGGACAAGGAATGAAACGCAAAGTGGAGGATCCAACCCGGGGCCTTCTTCTCCAAATACACTATCTGTTGGTACTCAGACCAGGCGAGTTCGGTAAGAGCGCGAGCGATCATGGTGTGTTCGTGGCTGGATGGTTTATGATCCCCGGACTTGAGCCACTGTTCATTCCGGTCTGAATCGAACATGCCTTGTATTGTACAAAGGGTGCAGGGAAACGGGAGGCTGTCGGTCTTGGTCCAGGGATCAAAAACCATCAGGTAACGGCGACGGACATCCCCGAGGACACCGGACGATGGATCCATGACCAAAAGGTGTGAAAAGGCGTGGAGGAGGCAGGTGGCGGACACTGTCGCGAGTTGCTCCAACCCTTGAGTAACCATCGCAGTCCTGTCAACGATTTTTACACAGCCAATGAAGATGTCAGAGCGATCTACGACGAGGATGGGGTCAAAATCATCCAGTTCCACCACTGTTGCAAGGGATTCCAGGGTCGACAGGTGAACGGGTTTGTCCTACGACGTCTGAAGTATCCAGGAGATGCATTGTAAGTCCAGTGAGGTCACCTGCTGGTCCAATCCGTGTGTCAGGCGGGAGGCGCGCCAAGCAACCGGGTATACGTTCGACGAACGAACGTAACCAGTGATTGGGCCATGGCCCGCCCGAGACGGAAAGCATCGATTGTCAGCATCAAGAGCACCACTGGTGATCCACAGAGCATGACTATCGAGCACGCCAAAGTTTATATGGGTTGCGAGGGCCGACAACACGTCACATTGTTCCGGAAAAAGCGGACAATTACAGATAGCTCGATGGCACGTCTGAAAGTTGGTGGGACAGCCGAGGAAACTGAACGGAGGATGCGCGATCCGGGCGTTTGATATGGACAGTTTTCGGATACTGCCCCCGCCGCGACAACGAAAAAGTAGAAGGCGACCCCGAATGAAGTGACGCCAAGAACGACGGATGCGATCGTGACATCGATTTCCCAAAGGTATTGGCACAGTGCGCAGCCGAGCAGCAACAGCGAAGCCCGCAACATCAACGGTATCACATGCTCGAAATACCAGGCGACGATCCCGTTGAGTTTTCGCTGCCGATTCCGGCTGCGTTCGATGGCGGTTCCTCGCATGTCGGTCGACGCATTCGATTCAACCATTGCTTGCCGAGCATCGCCAAGAATGCGGACAAGAGAGAAGCAGTGAAACTGGCGTACAACATAGCTTGGACCTGGACAATCGAGCGCGGGGGACCGGACCACTGTGGGACTGTAGGAACGTCGCCACCGAAAGTGGTGTTGACCGTTTTGTATATTAGGACGCGAAGGAGGGCGGCTGTTTCTTCGTTCGGATCGGGCTGGAGCTCCGGTTGGACCTGGATGTTGAAGGCGGAAGTGACGGCAGAGAAAAGACCAGTCTGTGATCTGAGTCAGCGCGTACGCGCCCGAGTAACTTGCAACACTCGCGAATATCAGGGTGGTGCTTAAATCTTCGTCGCATTTCTTTATAAATTCCCTATCGTAATCTTCGGCCACCTTGCGGTAGTCTTCGTAGAATCGAGCGCGAAGATCTTCGGGGGTCGAGCGCATGTCTCGTCTCCAACTGGGGGGGGTTTCAGTGGCTTTCAAAAGGGACGCAGAACAGAACCCTACTCATCCACTGGTTTCTCGTTCCATACTCCGGCTCCCTCCTTGTTTAGATCTCGCAAAAGGTCCCGACTGTACCCATTTGTTAGTAACAAGAGATGTCACTGATACAAATGCGAAACGCACTCCGGCGCACTGTCCTCGTCTGAGTTGTTCGAATTGTTTGTGTTACGACGCTTCTTGGATCTAACATCCAAAATAATCAGCGGGCCAATCTGTGGCCGATTGACTACTGACCGCCTTCGCTTTGAGTTCCCTCGTCGATTTGACTTTAAGTCTTCCCCGATCGCGTTCCCTGCTCCATCGCTTTCGCCGTTTCGGCCGTGGGGGCAAACGCGAGTCAGAAAATAAAATCCTGGAAAATTGATGAACCCACCTTTCTACCGCGATCTCTTCCAGATCCGCCATACTGGGGAGCACCGCTGAAGATCAGTGGCTGTCTGGGATACGACTAGGTGGACGTTGGTGGGAGGGGGGGAAAGTCGGGGTGTTGGATGGACGGGCGACAGCTGGGCGCGAGGTAGAGCCAGGCATCCTTGCCGTACCAACGTCATCTAACTAGGAACGCGTGGAAACCACGAGTGCGCGTCTGATGAACCGGCCAAAGGTTCCGATTGTCCGCGGTCGATGGTGGCACCACACAGCCTTGAATAATCAGTTCTCTAAGACGCCGTTCAAAGTCTTTCGAGATTGATAGGTCGACAAAACGCGACAGTGGCGCCAACGCGGAGGGTGAACTTGATGGTCATGTGATACGTGCAAGGGCGATTCCCACGAGGGTAGCTGGCAGTTTCAGGCGCTCCCTCTCGAAGGGAAAACCGGACAGCGGTAAACGGGTTCAAGTTCGCGTGCGACGGCCTCCGGCTTGGACTCGTCCCAAAATTTCAACCGCTTCCATGGTCCGCGAGACTCTGACAGTTGGCCGACATTGTAACCGCTCTCATCGGTCGCGAAGCCCAATCTATACGTCCTGCTAAGATATCAATCGGTCATGTCTCCAGGACCAGAATCACAAGTACCAACGGAAGGAACGAGACCACGCACCAGACGAGATACAGAGACGGGTCGCGTTGCACCGAGGACGCTGCCGAACCTGAATGCTTTCGTGGAGGCCTCGTGTATAACTTCGTCGAATCGGTTCGCAGGTGTATGTAATACGGCGGGTGACAGCGAGGCACGCTCTAGCTGAAGGCAATAGACCAAAATTCTTGAAAAGTCTAGCTCTTTGCTGGAGCGGATCGGGAACACTGGATGCTGGCCGAATGCGGTTAGATAACAACGATTTGGCTGTGCTTATTTTACGCTTGGGCTCTAAACGCGACCACCTACATGGAACCGAGGCGATGTACAAGTATGTTATGAAACCGGCAGAACAAACGGGAAAACCATTATGGTTACGTCAAGGCCGCAACAACCGGCCACATCGCCCATCGAAACGACAGCAGAGAGCCAACCTGAGAACAATGGGGAGGGGACGAGGATTTTTGGCCAGCTGCGTGGTGGATCCAGAGGATCGAGAGACGGTAGGGCACGCAACTACGGACACGGAAGCGGGATCGCACACATAAACGTCGAGTGGTATCCTGCGTCTGTCGGCAGGAGTCAATAGACCAAAAAGGATGCCCAGTCCGAGATACTCACCAATCAGCATATCGGTTGCTTCCCCGTCCACTTCAAGCAATACCTCCCTGAGTTGCCCGTACTCAGCTTTCATCCGTTCGACATCATCCTCATTGAGGTCCGGCTTGTGTCGTCGAAGGGTTTCCAACCCCAGATCCAATTGACCCAGAAT
>Ga0307516_10010640_pt1 | contig 10092 bp, 8 predicted proteins | sample 19_EM_MG_FD_203310 | JGI IMG/M metagenome (GOLD analysis project Ga0307516, IMG submission 203310) | Populus trichocarpa ectomycorrhiza microbial communities from riparian zone in the Pacific Northwest, United States - 19_EM | ecosystem: Host-associated > Plants > Roots > Unclassified | place...
TACTCTAATCCTATGAACTGATTTCCTCAGAATTTCTTTTTTCTTGAGAGTATCAGTTTGGACCCCAACAACTCAAATACATGACTTTTCTTAGAGACTCCTCTGACTGTTTCGCCTTCTCTTCCTTCAATTTACTTGAAATAATGACAGAAGAAGAATAAGGGAGCTTCTTATTAGCCTGAGAAATTGACCCGACATGGTTCTTGGCATGTTGGTGTAGCGATCTCAATGTGTAGTTCCACCTACAGAAGCCTTGGTCTTTCAAGGCCTCAACACCTCCAACAGCAGCAGCTACCAACCAAGCTTTACTTGCTGAACTCATTTTCTCAAAATAGAACAATAGTTGGAAACTCTTTGATGTGGGATTTTTTGTTGAAAAGTATGAGATGTAATTGAGAATTCGTGTCGATGGTGTAAATGGCAAACTGGGATTTGCTTATAAAGAGAGTAGGGGACTAGGTGCCAGAAATTTGGAGGAAACCGGAAGCTAGGAAAAAGCTGTAGCTGGTGGTTTTGGCTTAGGGGAGCCAGTGGTATTATTTTAGTGTGCTTATGCTATGATGGGACTGAATCTTTATGTCTATCAAGGACCACTTGGTGGCATTAAAAACATTTCTTTTTCATGCATCTTATCATGTTGCTATAGCGGGGCCTTGTTTTGGTAAAGAGGCACACGGTTTGCTTTATAAAAATCCGAAGTGAGCCTCAAGTATAGGAGGCAAATCCACTTGTTTTTCTTCAGGAGTGGGGCTTGAGTAAAGGACAGACAATAATTGTAGATCCATTGCATGCGTCACAAAATACAAAGTTCTGAACTCTCAAGCTCTCCTTAATCGAGCATTATACAGACTTGGCATCCAGCAAAATTTTGATGCATAAACGACTTGAGCAGTGAGCAAATGGATTCTCTTATGTTACGAAACACTATTCACTTCAAAAAAATTATTTCTTACGAGCTAATTCATTTTTCAGATATTAAAGAAAATAATAAATTTTTTTGTCAAGTTCAACCATTTTGCAACATTCCAATTTTCTTGAAAGTTTAAAAGTTCTGACATTGAAGTAAATAAGCCCTATTGATCTTCATTTAACAGATAATATATGTCATTAAAAAACCAGTCAAAGTTAGACCTGGATTTTTTTTTAATAGATTTTCTTAACCAAATTAGAATTTAGATTCTATCTTGAGATTGCAATTGATTCAAATATCTTTAGCAAATGCTGTGATGCACTAAAATTGAACCTTGTCATGATCCTTACCAAAAGAAGTGGGAAAACAGAAAAAAATAAATGGTGCAAAGAAAAATTAATCAAGAAATAATATAGTTTGATTCCATTAGTCAGCACCAAAATTTACAAATATTTACATCAACTGGCAACAATCAGGGTAATCCTATCACGATAATTTCCTCAATTTCATCTTGCTTCTTAGCTTTAGTAAGGACCCCAACAGCTCAAATACATGACTTTTCTTAGAGATTCCTCAGACTGTTTTGCTTTCACTTCCCTGACTTTATTCGAGATCATGGCAGAGGATAAAGAAGAAAGCCTCTTGGCCTGAGAGGCTGATCTGACATGGTTCTTGGCATGTTGGTGCAGGGATCTCAAGGTGTAGTTCCACCTACAGAACCCTTGGTCTTTCAAGGCCTCGACACCTCCAACAGCTGCTGCAACCAACCAAGCTTTGCTAGCTGAACTCATTTTCTCTGTTACTATTTTATAGAACCAACGAGTTGGAAACTCTTTGAAGGGGGATTTGTAGAGATTAAGATATCAGGAGCTATGATCTGATGAAGTAAATGGGAGTAAAGGGGTTTGGTTATATAGGTGGGTGTACCAAAATTGGAGGAGAAAAACCAGAGGCTAAAGGCTTCTTCGTGGTGGTTTTGAGTGAGGAAACCAGCGAAGGCCAACGGTATTTTTTATAAGACAAGTGGTCTCTATTTCCTCTTCAATTATTGGAATACAACTTGGTCATTAAAAAAATGGAGATAAATTAAGTTTTTTTAATATACCTAGTTTGTTTTTACTTTTAAAAAATATTTTTTTTTCAAATCATTTTAATACCAAAAAGTTAAAAATAAAATTTTAAAATAATAAAATATTATTTAAATCCATTTATTCTAATATCAAACTTGTCTCTGCTCTGAGTCACACGCATTAAACAAATGGGGTTTGTCACTTCTCAATCAATGTTTTGTTTTGGGCAAGACTGTTTTTGAAGACAATTGAAGTAATAGTGAGGACTGTCTGTAAACAATTGTGATGGTCCAGAAAACTACAATAAACTATTTCAACAGCGCTTCTTAGAGGATTATATATCTTTTTTAATAAAAAAAATAAAGAATAAATAAGTTTTTCTTCATGTTTTTTATATAAAAAATTCTCAATCATATATTAAAATATTTATACATATATTTAATTAAATAAATTAATATTTAATCAATGAATTATTAAGATTAAAATATTTGATCATGCAACCAATGTTATCTACTTAATTATGTCCAATAACTTTGTTTTTTAGAATAAACTTTTTGTTTAATCAAAAGATTATTCGTGCCAATAAACAATACAAAAAATTGTTAACAAAAGCAAATTGAAAAAAAATATTAAACTTAACTATTAAACAATCCAATATTGAGTGACAAAACTGAAAATAAATATTTAAAAAAAAAAATTGATCAACCTGGATTAACTCACTAACTCCACGATCGTGGGCACTAGATTGGGATAGCCCCATGAAAAGGAAAGTGAAAAAAAAAAAAAGCATGAAGATCAATCCCAAAAATTTAAATGTTGAAGGATGAAATTAAAAAAAATCAATTTAAAAAAAAATTAAAAAAATCAAAGTTAACAAATGTTAACTTTTAAAACCCGTAATCGTGGTCATGAGACTGAGACCGACCACATGGAAAGCAAAGGAAAAAAAAATAACGAAGCAAAATTCTCAAGAAAAAAATCCCTAACAATGGAACTAAAAAAATTATATGTATATATGAAAAACATCCGAGTCAACTTGGATTAAGCCACTAACTCTAAGACTATGGGCATAGGATTGAGATAACCCCACATAAAGAAAGATAAAAAAAACCAATTAAAAAAAACAAATGTTAAAGGATAAAATTAAAAATAAATTAATTTGATAAAAGAACCTAAAAAAATCAAAGTCAACTAGTGTTAATTTTCGAAACTCGTGACCCTTGTAATGAGGATGAGACTAACCCCATAGAAGACAAGAAGAAAAACAAAGAACGGGAACCAAATTCAATAGAAAAATCAATTGAAATCAAATGTCGAGAAATGCAATTGAAAACAAATCAATTTGTAAAAGGTTTAAAAATATCAAAAGGAATAAGTTTAATTTGAAAATCAAATTAAACCAAAGGATATGGATGAAATGGAAGGAAAAATTAATTAAAAAAATAAAAAATAACAGAGAAGAGATATTAATACAAACATAAATTAAAAAAATATATATTTTTTTAAATGCATCAATTAAAATAAAAACCAAAATAAAAATAAAAAAAGACAACTATAATCTAGGTGTCACAAGCACATTTAAAAGAAATAAAAAAAATAAATAACTCAGGTTATAGCCTCATTTAAATTTAATAAATCAGTTTTATTTTAATTAGATAATAAAGAAATATACAAAGATAGTAATTGAATTTTTTTTTTATATATATAAAGAAATAGCATGTTTGTTTAAAAAACATGAGAGGAAAATGATGGCATCCATTTTAACCAAAAACAAAATTGTTTTTGTTGGCCCAAATGGCAATAAACCTTCGCCTCCTTGTTATTGTTGGGGTCGTGATCCAAACATCAAGCCAATAATCACATGTCTATGCAAATCAAGTATATATTTTCTATACCAATAGCTTTTTCTAGATAACGTTTTCCTAACGTCAATGATAACGCCAAAGTTTTCACCAAATCAACTGGTTTGAAATTCTTCACGTCCCAAGATATTTTTTAAGGCTAATCCCATATTTAGACCCCCACACATCTTTCTTCTATAATTGTTGTCTATAAAAACCTAATTTCTGTGTGAATTTTTTTCACAAATTCATCAATTAATTATTCACAAATTCTTCGGGTTAATTATTTATACAATTCTTTTGTAATTTAAAGGCCTCTTTCATTTCACATACAGTGATCATCACCCTGCCATGAACACTTGTGAGTGAAAAATATACTATCCTAAACTAATTTTCTTCTGGGCCAAATTGAAATTGAGAATTCCAGTTCAAGATTTGCACTAATTTGTCAACTTATCAAGATATTTAGCTTTTGTGATGCAACCCCTCCCCCAATTGAGTTGCTGATTTTTTTTTTATTTTTTAAAACAGGAGCCATATCCTTTGTTAATGTTACGGTAAGGCCATTTTCCCAAACAATTGCCAATAAAATGAGATATATTTGATTGGCAATCAGCACAAGCATTTACAGTTTAAATCAACTTGCAAAAATTTACTCTAATCCTATGAACTGATTTCCTCAGAATTTCTTTTTTCTTGAGAGTATCAGTTTGGACCCCAACAACTCAAATACATGACTTTTCTTAGAGACTCCTCTGACTGTTTCGCCTTCTCTTCCTTGACTTTACTTGAAATAATGGCAGAAGAAGAATAAGGGAGCTTCTTATTAGCCTGAGAAATTGACCCGACATGGTTCTTGGCATATTGGTGTAGCGATCTCAATGTGTAGTTCCACCTACAGAAGCCTTGGTCTTTCAAGGCCTCAACACCTCCAATAGCAGCAGCTACCAACCAAGCTTTACTTGCTGAACTCATTTTCTTTGTAATATAAAATAGAACAATAGTTGGAAACTCTTTGATGTGGGATTTTTAGTTGAAAAGGATGAGATGTAATTGAGAATTCGTGTCGATGGTGTAAATGGCAAACTGGGATTTGCTTATAAAGAGAGTCGGGGACTAGGTGCCAGAAATTGGGAGGAAACCGGAAGCTAGGAACAAGCTGTGGCTGGTGGTTTTGGCTTAGGGGAGCCAGTGGTATTATTTTAGTGTGGTTATGCTATGATGGGACTGAATCTTTATGTCCATCAAGGACCGCTTGGTGGCGTTAAATACATTTCTTTTTCATGCATCCTATCATGTTGCTAGAGCGGGGCCTTGTTTTGGTAAGAGGCACACGGTTTGCTTTATAAAAATCCGAAGTGAGCCTCAAGTATAGGAGGCAAATCCATTTGTTTTTATTCAGGAGTGGGGCTAGAGTAAAGGACAGACAATAATTGTAGATCCATTGCATGTGTCACAAAATACCAAGTTCTCAACTCTCAAGCTCTCCTTATCCAGACTTGAGCAGTGATCAAATGGATTCTCTTATGTTACGAAACATTATTCACTTCAAAAAAATTATTTCTTACGAGCTAATTCATTTTACAGATATTCAAGAAAATACTAATTTTTTCTGTCAAGTTCAACCATTTTGCAACATTCCAAGTTTCTTGAAAGTTCAAAAGTTGTGACGTAGAAGTAAATAAGCCCTGTTGATATATATATATATATATATATTGTGACGTAGAAGTAAATAAGCCCTGTTGATATATATATATATATATAAAATTTCCATTTGGCTCCAAAAACGGGGTAAGGTTTTAATCCAATAATTATTCCTTAATCCATTTATGTCATTAAAAAACCAGTCAAAGTTACAGGCCTAGCTTTTTTTTTAATAGATTTTCTTAACCAAATTAGAATTTAGATTCTATCTTGAGAATGCAATTGATTCAAATATCCTTAGCAAATGCTGTGATGCACTAAACTTGAACCTTGTCATGATCCTTTTTCACTTGTGACACGAGGTGCTACCAAAAGAAGTGGAAAAGCAGAAAAAAATAAATGGTGCAAGGAAAAATTAATCAAGAATTAATATAGTTTGATTCCATTAAGTGAGCACCAAAATTTACAAATATTTACATCTACTGGCAACAATCAGGGTAGTCCTATCACGATAATTTTCTCAATTTCATCTTGCTTCTTAACTTTAATAAGGACCCCAACAGCTCAAATACATGACTTTTCTTAGAGATTCCTCAGACTGTTTTGCTTTCACTTCCCTGACTTTATTCGAGATCATGGCAGATGATGAAGAAGACAGCTTCTTGGCCTGAGAGGCTGATCTGACATGGTTCTTGGCATGTTGGTGCAGGGATCTCAAGGTGTAGTTCCACCTACAGAACCCTTGGTCTTTCAACGCCTCAACACCTCCAACAGCTGCTGCAACCAACCAAGCTTTACTTGCTGAACTCATTTTCTGTGTTACTGTAATATAGAACCAACAAGTTGGAAAACTCTTTGAAGTGGTATTTGTAGAGATTAAGATATCAGGAGCTATGATTGATGAAGTAAATGGGAGTAAAGGGGTTCGGTTATATAGGTGAGTGTACCAAAAGTGTAGGAGAGAAACCAGAGGCTCAAGGCTTCTTCGTGGTGGTTTTGAGGGAGGAAACCAGCAAAGGCCAACGGTATTTTTCACAAGACAAGTGGTCTCTATTTCCCCTTCAATTATTGGAATACAACTTGGTCATTAAAAAAATGGAGATAAATTAATTTTTTATTATACCTAGTTTGTTTTTACTTTTTAAATTTTTTTTTCAAATCATTTTAATACCAAAAAGTTAAAAATAAATTTTTAAAAATAATAAAATATTATTTAAATACATTTATCATAAATATCAAACTTGTCTCTGTTCTGAGTCACACGCATTAAACAAATGGGGTTTGTCACTTCTCAATCAATGTTTTGTTTTGGGCAAGACAGTTTTTGAAGACAATTGAAGTAATAGTGAGGACTGTCTGCAAACAATTGTGATGGTCTAGAAAACTACAATAAACTATTTCAACAGCGCTTCGTAGAGGATTATATATCTTTTTTAATTAAAAAAAAAAGAACAAATAAGTTTTTCGTCAGGTTTTTTATATAAAAAATTATCAAACATTTATTAAAATATTTATACATACATTTAATTAAATAAATTAATATTTAATCAATAAACTATTAAAATTAAAATATTTAATCGTGGAACACATATTATCTAATTAGTTATATCTAATAACTTTATTTTTTAGAATAAATTTTTTATTTAATCAAAAGGTTACCCATTCTAATAAACAATAAAAAGAATTGTTAACAAAAGCAAATTGAAAAAAAAAACCTAACCATTAAACAATTCAATATTATATGACAAAATTAAAAATAAATATTAAAAAAATCAATAAAAAAAATTTGATCAACCTAAGTTAACTCACTAACTCCACGATTTTGGGTACTAGATTGGGATAGCCTCATGAAAAGAAAAGTGAAAAAAAAAAGCATGAAGATGAATCCTAAAAATTAAATTGTTGAAGAATGAAATTGAAAAAAAAATAATAAAAAAAACCTAAAAAAATCAAAGTTAACAAATATTAACTTTTAAAACCCATAACTGTGGTTATGAGACTAAGACCGACCACATGGAAGGTAAAAAAAAAAATTAATTGAGCAAAATTCTCAATAAAAAGATGCTTAGCAATGGCACTAAAACAATTATATACATATATATACACAAAAAACAAAATCTGATTCAATTTGGATTAACCCACTAACTCTGAGACTATTGGTATGGGATTGAGATAACCCCACATAAAAAAAAGATGAAAAAAACCAATTAAAAAAAATCAAATGTTAAAGGATGAAATTAAAAATAAATCAATTTGATAAAAAAGCCTGAAAAAATCGAAGTCAACCAGTGTTAATTTTCAAAACTCATGACCCTAGTAATGAGGATGAGACTAACCACATAAAAGATAAGAAGAAAAACAAAGAACGGGGACCAAATTCAATAGAAAAATCAGTTGAAATCAAATGCCGATGAATACAATTGAAAAAAAATCAATTTGTAAAAGGTTTAAAAAAAAATTAAAAGAATAAGGACTAAGTTTGATTTGAAAATCAAATTAAACCAAACGATATGGATGAAATTGAAAGAAAAATCAATTAAAAGAAGATAAAATAAAATAAAATAAAAAGATATTAATTCAAACATAACTTTAAAAAATATTTAAAAAAAGATATCAATTAAAATAAAAACCAAAATTCAAATAGAAAATAGAAAAACAACTATAGTCTTAGGTGCTACAAGCATATTTAAAAAAAAATTAAAAAAAACAAATAACTCATGTTATAACTCCATTTGGATTTAACAAGTCGGTTTTATTTTTATTAGACAATAAAAAAATAAATAAAGATAGTAATTGAATTTTTTATATAAAAAAAGAAGATTATATTAATAACATGAAAAAATAACTCTTGTAAGCATGAAATTAGAATAAAAAAAAAATTATAAACATATAACTTATATAGCAAATAAACTCTAGCTTCTTTAAATCTTCGTATTAAGATATTCACTCATGTCTCAATTGAATCTTCATTCATGTCTCCAAAACTCTATGACCATATATTTTCTAGAGTATAAGATATCCTTTTTCATTATTCTATAACCACTTGTCTATAGAAAAAATCACAAATCTTTCTTCAAGTCTTTATGACTACCTGTCTCCAAAACATGATCATTCTCTTCAATAAGAATTAAGAATCCTTTTTTAGTCCTTGGACTGCTCATGTAATGCGTCTTGAACTTATACACTCATACAGATACCATATCGCTTACTTTTACACTCTTTTTTTTTTTTTACTAAACTACCTCTAAGCAAGATAATTAAACTTTGTTCTTTCTTGCAAAAACTTTTAGCAAAAACTTTTAACAAAAACTATCTACACTTGTAAACTCTATACAAAACAAGTAAGTTTTCTTTTTCTATTTTTCTTTTCTTTTCATGTCTTTCGAGCATGTTTGTTTAAAGAACATGAGAGGAAAATGATGGCATACATTTTTACCAAAAACAAAATTGTTTTTGTTGGCCCAAATGGCAATAAACCTTCGCCTCCTTGTTATTGTTTTGGGGTCGTGATCCAAACATCAAGCCAATAATCACATGGCTATGCAAATCAAGTATATATTTTCTATACCAATAGCTTTTTCTAGATAACGTTTTGCTAACATCAATGATAACACCGAAGTTTTCACCAAATCAACTGGTTTGAAATTCTTCACGTCCCAAGATATTTTTCAAGGCTAATCCCATATTTAGACCCCCACACATCTTTCATCTATAATTGTTGTCTATAAAAACCCAATTTCTGTGGGAATTTTTTTCACAAATTCATCAGTTAATTATTCACAAATTCTTCGGATTAATTATTTATACAATTCTTCTGTAATTTAAAGGCCTGTTTCAATTCACATACAGTGATCATCACCCTGCCGTGAACAGTTGTGAGTGAACAAATATACTCTCCTAAACTAATTTTCTTCTGGGCCAAATTGAAATTGAGAATTCCAGTTCAAGATTTGCACTAATTTGTCAACTTATCAAGATATTTAGCTTTTGTGATGCAACCCCTCCTCCAATTGAGTTGCTGAATTTGTTTTTTTTTTTTTTTTTTAACAGGGGCCATATCCTTTGTTAATGTTACTTTAAGGCCGTTTTCCCAAGATTTTGCCAATAAAATGAGATATATTTGATTGGCAATCAGCACAAGCATTTACAGTTTAAATCAACTTGCAAAAATTTACTCTAATCCTATGAACTGATTTCCTCAGAATTTCTTTTTTCTTCAGAGTATCAGTTTGGACCCCAACAACTCAAATACATGACTTTTCTTAGAGACTCCTCTGACTGTTTCGCCTTCTCTTCCTTCAATTTACTTGAAATAATGACAGAAGATGAATAAGGGAGCTTCTTATTAGCCTGAGAAATTGACCCGACATGGTTCTTGGCATGTTGGTGTAGCGATCTCAATGTGTAGTTCCACCTACAGAAGCCTTGGTCTTTCAAGGCCTCAACACCTCCTATAGCAGCAGCTACCAACCAAGCTTTACTTGCTGAACTCATTTTCTCTGTAATATAAAATAGAACAATAGTTGGAAACTCTTTGATGTGGGATTTTTAGTTGAAAAGGATGAGATGTAATTGAGAATTCGTGTCGATGGTGTAAATGGCAAACTGGGATTTGCTTATAAAGAGA